>Ga0105106_10000211_pt1 | contig 40490 bp, 32 predicted proteins | sample PPLLaktember2015_5_FD_79109 | JGI IMG/M metagenome (GOLD analysis project Ga0105106, IMG submission 79109) | Freshwater sediment microbial communities from Prairie Pothole Lake near Jamestown, North Dakota, USA - PPLs Lake P8 Core (1) Depth... | ecosystem: Environmental > Aquatic > Freshwater >... | reverse complement strand
GTGCCGCTCAAGGAGCCTTCCGAGTACCGCATCATCGGCCGGCCGCGCAAGGTCGTCGACGCCGCCGACATCGTGACAGGCCGCGCGCGCTACGGCATCGACGTGCAGGAGCCTGATGCCCGCACCGCCGTGATGCTGCGCTGCCCTTACTTTGACGGCGACATCGCGAGCTTTGACGATACCGCGGCGCGTGCCGTGCCCGGCGTGCGCGCCGTCGTCGTAGTGCCCGGCCCGAAGCCCGGCGAGCCGATCACGGCCAACCTCGCGACCGGCATTGCGGTCGTGGCGGACGACACCTGGTCGGCGCTCAAGGGACGCGCGGCGCTCAAGGTCGAGTGGACCCGCGGCCCGTTCGCGCAGGAATCGAGCGCGGCACTCGACCGCCAGTGCGCGGAGCTCCTGTCGAAGACCGGCCAGGTCGTTCACGACGACGGTGATTTCAGCGCCGCGCGCCGGGAGGCCGCCCGCGTCGTGCAGGCCCGCTACCGCCAGCCCTACGTGAGCCATGCTCCGCTCGAGCCGCAGAACGCGTTCGTGCACGTGATGGCGGATCGCGCGCGCGTCATAGGCCCCTTGCAGCAGCCCGCGGGCGCGCAGCGCGCGGTCAACCTGGTGACCGGCGTTCCGCGCCCGGCAATCACAGTCGAGATGGTTCGCTCCGGTGGCGGGTTCGGCCGCAAACTGACCAACGACTTCGTTGCCGAGGCCGCGCAGATCTCAAAGGCGACCGGCTGGCCGATCAAGCTCGTCTGGACCCGCGACGAGGATCTGCAGCACGACTTCTACCGACCCTTTGGCCATCACGAGCTGGTTGCCGCGCTCGACTCGAACAACCGCGTCACTGGCTGGACACACCGGCTCGCGAGCGCATCCAAGTACTACCGCCGCGCCAATGTGAAGCCCGAGGAGCTCTGGGGTCCTGAGCTTTATCCCGACGATTTTCCGGCGCGGCTGGTGCCGAACTACCGGCTCGAGTGGCACGGCGTGACGAGCGGCATCCCGCGCGGCTCCTGGCGCGCGCCGGCGCATACCGCGAACGCCTTCGTGGTCCAGAGCTTCCTCGACGAGGTCGCGCATGTGACGGGCCAGGATCCGCTGGCGCTTCGCCTCGCGATGCTCGGCGAGGACCGCGTGTTCGATTATGCGCAGCACGGCGGCCCCAAGTTCAGCACCGGGCGGCTGCGGTCCGTGCTCGAGCGCGTAGCCGGCGCGATCGGCTGGGGGCGGGCGCTACCACGCGGTCGCGGCATCGGCCTCGCCGCACATTTCACCTTCGGTGGCTACGCGGCCCACGCGATCGAGGTCAGCGTCGCGCAGAATGGAAAGCTCACATTCGAACGCGTAGTCTGCGCGATCGATGTCGGCCGACCGATCAACCCGCTCGGCATCGAAGCGCAGATGCAGGGAGGCACCATCGACGGCCTCTCGACTGCACTCAACCTTGAAATTTCCATCCGCGAGGGCCGCGTCGAGCAGTCGAACTTCGACGGTTATCCGCTCGCCACGATGGCGCAGATGCCGAAGGACGTCGAGGTCATCATCGTGGACTCGGCCGAAAGTCCCGCGGGCTGCGGCGAGATGGGCATCCCGACGGCCGCGCCTGCGCTCGCGAACGCGATCTTTGCTGCCACCGGCGTCCGCATCCGCGACCTGCCGATGCGCGACCAGCTCGCCCGCGCGCTCGCCCGGACCTAAAAGGGGACGTTCCCCTTTAAAGGGGAGCGTCCCCTTTAGAAGGTGAGCGCGCCGTCCAGGCGCCGCATCTGCGTGAGGATCCACGCCTGCCGCGAGCGCACGTAGCGCGACGGATTCGAGACGCTGTACCGCACCGGATTCGGCAGTACGGCCGCGAGCAGTGCCGCTTCATGAGGGCCGAGCTGCGTTGCATCCTTGCCGAAGAAATGACGGCTTGCGGCCTCGACGCCCCAGATGCCGCGGCCGAACTGGGCGCTGTTGAGATACACCTCGAGGATGCGCTGCTTTGGCCAGAGCCATTCGATCCAGACCGTGAACCACACTTCGAGTCCCTTGCGGATCCAGCTCTGGCCGGGCCACAGGAACAGGTTCTTGGCGACCTGCTGGCTGATCGTGCTCGCGCCCCGCAGCCTGCGGCCCCCCTGGGCGTCGGTTACGGCTTTTTCGATCGCCTGGAAATCAAACCCATCGTGCAGGAGGAACTTCTGGTCTTCCGCCGCGATCGCGGCGACGGCCGCTTGCCACGCGATCCGCTGCCAGGGCACCCATTCATGGCGCTGCGTGAGCGGCGCAGCGTCGTTGCGGTCGGCGATCCGCTCGTGAATCATGAATGCGGTCAGGGGCACGGGCAGCCAGCGGAAGCCGGCGACGACCACGACGCTGGCCGCGGCTGCGGCGAAGATTGCGAACGCGACCCAGCGGGCGAGCCGTGAAAGCCCCGATCGCCGCTTCATCCGCGCCTTCGGGTCAGGCGGCGCTCGCACGCCGTGCGAGCTTGATGACGACCGGCTCGGCCGGCACGTCGTCGTGACCGCGCCGCCGGCCGGTCTTCACCTTGGCGATCTTGTCGATGACGTCAATGCCGCCCGCGACGCGGCCGAAGACCGCGTAGCCGAAACTGCCGGTCCGATGATCGAGGAATGCGTTGTCGACCAGGTTGATGAAGAACTGCGAAGTCGCGCTGTGCAGGTCGTTCGTGCGCGCCATTGCGAGCGTGCCCCGCAGGTTCCGGAGCCCGTTGTCGGCCTCGTTCGTGATCGGCTCGTGTCCGGACTTTTGCTCCATGTCCGGCGTGAATCCGCCGCCCTGGATCATGAATCCCGGGATGACGCGGTGGAAGACGGTGCCGTCGAAGAATCCCTCATCCACGTAGCGGAGGAAGTTCTTGCAGGAAACCGGGGCCGACTCTTCGTCGAGCTCGACCGTGAAATCGCCGAGCGACGTCTCGAATCGGATCATTGCTTGCACTCCTGGCCTGCCGCGGATTCTACCGCCTCGCGCGTGGCCGCGCCTCCCGTGACGCGCTCGCGTGAGGCAAGGTCGCGGTGCGTCCTGACTTCAGCGAGGCCAGCGCGGGATATCAGTCCACGCACCGCGGCGCCCTGGTCCGCGCCGTGCTCGACAATGAGCTGGCCGCCGGTGACGAGGTGCGAGCCCGCGCCTTCGCAGACCTCCGCGATTGCCGCGATTCCGTCCCGGTCCGCAACCAGCGCGTCGCGCGGTTCGTGGGCGAGGCCGGCGAGCGCCGGATCGTCCGCCGCGACGTAGGGGGGATTCGACACGATCGCATCGAAGCGCGCGGGCCCGACAGGTTCGTACCATGAACCGCGCAGGAAACGGACATTCCCGATGCCGAGCCTCCGCGCATTGCGCTCCGCGACTTCGAGGGCGCCTGCACTCGCATCGGCCGCTGTCACCAGGGCGTCTTCGCGCTCGCGGGCAATCGCGAGCGCAATCGCTCCGCTGCCCGTTCCGAGATCGAGCACGGCGGGCCGGAAAACGCGCTCGAGCGCGGCGAGAGCGAGCTCCACCACCAGTTCCGTCTCGGGGCGCGGGACGAGGACGGCGGGCGTGACCTCGAGTTCGAGCGACCAGAACTCGCGCCGGCCGGTGAGATAGGCGAGGGGCTCGCCGCCGATGCGGCGTAGCGCGAGTGCCTCGAGCGCTTCGAACTGGGATGGCGCGAGCGTGCGTTCCGGCGCGGCGGCGAGCGCCGCGCGGCTCGTGCCGAGGACGTGCGCGAGGAGGATCTCGGCATCGAGCGAAGCCGTGGGCGAGGACGCCGCGAGACGCCTCCGCAGGGCCGCGAGCGCGTCGGCGGCGCTCGTCATTCGAGAGATGCCAGCTCTTCGGCCTGGTGCTCGCGCGCGAGCGTTTCGATCACTTCGTCGAGGTCGCCGTCGACGATGGAGTCGAGCCGGTAGAGCGTCAGCTCGATGCGATGGTCGGTCAGCCGGCCCTGCGGAAAATTGTAGGTGCGGATGCGCTCGGAGCGGTCGCCGCTGCCCACCTGGAGGCGGCGCTTCTGCGCCCGTTCAGCCGTCGCGCGCTCGCGCTCCGCAGCGAGAAGCCGGGCGCGCAGCAGCGACATTGCGCGCGCGCGGTTCTTGTGCTGCGAGCGCTCGTCCTGGCATTCCACGACCAGCCCTGTGGGCAAGTGCGTGATGCGGACCGCGGAATCCGTCTTGTTGACGTGCTGCCCGCCGGCTCCGGAGGAGCGATAGGTATCGATGCGGAGTTCGGCCGGGTTGATGTCGACGCTCTCGACCTCGGCGATCTCTGGAAGGACGGCGACCGTGCAGGTCGAGGTGTGGATCCGCCCCTGCGACTCGGTTGCCGGGACGCGCTGGACGCGATGCGTGCCGGACTCGAACTTGAGGCACGCGTAAACACCCTTGCCTGCGATCCGACTGACGATCTCGCGATAGCCGCCGTGTTCGCCGCGGCTCTCCGACACGACCTCGACTGCCCAGCCGCGCCGTTCCGAGTAGCGCGAGTACATCCGGTGCAGGTCGCCCGCGAAGATGGCCGCTTCGTCGCCGCCCGCCGCCGCGCGGATCTCGAGGAAGACATTGTGATCGTCGAGGGGGTCCGGCGGCACCAGCAGCCGCTGCAGCACGGCTTCGTCCTCCGCGGTTGCGGTCTCGAGTTCCCGGATTTCCTGCTGCGCGAGCTCGCGCATGCCGGCGTCCGGATCTGCTGCGACCGCGCGGGCCGCGGCGAGCTCGCGCTCGCGACCGGCAAGCCGGGCGATGCCGCGCGCGATCGGATCGATGCGCGCGAATTCCATGGACAGTTCCCGGAACTGATCGGAGCGCCCGAGCACCTTCGGGTCAGCGAGCAGCCGCTCGATTTCGGCGTGCCGGTCGGCGACACGCTCGAGGCGGCGGCGGATCGAATCCTTCATTGCGGGTCGCGCCCCTTCAGGAAGAGGCGGGCGGCCGCATCGGCAAGAGCCGCGTCGCCGCGCTCGGCGGCATCGCGGAGCGCAGCCGAGGGACCGTGCAGCAGGCGGTTCGTGAGGGTCGACGCAAGCTGCTCGAGGACCTCCTCCGGCGAGTGGCCGGCCGCGAGCAGGCGACGCGCCTGCTCGAGTGCCCGGTCGCGCGCGGCCTCGGCCTGGCCGCGCAACTCGCGGATCATCGGGACGGCGTCGAGCACCTTGAGGCCGGTCATGAATTCGGCAACCTGCACGTCGATCAACTGGCGCGCGATGGCCGCTTCCTCCTGCCGCGCCTTGACGTTCTCGTCGACCACCTGACGCAGATCATCCACGGTGTAGAGGTAAACGTCTTCGAGTTCGCCGACGCGCGGATCGATATCGCGGGGCACGGCAAGATCGAGCATGAACATCGGGCGGCGGCGCCGCTCGTCCAGCGCCTTCAGGACCTGGTCGAGGCCGATCACGAGCCCTGGCCGTGCGGTCGATGAAACGACGATGTCCGCGGCCGGCAGGTGCGCGGTGAGCGCATCGAGCTTGATCGCCGACGCCTGCAGGCCCTCCGCGAGGCGCTCTGCGCGATTCACGCTGCGGTTGGCGATGATCATGCGCCCGACCTTCTGGGCGTGCAGGTGGCGCGCTGCGAGCTCGATCATTTCGCCGGCTCCCACGAGGAGCGCCGTGTGGCGCTCGAAGCCCTCGAAAACCCGGCGCGCGAGCTGGATGCCGGCGGAGGCGACCGACACGGCGCTTGCGCCGATTGCGGTTTCGGTCCGCACCCTCTTGGCGACCGAGAACGTCGTCTGGAAAAGCCGGTTGAGGAGGGTACCCGCGGTGCCCGCCCGCTGCGCCGCGCGATACGAGTCTTTGAGCTGCCCGAGGATCTGCGGCTCGCCGAGGATCAGCGAATCGAGTCCCGCGGCGACGGAGAAGACATGCCGGACGGCATCGGGTCCCTCGATGCGGTAGAGGCAGTCGGCAAGCGTGCTGCTGCCCCCCGATTCCGCCGTGAGCCAGGCGGAAAACGCGTCCGCCCCCTCGCCGCCGACGCAATAGAGTTCCGTGCGATTGCAGGTGGAGACGATCAGCGCCTCCTGCACGCCGGGCAGCGCGCGCAAAGACATGAGCGCCCGCGGGAGGCGCTCCGCGTCGAATACGATGCGTTCGCGCACCTCAATCGGCGCGGTCCGATGATTCAGTCCGAGAACGACGAGCGACATGATGTGCCGGCTGCGGGAATCGGCAGGATTGTCCGGTAACGATCACGGCAGCACAAGCGCTGGGATATAGTGATGTGATGCGCGTTCGGCTCAGCCAGATTGGCGCCTTGCTGTTGACGATCATCGCCGCGCAGGCAGGCGCGGAAGACGCCCGCTGTCCGCGGGGCGACGCCTGGACTCTCTCGATCCGCGCGGAACACGCGCTCGAGCGTGGCGAATGGCCCGAGGCGGCTCGCCTGTACGGCTGCGCCGCGACGGCGAGCGACGATCCGGCGGTCGCGGAGCAGGCGACGCGGTCCGCTTACGACAACCTTCAGCTCGAGCGCGCCGTCGCTTCTGCGAAACGCTGGCTCGAACTCGCGCCAGAGAGCGAGGTGGCACGACGTTATCTCGCGACCGGCCTGCTTCGGCTTTACGACGAGGACGCCGCGACCGTCCAGTTCGCCGAACTCCTCAAGACTTCGTACGCGGACCGCGCCCGCGGTTACGTCGTGCTGCTCGGAATCCTTTCCGCCGAGGGCAACGACACGGGTGCCGCCCGCATCATGGACAGCCTCGCGGCCGCGGATGCCGCATCGCCCGAAGCGCAGTATGCAGCAAGCGTCCTGTGGCAGCGCGCAGAGAACGGCGCGAAGGCGCTTGCCGCAGCCGAGCGCGCCGTCGCGCTCCGGGCCGACTGGCCGCAAGCCGAGCTCGCGCGCGTGCGCGCTCTTGCGACTTCCGGCCGGTATGACGAGGCGCTGACGCGGTCGGCCGAGCTTGCGGCCACCGACGATGCACACCTGCGCATCAGCCACGCCTGGCTCCTGCTCGAACAGGATCGCCGCGACGAATCCATCGCGATCTTCGAGGAACTCCGCCGCTCAGGCGGACCGGCCACGGGGGACGCGGTCGCGGCGCTTGCCGCGCTTGCGATCGAGGACCGGCGGTTCGACGAAGCCGCGCGGCTCCTCGAATTGCTCGCGCGCGATCCCGAGCAGGCCGACACCCTGCGCTGGCATCTCGGACGCCTCGCGGAGGAACGCGGAAAGGACACGGATGCGGCGCGCCAATACCAGGGCATCGAATCGGGTCCACGGGCGGTGACTGCGCAGTTGCGCGCCTATCGCCTTCTGCGCAAGCAAGGCGCAAGCGCGCTCGCGGAGGTCCTGATCGACGACTACCTCGCGGCCTCGCCCGCGGACACGGCCGACCTGGTTGCGGGTATCGCGGCGATCCTCGTCGAGGAAGGTCGCGGAGACGACGCGATCGCGCTCGTCGACCGCGCTCTCACCCTCATGCCGGAGGACGGACTTGTGCTTGCCCGCGGTTTCCTGCTCGAACGGCTCGATCGCATACCGGAGGCGATTGCTGACCTTCGCAAGATCGTGGCGCGGCGCCCGAACGATCCCACGGCGCAGAACGCACTCGGCTACACGCTCGTCGACCGGACCCGTTCGCTGGAGGAAGGCCGACACCTGATCGAGCGGGCGCTGGCTGCGAAGCCGGACAGCTATGCGATACAGGACTCCATGGGCTGGGCGCTCGTGCAGATGGGCCAGCTCGAAGACGGAAAATCCTGGCTGGAAAAGTCCTGGAATCGTTCGGAGGATCCAGAGGTGGCCGCACATCTCGGCGAAACCCTGTGGCGGATGGGACGCGAAGACGAGGCGCGCCGTCTCTGGGACGAAGCGCTCGCGGATAACCCGGAAAGCCCGCCACTGCTGCGCGCGATCGAGCGCCATCGGAAGTGAAGCTTCGCTTCGCCGCAGTCGCCGTGGCGCTCCTCGGAAGCGGCTGCGCCACGATGACGCCGCCCGTCCAGACAGGCGACCGCGCGGAGCGCCGCGCTGAACTTCAGGCGCTCGACGACTGGAACCTGAAAGGCCGCGTCGCCGTTGCCGCGGGTGCCGACGGATTCTCCGGCGGCCTGAACTGGGCGCAGCGCGGCGAGAAGGCCGAGATCGAACTGCGCGGCCCAATGGGCGGCACCGCGATCCTGATCCAGGTCGATGGTATCGACTATGCCGTTACGGATGAGCGCGGCCACACCTACGACGGAGACGACGCGCGCCGATTCGTCGAACAGAACTTCAGTCCGGGCTCGGCGCTTCCCATCGCCGAGATGCGCTACTGGCTCGTCGGCGCGCCGGCGCCGGGATCGCCTTACACGGAAATGCCGGGAGAGGGCGGGTTGCTTTCGGGTATCGAACAGTCGGGCTGGACCGTGCGTTACGACCGTCACCGCGCGGTCGGCGGGCTTGCGCTGCCGGAACGCCTCGAGATGACGACGCAAGGGGTTCGTTTGCGGGTTTCTGTTTCGGACTGGCGCCTCGGGCCATGAGCGGCCCGTGGCCGGCGCCGGCCAAGCTCAACCTTTTCCTGCATGTCGTCGGCCGCCGCGCGGACGGCTACCATGACATCCAGACGGTTTATCAGCTGATTGACCTCGAAGACCGCCTGACATTCGAGCTGCGAAACGACGGTGCGATCCGCCGGGTCGAGGGGCCGGCCGACGTGCCCGAGGCCGAAGATCTTTGCCTGCGCGCCGCGTGGCGACTGCAGGCTGCGGGCGCGACGACCCGGGGGGTCGATATCCGCCTCGAAAAGCGCGTCCCCATCCAGGGTGGCCTTGGCGGCGGAAGCTCGGATGCTGCGACGACACTCGTGGCACTCAATGAAATCTGGGGCCTCGGCTTCGGTCCCGGCCGACTCGCGGAAATCGGCCTGGAGCTCGGTGCCGACATACCCCTGTTCATTCATGGGCATAGCGCATGGGGCGAGGGTGTGGGAGAGCGCCTGACGCCCCTGGAACTGCCCGAACAGCACTACGCCATCGTCTTTCCGGGCGTCGGAATCCGTACCGCCGACGTGTTTCAGGCGTCTGAATTGACAAGGAAAACCCCCAAGACGACAATTCGCGCCTTCCTGAAGGCAGGTGGACACAACGATTGCGAGCCGGTCGTGGCCGGGCGCAGTCCCGAGGTGCGAAACGCGCTTGTCTGGCTATCGCAGCGAGGCAGGGCGCGCCTGACCGGCACCGGCAGTTGCGTGTTCGCGGCATTCGCGGATCACGATGCGGCTGAGGCCGCGCTCGTGGGTCTGCCGCAAGGCTGGCGCGGATTCGTGGCGCGGGGCCTCGACCGTTCGCCCCTGCAGGAACGCCTGGCGGCGGAGCGGCTGTCCCGCGATGGCGGGAGGGATTGAAATTGGGGTGTCGCCAAGTGGTAAGGCAACGGGTTTTGATCCCGTCATACGAAGGTTCGAATCCTTCCACCCCAGCCAGTTAGGGAGAGTCGCGTGGACCACTCCACGATGGCGGTGTTCACGGGCAATGCAAATCCGGTTCTCGCGCAGGAGATCGCGCGGCACCTGATGCAGCCGCTCGGCCGCGCGCTCGTGGGCCAGTTCAGCGACGGCGAGATCCAGGTCGAGATCATGGAAAACGTCCGCGGCAAGGACGTCTACCTGGTCCAGTCGACCTGTCCGCCGGCGAACGAGCATTTGATGGAGCTCCTGGTCATGGCCGACGCCTGCCGGCGCGCCTCGGCCGGGCGGGTCACCGCGGTGATCCCGTACCTGGGTTATGCGCGGCAGGACCGGCGGCAACGCGCGATGCGCGTGCCGATCACGGCGAAGCTGGTCGCAGACATGATCGGCTGCGCCGGCGTGAACCGCGTGCTGACGGTGGATCTGCATGCGGACCAGATCCAGGGCTTTTTCAACGTGCCCGTCGACAACGTGTATGCGTCGCCGGTGCTGCTCGGCGAGGTCTGGAAGCAGAAGTACGACAGGATGATCGTGGTGTCGCCGGACGTCGGCGGCGTGGTGCGGGCGAGGGCGCTCGCGCGCCGGCTCGACAACGCGGACCTCGCGATCATCGACAAGCGGCGGCAGCGCGCGAACGAGTCGCAGGTGATGAACATCATCGGCGACGTGCGCGGCAGGTCCTGCGTGCTGGTGGACGACCTGGTCGACACCGCGGGCACGCTCTGCCAGGCCGCAAGCGCATTGAAGGATGAAGGCGCCGAGCGCGTGATTGCATACATCACACACCCGGTGCTGTCGGGCAAGGCGGTGGAGAGGATCTCCACGTCGGCGCTCGACGAGCTCGTCGTGACGGATACGATTCCGCTCGGCGAGGCTGCGAGGAACTGCAAGCGCATCCGCGTCCTGTCGGTCGCGGAGTTGCTGGCCGAGACGATGCGGCGGATCCGGGACGAGGAATCCGTCAGCTCGTTGTACGTGGATTAATACTGGAGCATTTGACATGAAGATTTCCTTCGAACTCAACGCCGAGTTCCGGGAAGACCAGGGCAAGGGTGCGAGCCGCCGCCTGCGTCATCTCGGAAAAGTTCCGGCGATCCTCTACGGCGGACGGCGCGATGCGCGCGCACTGCTCGTCGACCACACGGGCCTTGCGCAGCTGATGGACAACGAGCGTTTCTACTCGACCATCGTCGCGCTCAAGGTCGGTAACCAGAGCCAGGCTGCCGTGCTCAAGGACGTGCAGCGCCATCCGTACAAGAACAAGATCATGCATATCGACTTCCAGCGCGTGCTGGAGGACGAGAAGATCCGCATGCAGATCCCGCTGCACTTCGCGGGCAGCGCCGAGGCCAAGGGCGTCAAGGAACAGGGCGGCGTGATCTCGCACGTGCGCAACGACGTTGAAGTCACCTGCCTGCCGAAGGACCTGCCGGAATTCATCGAAGTCGACGTCTCCGGGCTCGAGATAAACCAGGTCTTCAAGCTGTCCGGCCTAAAGCTTCCCGCGGGCGTCGAGCTCGTGGAACTGCTGGCTGGCCGCGACGGACCGGTCGCCTCGATCCACATGCCGCGCGTCGAGGAGGAGGAAGTGCCGGTTGTCGACGAGGCAGCCGCCGCTGCTGCGGCCGCCGCCGGTGTGCCGGGAGCACCCGCCGCCGCAGGCGCGCCGGGCGCGCCGGGGGCGGCGCCCGCAGGGGCCGCGCCGGGCGCAGCAGCAGGTGCCGCGCCGGCCGGCGACGCCAAGGGCGCCGCTGCAAAGGGCGCGAAGGACGGCAAGGACGCCAAGAAGGGCGACGGCAAGAAGTAAGGTGTGGCGGGGCTTCCACTGCAGCTGGTCGTCGGCCTCGGTAATCCGGGCGTCGAACACGAGGACACGCGCCACAACGCGGGGTTCTGGTTCATCGACGAACTGGCGAGCCGTCACGACGGCCGCCTGAAACCGGAACGACGTTACAACGCGGAAGCAGGGCGCGTCACGATTGCGGGCGTGCCGCTGTGGCTGCTGAAGCCGATGGGCTTCATGAATCGCAGCGGCCTGTCCGTGCGCGCTTTCTGCGACTACCTGCAGGTGCCGGCCGACGCGGTGCTCGTCGTGCATGACGAGCTCGACCTGCCGGCCGGCGTCGCCCGTCTCAAGCGGGGCGGCGGGGCGGGAGGCCACAACGGCCTGAAAGACGTCATCGCTCACCTCGGCGAGGATTTCTGGCGATTGCGGGTCGGCATCGGGCACCCCGGGCACCGCGACCAGGTGATCGATTACGTGCTCCAGCGCGCGAGCGCCGTGGATGAGCGCCTCATGCGCGAGGCGATCGAGCTCGCAATCGCCGAGTTTCCGCGCCTGCTCACGGAAGGAGCCGAGAAGATGATGAACCGGCTCCACACCTCGCCGCCCGAAGCAACCGCCTGATGGGAATCCGCTGCGGTATCGTCGGGCTGCCGAACGTCGGCAAGTCAACCCTGTTCAACGCGCTGACCCGTGCGGGCATCGCCGCGGAGAACTATCCGTTCTGCACGATCGATCCGAATGTCGGCATCGTGCCGGTTCCGGATCCGCGCCTCGCGGCGCTTGCGGCGATCGCCAAGCCGGAGAAAATCGTGCCGACGACGGTCGAGTTCGTCGACATCGCGGGACTCGTCGCCGGCGCTTCCCAGGGAGAGGGCCTCGGCAACAAGTTCCTGGCGCACATCCGCGAAGTGGATGCGATCGCGCATGTCGTGCGCTGCTTCGAGGACCCGGACGTCGTTCACGTGTCCGGGCGCGTCGATCCGGCTGCCGACGTCGCGATCATCAACACTGAACTCGCGCTTGCGGATCTCGAGACCGTGGACCGGGCGCGCCAGCGCGCCGAGAAATCCGCAAAGGCCATGGACAAGGACGCGATGCGCTGGCGCGATTCGCTCGAGCGCATCCGCGAGCGCCTCGACCAGGGCGTGCCGGTGCGGGCAATGACGCTTGACGGTTTTGAACGCGAACGCTTGCGCGAGCTTTCGCTGCTGACGGCGAAACCGGTGATGTACGTGGCGAACGTCGATGAGGGCGGCTTCAAGGACAATGCGCGCCTCGACGCGCTCACGCGCCTGGCGACGGACGAGGGATCCGAAGCGGTCGCGGTCTGTGCCGCGATCGAGGCGGAGATTTCAGAGCTCGACGAAGTCGATCGCGCGGCGTTCCTGGCCGATCTCGGCCTTGCCGAGCCGGGACTCGATCGCATCATCCGCGCCGGCTACCGGCTGCTCGGACTCCTGACGTTCTTCACTGCGGGACCCAAGGAAGTGCGTGCCTGGACCGTCCGAGCGGGCGCGACGGCGCCGCAGGCCGCGGGCGCGATCCACACTGATTTCGAGCGTGGCTTCATCCGCGCCGAGACCATCGCCTACGACGACTACATCGCCTTCAAGGGCGAGAGCGGCGCGCGCGAGGCGGGAAAACTCCGGCTCGAGGGCAAGGAATACGTCATGCAGGAAGGCGACGTCATGCACTTCCGCTTCAACGTCTGAGCAACGCTCAAAAGCGCCTACCATACGGTCGTGCGCCATCCCATTCCAGCCGACCGGATCGCCGACATCGCAGCGGAGAGTGCCGACGTCGCACGCGGGCTCGAGGCCACCCGGGTCATCGACCTGCGCTCGCGGTTCGGCGTCAATGCGATTGTGGACGAACCGCGCGGCCGCTGGCGCGAAGTGGTCAGGGAAACCGTCCGCGACCCGATGATCTGGCTGTTGCTCGGCACTGCCATCCTGTACACAGCGATCGGAGACCGGAACGAGGCGCTCATCCTGGTGGCGGCGATCGGGCCGCTGGTCGGCATGGATGTCTGGCTCCACCGCCGCACCCGGATCTCGACGCAGGGCCTGCGTGGAAGGCTGGCAAGCCGCGCCACGGTCGTGCGCGATGGCGCAGTCACGGTGATTCCCGCGGCGGAACTGGTGCCGGGCGATCTCATCCGGCTTGCGGCGGGCGAGTCGTTTCCGGCTGACGGATTGATCGTCCGGGGCGAAGAGCTTCAGGTCGACGAATCGGCGCTGTCCGGCGAGTCCATTCCGGCGCGCAAGACGCCGCTCGCCGGGGCGGTCGGTCCGGCGGTCGATGCGGTTCATTGGGGGTTTGCCGGCACGCGCCTGCTGGCGGGCGATGCGCTGCTGCGCGTCGTGATGACGGGCGCTGAAACCGTTTACGGCGAAATCGTCCGCAGCGCACTGGCGGGAGCGCGCGGCCGTACCCGATTGCAGCAGGCAATTGATCGCCTCGTGCTCGTGCTGGTCGTCGCCGCGGCCTGTCTGTGCATCGTGCTGGGTGCCGTGCGGATGATGCAGGGATACGGCCTTGCCGACGCGCTGTTGAGTGCCGTGACGCTGGCGGTGGCGGCCATCCCGGAAGAGTTTCCGATGGCCTTCACATTCTTTCTCGGCGTCGGGGTCTTCCGGCTGGCGCGCAGGCAGGCGCTGGTACGCCGTGCGGTCGCCGTCGAGGACATCGGGCGCGTGTCCTGCCTGTGCATGGACAAGACCGGCACGCTGACGGAGGGCCGGCTCCGGCTTGGGCACCCGATCATGGCCGACGGCATCGGCGAACGCACGTTACTTCGCCTGGCTGCCCTGGCATCGCGCGGTGAGAGCCGGGATCCGCTCGATGACGCCATCCTGCAGGCGGCGGGTGAGGTGGAAGCGGCCGGGCCGCGCGTCGCCCTGTTTCCGTTCACCGAAGTGCGTCGCCGGGAAACTGTCGTCTATCAGGCGGCAGCGGGCGACGGACGCCTGTTGGCCGTGTGCAAGGGCGCTCCGGAAACCGTCCTGGCCACATGCGGGCTCGATGCGACGGAAGCGGTGCACTGGCGCAGGCGTGCGGACGAGCTGGCTGCGTCCCACAAGCTGATTGCCTGTGCTTCGCGCGAACTCGCCGCAGGCGAATTCACGGGCAACGAGCCGGATCGCGGGTTTACATTCGCCGGTCTGCTCGCATTCGAAGACCCGCTGCGCGATGGCGCGACCGAGGCCGTGCTGCAGGCACACCGGGCCGGGATGCGGCTCATCCTGGTGACAGGCGATCATCCGGCTTATGCGCTCGCGATCGCCCGCAAAGTCGGCATCGGCGGCGAAAAGTCCGACGTCGTGCTCGGGGAGTCTCTGGAACAGGCCATCCGTCAGCGCGGCGCGGAATTCCTGTCCGGGCTGAAAATCGTGGCGCGGGCGCTGCCGGCGCAGAAACTGCTCCTCGTCCAGTCGTTGCAGAAGGCGGGCGAAGTCGTCGCGGTTACCGGCGACGGCGTGAACGACGTGCCGGCACTCAAAGCAGCGGATGTCGGCATTGCGATGGGGGAGAGCGGCACGCAGAGCGCGCGCGAAGCCGGCTCGATCGTGCTGCTGGACGACAATCTGCGCACGATCGTGAATGCGGTGGCCGAGGGCCGCCAGCTGTTCCTGAATCTCAGGTTGAGTTTTGCATACCTGCTCATCGTGCACCTGCCGCTCGTGACCACGGCGGCGCTGATCCCGCTGCTCGGCTATCCGCTGCTGTACCTTCCGATCCACATCGCCTGGCTGGAGTTGATCATTCACCCGACCGCGATGCTCGCGTTTCAGGCGCCGGCCGGCATGCACCGCACGGCCGGTGTTCCGCGCCGCCGGGCGCGTTTCTTTAACGCCAGGGACTGGATCGGGATCGTGGCCGCCGGCGTCCTGATCTCGACCGCGCTGTTCACGGGCTTCAGGATCGCGCTGGCATCCGGCGGTATCGAGCACGCGCGCGCAATGGCGCTCATTGCGCTGATCGTCGCGTGGGTCGCCGCCGCCGCCTTGCTGACGGGACTCGCGACCCGCGCCGCGCGCGCGATTGCGGGGCTGACGCTCCTCTCCGCATTCCTGTTCACGCAATGGCCACCCGTCGCAGCCATGCTCGCATTGCAGCCATTGCATGCGGAGGACTGGCTCTTTGCCGCGGCGGCCGGCTTGCTCACCGCTGCTCCGGCCTTGCTGCTGCGACCGCGCGCGGTTGCTTGAGAGTAACTCCGGCATGCTCCCGACTATCCCGCCTCCCCGACGGCACCGTCCCACCACGCCGCGGTGCGGAGAGGCTCAGGCTCGAAGGCAAGGAATACGTCATGCAGGAAGGCGACGTCATGCACTTCCGCTTCAACGTCTGATGTATTCTGGCCAGGGCGACACTTAACAGGTCGAGGATTTGCACGTGTCCGTCGCAGCCAATGCGCGCGTGCCCGTAGATGGCGGCGTCCCCGAGGCGTCGATCCGCTATGGCACCGCATTGGCCTGGTGCATCTTCGTACTCCTGCTGATCGCTGGCGCCTGGTCGATTGGCCTGCTGCAATTCGGCAGCGAACCCGCGACGGAGCGGCATCCACTGGCACGTGTGCTGAGTGGCGCAAGCCCGTACTGGGACGCACTCGGGCAGCAAGTCGAACAGTCCGGCGTCGCACGCGCAAACCAGGAAATTCTCGGCCCGTTCTCGGATATCGCCGCGCGTGTTGCCGCTGCCTTGTACACCGCAGTGCTTCCGGAGGCGCGCGAATCGTCGCTGCATTGGGCGTTGCTTCTGCTTACGCCGCTTATCGCGGTGGCACTGTTTGCGCTTCGCCGCGGACGCGGCGCGAAAGGCGCCGACGGCGTTGAACGGCCCCGCGGCCTGCGCGAGTACCTGCTGCCTGCCGAGATCTACATGCACCGGTCAGCGCGCGTCGACATCGGCCTGTACCTGATCGACCGTGGACTCATGCCGTTCTGGATCCTGCTCTTCCTCGGCGCCCTCGGGCCGTTCATCGAGCGTCACGTGATTTCGGGGATGGGGACGGTTTTCGGGCCGAGTCCTGCGTTCGCAATGAACCCGGGCTGGCAGTTCGTGTACGGCCTTTCGACGCTCCTCGCGGTCGACCTCTGCTTCTTCCTCTATCACCTGATGATGCACCGTACGCGCATCGGCTGGGCCATCCACAAGGTGCACCACTCCGCCGAAGTGCTGACACCGCTTACGCGGTACCGTGAGCACTTCCTGGAAGCGCCGATCGTCGACGGATTCATCATCGTCGGTGCGATGACCGTTTCGGGGATCTTCGCCTGGCTCTTCAACGGCGGCATCACGCAGATCACGCTGATGAACATGGGGCTGCTGGCATTCGTGTATGCGCTGAACGCCAATTTCCGGCATTACCACGTTTGTTTCCGCTATCCGCGCTGGCTCGAATACTGGCTGCAGAGTCCCGGCATGCACCACAGCCACCACAGCAGGCTGAAGCAGCACTGGGACTCGAATCTCGGACTCTTCACTAATATCTGGGACCGCCTGCTCGGCACCCTTTATATTGGCGAACCATTTGAAGCCACGCCGTGGGGCCTGCCGGAAGAGCAGCAGGCGCGGTGCTCGAGCCTCGCGGACAACCTGCTCGCACCATTTCTGGAAATCGGCGCGATGCTGCGCCGCTGAATACGGAGTCAATTTCCATGCATCGAGTCTTGCTTCTGCCATTGCTGGCGGCGTTGGCGCTCACCGGCTGCGCCACCCTCTCGAGTGAGGACCCGCTGCAGGTAACGGTGGCGGGCATTGAGCCGCTGGAGGGCGAAGGACTGGAGATGCGCTTCATGGTGAAGCTTCGCGTGCAGAATCCGAACGATGCCCCGGTCGACTACAACGGCGCCTACGTCAAACTCGACGTGCAGGACCGGACCTTTGCCACCGGCGTCAGCGATGAAATCGGCAGCGTGCCACGCTTCGGTGAATCGATAATCAGCGTGCCGGTCACCGCATCGGTACTGCGCATGGTGCGGCAGGTCATGGGCGTAATGGATGGCAAGCCCGTCGAACAGGTCCGGTATTCAATGAGCGGCAAGCTGAACCGCAGCGCATACGGTTCCCTGCGGTTCAAGTCGGAGGGCGAGTTCAAGCTGCCCCACAAGGAAAGTGGCCTGAATCCCGATCCTTGACAGCGTCGGGCACGGTCCCGACAATCCCGCCTCCCCGAGGGTACCTTCCCACCGCGTGGCTAGGTAGCTCAGCTGGTTAGAGCACGGGATTCATAACCCCGGGGTCGAGAGTTCGATTCTCTCCCTAGCCACCATTTTTTTGTTTGAATGGTGCGACGAGACGCCGGTTTGACGCGACCGGAGACGGTGCGCGGATACGCGCTTGCCCCTAATTTAGAAGCCGCGTTCCTCAAGGAGATGCGAATGACTGCGTCCTTCCGGAGAATTGCCGCGGCGACCTGCGGCGCACTATTGCTGGGCTTTGCCGCGATCGCATTCACGGCTGAGGAACCGTCGGCCGCGCCTGCTACCGAGGACATGCGCCTCAGCGCCTTCTTCGAGGAAGTATTCCAGCGCAGCCTCAAGGACAGCCCGATCCTTCAGGCCCAGCTCGGGATGAAGGGGCCGGACTATGGCAAGTGGAACGATTTCTCGGACGCCGAAGCACAGCGGCAGAACGAACTGACCCGGAGGGACCTGGAGCGCCTGCGCTCAGAGTTCAAATTCGACGCGCTGTCCGAACAGATGAAGGTCAGCTACCGGATTTTCGAGCTGCAGCAGGAGTCGACGCTCAGGAATTTTCCCTGGCGCTTTCACAACTATGCATTCCAGACCATGAATAACCCGGTCACGGGATTCGCAACGTTCATGCAGAACATCCACCGCATCGATGACGTCTCCGACGCCGAGGCCTACGTCTCCCGCATCCGGGGCCTGGAGCTTGCGTTAAGCCAAACCAACGAAGGGATGAACGCGGCCGCCGGGCACGGCATCGTGCCGACGTCGTTCTCCTTCGATCCCGTGCTGACCGACAGTCGCGCCGTGCTCGCCGGCGCACCCTTCGACGACAGTGACAGGGATTCGGCGATCCTCGCGGACTTCCGCGGCAAGGTGGATAAGCTCGAGATTGCCGACGCCGAAAAAAAGCGCCTGCTCGACGAGGGCATCGCCGCAATGCGGGGCCCGATGATGAGTGCCATCAATGCGACGATCGCAAATATCGAGTCGCTCCGTGCGAAGTCGCCGGGGCCGCACGGCGTCTGGAAGTTGCCGCAGGGAGACGAATACTACAATTCGCAGATCGAGTTCTGGACGACGGTACCCGGCCTCACTGCGGACGAGATACACGACATCGGCCTCGCGGAAGTCGCGCGCATCCGCGGCGAGATGGAAGCGATCATGCAGACGGTTGGATTCGAGGGCGACCTGCCGGCTTTCTTCAAGCACCTGCGCACGGACCCGGCGAACTTCTATCCGAACACGGACGCTGGGCGGCAGGCCTATCTCGATCAGTCCAAGGCCTATATCGACTCGATTTATGCGGACGTCGGCAAGTACTTCAACATTCTGCCGAAGGCGCCGCTCGAGGTGCGCCGCGTCGAGGAATGGCGTGAGGAGTCGGCGCCGATCGCGTTCTACAACCAGCCGACGCCGGACGGCAGCCGTCCCGGCATTTATTACGTCAATCTTCACGACATGACGACGCGGCAGAAGCACGAGATGGAAACGGTTGCCTATCACGAGGGCGCGCCGGGCCACCATTTCCAGAACGCTATCCAGCTGGAACTGGAAGGCGTTCCTACTTTCCAGAAATTCGCGTTCTTTGGCGCCTACATCGAAGGCTGGGGGCTGTACGCGGAGCGCCTCGCGAAGGAACAAGGGCGTTTCACCGACCCCATGCAGGACTTCGGACGATTGCAAAACGAGATGCTGCGTGCCTGCCGGCTCGTCGTCGACACCGGCACCCATTCGAAGAAATGGACCCGCGAGCAGATGATCGATTACATGCTTGCGAACAATCCGATGACGCCCGAGGATGCCACCAAGGAAACGGAGCGCTACATCGACAATCCGGGACAAGCGCTGTCGTACAAGATCGGCATGATCAAGATCCTGGAGCTGCGCGAAAAGGCGAAGACGGCGCTCGGCCCGCGCTTCGACATCCGCGACTTTCACGATGTCGTGCTGAAGAACGGAGCTGTGCCGCTGCCGATTCTCGAAGAGCTCGTCGACGACTACATCGCCGCCAAGAAGGCGGCCTGACGGCGATCGGCCTCAGAGCGCCGGCCGGAGCCGCGGCACGGTCTCATTGGCGTCGGACAGGAGTTCCGACGCCGCTTTCGCGAGAAGGGCGAGCCCCTCGTCCACGATCGCGTCCTCGGCCGTAATTGGCACGAGAATGCGCACGACATTGCCGTAGATCCCGCAGGAAAGCAGGATCAGCCCGAGTTCCCGCGCACGCGCCGTCAGTTTCTTCGTCAGGTCGGCGGCGGGGCGATGGGGATCGCCACCCTCGCCGAGTTCAAAGGCGATCATCGCGCCGAGGCGACGCACTTCGACGATCTCTGAGTGTCGCGACGCCATCGCATCGAGAGTCCTGCCGATCCTTTCGCCGAGGCGCTCGGCACGCTCGAAAATCCGCTCCTGCTCGAACACCTCGAGCACGGCGAGCGCGGCCGCGCAGGCGACCGGATTGCCGGCGTAAGTTCCACCGAGGCCGCCGGGGCCGCAGGCGTCCATCACCTCCCCGCGCCCGACCACCGCCGACAGCGGAAAGCCTCCAGCAAGCGATTTCGCGAGGGTGTAGAGATCGGCGGCGACACCGTAGTGCTCGATCGCGAACATCTTCCCCGTGCGGCCCGCGCCGCTCTGGATCTCGTCCGCCACCAGAAGGATTCCGTGGCGGTCGCAAAGCTCACGGAGCCGCGTCACGAACTCCTTCGGCGCGATGTAGAAACCGCCTTCGCCCTGCACAGGCTCGAACACGATCGCCGCGACGCGATCCGGCGCGACATCGCACTTGAAGATCATCTCAAGCGCGGCAAACGAATCGTCGACCGTCACGTCATGCAGCGCGTTCGGGAAGGGCGCGTGATAGACCTCGGCCGGGTAGGGGCCGAAGCCCGCTTTATATGGATCAATCTTGCCGGTCAGGGCGAGCGCCATCATCGTGCGGCCATGGAAGCCGCCGGCGAATGCGATCACAGCCGCGCGGCCCGTGGCCACGCGCGCGATCTTGACCGCGTTCTCGATCGCCTCCGCGCCCGTCGACATCAGCACGGTCTTGTTCGGGCCCTTGCCCGGGGCCAGCGCATTCAGTTTTTCGCAGAGCGCGACATAGGGCTCGTAAGGGGTGATCTGGAAGCAGGTGTGCGTCACCTTGTCGAGCTGCGCGCGCACGGCCTCCAGCACGCGGCGATGGCGGTGCCCCGTGTTGAGTACGGCGATTCCGCCCGCAAAGTCGATGTAGCGGCGCCCATCGCCATCCCACAGGAGCGCGTTCTCCGCGCGCTCGATGAAAACGGGGTGCACCATCGACACGCCGCGCGCGACGGCGGCCTGGCGCCGTGCTACCAGTGATTCATTGCTGCCCACGCCTGTCTCCCGTCAGTGAATCTGAACCTCGTCGAGGTCGTCGTCCTCGACGATCTGTTCCCAGGTCGTGGTCGCCGTTTCGAGCGCATTGGCCGGATCCGCGGATTCCCCGAGATCCGTGTAGCCGAACTCGTCCGGTTCCACGTCATCGAGCGGCCCGCCCCAGTCTTCCGGCTGAGCGGCCGTCTCGACGGCGAGAGTGCGCCATTCTTCGAGATCGAGCTCGTCGATGCCGCCGTCGAATTCCTGTATCTCGACCGTGCCTGCATCTTCGTCAAGCGCAACCACTTGAAACAGCTCGCCCTTGTCGAGATGACTGTACCAGTGGCCCACGATGGGCTGTAGACGGTTGCCCATGAAATAATTCTACGCCCGAATGCCGGCGCATGCCAGGGATTACAATCCGGAAAACGAAATGTTGGAGAAGGCGATGGCGACACCGGCAATCGTGGACTTTCGGCGCAACATCAAGGGCGACGAATCGGCGCCGGCCGCCGACAAGGTGGTCAAGGGCGAGCCCAAGACCGTCGTGAAAAACTACTTCAGCGATCCTTCGGGCCAGTTCTTCGCCGGCACCTGGGCGAGCAGCGTCGGCAAATGGAAAATCCAGTACTCGGAGAACGAGTTCTGCCACCTGCTCGAAGGCCGCGTGGTGATCACCTCCGAGGAAGGAAAACGCTGGCAATTCAACGCGGGAGACGCGTGGGTGATCCCCGCGGGCTTCAGCGGCACCTGGGAGACGGTCGAACCCGCGCGCAAGCGCTATGCGATCTTCGAGGCCACCAAGCCCTCCGCCTGAGGGCTATTCCCACTCCATCCCGAAAGTGATGCCGACCGTCAGCGGGCGAGAGGGCCACACCAACTCGTTGAACAGGCCATAGCCGAACAGGTTGTCGGCGTCCGCGTTCTCCCAGCCGCGCTCGAAATACAGCTCGTCGAAGGCGTTCTCGACCCAGAGCGTCACGTACCAGGTCGATGCGCTGCGATAGCCGAGTCGGAAGTTGACCTCGTTCCAGGAGTCGACGGTGGCGTCGGGCAGGTTGTCCGGGCCGCCGTACATCTTCGAGCGATAGACATATTCGGTCGTGATAAAACCCTCGCCCGAGGCGATTGGCGTGCGATAGGTCAGGATCGTCGAGGCGCTCACCTCGGGCGCGAACGGCAGGCTGTTGCCGTCGCAGTCGGAGCATGCCCCGACATCGATGATGTCGGTCGCGTCCGTGATCTCGGTGTCGAGAAGCGAGAGGCCGACGGTCGCATCCCAGTGCGCGTTCGGCACCCAGCGCAGGTCGAGCTCGAGGCCCTGGCCGCGCGCTTCGCCGACGTTCGCGACCTGCGACGAGCCCTGGTCAAAGTAGACGAGCTGCAGGTCGGTGTAATCGTAGTAGAACAGGCCGGCATTCAACTGCAGCGTGTTGCCGAGAAGCCGTGTCTTCGCGCCGATCTCGAAACTGTCCACCTGCTCGGGGTCGAACTCGAGCGGCGTCGTCCCATCCGGCGCCGAACCGTCGTCGCTGACGTCCAGCCCGTGCAGGTCGTAGCCGAATGTCGCGAAGCCGCCGGACTTGTATCCGCGTGAGGCCGTGCCATACAGCGTGACGTCGTCGCTGACGTCATAGGCGATCGCGAGGCGAGGCGTGAAATCGCTCCAGTCCGACTTGTTGCTCACGGTGCCGTTCGTGAAAAACTCGAAGTTGAAGTTGTTGCCGAGGGCGCCGCCGGAATCCAGGATCCGGCCTTCCATTTCTTTCTCGTCGAAGGTGTAGCGCGCGCCGGCAGTGAGTTCCAGCCGGTCGCTGATGGCCCAGGTGAAGTCGCCGTAGGCCGCCCAGCCGCGACTGGTCACGTCGACGTAGCTGCGCTCCGACTTGCCGGCCAGGATGTCGGCCGGGTCGATGTCATCCTCCCAGTACGCCTCGAAATTCGGGTCGTCGCAGCCCGCGGCGGGCCCGTTGAAGTCCGGCGCCTCGGTGACGCTGAGCTGGGCGCAGAGTGCGTCCTCGTCGTAGATGTAGTCGAACACGCCGTCGATTTTCTCCTCGTAGGCGCTCACGCCCGCGAACCATGTCACCTTGCCATCGCCTGGTGAATTGAGCCGGAGCTCCTGGCTCAGGTAGTCGATGTCGTTGACCTGGCGGTAGTCGTTCACGCGGGTCGGGCCGCCGTCATAGTCCTCGAGGTAGTGGAAGCCGAACTTCTTGTAGCCGGTGAGCGAAGTCAGCGTGTAATCGCCCGCGAGTGTCCACTCGAGCAGGGCGCGCGCCTCGAAAATGTCCGATTCGTTGATTCCGTCGTTACCGAGGTCGGTATCCACTTCGTCCTCGGACAACCCGGCCGCCGGCACCCAGTAGACGGATGGATCCAGTTCGCGATCCTCGTAGCCCGCGATCAGCGTCGCATCGAACGCGTCGCTGCTGCGCCGCAGCGAGACGCGGCCTGCGCTTACCTTGTGAAAGCCGAGGTCGTCTCCGCCCTGGAGGTTCTCGAGATAGCCTTTGTTGTCCAATACGTAGCCCGCCGCGCGGATCGCCCACTGTTCGCCGAGGGGGATGTTGACCATCGCATTCGCTTCGACGTGATCGAAATCCGCGAGCGTCAGCTCCGCGCTCGCGCCGAATACGCTGTCCGGCTTGTTGGTGATGATGCTGACCGCGCCCGCGATCGAATTGCGGCCGAAAAGGGTGCCCTGCGGACCTTTGACGACCTCGGCGCGCTCGACGTCGAACATGGCGGTCATGACGCCGCCCGTGCGGCCCGACCAGATGCCGTCCTCGAACATGGCGACCGAAGGATCGCCGCCGATGCCGAAGTCGTTGGTCGAGATACCGCGCATCGACAGCGCATCGGTGAAGCCGTCCTCGGTGTTGCCGCTGAAGCCCGGCGTGAAATCGACGATGCCGCGGATGTCCGCCATCCGGCCTTCCTTCAGCATTTCGCCTGAGAAGGCGGACACGGACAGGGGCACGTCCTGCAGCGACTGCTGCCGCTTCTGGGCTGTGACGAAGACCTCTTCGAGGCCGGTGATCGCGGGCGCGGGCGCTTCTTCTTCCTGCGCCTGCACGGCGAACGCCCACGACAAAGCGGCCGCAAGGACTGAATGTCCTGCAGTCCGGGTCAGGCTTTTCATGGTGTTTCCCCCACGGCGCCACCGGCGCCGTTCCCAGAGAACTAAAAGAATACGCCCAGGCGAGGCTTCAGTCCAAACCGTCGATAATTGTCACCAGGGTCTCGAAGATCCGGTCCACGTCCGCGCGCTCGATGATGAGCGGCGGAGACATCGCGATCGTGTCGCCCGTCGTGCGGATGAGGAGGCCCGCATTGAACGCCGCGACCAGCGCGTCGTAGCCCCTCGCGCCCGGCGAACCGCGCCGCGGTTCGAGTTCGATCCCGGCGACCAGGCCGTAGGCCCGCAGGTCGACGACATTGCGGCGGCCTTTCAGCGAGTGCACGGCGTCGCTCCAGTAGGGCGCCATGGCGCGCGCGCGATCGAAGAGGCCCTCGCGATAAAGCTTCTGCGTCGCGAGGCCGGCCGCACAGGCGACCGGGTGCGCCGAGTAGGTGTAGCCATGGAACAGCTCGATAGCGCCCGGCGGGCCCGACATGAACGTGTCGTGTATTTCTCGACGCACGAGCACGGCGCCCATCGGCACCGCACCATTCGTGAGGCCCTTGGCGCAGGTGATCAGGTCCGGAACGACGTCGAATTCCTGGGCGGCAAAGGCCGATCCGGTGCGGCCGAACCCCGTGATGACCTCGTCGAAGATCAGCAGGATGCCGTGCTTCGTGCAGAGTTCGCGCAGCCGCTTCAGATAACCCTTCGGCGGCAGCAGCACGCCGGTCGAGCCCGCGATCGGCTCGACGATCACTGCGGCGATGGTCGAGGCATCGTGCAGGGCGACGAGGCGCTCGAGGTCGTCCGCGAATTCGGCGCCATGAGCGGGAAGTCCCTTCGAGAAGAGATTCCGGGCCGGGTCATGCGTGTGGCGCAGGTGGTCTACGCCGGGCAGGAGCGCGCCGAAGAACTTGCGGTTGTTGACCATGCCGCCGACGGAGATTCCGCCGAAGCCGACGCCGTGATATCCGCGCTCGCGACCGATCAGCCGGGTCCGCGCACCCTCGCCTCGGACGCGATGGTACGCGATCGCAATCTTGAGCGCCGTGTCGACCGATTCCGATCCCGAGTTCGTGAAGAACACGCGATCGATGCCCGGTGGCGTGATCTCGACGAGCGCGTTCGCGAGCTCGAAGGCGAGCGGATGGCCCATCTGGAACGGCGGCGCGTATTCCATCACCGCGATCTGCTGCGAGACCGCGTCCGTGATCTCCCGCCGGCAGTGGCCCGCATTGACGCACCAGAGGCCTGCCGCCGCGTCCAGCACCTTGCGGCCGTCCGGAGTCCAGTAGTACATGCCCTCGGCGCGCGACAGCATGCGCGGCTGTGCCTTGAACTGGCGGTTCGCCGTGAAGGGCATCCAGAAGGCGTCGAGATCGAGTCGGACTGCGCTCATGATAATTGACACTTTTGGAGTGGAAACGCGATATTACGCAAGTTACTGTTTAATATCATAGACATCCGGGGTGCTCATGGCCAACGACGTCAGCACGCGGCTCAAGGCGGTGCGCCAGATGCATGGACTGTCGCAGCGCGAACTGGCAAAGCGCGCGGGCGTTACCAACGGCATGATCTCGCTGATCGAGCAGGGGCGCGTGAGCCCGTCGGTCGCCTCCCTGAAAAAGGTGCTGGAAGGACTGCCGATGGGACTCGCGGAGTTCTTCACGATGGATCTGGCCGGCACGACCCAGGTCTTCTACACCAGGGCCGAACTCGTCGAACTCGGGGAGGGCGACGTCTCGCTCTGCCTGGTCGCGGCGCACCGGCCCGGGCGGCGGATGGCGATCCTGCGAGAGACCTACGAGCCGGGCGCCGACACCGGTTCCGACATGCTGCGGCATCCCGGCGAAGAGGGCGGTGTCGTGGTGAGCGGCCGGGTCGAAGTCACGATCGGCGGCCAGACGCAGGTCCTCGGCCCGGGCGACGCCTACTACTTCACGAGCGCGGTGCCGCACCGGTTCCGCAATCGGGGACGCGAGCGCTGTGAGATCATCAGCGCTTCGAGTCCTCCGACCCTTTGAGGAGCAGGCCGTGAAGCGGGAACAGAAGTCGGTCGACTGGCGCGCGATGGCAAAGACGCTTGCGCCGCGCACCCAGGCGTTCATCGACGGCAAGTACCAACCGGCCATTTCCGGTGCGACCTTCGATTGCGTCAACCCGGCGAACGGCAAGACGCTCGCACAGGTCGCCTCCTGCGATGCCGCGGACGTGGATGCCGCCGTCGCGAGCGCGCGCCGCGCCTTCGAGGCGGGGCACTGGTCGCGCCGCGCCCCGGCCGCGCGCAAGAAAGTGCTGCTCCGGTTTGCGGAGCTCATCCGCAAGCACCGCGAGGAGCTCGCGCTCACCGAAACGATGGACATGGGCAAGCCGATCACGGACTCGCTCAAGATCGACGTGCCGGCCGCCGCGAACTGCATTGCCTGGTACGCCGAGGCGATCGACAAGGTCTACGACGAGGTCGCGCCGACCTCCCACGACTCGCTCGCACTCATCACGCGGGAGCCCTCGGGCGTCGTCGGCGCCATCGTTCCGTGGAACTTTCCATTGCTGATGGCGACCTGGAAGCTCGGGCCTGCGCTTGCGACGGGAAACTCCGTGGTGTTGAAGCCTTCGGAAAAATCGCCGCTGACGGCGCTCCGCGTCGCCGAGCTCGCCCTCGAGGCCGGCCTGCCGGAGGGCGTGCTGAATGTCGTGCCGGGATTCGGCTACACGGCGGGCGAAGCGCTCGCGATGCACATGGACGTCGACTGCGTCGCCTTCACGGGCTCGACACGCGTCGGCAAGATGATGCTCGAATACGCCGGCCGCTCCAACATGAAGCGGGTCTGGCTCGAATGCGGCGGCAAGGCACCGAATGTCGTGATGGGCGACGTCGCCGATATCGAGCGCGCCGCGAACGCGGCTGCCATGGGCATTTTCTTCAACCAGGGCGAGATGTGCTCGGCGGCCTCGCGCCTCGTCGTGCACGAATCTGTGCGCGACGCGATGCTCGAGAAGATTGTCGAGGTCGGCCGCACGATGGTGCCCGGCGACCCGCTCGATCCGACGACGCGTCTCGGCGCGATCGTCGACCAGGTGCAGCTCAACACCGTCATGGGATTCATCGAGTCCGGGCGGAACGACGGCGCGGAACTGCGCCTCGGCGGCAACCGAGCGCGCAAGGACAGCGGCGGATACTTCGTCGAGCCGACGGTGTTTTCAAACGTCGATCCGAAGATGAGGATCGCGCGCGAGGAGATCTTCGGGCCCGTGCTCTCGACGATCACGTTCAAGGATGCGGAGGAGGCGGTGCGCATTGCGAACGACGTCAGCTACGGCCTCACCGCGGCGGTTTGGAGCCGCGACATCACGACGGCCCATCGCATCGCGAAGTCACTGCGTGCCGGCACGGTCTATGTGAACTGCTATGACGCCGACGACATCACCGTGCCCTTCGGCGGCTTCAAGCAGTCGGGCAACGGACGCGACAAGTCGCTGCACGCGATGGACAAGTACACCGAACTGAAAACCACCTGGGTCGATCTCTCATGAAAGTGACGGTCGCCGCAACACAGATGGCCTGCAGTTGGGACCGCGAGGCCAATATTGCGAATGCCGAGCGGCTGATCCGCGAGGCCGCCGGCCGCGGCGCGAACGTGATCCTGATCCAGGAGCTGTTCGAATCGCCGTACTTCTGCAAGGACCACCTGGCGAAACACTTCGAGCTTGCGCTGCCCATCGCGGAGAATCCGGCAATCAAGCGGCTCTCGAAGGTCGCGGCCGAACTCAAGGTCGTGCTGCCGCTCTCGGTCTTCGAACGGGCGCAAAACGCCTACTTCAATACGCTCGTGATGGTCGATGCCGACGGCAAGACGCTCGGCATCTATCGCAAGGCGCACATCCCCGAGAGCCCTGGCTATCACGAGAAGTTCTATTTCTCGCCCGGCGACACGGGATTTCGCGTCTGGCCGACACGCTACGGCACGCTCGGCGTCGCAGTGTGCTGGGACCAGTGGTTCCCGGAGGCCGCGCGCGTGATGGCGCTCGCAGGCGCGGAGATCCTCTTCTATCCGACCGCCATCGGGTCCGAGCCGCAGGATGCGTCGCTCGATTCACGCTGGCACTGGCAGCGAACGATGCAGGGTCACGCGGCGGCGAACGTGATGCCGCTCGTCGCCTCGAACCGCATCGGCACCGAGCGCGGCGAAAAGCTCGAGATCACCTTTTACGGCCATTCCTTTATCGCGGATCACACGGGCGAGGTGATCGCGCAGGCGGACGATCACAGCGAGCAGATCCTGACCGCGGGCTTCGATCTCGACGAGATCCGCCGCTACCGCCATGCCTGGGGCGTGTTCCGTGACCGGCGGCCGGATCTCTATGGGCCGCTCATGAAGCTGGACGGTGTCCGCGACTGAGCAGGCCCTCGCAGGCCGGATCGCCTGCGTGGACCTCGAGACGACGGGCGGACACGCCGGCCGCGACCGGATCATGGAGGCGGGCATCGTCCTCATGCAGGACGGCGAGGTCATCGAGGAGTACTCGACGCTCGTCAATCCGGGCGTGCGAATCCCGTACGCGATCCAGCAGTTCACGGGCATAACCGAGGCGATGGTCGCGGACGCGCCGCCCTTCGAGGCCGTGGCGGATGCACTCGAGTCGCGTCTCGCCGGCCGCCTCTTTGTCGCGCACAACGCGCGCTTCGACTATGGATTCCTGCGCAACGAGTTCCGGCGGCTCGGCCGGCGATTCCGCGCGCCGGTGCTTTGTACCGTGCGCCTCTCGCGCGCGCTCACGCCGGGTGAGCGCGGCCACAACCTCGATGCCGTGATGCAGCGTCACGGCATCGCCTGCGACGCGCGCCACCGCGCACTCGGCGATGCGAAGGTTCTTGCCGATTTCCTGCGCATCGCGCGCGGGCGTTTTCCCGCAGAAGAGCTCGAATCAATCGTGAAAAAGCTGGTAGGCGCGGCGCGCCTGCCGCCGCAACTCGATCCCGCGCTCGCGGACGAGCTGCCGGAAAGCGCCGGCGTCTATCTCTTCTACGGCGAGAACGATGCGCTCCTGTACGTCGGCAAGGCCAGGAACCTGGCAAACCGCGTGCTCGCGCATTTCGCCAACCCGCGCGCGAAGCTCGAGCAGCAGCTGACGCAGTTGGTCCGGCGCATCGAGTGGATCGAGACGGCGGGGGAGTTCGGCGCGCTCGTCACCGAGGCGCGGCTCATCAAGTCGCGCAAGCCCGTCTTCAACCGGCGACTGCGCGCTTCGTCCGAGCTCTGGGCGATCTGTCTGCGCGAGGATGCGCCGCCGCCAATGGCGGCGATCGAGATGCTGGACAGCATCGACGATCCGGCAGCGGCATACGGGATGTTCCGCCGCCGCGTCGATGCCGAGCGCGCGCTCGAGGGCCTGATGCGCGAGCATGGGCTCTGCGCGAAGTGGCTCGGGTTCGAACGCGCGGAGGGTTCATGCATCGGGTTCCAGCTCGGCCGTTGCCGGGGCGTCTGCGTCGGCAAGGAATCGCCAGCCCTGCATGCCGTGCGCGTCCGTCTTGCACTCGCCGGGCTCAAGCGCCGTGACTGGCCGTTTCCGGGGCGGATCGGCATCCGTGAACGCGACTGGCGCGGCGTCGAAGAAGTCCACGTGTTCGATCGATGGTGTTATGCGGGCGATGACTTCGATGCGGACATCTACCGGATCCTCGCCGGATTCCTCGACCGCCCCGCGTACGGCGCCGAACTGCTGACCCGGGTCGAGCCGTGAGCACGACTCCGTTTTTCGTCACGGCCGCGAGCGGCACGGCCGACCTGCTTGCGGCCGAACTGAAATCGCTTGGCATCGAAAGCGCACGCGAAGTCCAGGGCGGTGTCGCCTGCGAGGCGGAGCTCCCCGGCGCCTACGCCGCCTGCCTCGGGTCGCGCATCGGGCTGCGCGTGCTGTGGCAGATCGGCCACTCTACGGTGGCCGATGCAAACGAGCTCTATGCGCGGCTCCGCGAGATCGACTGGTCCACGCACATGGAGACTGAAGGGACACTCGCCGTCGATTTCTCGGGCAGCATCCCCGGCGTCACGCACACGCAGTTCGGCGCACAACGAGTCAAGGATGCGATCGTCGACCAGTTCCGCGACAAGACGGGATCGAGGCCGTCGGTCGATCGCGTGGCGCCCTCACTTCGCATCAACGTGCACGCGGCGCGAAGCGCCGTCACGGTCGCCATCGATCTGTCGGGCGATAGCCTGCACCGACGAGGCTACCGCGGCGGGCAGGGCTCGGCCCCGCTCAAGGAGAATCTCGCAGCCGCGATCCTGTTGCGTTCCGGGTGGCCCGCGATCGCCGCAGTCGGCGGCGGTTTCGTCGACCCGATGTGCGGCTCGGGGACGCTGCCGATCGAGGCCGCGCTGATTGCCGCCGACATTGCGCCCGGACTTCTGCGTCCCCGATTCGGATTCGAAGGCTGGAAACAGCACGATGCGAAGGCCTGGACAGCACTGCGAGCTGCCGCGGAATCGCGGTGCGATCCCTCGTCGCTGACGGCGGGCCGCATCCAGGGTTTCGATCGCGATCCCATGGCGATCCGCGATGCCGAGGCGAATGCCGGGCGTGCCGGACTTTCCGGCCGCATCCGTTTCCAGCGCTCCGAGCTCTCGAATCTGCCCGCGGCCTCGGCCGCCAAAGGGCTCTTCGCCGTCAACCCGCCGTATGGCGAGCGCATCGGAGAGACGGAAGAGTTGCGGGCGCTCTATGCGCTGCTGGGTGAACGCCTGCGCAGCGGCTATCGCGGCTGGGAAGCGGCGGTGTTCACCGGCAATCCCGCGCTCGGCCGCGAACTCGGCATCAACGCCCGCCGAACACACCGCATGATGAACGGGCCGATCGAGTGCCGGCTGCTGCGCCTTGCGATCGAGCCTTCGGAATTCGTGCAGGCGCGCGAGCCAGGCCGGCCGCCCGTGATCGATGTCGAGTCTGCGCGCGCACGTCCGGGCGCGCGGATGTTCGCGAACCGATTGCGAAAGAATATCGACAAGCTCGCATCCTGGGCGAAACGCGAAAAGATCTCCTGCTACCGGCTGTACGACGCCGACATGCCCGAGTACGCATTCGCGATCGACCTCTACCAGTCGGACCCGGTTGGAAGCGCGGGCCGCTGGCTCTACGTGCAGGAATACGCGCCGCCCGCGACTGTCGATCGCGACCGTGCCCGCGGCCGCCGCGAAGAGGCGATCTCCGTGCTGCCCGAAGCAACCGGACTGCCGCGTGAAGCGATTTACTGGCGCACGCGGCGGCCGCAGAAAGGCAGCTCGCAATACGAAGCGCTTGCCGAGGTCGACGAACGCGTGGTCGTGGAGGAAGGCGGGCTCCGGTTCCTCGTGAACTTCACGGATTATCTCGACACCGGGCTCTTCCTCGATCATCGCCTGACGCGCGCGCGGATACGGGTGGCGGCCAAGGGCCAGCGCTTCCTCAATCTCTTCTGCTACACGGGTGCGGCGACGGTTTACGCCGCGGCCGGCGGCGCCGTCGCCACGACCAGTATCGACATGTCACGCACCTATATCGAATGGGCGCGCCGCAACATGGCAATCAATGAGCTTCGGGGCGACGCCCATCGGTTCGTGCAGGCGGACTGCCTCGGCTGGCTGGCAGAGGACGATGGCCTGCGTTATGACCTGATCTTCCTCGACCCGCCGACCTTCTCGAATTCCAAGCGCATGGATCGCGAGTTCGACGTGCAGCGCGATCATGTTGAACTCATTCGCATCACGATCCGCAGGCTCGCCCCGGGAGGATTGCTGCTCTTCTCAAACAATTTCCGCAAATTCAAGCTGGATGCGGATGCGTTGAAGGACCTCTCGATCCACGACATCACGAGAAAAACGGTACCCACGGACTTTGCCCGGGACCCGAAGACTCATCACTGCTTCGAGATCCGCCGGCCGGATTGACGCGGCCTTTCTGCTTCCTGTACGATCGTTCAACAATGAATGTACGTGTCCATCCGCAACGTTCGATTACTCCCGAGGCCCGTGGCGAGGACGATTTCAGCCTGCCCGGCTGGATCTACTGGGATCCGGAGTTCTTCGAGCTCGAGAAGCAGACGATCTTCAAGAAGGCCTGGCAACTCGTGTGCCACGTCAGCGACGTGCCCGAGAAGGGCGACTTCCACACCTTTGATATCCTCGGCGAGTCGATCCTCAGCCTGCGCGGCGACGACCGCCAGGTACGGAGCTTCCACAATGTCTGCCGCCATCGTGCGTCGCGGCTCGTGGATGGATCGAGCGGCAACTGCGGCCGGCGCCTCACCTGCCCGTATCACGCCTGGACTTACTCGACCGATGGGCGTCTCGTCGGCGTGCCGATGCGCTCGAACTACCCGGGACTCGATCCCGCGCAGTACGGCCTCGCGCCGATCGAGCAGGAGATCTGGCACGGCTTCATCTTCGTGCGCTTTGCGCCGGGCCTGCCGAGCGTCAAGGACCAGATGGCGCCGTACGCGGAGGAGCTCGCGGGTAGCCGCCTCGCCGACATCAAGCCGTTGGGCAAGGTACGGCTGCGCACGCGCAAGGTGAACTGGAAGAACGTTGCCGACAATTATTCGGACGGCCTGCACATACCGGTGTCACACCCCGGCCTCACGCGCCTGTTTGGCAAGAGCTACGGCATCGAGGCGAAAGAGTGGGTGGACAAGATGTTCGGCACGATCGAGGATTTGCCGACCCAGCGCCTGTCCGAGCGCATGTACCAGAAACTGATCCGGCAAATGGCGCCGGAAGGCGCACCGACGCCGATGTGGAACTACTACAAGCTCTGGCCAAACGTCGCGATCGAACTGCACATCGACCAGGTCGACTTCTTCCAGTTCGTCCCGGTGTCTCCGACGGAGACGCTCCTGCGGGATATCAGCTATGCGCTTCCCGACGATCGCCGCGAGATGCGGGCCGCGCGTTACCTCAACACCCGGATCAACCGTCTCGTGAACCTGGAAGACAAGGCGCTGATTGAACGCGTGCAGGGCGGCATGGCCTCATCGAGCTACACCGTGGGTCCGCTCGGTGATGGCGAGGTTTGCCTCCGGAGCTTCGGCCGGCGCATGCGTGCGCTGTTCCCGGAATGCCGGCAGCCCGAGCCGCCGGCGAAAGGCTGGAGCGTCAACCGCAATACCCGACCAAGGTGAGCGCCAAGGCACTGAACCGCGCGACCGATGACCAGTTGACAACCTGTCTTCGATGCCCGTCCCAGACAATCTGCAGACGACGCCGTTCCATCTCCGCACGGCACCACTGATCCAGGGCCAGACCTGGCGTCGCTGGGCAGGTTACGCAGTCGCGAGCGCCTACGACTGGACACATGATCACGAATACGCCGCGGTCAGGAATGCCGCCGCGCTCTTCGATGTTTCGCCGTTGCACAAGTACCGACTCACTGGACGCGATTCTGCGCGGCTCCTCGACCGGATGGTCACGCGCAATGTCCTGAAGTCGCGGGTCGGCCAGGTGCAGTACTCGACCTGGTGCGACGCCCAGGGCAAGGTCATCGACGACGGCACGATCAGCCGGCTCGGCGAGAACGAGTTCCGACTCACGTCGGCGGAACCGAACTTCCGCTGGCTGCACCGCAACGCCTACGGCCTCGAGGTTGGAATCCAGGACATCAGCGAAAACCTGGGGGCGCTCGCTGTACAGGGGCCGCTGTCGCGCACGATCTTGAACGAGGCGGCTGAGCAGCCGGTCGATGCGCTGCAGTACTTCCGCGTGATGGACAACCGTATCGCGGGGATCGCGATCCAGGTTTCGCGCACCGGTTACACGGGCGATCTGGGCTATGAGCTCTGGATACCGTCGGAACACGCCGTCGAAGTCTGGGATGCGGTGATCGCGGCCGGCCGGAATTACGGCTTGACGCCGGCAGGCATCTGGGCACTCGATGTCGCGCGCATCGAGGCCGGGCTCGTCATGCTCGACGTGGACTACCATTCCTCGCATCGGGCGATGATCGAGCCGCAGAAATCATCGCCCTTCGAGCTGTCGCTGGACTGGACGGTCGCATTCGACAAGGGGCCGTACAACGGCCGCAAGGCGCTCGCCGCGGAGAAGGAGCGCGGTCCCCTGTGGCGCTTCGTCGGCATTGAAATCGACTGGGATTCCTTCGAGTCGCTGTATGTCGCGCACGACCTGGCCCCGGCGCTTCCGAGCGTTCCCTGGCGCGCAAGCATCCCGCTCTATCGCGCGGGCAAGCAGGTCGGCTATGCCTCGAGCGGCTGCTGGTCGCCACTGCTGAAAAAATACCTGGCACTCGCCCACCTGCAGGCGCCGCATTTCGCGCCCGATACGTTGCTCCAGATTGAGGTCACCGTCGAGCACCGGCACCAGCTCGCGAACGCGCGCGTGCGCAAGCTGCCTTTCTTCGATCCGCCGCGCAAGAAAGCCTGAGATGGCGAACCAATACGATGCGGTCGTCATCGGCGGAGGCCATAACGGCCTCGTCAACGCCGCCTACCTCGCGCGCGCCGGCAAGAAGGTCCTGGTGCTGGAGCGCCGGCACCTGCTGGGCGGCGCCGCCGTCAGCGAGCAGGTCTTTCCGGGTTTCACGTTCTCCGTCTTCTCGTATGTCGTCAGCCTGCTGCGACCCGAGATCATCCGCGACCTGGAACTGCCGCGCCACGGCATGCAGATCCTGCCGCTCGAAAGCAGCGTCACACCCCTGCCGAATGGAGACTACTTCGCGACCTGGAACGATGCGGACCTCACGCGCCGCGAGCTTTACCGCCATTCGGCGATGGACGCCGACGCTTTCTCCGAGTTCGGACGGCTGATGCATCAGATGGCGCGCGCGGTCAAGCCTTTCCTCGGCATGATCCCGCCGGACCCTACTTCGCTCGCGCCGGGCGATCTGAAAGGATTGCTGAAACTTGGCGGCCACCTGCGCTCGATGGGCGCCGAGCGCTTCCATGCGCTCTTCAAGCTGATGACCATGAGCTCGGCCGACTACCTCGATGAATGGTTCGAGTTCGGCGCGCTGAAGGCGACCAAAGCCGCGAGCGGCATCATCGGGACTTTCATGGGCCCGCGTTCGCCGGGCTCGGCCTATGTGCTGCTGCACCACTACATGGGCGAGATCGATGGCGCCTTCCGCGCCTGGGGTTTCTGCAAGGGCGGCACCGGAACCATCAGCAACGCGATTGCAGCTGCCGCGCGCGCCGCCGGCGCGACGCTGCGCACCGAGGCGGCCGTCAAGCAGGTGCTGGTCCGGAACGGGCGCGCGAGCGGCGTGGTGCTCGCGAGCGGCGAGGAAATCCTGGCGCCCATCGTCGTCTCCGGACTCGACGCACGCCGCACGTTTCTCGACCTGGTCGAAAGCCGCGAGTTGCCCGGCGAGCTGCTCGAGCAGGTGCGCCGGTTCCGCTTCCGCGGTTCCTCGGGCAAGGTCAACCTCGCGCTTTCCGAGCTGCCGGACTTCAGCTGCATGCCGGGTGTTGGGGCGCATCATCGCGGCGCCTTCTCGATCAGCCCCAGCGTGGATTACCTCGAGCGCGCCTACGACGACGCGAAGTACGGCGAGTTCTCGCGCCGCCCGTACATGGACATCGTGTTCCCTTCGATGATCGATCCCGGGATGGCGCCACCCGGCAGGCATGTTGCGAGCATCTTCGTGCAGTACGTGCCCTACCACATCAATGGCGGCTGGACCGATGCCAAACGCGAGGCCTTTGGCGATGCAGTCGTCGACACGCTCGCTGAATATGCGCCCAACCTGAAGGGCGTGATCCTGCACCGGCAGGTGCTGACGCCGGCCGACATTGAAGAGAAGACCGGCCTGTCGGAGGGCAACATCTTCCAGGGCGAGCTGGCCCTGCAGCAGCTCTTCTTCCTGCGGCCCGCGGCGCGCTGGGCAAGTTACCGCACGCCGATCCATGGCTACTACCAGTGCGGATCGTCGACGCACCCGGGCGGTGGCGTCATGGGCGCGCCGGGCAGGCTGGCGGCACAACGCATCCTGGCGGACGCGTGACGAGAGCATACGACAGCGTCGTCATAGGCGGGGGAGCGGACGGACTTGTCGCCGCGACGGTGCTCGCGCGGTCGGGGTCGACCGTCCTGCTGGTCGAGGCAGAGCCGGAACTCGGTGGCACATTGCGCGAAGTCGAGTTCGCGCCGGGCTTTCGAGCAGCGCCGCTCGCTGCCGACCTCGGTCACGTGGATGCAAAGGTGTTGCGCGCGACCGGCGCAGCCCTGCCGGCCGTGGCGATACCAGATCCCGCCGTGGTCTCGATTTCCGAGGGCGAGCCGCTGGTGCTGCACCGCTCGATCGAGGCGACGGTCGAGGAACTGAAACGCCACTCGGCCAGGGACGCCGCGGCCTGGCCGGCGTTCAGCGCGCGGATCCATGCGCTGGCGGGGTTTCTCGGCGAGCTCTATCGCATGACGCCGCTGCAAGTGGATGCGCGTGGGCTCGGTGACTACCTGGCGCTGGCGAGAATCGGCCGCAAGTACCGGGGGCTCGGCCGGGAAAACATGGTCGAGCTGCTGCGAGCGTTGCCGATGCCGCTCAGCGACATGCTCGACGAGAGCTTCGAATCGGAACGGCTCAAAGGAGCACTGGCGGCGATCGGTGTCGCGGATCTCTGCCAGGGGCCGGCCTCGGGCGGCACGGCGCTCAATTTTCTGCATCGCCGTGTGGGCGCGGCGCCCGGCGTGTTTGGCGACCGGCTTCGTCTGCAAGCGGGGGGCGGCGCGCTGATCGCGGCGCTTGCCCTTCGCGCTCGCGCGGCGAGTGTCACAATAGAAACCAGCACTGAGGCCCGGCAACTGCTGGTCAATGAGGACCGGGTGACGGGCCTGCGGCTGGCGTCCGGTGAGGAGATCCGTTGCCACAGTGTGGTTTCGAGCCTGGATCCCCGCCACAGCCTGCTCGAACTCCTGGATCCCGTGCACCTCGATCCGGAATTCATTGGCGCGATCCGCAACATCCGGTATCGCGGCGTGACCAGCATCGTGCTGCTGGCGCTCGACGGACTGCCTGAGTTTCCGGGTATCGTCACGGCACCGGCGGGTGCAATCCTGTTTGCACCGTCGGTGCGCCACGTCGAGCGTGCATTCGATGCGAGCAAGTACGGTCGCAGTTCGGAGGAGCCGGTCGTCGAGCTGCGCTTCCCGAGTCTGATGCAGGCGAACCTGGCGCCCGCCGGCCGGCAAGTGGCGACACTGCGCGTGCAATATACGCCATACCGGTTGCGCGACGGCGACTGGAATACGACAGGCGATGCGATGGCGGACGGTGCCATTGCGCTCGTCGAACGTCATGTGCCTGGCTTCGCGACGCGAATCACGCATCGCGACGTATTGACGCCTGTCGATATCGAGGCGCGATTCGGCCTGCGCGAAGGCGCCGTCTCGCGCGGCGAACTGGCGCTCGACCAAATGCTGTTCATGCGACCGGTGGCCAGCGCGTCGCGCTACGCGATGCCGGTGCCCGGCCTCTACCTGTGCGGCGCGGGAACCCATCCCGGTCGCGGCATTCCGGGGCTCTCGGGTCTGCATGCGGCGCGCGCCGCACGGTCGCAGTGACAGCCGCGAAGCGCAAGCCGCGCTATGTACGGCGTCTGGCAGACGACCGTCGTCAGGCGTTGATCGAGGCGGCGATTGAAAGCCTCAAGCGTCATGGACACGAAGGCCTGTCGGTGCGTCGCATCGCGACCGAGGCCGGCGTCTCGATCGGCCTCATCAACCACCACTTTCCGAACAAGGACACGCTGATCGCGGAAAGCTACCGCATGTTCAGCCGTCGCCTGACCGACAGCTTCGAGGCGGCCGTGGAATCCGCGGGCACCGAACCGCGCGCCCGGCTCCGCGCGTTCTTCAAGGCCGTTTTCTCGCGCCCCAACCTGGATCCGCAGGTGCTGACGGCCTGGGTGGTGTACTGGGGACTGCTGCAGACGTCGCCGGAGATACGCGCCATCCACGACGAGGAAGGCCGCGGCTACGGCGACCTGCTCGGCACGCTGCTGAATGCCTTCGCGAGGGAATCCGGCCGCCTGCGCTTCGACACGCGCCTCGCCACGATTGGACTCACCGCGCTCCTCGACGGGCTCTGGCTGGAATGGTGCCTCGATCCCAAGAACTTCCGGCCGGCCGAAGCCGCCGCGCTGTGCGAAGTCTGGATCGACAAGCTGACCCGCGCCTAGAAGAGCCCGGTTATTTTCCCGTCATCGCTGACGTCGATGGAATTCGCTGCCGGGACCGCAGGCAACCCCGGCATCGTCATGATGTCGCCACAGATCATCACGACGAATTCGGCGCCTGCTGCGAGACGAACTTCGCGGATGTTCACGGCATGGCCACTCGGCGCGCCGCGGAGCTTCGGGTCCGTCGAGAAGGAGTATTGGGTTTTCGCCACGCAGACCGGGTAGTGGCCGTAACCCGAATCCTGCAGCTGCTTGATCTGGTTGCGCACCTTGCTGTCGGCGGTTATTTCCGACGCGCCATAGATGCGGGTCGCGACGGCCTTCATCTTGTCCCAGAGCGTCGCGCTCTCGTCGTAGACGAACTTGAAGTAGTTGGCCTGCTCGCAGAGTTCTACGACCTCCTTCGCGACATCGATCGCGCCCTTGCCGCCATCGGCGTAGTGGCGCGCGACAATGACCTTCACGCCATGATGGGTGGCGCGTTCCTTCAGCCAGGCCAACTCCGCCTCGCTGTCCTCGGCCCGGTGGTTGATGGCGACCAGGGAGGGGATGCCGAAGACGTCCCGTACGTTGTCGATGTGGCGATCGAGGTTCGCGATGCCCGCCTGGAGCGCCTTCAGGTTTTCCTTGCCAAGATCCGGCACCTCGACTCCGCCGTGATACTTGATCGCGCGAACGGTCGCGACGATTACCGCGGCATCCGGCTTGAAGCCGCCCTTGCGGCATTTGATGTTGACGAACTTCTCGGCACCTAGATCCGCGCCGAAGCCCGCTTCCGTGACGACGTAATCTGCGAGCTTGAGAGCGGTGCGTGTCGCCATTACAGAGTTGCAGCCGTGAGCAATGTTGCCGAATGGCCCGCCATGGATGAACGCGGGGTTGTTCTCGAGCGTCTGAACGAGGTTTGGGGCCAGTGCGTCTTTCAGGAGCGCAGCCATCGCGCCGTGCGCCTTGATGTCGCGCGCGAGAACCTGTTTCAACTCGCGTGTGTAGCCGACGACGATCTTGCCGAGCCGCTCCTTCAAGTCCTTCAGGCTCGTGGCGAGGCAGAGAATCGCCATCACCTCGGAGGCGACGACGATGTCGAAGCCATCCTGGCGGGGATAGCCATTTCCAGGGCCTCCGAGGCCAACCGTGATGTCGCGGAGCGCGCGGTCGTTGATGTCCACGACGCGTCGCCAGGTTATACGCCGGACATCGAAGCCGGCGGCGTTGCCGTGGTAGATGTGGTTGTCGATCAGAGCGGCGAGCAGGTTGTTGGCAAGCGCGATCGCCGAGAAGTCACCGGTGAAATGCAGATTGATGTCTTCCATCGGCACGACCTGGGCATAGCCGCCGCCAGCCGCGCCGCCCTTCATGCCGAACACCGGGCCGAGTGCCGGTTCGCGGAGGCAAATGATCGCCTTCTTGCCGATTCGGTTGAGCGCGTCGCCGAGGCCGACCGTCATCGTCGTCTTGCCTTCGCCTGCGGGAGTCGGGGAGATGGCGGTGACAAGAATCAGCTTGCCGTTCTTGCGGCTGTCGAGCTGCGCGCAGTAGTCGAGCGAGATCTTTGCCTTGTAATGGCCGAAGGGTTGGAGCTCTTTCTCGGGGATACCCAATCGCTCCACGGCGAGCGGAACGATGGGCTTCATCTTGGCGTGCTGGGCGATCTCGATGTTGCTGAGCGGGGCACTCGACTTGGACGGTGGCATGGTCAATCATCTCCGCGCGTGAAGAGGCGTGCGTAGGATGCCTGCAACGCGGCCAGGTTGCCACGCCCACGTCGGAATCCGGGTAATCCAGTCAATAACTTATGGCGAAGCTGGATGATTAACGGGCAGAAATGACGTAAAACATCACGTCATTCATGACATTCAATTGTAGTTAGGCAACAGAGGAAACAGCGGCGTGACCATACAGGGCGGTTGCCTTTGCGGTGCGATGCGTTACGAAGTGGATGGTCCACTTACCGACATTGGCAACTGCCATTGCTCGATGTGTCGACGATTTCATGGGGCGGCGTTCGCCACCTATGCGAAGGTGAGCACTGAGAATTTTCATTGGCTCAGAGGGCAAGACCTTCTTACTGTGTATGAAACTTCTCCAGGCATCGGCTGGGCCTTCTGCAGAGTCTGCGGGTCCAGTCTCGGTTTCCCTAGCGCCGGAAAGCTCAGCGACCTCGCTGTGGGCGGACTCGACGCGAACCCCGGCGTTCGCCCCGCCTATCACATGTTTGTTGGCTCCAAAGCCGCGTGGCACGAGATTACCGACGCCCTTCCACAATATGACGCGCGGCCACCCGGCAAAGCACAATGACCACTGGCCTTCTGTTGCCTAACTATGCGTTGTAGCGGTCCGTGAGAGGTTCGAGCGAGCGCGCCGCCGTTGATCGCGGACGTTAGGCATGAACGCGCCGGATCGAGGCAGGGCATGAGTATTGAAGCAGCCATCGTGCTCACTGCAGTCCTGGTCGGCGCCGGCGCAACTCTGCTATTGGACCTTTGGTCC
>Ga0105106_10000210_pt1 | contig 40535 bp, 34 predicted proteins | sample PPLLaktember2015_5_FD_79109 | JGI IMG/M metagenome (GOLD analysis project Ga0105106, IMG submission 79109) | Freshwater sediment microbial communities from Prairie Pothole Lake near Jamestown, North Dakota, USA - PPLs Lake P8 Core (1) Depth... | ecosystem: Environmental > Aquatic > Freshwater >... | reverse complement strand
TCATCGATTTATACAATGACGACTGGCAAATGCAGGATGGCACATGATCTTCAACCGTGTTTTTTCTCTACGAGGGGTACGAATTATCAAGACTTTTGAGGTACGACATTATGGGACCTTACACGGGATAAGAGATTTTGGTGTTGAATTGGTCGGCGAAGCCGACCAATTCAACACCAATTTTTCTTCTTTTTCCCGGTTATCACGTACTGAGGTTAAATAATACGGGCTTGTTGATGGAGGTGATCAACAAGCCCGGTTTTGATTCGGCGCTGGAGGAAACGCACGCAGGCTGGCGAACGGATTCGAGCATATTGCCGGATGTCAGTTGTATAATATACCCCATGCTGGAAATCGTCACTTTTACCCTGGGGCCTGTGCTGACCAACTGCTACCTGGTAGCCGATGCGCAGCGCAAGGAGGCCGTGGTCATTGATCCTGCGGACGAAGGCGGGAGGATTGTGGATGAGGCTCAACGACGCGGCTGGCGCATCGGCAGCATCTGGCTCACGCATGCTCATTTTGACCATATCGCTGGGGCGGGCGGGGTCGCTGACCGGCTCAACCCGCTTCCGCCGGTGGCTCTGCACCCGGAAGATTACTCCCTATGGCGCATGCAGGGCGGGGCAGCCTACTTTGGCATGCGGATCGATCCCGGACCTGAGCCGACTATCGATTTGAAGCATGGGATGCTGCTGCACCTGGGCGAATATGACGTCGAAGTGCGGCACACCCCGGGTCATACGCGCGGCCATGTTATCTTTTTCTGCGCGGGGCAGAAAGTGGCTTTTTGTGGGGACGTGATCTTCCAAGGCAGCATCGGGCGCACGGACCTGCCCGGGGGAGATTACGATACGCTCATCAGCAGCATCAACACCCAGGTGCTGAGCCTGCCGGATGATACGCGCCTGCTCTCCGGTCACGGTCCGGAAACGACTGTGGGAGATGAGCGGCGGTGGAATCCATTTTTGAGGTAGAATTCAAGAAAATGGTTCTTCAGGCGAGGTGGGGTAGTTAAATTTTCTCCGAGCAAAAACTCAACTATAATTGATGTGGCGCATTGCCTGATTTAGCTACTGACCTGGGCTGGCAAGAATATAAAGCCACTCAAACCTTACTGGCAGGCAAATACAACCGCCCGGTGATTCTTCACCGGGCGGTTGTATTTGCCTGCTAGAGTTATCCAATTCCGCTACTTGGCGTAGTCTACAGAGCGGGTTTCGCGGATAACGGTGACCTTGATCTGGCCTGGATACTGCATGGTGTCTTCGATGTTTTTGGCGATATCGCGCGCCAGGCGGATGGAATCCAGGTCGTCGATCTCCTCTGGTTTGACGAAGATGCGCACTTCGCGGCCGGCTTGCAGGGCATAGCTCTGATTCACGCCTTTGAAAGAGTTGGCGATATCTTCCAGGGCGCGCACGCGCTTGATATACTGCTCCAGGCTCTCCCGGCGGGCGCCGGGACGCGCCCCGGAGATTGCGTCGGCGGCCTCTACAATGGCGGCTTCTACGCTTTCCTGTTCAACCTCGTGGTGGTGGGAGGCGATGCAGTTGATGATCTTGGCATTCACCCCATAGCGGCGGGCAAAGTCGGCGCCAATTTGGGCGTGGGTGCCTTCCACGTTATGATCCATGGCTTTACCCAGGTCGTGCAACAGGGCGCCAGCCTTAGCCACTTCCACATCTGCACCCAGCTCGGCAGCGATCACAGCAGCCAGGCGGGAGGTTTCCACGGCATGGGCGAGCTGGTTTTGCCCGTAGGACGTGCGGTATTTCAGACGTCCGAGCACCTTGGTAATCTCAGGATGCAGGCTGCCTACGCCGGCATCGTACACCGCTTGCTCGCCGGCTTCGACGATAACACGCTCGACCTCTTTTTGCTCATTCTTAAGCACTTTTTCGATGTGCGCCGGGTGGATTCGCCCATCGAGCACCAGTTTGCCCAGAGCGCGCCGCGCCACCTCTCTGCGCACCGGGTCGAAGCAGGAAATCGTCACTGCCTCGGGTGTATCGTCTACGATCACATCCACGCCGGCGGCCTGCTCGAACGCATGGATGTTTCGCCCATTGCGCCCAATGATGCGACCCTTCATCTCGTCGGCTGGTAGGGAGACGACCGAAGTGGTTACCTCGGCAACGTGGTCGGAGGCCACGCGCTGGATTGCAGCCGTAATCAGGTTGCGCGCTCGAGCCTCGCCTTCCTCGCGCGCTTCCGCTTCCACCTGGCGGATGATGCGCGCCATGTCATTGCGGGCATCTTTTTCCACTTCCGCCAGTAATATGGTGCGGGCCTCCTCCAGGCTCAACTGAGAAATGCGCTGGAGTTCTTCTAGCTGGTCGGAGTACATTTTTTCGACGTCGTTGGCGCGTTTATCCAGCGCGCTCTGGCGCTTGTTGATAACCTGCTCGCGCTTTTCCAGGCGGTCTGTGCGATTATCATTTTCTTCCCGGCGTTTTTGCAGGCGATCTTCTTCGCGTGCCAGCTCATTCCGCCGCCGGGCTATTTCTGCGTCGGCATTCTGACGCAGCTCAAGCGCCTGGTTCTTGGCTTTGATCTCGATCTCAATGGCCTGTTTTTTTGCTTGTTCGATAATGTTCTCTGCGGTCAGTTTGTCTTTCTGACTGGCTCTTTCAAACATAACCTGTTTGATCAAATACCCAATTCCCAGCCCCAATAGCAATGCAATCAGGGTGATGGGCAACCATAATCCGATTCCGTTCATCATCCGTCTACCTCATCTTCTACTAAACTCTTTCCCGGTTGATTGGTGTCTTGTAAGTCTGCCCACACGCGTGAGACCGCAGAAGCGCTGGTCTCGTAACCAAAGCCGCGGCGGGCCAAAAACGTATACATCTTCTGGCGAAACTCGGGCCATTCCAGGTTAATTAACCTTTGGGCCTTCTTGATGGCTGCCTGGTACGCGAGCGTATCATCATTCACCTGCGCCAGAGTCTCCTCGATGACTTCTCCCGACAATCCGCGCTGGCGTAGTTCAAAGGTCAGCGCACGCCGGCTGCGGGGGCGGAACTCACTGCGGTTTTCGGTCCAGTTTTGTGCAAACCGCCGGTCATCCAGCAGATGGCTGCGTTGCAGGCGGCTGATCACTTCGGTGATTATTTCATCCGGAATTTTATGCTGGCGCAGGTTCTGTTCCACTTCCGCCTGCGTTCGTTCGCGATAAATGATGAACTTGAGCGCTCGCTGGTAAGCCATCTCACGCGCATCCGCGGCTTGCAGAGCAATAATTTTTTCGTCGCTCAATTGCTGCCCTACCTGGAGCCAGGCAGCCACGATGCGCGCCAGGCCAAACGTAAATTCACCATCCAGGAAGACGTTAATTCGCTGGGGATTGCGTTTTTGCGCCTGTAGAGCTGTGACCGTGCCGGACATAAAAGTACTCCCGAATAACAAACAGCCGTGATCTCGCCTCGCGGACCACGGCTGCAAACGTGCGGATTCTCTATTTCAGTTGTGAAGCGCCTTGATAGGTTTATCAGCGGTAGACGAACTGCAATTCTATCGCTATAATCATACTATCTTAACGGGTACTCTATCCATTTGATAGGCACTGGCGATTATGTTTTGGGTTTAGCCATAAACTACTTGCCCGGCGACGCTGCCATCTTGCATGGGCGCAAATGACAGATATTATCCCATCTTAGACCATAACCGTCATACAACTGAGATCGGTCTTCGTTAACACGTTAATTGTATAAACCGTAGCCGCGTCGATAAATAATAGATAAAAATAACGCGGGTGCGCGTAAATGTCGATTACATTAATTATACATGATAACCAGAATTTGGTGTGGAATCCAAACACGAAGCTGCAAACGGGCAGGGGGCAAACAAGAGCGTTTTATAATACGGAAAAAGCTGTCTCCAGTCAGGCAAGTTATCCATCTATTTCAGTGACAAAAGCAACTATCCGATGGAAACATTTTGTGGGAAGATTAGAAGGCTTAAATTAAGCCCTCAACTTTCGACCCAAAAACCGACCAAACCATTCACAAGGAGAAGACAATGAGCAAAATCACCCGCGAAGATGCCCTCGAATATCATCGCTTAGGTGGAAAACCCGGCAAGATCTCGGTAGTGCCCACCAAACCCATGGCTACCCAGCGGGACCTGGGTCTGGCATATACCCCCGGGGTGGCAGTACCGGTTCTGGAGATCGAGAAAGACCCTGAACTGGCTTATGAATATACCTCCAAAGGGAACCTGGTAGCGGTGGTCTCTAATGGCACTGCCATCCTGGGATTAGGGGACCGGGGAGCGCTGGCTTCCAAGCCCGTCATGGAAGGCAAAGGCGTGCTCTTCAAGCGATTTGCCGATGTGGATGTGTTCGATATCGAGGTGAATTCGCATGACCCCGAGGTTATCATTCAGGTGACGGCTGCAATTTCGCCGACTTTTGGCGGGATCAACCTGGAGGATATCAAGGCTCCCGAGTGCTTTTACATTGAAGAGACGCTAAAGGGCATGCTGGATATCCCGGTATTTCATGACGACCAGCACGGCACAGCCATCATTTCGGGCGCGGCGTTGATGAATGGCCTGGAAGTTGTCGGAAAGAGTTTATCCGAGGTCAAGATCACCATCTCGGGGGCTGGCGCTTCCGCCATATCTTGCGCTGAGCTGATGGTACGCCTGGGCGTCACGCGTGAGAACATCACACTGGTGGATACGCGCGGCGTGGTATACAAAGGGCGCACCGAGGGGATGAATAAGTACAAAGAACGTTTCGCACATGATACGGATGCCCGCACCCTGGCAGATGCGGTGAGCGGCTCTGACGTATTCTATGGTCTTTCGATTGCAGATATTCTTAAACCCGAGATGGTAAAGACTATGGCGGAACGTCCGCTCATCTTTGCTATGGCAAACCCCGATCCTGAGATTCGTTACGAGTTAGCCCGGGAAGCCCGCCCGGATGCGATTGTTGCGACGGGCCGCTCTGATTACCCCAACCAAATCAACAATGTTTTAGGTTTCCCATTCATTTTCCGCGGCGCCCTGGATGTGCGCGCCAAAGCGATCAACGAGGAGATGAAAGTGGCAGCCTCGCACGCCCTGGCGACTCTGACTAAGGAGGACGTGCCCGATAGTGTTCTGCGCGCTTATGGGCTGGACAGCCTCAAATTCGGAGAGGACTATATCATCCCCAAGCCGCTCGATCCGCGTGTCTTGCTATGGGAATCGCCGGCTGTCGCCAAGGCCGCGATGGAGACGGGCGTGGCGCGGCGCACGATCGACCTGGATGAATACCGGGAGCAGCTTGCTTTCCGCCAGGGTATGGGCGAACAGGTGCGTTATTACATCATGCACAAGGCTCAGAGCTGCCCGGAGAAGAAGCGCATCGTCTTCGGGGAAGGCGAAGAGACTAAGATCATCCGCGCCGCGGCCCAGGTTGCAGACGAAGGTATCGGCTTGCCCATCCTCTTGGGACGCCCGGAGGTCATCCAGCAAAAGATCGCCTCCCTGGGATTGGATTGCTGCCCGGAGATCATCGATCCGAATCAATTTGATCGCCTGGGAGAGTATACCCGCGCCTATTCCGAGCTGCGCCAGCGTAAGGGCGTGACCCGCCAGTACGCCATGAAGCGCGTGCGCGACCCGAACGTGTTTGGCCCGATGATGGTTAAGTTGGGTGACGCGGATGCCTTTGTATCTGGCCTGACTTACGATTATCCTGATGTCATCCGCCCGGCGCTGCAAGTGCACCACACCCAACCCGGCGTGCGGAAAGTGGCGGGTGTTTATATCATGATCGTCGACGGGCGCACTTTGCTCTTCACGGATGCGACCGTGAACATCGATCCATCTGCTGAGGACCTGGTGGAAATTGCTTGCCTGTCCGCAGATTTTGCCCGCCAGCTAGGTTTGGAACCCCGCGTGGCTTTGTTATCCTTCTCGAATTTTGGCAGCACGCCTCATCCGCTTTCGGATAAGGTCCGCAAAGCTGTTGAGCTGATCAAGGTGCGCTGTCCGGAGTTCGCCGTAGACGGCGAAATGCAAGCCGATACGGCTGTGGTGCCGGAGATCGTCGAAGACCGCTATCCTTTCAGCCAGGTGCGAGACGCCAATGTGCTGGTGTTCCCCTCTCTGGAATCGGCCAATATTGCTTATAAGCTGATGGCGCGCCTGGGTAATGCTCAGGCGATTGGACCAATCCTGCTGGGAGTGGGCGCCCCGATCCACGTCTTACAGACCGGCGATGAAGTGCGCGATATCGTCAACATTGCAGCCCTGGCTGTCATGGATTCGATGAATCGCAAAGGTTGCGATTAGCCTGACCGATCTGCACGGCGCCTGAGTTGACTGAGGGACGGATGTTGGGGGTGTGTGCGGCGAGGCCGCAGTACACACCCCCATTTCCGTGGTAGGATTGTGCGCAAGTGGATGTTTTACGGAGGTCAGATTGGCGGATGTAATACGCATTTGTTTCGTGTGTTTGGGAAATATTGTACGCAGCCCCCTGGCAGAAAACCTCTTCAATCACCTGGCTGAGCAGGCTGGAGTGGCGCACAAGTATGAAGTGGATTCGGCTGGAACCTCGGCCTGGCACATTGGCGAGGCGCCCGATGCACGCATGCGGCGAGTAGCGGCGCGGCGCGGTCTCACCTATCAGGGCCGCTCCCGGCAGTTTATGAGGCAGGATTTCAACCAGTTCGACCTGGTGGTTGCCATGGACCTGGAAAACCTCAGCGATTTACATGGGCTGGCGCGCAGCAATGGGCATGAGAAGAAAATTTATCTTTTACGCGCCTTTGACCCTTACGGCGGACCGCGGACAGGGGTCCCCGATCCGTATTACGGAGGCATCGACGGCTTTGAGGAGACGTACGATATTATCGAGCGGTCCTGCCAGGGCTTGCTACGGGCGTTGGAGGAAGGGCAGGGAGAGGGGAAAGTGGATAGTGAATAGGGGATAGGGGATTGGTACCTAAAGAAGTTCGTCATTGGTTGCACGATCAGGGGCACCACGAGGTGAGCGCGCTGCGCCCGGTGGGCGGGGGTTGTATCAACCATGGGGCAATCCTGCAGACCAGCTCCGGTAAATCGTTTTTCCTTAAGACCCATCGCTTTGCTCCAGCGCAAATGTTCGCTCGTGAATCTGAAGGTTTGCAAGCGCTCCGTGTTCCGGGAGGGCCGCGCGTTCCACAGCCTCACCTGCACGGGGCAGATTTCCTGCTGCTGGAAGATCTTACCCCCGCGGCGCGCAGCCGCGATTATTGGCCGGTCTTCGGACGCCAGTTAGCTGCCTTACACCAGCATACCCAGCCTCAGTTTGGCTTCGAGCACGATAATTACATCGGCAGCACTCCTCAACCGAATGCCTGGATGGAGGACGGTCATCAGTTCTTCGGCGAGCGGCGCCTGCTGTTCCAGGCAAAACTGGCGCAGCAACGCGGCCTATTGGAACGGGCTGAGGTTGCACAGGTGGAAGCTTTGATTACCCACCTGCCCGCTCTGGTGCCATCCCAACCGGCTTCCCTGGTTCACGGAGACTTGTGGAGCGGAAACGCCTTGACAGATGAAGCCGGCGCGCCAGCCATCATCGATCCTGCTGCCCATTACGGTTGGGCGGAGGCTGAGCTGGCGATGACCACCCTGTTTGGCTCGTTCCCGGACTCCTTCTATCATGCCTACCAGGAAGTACGCCCTTTGGAAAAAGGTTTTTCTGGACGTTATCCGATCTATAATCTGTATCACCTGCTCAATCACCTGAATTTGTTTGGCGGGAGTTATTATGGCGGTGTGATGGCGGTCTTGCGGAGGTATCGATGAGCAGTCCCCAGTTAATCGGGGTGCGCTATCAAATCGTCGAGCAGCTTGCCGAAGGGATGCTGGGCCCGGTCTTCCGCGGGATAGACCTGGAGACGGGCCAGCCAGTGGCGATCAAAGCCCTCAATCCCGAACAAGTCGCCGCGCAGCCTGTCTTGCTGGAGCGATTTAAACGGGAGGATGAGCTTCTTGGTGAGCTCAACCACCCGAATATCGTCCGGCGCATGGGGGCTGTTGAGCAAGATGGGCGGCACTATCTGATCATGGAATACGTGGAAGGCGGCTCGCTGCGAGGCCTGCTGGAGGGGGAGGGGAGGCTTTCTGTGGAGCGCGTGCTGGAGATTGCCATCGATCTGGCGGACGCACTGGCGCGCGCTCACCGCCTGGGGATCATCCACCGGGATCTGAAGCCCGAGAATGTGCTGCTTGCGCTGGACGGCACTCCCCGCTTGAGCGATTTTGGGGTGGCGCACTCGGTAAAACGATCCACGTTTTCGCAAGCTGGGAGCTTTGTGGGCACCTGGGTGTACATCTCGCCCGAGTCTTTCCGGGGGGTGGAAGCGGATGAACGGGCGGATATCTGGTCGTTTGGGGTCATGCTGTTCGAGATGCTCACCGGTCGTCCGCCCTTCGATGGGAGAACTCCGGCGGAGGTGGTGAATGCGATCCTGCTGGAACCGATACCAGACCTTCGACAATTACGACCGGACCTGCCCAGCGACCTATACGAACTGATCGAGCGCATGCTCTCCAAAGAACGTGAATCCCGTTTGGGATCGGTGCGGGTGGCGGGCGCGGCTTTGGAGGCGATTGCGCGGGGCCAGATGGTGGAATTACCATTGGATAGAACCACCCCTAAGCCTCAGGCAGTGCCCCATAATCTGCCTGAACAAGCCACGCCTTTCATCGGTCGAGAGGATGAGCTGGATAACCTGATCCAGCTGCTTAAACACCCGAATTACCGGCTGGTGACCTTGACGGGTCCGGGCGGGGTTGGCAAGACGCGCCTGGCAATCCAGGCTGCAGGGGCGGTGTTGGGAAGCTACCCTGACGGGGTTTTCTTCGTCAATCTTGCTCCCATCCTGGAACCTGGTTTTGTATCCAGCCGGATTGCCCAGGTTCTGGGTATGAAAGAGACCCACACCCGCTCGCTGATCGAGGATATCAAAGATATGTTGCGCAGCAAGCGTATGCTGCTGATCCTGGATAACTTTGAGCAGATCATCCAGACAGCCCCGATGGTGAGCGAGATCATCTCAGCCGCGGCCGGCCTGCATGTGTTGATGACCAGCCGCGAATCGCTGCGAGTGTATGGAGAGCGGGAATACCCGGTGCCGCCATTGAGGCTGCCCAATCTGGAATCTGGCGCTTCGCTGCCGGCGCTTTCTGCCAACGAATCGGTGGCATTTTTCGTCCAACGCGCGCAGGCTGTCCATCCGCACTTCGAGCTCACCGGGGAAAACGCCAGCACGGTAGCGAAAATCTGCATCCAATTGGATGGGCTGCCCCTGGCGATCGAGCTGGCGGCAGCCCGGGTGAAGATCTTTCCGGTGCGATACCTGCTCGGGGTGTTAAATGACGCCCTGACTGCGCTGACCTCGGGACCGCGCGATTTTTCGGCTCGCCACCAAACCCTCCGCGCAGCGATCGAGTGGAGTTACCAGTTGCTGGATGACCAGGAGAAAAAGCTGTTCGCCAGGTTAGCGGTTTTCCAGGGTGGGCGGACCTTGGAAGCCGTCCGGGCGGTGTGCAGCCCAGGTCTGGAGCTGGATGCGCTGCAAGGATTGGAATCGCTCCATAACAAGAGCCTGCTCCAGCAAAAGGAAGGGTTAGAAGGGGAGCCGCGCTTCGTACTGCTCGAAACGTTACACCAGTACGCACGCGAGCGATTGGAGGAGAGCGGAGAGGGTGAGGAAATGCGCCGGCGGCATTTAGAATTTATGCTCGAGTTGGCAGAACGCGCTGAACCAGGATTGCGAGGCCCGAACCAGGAAGTCTGGTCAACGCGACTGCGGACGGAATACGATAACCTGCGAGCGGCGTTGGGGTGGTCGTTGCGCAAAGCGGATCCAAGCATGGGGATCCGGCTGGCGGGGGCATTATCCGAATTTTGGTACTACGAAGGGCCGATCTCGGAGGGAGAGAAGTGGATCGAGAGCGCCCTGAAGCGCATGAGCGAAGTCGCCCCTGGCCTGCGCGCCAAGTTGTTGAACGGAGCTGGCCTGCTGGCGTTTGCTCGCGGAGACCACGCGCACGGCAAACGCTGGAATCGCGAGGCCCTCTCGCTTTGGCAGGAGCTGGGAAATAAAGGTGGCAGCGCCTATGCCTTGTTCCTGTTGAGCGCTCACGCCACTATGGATCCAAATGAGTACGCGGAGGGGATCGCGTTGTGTGAGCAGGCGTTATCCCTGTACCTGGAGATCGATGACAAACCCGGACTGGCCTGGGTGTATAACCAAATCGGAGAGTTGAGCCGTTTGCTAGGCAATTACGAGCGCTCCAGGCAGGCGTACGAAAAATCTCTGGCGGTTTGCCGCCAGACCGGCAATCGGCGGCGGGAGGCGATTGCACTGGTCAACTTGAGCTATGCGGCACAATACCAGGGTGAATACCGCCAGGCTGAAGATTATGCGCGCCAGGGTCTGGCGCTGCTTTACGAACTGCGGTTGAAATACCACAGCACGATCGTGCTCTCCATGCTGGCAGGACCTGTAGCCGCGCAGGGGAATGCTCGCCGGGCAGCCACGCTGTTGGGCGCCTCGGAGGCGATCTTCGAGAGTATGTCGGTCAGCCTGCAGCCGGCGGATAAGGTGGAAATCGACCGATATGTGGTCCTGGCGCGCGAGCAGCTCGCGGAGACAGAATTCCAGGCAGCCTGGGCGGAGGGCCGGCAGATGAGCTTTGAGCAGGCGGTTGGGTTTGCTTTGAGCGGAAAGGCGGACGGTTAAATCGCAAAATACCGGTTGAATTCCGGCTGCCAGCCCTCCAGCGAGTATTCACCCGAAGCGATATCCTGGGTGTAGCGCCCGCGGTACTCGCCGCGGGCGATGCGGTTTAACGCTTCCACCAGGACGTCCACTTCCTCCAGGTTGTTGTACAACCCAAACGAGGCGCGGATCAAGCCGGGCATGTGCGATCTGTCGCCATTTAACATGCTGGCACGCACGGCGTATGACTGCTCCTGGGATAATCCCAAGAGATGCAGGATGTAAGGATGCGCGCAAAAACATCCACTGCGAACGCCAATGCCGAATTCGTAGCCCAGCACTGCCGACACCAGAAAGTGGGAGATGCCTTCGAGCTGCAAAGGGATCACACCCAGGCGCTGAGCGGCGCGACCGGGATCGGTATCGCCGTAGAGGCGCAGACTGGGCACGGATGGAAGGCGCTGCAAGGCATACGCGGTTAACCTGGCTTCATGCTCCGCTACGGTCTGCATTCCGACGCTTTCGAGCTGGCGGATAGCGGCAGCCAGCGCCACCGCGCCCACCGTATTGGGACTGCCGGCCTCATCCCTGTCGGGCGGCTCGGCCCATACCACATCGTCCAGGGTGACGATCTCCACCGTACCTCCACCGGTCATATCCGGGTCGCCGCTCTCGAAAACATCCCGGCGTCCTACCAGCGCCCCACTGCCAAATGGCGCGTACATCTTGTGGGCAGAGATGACGATAAAATCCAGGTGAGACGGGTCATCCAGGGCGCCCATGTCCACTTTCCGGTGGGGGGCCAGCTGGGCGCAGTCCACCAGGATCTGCGCGCCAGCCTGGTGGGCTTTCTCAGCCAGGGCATGCACCGGATTCAGGTTGCCGGTCACATTGCTGGCTCCGGTGATCGCCACCAGCGCCAGGCGCTCACGATAGCGCTGCAAGTCGGTTTCGAAAGCCGCCAGGTCGAGGCGACCGTCGGGCGTCAGCGCGACGTGGACCGTGTGTGCGACAGCCCGCCAGGGTAAATCATTGGAATGATGCTCCATACCGCTGGTCAGCACGACATCGCGCTGAGAAGTGAAGGGGAAGCGCCGCGCCAGCTTGTTGATCGATTCGGTCGAATTCTTGCTGAAGATGCAGGTGTGGTCCCGAAGATCAGCGCCTACGAAGCCCAAAACGATCTGGCGGGCACGCTCGTAAGCGAGGGTAGAAAGCTGGCTCTTGAAACCCGTGCCGCGGTGTACGCTGCTGTAATACACCAGGAAATCGTTGATCGCTTTTTGGGCAGATTTAAGGGAAGGGGTGGAGGCGGCGTTGTCCAGGTTGATATAACGTTGCGGTTTGCCGTTATAAACTGGCACCTCGACATCGATGCCAACAAACAGATCGCGGTAATCCTGGTGGTTGGATGCAGTAGTCATGAAGGAATCTCCAGGCTGAAAGAATAGCTTGCAAAACTGTTAAGGAAAAATATTAAAAATAGCGCATAGCCCAAAAGTCACACTTGCAATTCGGACAATTATCGTATATACTGTGTGTGTCTGTGGGACGAAGTGGGAGAAAGTGGGACGCCGGAAGTAATCCGGCGTTCTGCAATTAAAGGAAGGATAGAACAGATGTTCATGGGTCAGTATCCGCATAATCTAGATGACAAGGGCCGCCTCACCATCCCGGCCCGGTATCGAGATTTGCTGGCTGACGGGGCATACATCACCCAGGGTTTCGAAAGCAATTTGATGGTCTGGCCCAAAGATGCCTTCCAGGCGATTGCCCAACGGGTTAGCCAAATTCCCATAACCAATCCGGTCGCCCGCTTGCTCCGGCGCTTGATTTTCTCCGGGGGAGAGCAGGTCGATATCGACCGGGCGGGCCGAATCTTGATCCCCCAATTCTTGCGGACCACCGCCGAGCTGGATGGCGAGGCTATGGTGGTTGGGGTGGGGGATTACTTTGAAATTTGGTCTTCTGCAAATTGGGCCGAGCAGCTCGCTCAGCTCCAAGACGCAGAGGCGAATGCACATCGTTTCGAGGCCTTTGACCTCTCCTCTGGATAATCTGCGGATATCCCTAAGGCGATATCCATGCACCATCCAGTTCTTTACCAGGAAATTATACACGCTTTACAGCCGCAGCGGGATGGTCGTTATATCGACGCCACCCTGGGAGCGGGTGGGCATGCCTGGGGGATCCTCCAGGCAAGCGCACCCAGCGGATACTTACTGGGCCTGGAGGTAGACCCGCAGGCGCTCGAACTTGCCCGCCAGAATCTGGCTGAATTTGGGCACAGAGCGATCCTGGTGCGAGCCTCCTATACCACCCTGGGGGCGCAGGTTGCGACCCTGGGTTGGAACGCCGTCGACGGCGTCGTGCTGGATCTGGGGGTGTCGTCTATGCAGCTCGATACAGCCGGACGAGGGTTCTCGTTCCTCGCTGATGGACCTCTGGATATGCGCTTTGATCCAGATGGCCCGCTGAATGCGGCCGACCTGGTGAACGAATTACCAGAGGAACAGCTCGTTGAAATACTCTTTCATTACGGTGAAGAGCGACGTTCTTACCAGGTGGCGCGTGCTATCGTGGCAGCCCGGCCGATTACCACCACCCGCCAGCTTGCCCAGGTGATTGCGCGTGCCACCCGCAGCGGTAAAAAAGGTATGCATCCAGCCACACGCACTTTCCAGGCGCTGCGTATTGCCGTGAATCATGAACTGGAATCTGTGGAATCGGTTTTGCCCCAGGCTGTGGCGGCCTTAGCGCCGGGAGGTCGACTGGCTGTCATCGCCTTCCATTCTTTGGAAGATCGCCTGGTAAAGCACTATTTGCGGCAAGAAAGCCAGGATTGCATTTGCCCGCCGCGCCAGCCTGTTTGTACCTGCGGTCACCGGGCCACCATCCGGCTGGTCAATCGCCAACCGGTACGCCCGCAGGAAAAGGAAATTGACGAGAACCCGCGCGCACGCAGCGCCCGCCTGAGAGTGGCGGAGAAAATAACCGCTCGAACGTGAGACCGACTTAAAGGTAAATTTGAATCAAAAAGCTGGCACGACACTTGCAAACCTGTTGGATTGGATCGTAGACGCATGCCGTCCGGCAGGAGGTACTCATGGATAGTGTAAGAAGCCTGACCCAGGCCTATTCTCAAGCCCCGTGGCGAAAACAGCTCAAGTTCATAGTGTTGTTTTTGCTTATCGTGGTCTTTGCTGCGTTAATTGCTGGAATTTACCTGGATGTCACTGCACGCGCTGCCACGATTGGCCGTGAGATTCAGTTAATGCAGAGAGATATTGAGGCGCTTAAATTGGTAAATGCCGACCTGGAGACCAGGCTGGCGTTCTTGCTCTCTTCCGGCCAGATGGCCGAGCGGGCGCGCAAGCTGGGCTTCGAACCGATCGAAAGAGACCAGATGGTTTTTGTGGTTGTGGAAGGATATCCTGGACGCCAGCAGCCTGTGTTGGCGCCCGCACCTGTTCCTGTGAAAGTGGTAGCGGCTGCATTACCTGCGAACTTCACCGAATCGCTACTGGATTGGGTGCAGCAAGATGTCATTCCCCAGGTCAAGCAGATGTTGGAGGTGCGCCGATGAATACCGATCACTTTTGGCGCTATACCCTGCTTGGGACTTTTTTTACTGTACTTGCCTTTGCCATCGTCGCCCAGATGGTACGCATCCAGCTCGATCCTACCCAGGCGGCTCACTTCCGCGAGCAGAAAGAACGATACGACGGGGAGTGGCGCACCATTTACCCGGCGCGTGGCGAGGTGTATGACCGCTGGGGTCATCTCCTGGCTGGCAATACCAGCGTATACCAGATAGGAGTGGAATTGGGAGAAGTGAGTAACCCGCACACCATCGCCCTCACGCTGAATGTGGTGCTGGGTTTGGATTATGCCACGGTTTTCAAAGCTGCCAGTCAGGATGCTTCGCCGACTGCGGTCTATGCCGTGTTAGATGATTATGTGCCTCAGGAGAAAATTGATCGTCTGGAACAATTCCGCCAGGATATTGAAAAGACCTACCAGTCCAGCCGCAAAGAAGACAAACCCAGTCTGAATGGTCTGGTCTACATCCCCCACCTGCAGCGATCTTATCCAGAGAATGACCTGGCCTCCAATTTGCTGGGATTTGTCAGCCGGGAAGGTGAAGGCTATTTTGGTATAGAAGCCAAATTCAACCAGGTATTGGCAGGGGTGCCGCAGCGCATTTGGGCGCCGCGTGACCCGAACCGGGTGGAGGAGGTCCCCACCGTTCCACCGGCAGCCAGCCTGGTGCTCACCATCGATCGTGAGATCCAAAGCCACATCGAAGACATTTTGGATGATGCAGTGGAAGACAACGGCGCAGATTCGGGAACCATCCTGGTACTCGATCCAAAGACTGGCGATATCCTGGCAATGGCTACCACGCCGCGTTTAAATCTGAACGAATACTGGCGTTATGGAGAGGTATTCAAAGGGGCTACTCCCTTCAACCGGGCGGTCAGTCAGGCTTACGAACCCGGCTCAGTCTTCAAGGTGCTCACGATGGCCTCAGCCCTGGATAAAGGCGCCGTCACCCCGGAGACCACTTTCCTGGATACCGGCGTGTTTGAGATAGGCGGCACCTTTATCTACAACTGGAACTCCGGCGCCTGGGGACCTCAGGACATGCAGGGTTGCATGCAGCACTCTTTGAATGTGTGTCTGGCCTGGATCGCCAGCCAGTTGGGCACCAAAGATTTCTACACCTACATGCGCGCCTTTGGGATCGGGCACCTCACCGGCATCGATTTGGGAGGCGAGAACCCGGGGCGCCTTAAAGTTCCGGGTGATGAAGATTGGTACGACGCCGATCTGGGCACCAACTCTTTTGGTCAGGGCGTGGCAGTGACCCCCCTGCAATTAGCTGTGGCAGCTTCAGCTATCGCCAATGACGGCAAGATGATGGCTCCCCGCATTGTGCGTTCTCTGGTGGATAAGGGCCAACAATTCGATACCGAACCGCGCGTGATGGGCGTGCCCATCTCAGTCAAAACCGCTGACACGCTGAGTGAGATGCTGGCGCGTTCACTGGAGGAAGAAGCTTCGGATGCCCTGGTGGAAGGTTATCGAGTGGCTGGCAAGACGGGAACTGCAGAAATCCCGACCCCCTATGGTTACTCGACCAGCGCCACCAATGCCTCTTTCTTGGGTTGGGGTCCGGTGGATGACCCCCAATTTTTCGTGTATATCTGGCTGGAGAAACCCACTTCTTCGATGTGGGGCTCGATTGTGGCTGCGCCAGTTTTCAAGACGGTGGTAGAAGAGCTGGTGGTATTGATGAATATCCCACCCGACAACGTGAGACAGCAGATCTCAAGTCGTTGAGGACTTTACCAAATGTTGACCCTGGCGGATGTCCTGGAAGCCCTGATTGATTATCGCCCCGAGCGAGCAGATCAGGTGATTACAGAGGCATGCATCGATTCCCGGCAAGTGATCCCGGGAGCCATGTTCGTCGCCCTGCCAGGCGAGCGTACAGACGGGCACGACTACGTGCGGGCAGCTTTCGAGAAGGGTGCACACCTGGCATTGGTCCAGCGCGATCTTGCCGTGCCACACCCCATCCTGGACCTGCGCGGTAACGTGGACCCGACCAGCCTGCAACTAACGGGCGATGCCGTGTGTTTACGGGTTTCCGATAGCCTGGAAGCCCTGCAGCAAATCGCCAGCTTCTGGCGGCGCAAGTTGAGCTTGCGCGTGGTTGGGATCACCGGCAGCGTGGGGAAGTCGACCACGAAAGAGCTGGTGGCAGAAGTACTTTTACAGCGGTATCGAACCTTAAAAAATCCGGGCAACCTGAATAATGAAATTGGCTTACCTCTCACCTTGCTGCGATTGAGCGAAGGGCATGAAGCAGCAGTTTTAGAGATGGGTTTTTACGTCCCCGGGGAGATCGCTCTGTTGTGTGATATGGCGCTGCCGCAAGTCGGCGTTATCACCAATATAGGCACCGTGCACGCCGAACGGGCTGGCTCGCAAGAAGCTATTGCCCGCGGCAAAGCCGAGCTGGTGCAATCTTTGCCGCCGGCTCCCGAGGGGATTGCCATTCTCAACTATGACGATCCTTGGGTGCGTGAGATGGCCTCCCAGACCAGCGCTCGGGTGTTTTTTTACGGACTTGACCCCAAAGCTGACCTTTGGGCCGATAACGTGGAAGGCCTGGGGCTGGCGGGCATCCGCTTTCGCCTGCATTTTCGGAGCGAGTCCATCCACCTGCGTGTTCCTCTGATAGGCAGGCACTCCGTGCACACGGCTTTACGAGCGGCGGCGGTAGGTCTGATGGAAGGCCTTACCTGGCAGGAAATCGTCGCCGGTCTGCGCTCTGGGCACACCCAGTTGCGCCTGGTAGCAGTCCGCACGCTCCACGGTGCGCTTTTACTGGACGACACCTATAACGCCAGCCCGGAATCGACCCTGGCGGCGCTCAACCTGCTGGATGAGATGGAAGGTCACAAAATCGCTGTTTTGGGAGATATGCTCGAGCTTGGACCTTACGAAGAGCGTGGACACGAGATGGTAGGTGTGCGGGCAGCCGAAGTAGTGGATGAGCTGGTCACTGTCGGCGAGCGCGGGCGCATGATCGCTGCCGCAGCCCGCCGGTCGGGCCTACAGGAGGGCGCCATCGTCGAGCTTTCTGAAACGGAAGAAGCGATCGAGTACCTTCGCCCTCGCCTGCATGAGCTGGACGTCGTATTGGTAAAAGGGTCGCACGGTATGCACATGGACCGTATTGTAGCTGCGTTGGAGCATCGAGTATGAGCCAGGCATCGGTTGCGCTGGCGTTAGCTCTGGCAGGCTTGAGTTTTATGATCACGGTAATTTGGGGTACGCCCCTGTTGCGAGTTCTGCGGCATTTCAAGATCGGAAAAAGCATCCGGGTCGAAGGGCCGCAGCGGCACTTTACAAAAATGGGTACACCAACAATGGGCGGTGTGATGATCGTCCTGCCGGTGGTATTGATCACCGTGCTGCTCAATGCCAGCTCGCTGATTGGCTTGAGCGTGTTCGGGCGTTCGGTGCTGCTGCCGATGGGTGTGCTGGTGGGTTATGCGCTGCTGGGTGCGCTGGATGATTGGGAAGGCATTCGCGGCCGGCATGAGCAGGGAGAAGGTTTGCGGGCGCGCACAAAGTTCTTGATTCAGGTGTTGTTTGCCCTGGTAGCGGCTGTGGGCCTGTATTACTTCCTAGACGTGCCTCAGATGTACCTGCCGGGCGTGAAGGGTGAGATCGAGCTGGGAATTTTCTACATCCCCTTGGCGATGTTCATCATCGTGGCTTCCTCGAATGCGGTGAACTTCACGGACGGGTTGGATGGCATGGCAGGCTTAATTTCTGCAACGGCCTTCGCTGCCTTCGGCGCGATTGCGGTGTTACAGGGACAGATTTTCCTGGCGCGTTTTTGTTTCACGGTGGTAGGTGCTTTATTTGGCTTCTTGTGGTTCAATGTGCACCCGGCGCAGCTCTTCATGGGAGATACCGGCTCGCTCTCGCTGGGAGCCACACTGGGAGTGGTCGCTTTGATGACCGGGCAATGGGCGCTCCTGCCCATCATTGCCGTAATCCCGGTTGGAAATGTGATCAGCGTGTCCATACAAACCCTGTATTTCAAGTACACGCGCAGGCGTTACAAGGAGGGTCGGCGTTTCTTCAAGATGGCACCGCTCCATCACCATTTCGAGCTTTCCGGATGGAGCGAAACCCAGGTGGTACAGCGTTTCTGGCTGATCACCTTGATGGCAGCCATGATCGGTGTGGCTCTGGCGGTGGTGTGAAGTGATGAACTGGAAAGGCAGATTTGTGGTCATTCTTGGGGCTGCCCGGCAAGGCACGGCGCTGGCACGTTACCTGGTGCAGCACGGGGCGCATGTCCTCTTGAACGACCGCCAACCGGCAGACGCATTGGAAGATGCCCGCCAGTCGCTGGCAGATTTGCCCTCCAGCCAATTGCAATGGGTGAGCGGCGGACATCCGCTAGAAATATTGGATCAGGCCGATCTGTTGTGTCTCTCGGGAGGCGTTCCGTTGGAGCTCCCCCTGGTACAGGAAGCCATACGACGAGACATCCCGCTTTCGAATGACTCGCAGATATTCCTGGAAATTGCACCTTGTAAAGTGATAGGGATTACAGGTTCGGCAGGCAAGACCACCACCACGACCCTGGTAGGGCGCATGGCGCAGCAGGCTGCCAGCGGGTGGCGGGCCTGGGTGGGCGGGAATATCGGGGCGCCGCTCATCAGCGATGTGGATGAGATGCAGCCGGGCGACCTGGCGGTGATGGAGCTTTCCAGCTTCCAGCTGGAAATTATGACCCGTTCGCCGCAGGTGGCTGCCATCCTGAATATCACGCCCAACCACCTGGACAGGCACGTTACCATGTTGGCTTATACAGCTGCCAAGGCTCGCATCCTGGCCTATCAGGGAGAAGAGTACACGGCGATCCTGAACCGAGACGATCCGGGTTCAGCCGCACTGCAATCGCTGGTGAAGGGTTCCCTGGTCACCTTCGGTAAGAGCCGGCCCGAGATTGGGGTTGGCACCTACGTTCACCAGGAATCGATTATGCTGCGCCAGGACTCTGGAACGTTGCGCCTGATGCCCACCCGCAGCATTCAATTGCGCGGCGAACACAACCTTTCCAATGTACTGGCAGCGACAGCCATCGCCGCCGCGGCTGGATTACCGGTTGAGGCGATGCGCTCTGCGGTAGAGAGCTTCCGAGGTGTGCCGCACCGCCTGGAGTACGTGCGCACCTGGGGTGGGGCCGATTGGTATAACGACTCGATCGCTACCGCTCCTGAGCGCAGCATGGCAGCTTTGCGCTCGTTTGATGAGCCTGCCGGGCCCAGCCGCTCGATTGTGCTGCTGGCTGGCGGGCGCGACAAAGATCTACCCTGGGAAGACTTTGCGGCCCTGGTGCGCCAACGGGTGAGAAGGCTGGTGGTTTTTGGGGAAGCGGCTGAGATCATTATCCGAGCAATGGGGATCAATTACCCCTTGCAGCGCTGCGCCACACTGGATGAAGCGGTGCAGGCAGCAGCCAAGTTGGTGATGCCCGGCGATATTGTTCTCCTTTCGCCAGGTGGAACAAGTTTTGATGAATTTAGTGACTTTGAGGAGCGCGGAGAATGTTACAAGAAATTGGTGATGCATTTATAAAATGGGCAAAAGCTCCGTTAGGAGCAACCGCCTCATCGGGAGCAGCCGCCCTGCAAGGGGCCGCAGCCCAGGCCGCCGCGCGGCGCCGTACGACACAGTACGGGATCGATATCCCAATGCTGCTGGCAACAGCCTCGTTGGTAATATTTGGCATTTTGATGGTTTATTCTGCCAGCTGGGACTATTCCTTCCTGCTCTACGATAATTACACCCAGATTTTCACCCGCCAGGTGCTCTGGGTCGTACTGGGTGGGTTGATCGCCCTGGGCCTGACCTTCTTCAACTACCATTACTGGCGCCGCCTGGCGGTTCCCGCCATGGTCGTCACGATCCTGATGCTTGTGGCGGTCCTGTTCATCAGCGATGTACGCAACGGGGCAGTGCGCACCCTGATGAGCGGCTCGATCCAACCCTCCGAGCTTGCTAAACTGGTCACGATGATTTACCTGGCGGTGTGGCTGTATTCCAAGCAAGACCAGTTGAGCGATATCAATTTTGGCCTGGTACCCCTGGCAGGTATCCTGGGAGTGGTCGGTGGATTGATCTTTGTGCAACCAGACCTGAGCGCTGTGATCACCATCTTCTTCCTGGGAGGCACACTGTTCTTCCTGGCAGGCGGCGATCTGCGCCAGATTGGCCTGCTCATCATCGTGGCAGTCTTGTTTGGCTGGTTGGTGGTCGCTGTCAACCGCACCGGCGGTGAGCGGGTTGCCAGTTATTTGGCTGGCATCAAAGACCCAACGCAGGCTTCATACCACGTGCAGCGCTCATTAGAAGCTTTTGTAAATGGCGGCTGGATTGGTGTGGGAATTGGCAATGCCGAAACCAAGCTGACCGGATTGCCGGTGCCTCCCACCGATAGCATTTTTGCGGTAATTGGCGAGGAGACCGGCGTGATTGGCGCGGCTGGGCTGGTAGGGCTGTATCTCTTATTGCTCTGGCGCGGCCTGGGGATCGCCCTGCGGGCCCCCGATAAGCTGGGCGGCTTGCTGGCGGCTGGCTTGAGCCTGTGGTTGGCGATGGAAGCCATGGTGAATATGGCGGTGATGCTGAACTTACTGCCCTTCGCCGGTAACGCCTTGCCTTTTATCAGCGCGGGCGGCTCGAATCTGGTGGTTTCTTTTGCTGCCATCGGCATCCTGATGAATATCTCACGGCTTTCTGCAAGAAAGAAAGACGATGAGGGGAGATCCAACAGTGCGCTTGTTGATCTGCGCGGGCGGGACAGGCGGGGGCGTGTATCCAGCGCTCGCCGTACTGGCTGAGTTAACGGGCAGGCGTCCTCTAGTCGGCGCTGAACCTGGAGATGCCCTCGCAGCCACCCATCCGGAAGTGTTGTGGGTGGGAGGTGAAGGTGGAATGGAGGAGGAGTTGGTAAAGCAAGCGGGTGTAAACTTCCAAGCAATCCCTGCAGCCGGCATTCATGGCGTCGGTTTGCGGGCCTTGCCGCACAACTTGCTGCAGCTGGCGCGCGGCTATGGACGCGCGCGCCACATTCTGCGCCAATTCCGCCCGGAGACGATCTTCTTCACAGGAGGCTATGTCGCCGGCCCGATGGCCCTGGCCTCTCGCTCCCCGGCGCGTAGCGCTGCCCGGTCTCGCAACGTGCTGTACGTTCCGGATATCGAGCCAGGTTTGGCGCTCAAAGCGCTGGCCCGTTTTGCGGATTGTATTACCGTCAGCGATGAGGCCTCGCGCGCCTATTTCCCTGCCCGGCGCAATATCATCGTGAGCGGCTACCCCACCCGGCCTGAATTGGGCTCCTGGAGCCGCCATCAGGCGCGCGCCACCCTGGGCCTGGAAAACAACACGCCGGTCCTTTTGGTTACCGGTGGAAGCAAAGGGGCGCGTTCAATCAACCGGGCGATCCTGGCAGCTCTGCCGGAGCTACTGCCAATGGCGCAGGTGGTGCATATCAGCGGCAAGCTGGATTGGGCTGAAGTGCAAGCGGCGCGTGAGGAGCTGCTTTCAAGCCCTATGGGACACCTGGCAGCCCGCTACCATGCCTTCGCTTATCTGCACGACCAGATGGGTGCTGCCCTGGCATCCGCTGACCTGGTAGTCGCCCGGGCAGGGGCCTCGACCCTCGGCGAATTTCCTCTCTTCGGTCTGCCGGCGGTGCTGGTGCCTTATCCGTATGCCTGGCGTTACCAACAGGTCAATGCTCAACATCTGGCGCAGCATGGCGCGGCGTTAGTCCTTGAAAACGCCAGTCTGCCGACGCAGTTGTTGCTGGTGGTCAGCGATTTACTTCGGGATCCTACTCGCCTGGAGCAAATGGGCGCATCCATGCGTTCTCTGGCGCGCCCTGAGGCTGCCCAGGTTATCGCCCGGCAGCTTTACCCCCCGGCTGAGCGAGGTGCCTCATGATGACACTGTCTTTTGCCTTTTTCCTGTTCATGGTTATTTTTGCCTTCATCGGCGCGATGCGCGGCTGGGCGAAAGAACTGCTGGTGACCTTCAGCGTAATCTTGTCCTTGTTCTCATTGGAAGTGGCGCACAGGTACCTGGGTCCGTTCCGTGATTTCTTCAACCCGCCCAACGGCGCGTCCGAGTTTTGGGTGCGCTTTTTCCTGATTGTGCTCCTGGTGTTCTTCGGTTACCAGACCCCCCGCTTGGCCAAGTTTGGCGAGGGAAAATTCATTCGCGAGAAATTCCGCGACTCGATCCTCGGTTTCATTGCTGGCTGGATGAACGGCTTTTTGATCGTGGGTACCTTATGGTTTTTTCTGGCTGATTCAGATTATCCGTTTAAAAACTACATTACCCGACCAGAAGTAGCACCCATTTATTGGGCTTACCTGGCGCCCGTGTGGCTGAAGGTGCCAGTGATTTATTTTGCGATTGCCGTGTCCTTTATCTTTATCTTGATCGTCTTGATTTGACCGGATTTATTATGGCGCATGTACACTTGATCGGCATCGGCGGAAGCGGCCTTTCAGCCATCGCACTCCTGCTCCTGGAAAGGGGCGAGGTGGTGAGCGGCTCTGACCGCACGCTATCGCCGCTGGCTCAGGTGGTGCAGGCAACCGGGGGGCGCGTTTCCATCGGTCACCGCGCCGAAAATATCGCCGGTGCGGATATGGTGCTACGCTCTTCCGCGATCCCGGATGAGAATCCTGAAGTGCAGGCGGCGCTGGCAGCCGGCATCCCCGTTTACAAGCGCGCCGAATTCCTGAGACATCTCACTCAGGGCCAGCAGGTGATCGCGGTGGCGGGCACGCATGGCAAGACGACTACAACCGCCATGTTGGCCTGGATGCTGAAATGCCTGGGGCAGGACCCCTCCTATATCATCGGCGGCGTATCTGCCAACCTGGGCAACAATGCCCATGCCGGGGCAGGACCGTCATTCGTTATCGAAGCCGACGAATATGATCGCATGTTCCTGGGCCTGAGGCCGGATATCGCTGTTGTGACCAACGTCGAGCACGACCACCCGGATTGCTTCCCGACGGAGGAAGATTTCTACCAGGCCTTCCGTCAGTTTGCCAGCCAGATTGTGACTGGCGGCAGATTAGTGGGCTGCCTGGATCACCCCGGCGCCCGGCGCTTGATGAGCGAAACCAGACAAAATGGTCTGGAGGTGATCTCATACGGGTTAAATCGCTGGTTAGGGCATCAAGGCCCCGATTATTCCGCCTCAAACCCGCGCCCCAATCAACGTGGTGGTTTTGATTTCCAATTCGCACCCTCTGGTGCGTCCCAGGTGGGTGTCCCGGTATCGTTGCAAGTCCCAGGCATGCATAACGTGACCAATGCGTTGGCGGCGTTGACAGTGGCTCACCTGCTGGGCTTGCCTTTACCCCAAGCGGCGCTCGCCCTGGGTGAATATTGCGGGACTGGCAGGCGATTTGAGCTGCGCGGCGAGGTCAGCGGCGTTACGGTGATCGATGATTATGCTCACCATCCTACCGAGATTCAAACCACCCTGGCAGCCGCCCGGGCCCGCTTCCCACAGCATACCCTGTGGGCCGTCTGGCAGCCACACACCTATTCGCGCACGCGCAGCCTGCTGGAGGGTTTTACGAAGTGCTTTGCCGACGCTGAGCATGTACTGGTGATCGATATCTATGCCGCGCGGGAAAGTCAACCGGCAGACGGTTTTTCTGCCCGGCAGGTGGTGCAGGCTGTCCAGCACCCCAGCGTGCATTACACCGGCAGTCTCTCGGCAACCGTGCGTTACTTACTGGAGCACGTCCAGGCGGGCAGCGTGGTGATGGTGCTATCGGCTGGGGATGCTGACCAGGTGAGCGGTATGCTGTTGGTTGGCTTGGCGGAGCGTTCCGGTTGATACCGGAGGATTAGGAGAGCGAGAGATGCCTGATAAAACACGCACTTTTGAGGTAAATGTTCAAGCAGAGCGACCTCTCAAGCTGCAGCCAAGACCGAAGCCGGAAGACCGGGCAGATTCTGCGAAGAAATCTCAAGATACGCGCCAACCGGCGCAGCGCCGGGCGGTGGTCGAGCGCTTGATCGAATGGTTCAAGCAAGATTGAGGATCGTGAGTGAGTCTGGAACCTTTACAATTGGATGCCTTGCAGTCCATATTGGGCGACCGGCTGCAAACCGAGGTGCCCCTGGCGCGTTATACCTCCGCCCGGGTGGGAGGTCCGGCAGATTATTTGGCGGAGGTGCGCTCTGCCAACGAACTGGCTCAATATGTGAGCCGCATGTGGGAGCTGGACGTACCTTTTGTCATCTTGGGCGGTGGGTCGAACGTGTTGGTGAGCGATGCAGGAGTGCGCGGGGTGGTGCTGCTCAACCATGCCCGGCGGGTGCGCTTCGATCTTGAAGCAGAGCCGCCTGAGGTGTGGGCCGAATCGGGCGCAAATTTTGGCGCTGTGGCTCGCCAGGCTGCCAGCCGCGGCCTGAGTGGATTGGAATGGGCCGCCGGAATCCCCGGAACGGTGGGGGGAGCGCTGGTAGGGAACGCAGGCGCTCACGGCGGCGATATGGCAGGTAACGTGCTCCTGGCAGAAATCTTGCACCATGAGGAAACGATGCAAGAAGAAGTGATACACCGTGAGCGATGGTCTGTGGAGAAGATGCAGTACACCTACCGCAGCAGCATTATGAAGCGACAACCGGGCCAGATCGTTGCGTTATCTGCCTGGATGCGTCTGGAGCGCAGCACCCACCAGAGCGTGCAGACCAAGATGGAGGAGTACCTGCGCTTTCGACGGCGCACCCAGCCACCCGGAGCCAGCATGGGATCGATGTTCAAGAACCCCCCTGGCGATTATGCTGGAAGGTTGATCGAAGCGGCTGGACTGAAAGGCAAACAATTAGGGGCAGCGCAAATCAGCAGCCTGCACGCTAATTTCTTCGTAAACCAGGGGCAGGCGAGTGCAGCGCAAATTTATAACCTGATCGAAACGGCACAGCAGGCCGTGGCCGAAAAATTCGGTGTAGCTTTAGAACTTGAAATCGAACTGGTTGGTGAGTGGAATTGAGAACAGAAGTGAAATGGAAATGATCGATAAAATCCGTGTAGCAGTGATATTTGGAGGGCGTTCCGGCGAGCATGAAGTCTCGCTGCTTTCAGCGCGCTCCGTGCTGTCTGCTCTGAACCCGGAAAAATATGCGGTCATCCAAATCGGCATATCCCACGAGGGCATCTGGTTGGTGGGTGAGGGTGTTTTGGAAGCCATGGAACAGGGGCAGTACAAATCGCTCGCGCCGGCTACTTTGCTGGCAGACCCGGCGCGCCACAACCTGTATGCCATTCAGGATACGCCACAAGGCGAGCTCTTGGAGCTGTTTGCCAGCCTGGATGTGGTATTCCCGGTGTTGCATGGCAGCTACGGTGAGGATGGCACCATCCAGGGGCTGCTGGAGATGGCAGACCTGGCTTATGTGGGAGCGGGAGTAGCGGGTTCTTCTGTCGGTATGGATAAAGCCATCTTCAAGGATGTGATGCGCACACATGGCATCCCGGTGGTGGAGTCAATTGTCGTATTGCGGGCTGAGATCGAGTCGGATATGGCGGCGGTCATCACCCGGTGTGAGGAATTGGCGCCGTATCCACTGTTCACCAAACCCAGCAACCTGGGGTCTTCCGTTGGAGTGAGCAAGTGCCGCAACCGGTCCGATCTGCTGGAAGGCTTGATGGACGCCGCACGATTCGACCGCCGGGTATTGGTGGAGCGCGCGGTAAACGCTCGCGAGGTCGAGGTGAGCGTGCTGGGCAACGATCACCCGCTGGCTTCTATCCCCGGTGAGATCATCCCCGCGGCTGATTTCTACTCTTACGAGGCGAAATATCACGATGATCGCTCGCTGTTGCTGATCCCGGCGCCCCTCCCGGCCGAGACAACCGCCAAAGCGCAATCGCTGGCGGTGCGCTCGTTCAAAGCGATCGACTGCGCTGGCATGGCGCGGGTAGATTTTCTGCTGGATAAAGACAACGGCGAACTGTACCTGAACGAATTGAACACCATACCTGGCTTCACCCGCATCAGCATGTATCCCAAGTTATGGGATGCCAGCGGGCTGCCCTATCCTGCTCTGGTTGACCGGCTGATCGAACTGGCGCTGGAGCGAAAAAGGGATCGAGACCGCACAGAGCGGCGGTATTACCGGTCGAACGGATCGATTGGGAAAAAATAAGATGACGCGGTTAAACTCTCTCTTCAATGCAGCCGATAAAAGCCGGACAAAGCGCCCAGAAGCGCCCGCCAAGCGCACTCCTAAACTGCGCACAACCAAGACGCGCAGCCGGGTGACAGAGCCGCGCAAGAGCCCACCCGTGATGGTGCGTAGCGATATCGCCGGGACTCCATTGCCCGTGCGCAAAAGCGTCAAGCATAAAGCCAAGCGGCGGTATGACGTGGCGTTGAACATCCCGGGAGCCGAGATGCGCCTGCCGTCGCTCCCACAGGTGAGTGTGGGTTTCCGCCTCATTTCTGGGGTGCTGACGGTGGTCCTGGCAGCGCTACTCTACCATTTTTGGAATTCGCCTGTTTACCGGGTGGAGGCCGCACAATTTGAAGGCCTGCGCAGCCTAAACAGCCGCGATGTCAATGCTATCGTGGATATGAGCGGTGAGCCGATCTTCAATGTGGATCCCCGGGTGGTGGAGCAAAAATTAATGGAGGCCTTCCCGGAATTTACCAGCGTCGCGATCAGCGTTGGGCTGCCCAATGCGTTGGAAATCAAAGTGGAAGAACGCCAGCCGCTGATCACCTGGCGCCAGGGTGGGCGCACCGTATTGATCGACGCCAAAGGGGTAGCTTTCCCGCAGCGTGAGGAAAACCAGGTTGCCACGGCAATCGTCGTGGAAGCGCAGGACGCGCCCCAATTGACCGTCACTGACCCTGAGAACAGCGCCGCCGAACAGTTTATGCCGGTCGAGATGGTGACCGCCATCTTTTCGATGAGCGCCCAGTCGCCTGAGGATACTCCCCTGGTGTACGACCAGCTGCACGGGCTGGGTTGGAAGGATTCCAAGGGCTGGGAAGCTTATTTTGGCGATGTCAGTGATATCGAAACCAAGCTGCGGGTCTACCGGGCTTTGGTGGCGAAATTGGAGCAGGAGGGCGTTCGCCCGGCCTTGATCAGCGTGGAGCACGTGCACACACCTTATTATCGCATGGAACGATGAGGCGCGCACAGCTTGCGCGTGGAGCGGAAGACGGATGGATCAACCTGTTGTAGTCGGAATCGATGTAGGCACGACAAAAATATGCACCCTGGTGGCCCGCGAAGAATCCCCGGGACAGATCAGTATCATCGGTGTAGGGGTAGAGCCCTCCCTGGGCATTCGCAAGGGCGTGGTGGTAGATCTGGCGGCGGCTTCCCAGGCAGTCTCGCGCTCTATCGATAAAGCCGAGCGCACTTCTGGTCTGGAAATCTCCTCAGCCCTGGTCAGCCTGGCTGGCTCGCAGGTTGCATCGGTTAACAGCCGCGGCGTGGTGGGAATCAGCGGGCGTATCATCGATCAAGATGATGTAGCCCGCGCCATCGAAGCTGCGCGGGCGGTAGCTATCCCGCACAATCGCGAGATCATCCATGTCATCCAGCGCGGCTTCAACGTCGATGGTCAGGAGGGCATCCGCAACCCGATTGGCATGCACGGGTACCGCCTGGAAGTTGAGACGCACATCATCACCGCCGCGGCGGCTTCGGTCGAAAACCTGCGCCAGTGTGTGGGCGCCTCGGGCGTGGATATCTCGCAATTCGTGCTCAATCCGCTGGCTTCTGCCGAGGTGGTGCTCACCGAGACAGAGCGCCAGATGGGCGTGGTGGTGGTGGATATGGGCGGCGGCACGACCGATATGGCGATCTTTATCGATGGCGATGTCTGGCACACTTCTGTTCTGCAGGTGGGCGGCAACCATGTGACTTCGGATATCGCCCATGGACTGCGCCTGCCTATGTCGCAAGCTGAGGAGCTGAAAGTCCAGCATGGTCATGCAGTGGAATCAGAGGTGGGCTCGTTGGAGTATTTCAATATCAAGCCTTTCGGCGAGGAAGAGGCTGTGCAGATCAACCGCCAGGAGCTGGCGCACATTGTGGAAGCACGCGTAGAAGAAGTCTTCAGCCTGGTGCTGCAGGAGATCAAACGCTCCGGCTACGATGGCTTGCTGCCTGCTGGTATGGTGCTCACCGGCGGAGCCAGTGCTGCTCCGGGTATTCGCACGCTGGCAAACCGTGTCCTGGGTGTGCCTGTGCGCATTGCAAAACCGGAAAACTTGATGGGCATGGGGGATAAACTGGATTCACCGGCTTACTCGACCAGCGTGGGCTTACTGCGTTGGGCGTTCTTGATGAGTGAGTTCGCTCCGCAAGGCGGGCGCAAGCGCCCCAGCGTACAGCGGAGTAGTTCAGATACACGTGGAGGTGCCTTTGATTGGGAAAATATCAAAAACTGGCTTAAGCGCTTGTTGCCCTAGAATACCGGCGGCGACGGAGACCGGAACGTATCGTATTGGCTGCAGTTTCAATCCAGAAAACAACAAGTTTCGAGGAGGAGTTCTCAATGTCTGCTGATATCAATTTACCCAACCAGCTCGAATCGTTCGCCCGCATCAAAGTCGTAGGTGTCGGCGGCGGTGGCTGCAACGCGGTGAACCGCATGATCGACGAAGGCCTGTACGGTGTGGACTTCGTGGCGGTTAACACCGATGCTCAGGCGCTCATGTTGTCTAAAGCGAACACACGCGTGCGCATTGGCGAAAAACTCACGCGCGGCCTGGGCTCCGGCGGCGATCCCGAAACGGGGCGCAAGGCTGCCGAGGAATCGGCTGAGATGATGTACGATGTGATGAAAGGCGCTGATATGGTCTTCATCACTGCCGGAATGGGCGGCGGCACTGGCACGGGCGCGGCTGCCACAGTTGCGCAAATCGCCAAGGAAGTGGGCGCGCTCACCATCGGTGTGGTCACTCGTCCCTTCACCTTCGAAGGTTCGCGCCGCATCCAATCGGCCGAGAGCGGCATCACCAAGCTCAAGGAGCAGGCCGATACCCTGATCGTGATCCCCAATGACCGCTTGCTGCAAATTGTGGACAAGCGCGCCAATCTGCAGCAGGCTTTCCGCCTGGCAGATGACGTGCTGCGCCAGGGCGTGCAGGGCATTTCCGAATTGATCACCGTACCCGGTTTGATCAACCTGGACTTTGCCGACGTGCGCACCATCATGTCGGAGGGCGGCGCAGCGCTCATGGCAGTGGGCAACGGGAAGGGAGAAGACGGAGCGCGCATCGCGGCGGAGCAGGCGATCAGCAGCCAATTGCTGGACATCACCATCGACGGCGCGCGCGGTATCCTGTTCAATGTCACCGGCGGACCAGAGCTGACCCTGTTCGAGGTCAACCAGGCTGCCGCGATCATCAAGGAAACCGCTCACCCGGATGTGAACCTGATCTTCGGGGCTGTGATCGACCCGGCGATGAAAGACGAAGTGCGCATCACCGTGATTGCCACGGGCTTCGAGCGCACCGGCGTGCCGCGCCGCATTACCGAGCAGCCCGTCCGGGAAACCCTTCCCCGCAGCACTCCGGAGGCGATCCCGGTGAGCCAGCCGGCCCGCGAGTTCCAGCCGCGCGCTTTCAATACCGAAGACCTGGACATCCCAACCTTCCTGCGTAACCGCACTCGCTAAGTCGGGGCCGGTTTACAATTGAAGAAAGAAGGCCAGCAGCTATTAGGTCCCTTTTAGCGGTGGTGCAAGTTGACCGTTTACGGGGTCAGTTTACAAGTAGATAGCGAACGCCAGCAGCTATCGGCATCCTCCTCCCGGTAGTTGCTGGTGGTTTGCCATTCGTACCTTTAGAGGCAGATTGCTCTCCTCGTCTCTGCCTTCGCATGAGGAGAGAATGGGCTTCTGGTCGTCAGGTGGGTGTATCGCCTGCCTGATGACCAGATGCAGGTACCATTCTTCAAGCTCTTCTGGCGAGCCGCATCGCAGCCAACATCCCAGCCCCAAATTCTTTAATCTAAGTTGGTACTTTTTAGCCTTGCGTTTAGCAGTTGATTGTGCTAAAATTTTGTCCAATGTATCCCACAGGTACGGGTTGATTTTGATCTGACCCCCACCTATGGTGGTTACATATGTTCTAAGAACGGGGCGCCATGCGTTGTCCATATTGTAAACATGAACAATCTCGCGTTGTCGATACCACCCATGATCTGCGCGGTGGGGTTCGCCGGCGGCGCGAGTGTGAGAACTGCGGGCAGCGTTTCAGCACGTATGAGCGTCCCATCCTGGCCTCGCCTTTGATCATCAAGCAGGACGGCACGCGCGAGGAGTTCGACCGGGAAAAACTCATTCGCGGCATCCGCATCTCCTGCGCCAAGCGCCCGGTGTCAGCCGCGGATATTGAACGTCTGGTAGGTGAGATTGAATCGGCTTTGCAGGCGATGGGCCGCGCGGAAGTATCCTCACGAGTGGTCGGCGACATGGTCATCGCTGGGCTCAAAGAATTGGACCATATTGCGTACATTCGTTATGCCATAGTTTACCTGGGACTGGACGATTTGCAGGCTATCCGCCAGGAGATCGACCGCCTCTTAGAAAGTTGATCGGCGCTGCTGAGCAGCCAGCAGGGGGTCATACCTGCTTATTTTTACAAGTACAGGTCGTTTAATGAGGAGAACACCATGTTGCATGACAGCCCTGTCCAACAAGTTAAGCATGTTTTGATCTCAACTCCGCCTCTGCCCGAGAGGCTTGCGCACGTGGAACTCACCGAAAATGCTCGCCAGGTGCTGATGCGCCGGTACGTGCGGCGCGGCTCCGACGGCAAGCCCAGCGAAACGGTGGAAGAGATGTTCTGGCGTGTGGCTTTCCATGTGGCACACGTTGAGGGGAAATGGGGTCAGGATGGCTTGAGCCGGGCTGAGCAGTTTTACACACTGCTCACCAGCAAGGCGTTCTTCCCCAACTCGCCCACCTTCACCGGCGCTGGCACGCCGCTGGGGCAGCTTGCGGCTTGTTTTGTGCTCCCCATCAGTGACGATATGGGCCGCCACCCGGCAGGCATATTTCAGACCCTGCGCGACGCAGCCCTGATCCAGCAGACCGGCGGGGGCAATGGCTTTTCTTTTTCGCGCCTGCGCCCACAGGGCACTCTGGTGAAATCCTCCGCGGGCCAGGCGACCGGCCCCGTGGGATTTTTACGCGTATATGACAAGGCCTTTGGCGAGGTAGCCCAGGGCGGGACGCGGCGCGGCGCCAATATGGCAGTCTTGCGCGTGGACCATCCGGATATCGAGGAATTCATCACCTGCAAGACGGATGAAAACGCCATCACGAACTTCAACATTTCGGTGGGCATTACCGATACCTTCATGCGCGCCGTGCGGGAAGATGGCATGTGGGAGCTGCGTTTCCCGGATGTGAGCTCGCCCGAGTACCGCGGCTTTGACGGCACCCTGGAGCAGGCGGAAGCTGCCGGCATACCCATCAAGGTGTACAAACAGGTACGCGCCCGCGAGCTGTTCGACCAGATCGTTTCCCAGGCGCACCACAACGGCGAGCCGGGCGTGCTCTTTCTGGACGCCGCCAACCGCCAAAATCCGGTGCCGCAACTGTACCAATTGGAGGCCACCAATCCCTGCGGCGAGCAATATTTAGGCGCTTACGAGAACTGCTGCCTGGGCTCGGTTAACCTGGCGCAGCACTTCGGGCCGGACGGGTCCCTGGATTGGGAAAAGCTGCGCCGCAATGTGGAGCTTGCCACCATCTTCCTGGACGATGTGGTGCAGGCGAATGCTTACGTGCCTGCCGTCCCACAGTTGAAGGACTCGGCTTTGCGCGCCCGCCGTATTGGGATGGGCATCATGGGCCTGGCGGACCTGATGTACCATGCTGGCATCCGTTACGGCTCGCCGGAGGGACAGGAGTTCGGCGCGCAGGTGATGGAGTTTGTACGCTACCATGCGATGCTCACCAGCATCGAGCTTGCCAAACAGCGCGGGCCTTTCACTGCCATCCAGGGCAGCCTGTACGACCCGCACGACCTCAAATGGCAGCCGCCCCAACCGATCGCACCGTACCAGAGCGATTGGGGGCGCCCGCCGGTCGATTGGAGCCTGGTGGTGGATGGCATCCGCCGCCACGGCATCCGCAACGCGGCCCAGACCACGGTGGCGCCTACTGGCACGATTGCCACGGTGGCAGGCTGCGAAGGCTATGGCTGCGAGCCGGTATTTGCCCTGGCGTATATCCGGCATGTCAACGATAACGGCAAAGACCTGCAACTGGCTTATGCCAGCCCGCTCTTCGAGCAGGCTCTGATCCGCTCAGGCCTGGACGAGCAAACGCGCCAGGCAATCATCGATCATGTTATGGAGCTGGGCACCTGCCAGGGTCTGGCGGATGTCCCCGAGCCATTGCAGCACACCTTCGTAGTCTCCGCGGATATCACCTCCGACGAGCACGTGCGCATGCAGGCGGCTCTGCAATCTTTTGTGGATAACAGCCTGAGCAAGACGGTTAATTTCCCCGCCGCAGCCCAGGAAGAGGATGTGGCGCGCGCCTACCAGCTGGCCTGGGAATTGGGTTGCAAGGGGATCACCGTATATGTCACCGGCTCACGCAACAAGGTAGTGCTGGAAACCAAAGCCACTGCCAGGCAAAAGGAACCGGCGGCTGAGACGCCTCTCGTGGACGCACCTGTGGAGCAGATCGAGATGTGGCACGACAAGAAGAAACCTCGCCCGCGCAGCCTGCGCGGCTTCACCTACAGCATCAGCACGCCGCTCGGCAAAGCGTTCGTCACCATCAACGAGAACGGCGGTCACCAGCCTTTCGAGGTGTTCATCAACACCGCCAAAGCCGGCTCGGATACTGCCGCCGTCTCCGAAGCGATCGGGCGGCTGATCTCCTACAATTTGCGCCTGGCATCCCCGGTGCCGCCGCGCGAGCGCCTCAAAGAGGTGTGGCGGCAGCTCTCCGGCATTGGCGGCGGGCGTTCGTTGGGCTTCGGCCCCAACCGGGTGCGCTCCCTGCCGGATGGCGTGGCGCACTTGCTGGCGGAATACCTGCAGGGCGCGGAGGCAGAAGAGAGCAGCGAATTGGACGCGGAGGGCGGCAATGGCTATCATTACCGCAGCGAATCGGCCCTGACCGACGCGCAGAGCGAGCATTACGAGCAGAGCTCGCTCTTCAAAATCGGCGACCTGTGCCCGGAGTGCGGGCAGGCGGCGGTGGTAAACGAGGAAGGCTGCCGGAAGTGTTATTCGTGCGGGTTCAGCGAGTGCTGATCCACGCATGGACGCGAATGAGCGCGAAAAACCGCAGATAAAAATACGCTAAGGAAACCAGGAATAGAGGAAAAAACCGTCAGGATCATGACAGTCACAGGGCCGGTCAAGCCTGAGAGGTTGGGCTTCACGCTGCCGCACGAACACGTGATGTCCACCTTTGGGGCGGATCCGGCGCGCTATCCGGATTACCCGGTCGAGCGCCTGCTGGCGCAGGTGTTGCCCTACCTGGCGCGCGTGAAAGCCCTGGGTGTGAACGCGCTGGCAGATTGCACCGCCGCTTTCTTTGGACGGCATCCGGAGCTGCTAAAGCGCATTTCATTGGAGAGCGGCATGCTGCTGCTGACCAACACCGGCTATTACGCTGCCCGCAAGCACCGTTACGTGCCGGCGCACGCCTTTCAGGAGAGCGCCGAGCAGATCGCGGCGCGCTGGGTGCGCGAATGGCGGGATGGCATCGACGAGACCGGCGTGCGGCCCGGGTTTATCAAGATCGCCGTGGAACAGGAACCGCTCTCGGAGATGGAATCCCGGCTGGTGCAGGCGGCGATCCTCACCCACTTGCAAACCGGTCTGGTCATCCAGACCCACACAGGCGATTACCCGGCGGCGGCGCGCCAGATCATGGACTGGATGGAGCAAAAAGGCGCGCCGGTCTCCGGCTGGATCTGGGTGCACGCACACGCCGTGGAAGACACAACCCACCTGCTGGAGGCTGCCAGGCGCGGGGCGTGGATATCGCTGGATGGGGTCAACGCCGAGCGGGAGCAGCATATCCTTCAGCAGCTCCTGGCGCTGCGCGCTGCCAATTTCCTTGGGCAGGTGCTGCTTTCACACGATGGGGATAGTTTCACCGTCGACGGCGGGCTGAGGCCGTACGAATACCTGATGACGGATTTCATCCCCATGCTGAAGCGGGAGGGTTTTTCCGCGGCAGAGATCGGGCGGATGACGGTGGAGAATCCCGCGCGGGCGTTCAGTATTGAACGAGATTAATTCTTTTCTAATTTGACTGCTGGCGAGTCCTGTTATTATGGCAACCATCATCTGGTGGACATGCCATGCTCTCACGATCCACTTCATCTTTACCGGTGCGCCCCAGCCTCCGATTCCGTCGAAGTATGACATTCTGCCTGCTGGCCTGGCTATTAATATTCACGGCTGCGCCTGCCGGGGCCGCGCCAGAGGCAGGCATCGACCCGCCGGTCAGGCTGCTGCTACCCGACTTGCGCACGCTGCCGCCCTTTGATCTTGCCATCGAGAACGGCGCTAACGGCAGGCGCGAGCTGCGCCTGTCCAACATGCTTTGGAACAGCGGGTCAGGGCCCGTCGAGCTCTTGGGCGAGTTGAATCGAGCTACCCAACGCACCCAGGTATACCAGCACTTGTACGATGCCGACCACCGGCAGTACAAATTCCTGGTGGGCGAGTTCGTTTTTCACCCCACACACGACCACTGGCACACGGAAGGCTTTACGCTGTACCAGTTATGGAGCCTGGCGCCTAACGGCGACCTGGCGCAGGTGGTTTCGAGCTCCGATAAATTATCCTACTGCGTGATGGATACGGACGTGATCGAGCGCCAGCTCCTGCATTTTTCGGCGCTGCGGCGCTATATCGACTGTAACCGCCGGCTGCAAGGGCTCTCGGTGGGCTGGGGGGACAAGTATAAATCCACGTTGGACGGGCAGGCGCTCGACCTGGAGGGTGTGCCGGATGGCTTTTATGCCTTGCAGTCTATTGCCAATCCGAATGCCACCATCATCGAAGCCAATTACGCTAACAACGCTGGGCTGGTCTACCTGGAGCTGCGCGGGAGTTCCGTGCGGGAGATCGCAACAGCCGAGCTCAGCGAGGCGCGCTGCCTGGACAACGGTTGGTGCTGAGGGCGCATCGCTAGTCCGTTTCCTCGGGGGAGATACACAAGCTTTACCATAAAATTTACGAAGGAAAAATTTACGGACAGCAATTGACAACCTGGCAGGAGTGGGGTAGAATTATTCTGTTATAATAAACCGACTGCCGGTTTAATAAAAGAGTAGAAATATGGCAAGAATTGTCAAGGAAGAAGAGTACACGCTGCGCCGTAACGAGATCCTCGATTCGGCTTTGCGCTTCGTTTATTCCAAGGGGTACGAGCAAATGACGATCAAGGATATCCTGGATGACCTGCACATTTCCAAGGGCGCCTTCTACCACTATTTCGACTCCAAAGGGGCTGTATTGGAAGCCCTGGTTGCACGCCTGATCGATGAGGTAGAGCCGCTGCTGCTCTCCACCGTGCAAGATCCGAGTCTGACAGCCCTGGATAAACTGCACCGCTATTTCAACACAGCAGTGCGCTGGAAATCCACAAAGAAAGACTTGATGCTGGCGCTGCTACGCATCTGGTATGCCGATGAGAATGCCATCGTACGTCATAAGATGTTCACCGCCACCCTGGAGCGCATCACACCGCTGCTCACCGAGATCGTCCGCCAGGGCGTCCGGGAGGGTGTCTTCAAGACCGAATACCCGGATTACGCCTGCCAGGTGAATGTTTACCTGCTGCAAGGATTGAGTGAGACCTTTGTGAACTTACTGCTATCAGGCGTGCCGGAAGCGGTCACCTTGCAAGAGGCACAGGTTATTTTTAAAGCCTATAACGATGCGCTGGAGCGCGTCTTAGGTGCGCCGAAAGGCGCTATCAAGGTCATCGATTTGAATGCGTTGAAAGAATGGTTCGTATCGCCGGTAGAGGTTAATTAATTAGAAGTTACGCAGTTCAAAGGGGAAATGGGGGTATTTTGGCGGGCGTAGCCCGCCAAAATACCCCCACCCTCCCACCAACAGCGTAAGTCCTATTACTTTAGAAAGGAATGCCGAATATGAGACTCTATTTCCGTCTGGCCTGGCGCAATATGTGGCGCCATACACGTCGCACCTTCATCATCGTCGTGGCAATGGGGCTTGGGCTGGCGCTGATGATGTTTTACGATGGCATTGTCGCCGGCTTCAACCAGGCCATCTATGGCAATGCCATTAAGGTCTTGGGCGGGAACATCCAGGTGCATGCCGAAGGCTACCGCCTCAAGGCTGACCGCATGCCTCTGTTGCCGCTGACAGACGCACAGGCAGTGGTGGATGCCGCCAGCGCTGACCCGCGCGTCGAATCGGCCACCCGCCGCATCAACACCGGCGGTCTGGCAAGCAGCGTTGAAGGCGCGTTTGCGGTGGGCATTACGGGTATCGAGCCTGAACAGGAACAAACCGTTAACCTGGCGGCTCAGCATGTCATTGCTGGCAGGTATTTGAAGGCCGATGATGGGGATGTGATCTTTATCGGAAAAGGCCTCGCAGAAGCCATGGGTGTGGGGGTGGGAGACCGTATTGCGCTCAGCGGGCGCTCCAAGCACGAACAGATGCGCCGTCGCACGATGACCGTGATCGGTATCTACGACCTGGGCATGGCCGAGATCGAGAAGCGCACCATTTATATCTCCCTGGCAGAGGCGCAGGATCTGTACAATCTCACAGGGCAGTCTACCGAAGTTGCGATCGTCTTGAGGATGCTCGGGCAGGAGTCGGTGGTGATTGAGGCGCTCAAGCCTAAGCTGCCGGGTTACGAGGTGGAATCGTGGGAGACCAATTTCCCCGAGCTGCAGTCGGCCCTGGGCACCAAAGGCGGGGTGATGAATATATTCAGCGTCATCATCCTGATGATCGCCGGTATCGGTATCTTGAACTTGCTGCTGATGGCTGTCTATGAGCGCACGCGCGAGATCGGTTTGCTGGGCGCGCTGGGTTTCCGCCCGAGCCAGATTTCGCTGATCTTCGTGCTGGAAGGCACCATGATCGGCCTGGTCGGGGTGGTGGTAGGGATCGGTATCGGCCTGCTGATCAATGGCATGCTCATGCGCGTGGGCCTGGATTACAGCCAGTTTGGCAATATCACCACTTATATGGCGCTGATCGAAGGGCGCATTTACCCAGGCTGGGGTGTGGATAAACTGGCATCGCGCGCGCTGACGGTGGCCATCATTTCCGCGTTGGCGGCGCTGATCCCGGCGCGTGAAGCTGCCCATAACGAGCCCGCCAAAGCTTTGCATTTCGTGTGAGGTTCCTATGATCCAACTCTTCAAAATGGCACTGCGCGATCTGGGTCGTAACCGGCGCCGCTCGTTCTTCTCTTCACTGGCGCTGGGGATGGGGCTGGCTTTGCTGCTCTTGATGGCATCCTTCATCAAGGGGGAGATGGGCAGCGCCATCGACCTGACCATCCGGCTGCAAAGCGGCCATCTTCAGGTGCGGGCGAACTCCTATGACGAGGTCAAGACCAGCCTCAAGTGGGAAGACCTGGTGGAAGATCCCGATCAGGTTGCTTCTCAAATCGCTGCTCTGGAACCGGTGAAATTTGCCACCCCAAGATTGTTCGCCAGCGGGATCGTGGCGGTGCGCGATGAATCTGCCGGCGTGAGGATTTTTGGTATCGATCCGCTCTCCGAGGCCAACGCGCCCTACCGGGATGGATTGGTTAGCGGGCAGTTCCTCACCTCCGATGACCGTGAAGGCATCCTGATCGGCGCGCCGCTGGCTGAAAGACTGGATTTAAAAGTTGGCGATGTTGCCACTCTCTCGGTTAACACCTCTAACGGCGACGTGGATGAACAGGCATTCGCCATCCGCGGCATCTACTCCACTCAAACCAACGGGTTCGATAGCTTCACGGTTTTCTTGCCGCTGGCCAAAGCCCAAACGATCACCCAGGCAGGCAACCACGCCAGCACCATCCTGGTCATGCTGAAAGACATCGATCAGACCCAGGCGGTGTTCAATGCCCTGCAGTCCTCCAAACTCAAGGTAATCACCTGGGAGGAGATGAATGCACTGATCTTGCAAACGGAGGAATTTGCAGCCGCTTATATGGTGGTACTATATCTCATCGTCCTGGCGATCACCGCGACAGTGATTATGAATACATTGATCATGGCTGTGTTCGAGCGCACTCGTGAAATCGGCATCCTGGCGGCCCTGGGGATGAAAGGCCGGCGCATTACAGCCATGTTCCTGGCAGAATCGAGCATGCTGGCGGTTGGCGGCATCATCCTGGGCCTCGTTCTGGGCAGCCTGGTGGTGGCGTACTTAACGCGCTTCGGTTTTTACATCGGCAATATGGGCATCAGCGGTATGCTCATTGGCAACACCATTTACCCGGATCTCACCGTGGAAGATACGGTCACTTTATCCATTACCGCTTTAGTCGTCACACTCTTGGCTGGGCTTTACCCTGCGATATTGGCTGCGCGCATGGAGCCGGTTGAGGCGCTGCGCGGCGGGAAATGAAGGAGAATAACATGGAAGTCACCAAGGTAGAGAACGTCACACGTATATTCAAGATTGGCAAAGTAGAGACGCGCGCGCTGAACAATGTCAGCCTTTCGATAGAAAACGGTGAATTTACCGCGCTGGTCGGCCCTTCCGGCTCTGGCAAGACCACCCTCTTGCAGTTGATCGGCTGCCTGGACCAACCCACCAGCGGGCGTGTATTCGTGAATGGAAAAGACGTGAGCCAGCTCAACCGCAACCAGCGCGCTGATATGCGCCGCGGGACGATCGGATTTATCTTTCAGTTCTTTGCCCTGATTCCGACCCTGACGGCTTATGAGAACGTCGAAATGCCGCTACTGCTGAACGGTCGCGGCGCCAGCGAGCGCCGTGAACGCGTGATGCAGCTCCTGGAAGCAGTTGACCTGGCCGACCGCGCTCACCACCGCCCGGACCAGCTTAGCGGCGGTGAGCAGCAGCGTGTGGCAATCGCTCGCGCTCTGTCATCCAAGCCGACCATGATCCTGGCAGACGAGCCGACGGCTAATCTGGATACGACCAATGGGCAGCAGGTGATGGAAATCATGACGCGCCTCAACCAGGAAACCGGCGTTACCTTCATCTTCGCGACCCACGATCCGCGCGTTATCAAATATGCCCGGCGGGTGATCACCATGCGAGATGGCGCTATTGCAGAGAATGGTGTTGTGGAAAAGGTTCAAGCAGGAGTGTAAGATGAAGCTGGTTACTTTGGCGGAAAGGTCCGCCATCATAGGTATGATCGTTTTCGCACTGGCAGGGTGTAATGCTTTCAACAGAGCCACCCCGCAGGCGCTGCCGACCATCGCATTGGATAGCGGCGACAGCACAGCAGGCAGCACAGATTCGACCTCTTCACAGGTCAACCGCGCAGGCGTGGTCGCTTCCGGGGTGGTCGTACCGGCCCAGCAAGCGCAACTGGCTTTCACCCTGGCAGGCAAAGTGGAAGCCGTCCATATCAGCGTGGGTGAGCGCGTCGAAGCGGGACAGGCCCTGATATTGTTGGAGGGCCAGGAGAATCTGCAGGCAGCCATCAGCGCGGCCCAGTTCGAGCTGGAACAGGCCCAGCAGGCGCTGGATTCACTCAGTAAAGACCTGGATGTCCAGCAAGCGCAGGCGCTCAAGGCGATTGCCGACTACCAGGACGCGGTGCGGGACGCCGAGCGCGTAATCTTAAATATGAATACGGACGCGCCTCAGGTCGACCTGGATGCGGCTTACGCCAATATGATCCTGGCTAGATCACGCCTGGACCGAGCCCGGGATGATTACGAACCTTACGAGAAAAAAGATGAAGATAACCCGGTGCGGGCTGGATTGCTTAGCAAGCTGGCCGCGGCTCAGAAGGCATACGATGCCACCGTGCGCACCTATAACAACCTGGGTGGGCAGTCTAATCCCATCGATGTGCAGCAGGCCCAGGCCAATCTGGCGCTGGTTCAGGCGCAGCTGGCCAAAGCTCAGCGGGATTACGAAATCCTGAAGGAGGGACCCGATCCGGATAAAATCCGCATGGCACAAACGCGGCGGGCTAACGCCGAGACTCAACTGGCAGCCGCTCACGCGACCCTGGAGCAGTTGACC
>Ga0105106_10000209_pt1 | contig 40570 bp, 31 predicted proteins | sample PPLLaktember2015_5_FD_79109 | JGI IMG/M metagenome (GOLD analysis project Ga0105106, IMG submission 79109) | Freshwater sediment microbial communities from Prairie Pothole Lake near Jamestown, North Dakota, USA - PPLs Lake P8 Core (1) Depth... | ecosystem: Environmental > Aquatic > Freshwater >... | reverse complement strand
CGAACGTCGTGCCCGTATGCCTCCCGAAAATGTACTTGCTGCCGAAGCCTTTGATCACGTTGGCGAACTTCGCCAGTGTACGGACCTTGAAGGACTCGGGATCGATCGACTTGAGGTAATTGTTGTCCTCAACCATTATCTGCCCGGCGGACGAAAGCCAGGTGTTGTCTTTCGTGACGACCGTGACCTCGTCGGGCCCTTCTCCGCTGCGCATGCTCCTCTCTTTGATCAATCGGCCCGCGTAATCAAAGAGCTGGAACTTGTGCTCCCGCGCCATCCTGTCCTGGATCTCATCGCAAAAAACATATTGTGGCAGGGCCATCACCAAGCGGCCATAGAGCTCCTTCTCCCATTTCTTCTCGATCCTCACTCCACCGAACAACTTGCCCGCATCAACGGCGAGGCGAAGCTCTCTCGGCTCTGGACGACAAGCGGATAAGTAGGGCAGAAGCAGCCAAAAGACCAGGACAGCCCCCTTCCGCGGATGCTTTCTCATGTCAGATCCATACTTGTGATATCGAGCCTTCATTATATATTGATCCCCGCTGGCCATCAATTTGTCTTGCTTCAACGCTTTTTTGTAGGTTAGCTGACCGGATTGCCTGTCGAAGAGACTGAGGTCGAGAGATATCGAGATATGTCTAAAATAATCAACCAACGGTCGAATCAGCCTGAAAAGGTGGTCTTGATGGACACTCGCCCCTCGTGTTTTCGCCCCGTTGATTTCGGAGGATCGCCTTCAGGATCTCGCGGAGCTCGAGGAGGATCTTCGAGGCCTAGACGAGCTCCTTGAGGTCCTCGATCGTCAGGCCCGCCCTTTTCAGGATGGTATGCAAGGTTCCCTTCTTGAGTTCCTTATGGAGCGGGATGACCAGTGAGATATTCTTTTCCAGGTTGTGCAGGAAGATGTGGCTGCCGCGCTGATGATCGACGACGTAGCCCGCCCGGCGAAGGGCCTTAACGACCTCTTTCCCGGAGAACGTCCGGCTCAAACGTGGACCTCGATCTCCTTGATGACAGCCTTAGGCTTGGACTTGATCTGATTGACCTTCTCGAGGCCCTCCAGATAGCAGATGATAGCTTCCTTGGCGTTCTTTAGGGCTTCCTTTTCCGTCTCGCCCTGAGTGACGCACCCCTCGAGGGCCGGAACCGTCACAACAAAGCCGCCTTCTTCCGCGGGCGTTAAGATAACATTGAATTTCATGCTCCGTCCCTCCTCACCATTATTATAACATCAGCAAGGCGCCGGGCGAACTTCCGATGGGCTTCTGCAGATGAACAAAGCGGTTGAAAGGCGCCGGGTGTTTTGCTATAATTCATCCGTCCTCGGGGGCCTGAAAAGGGCTTTCGTGGTCATAAGTTGTTGATAGAAAATCGCTTAGAGCGATTGTGACATGGCTAGGTAGCTCAGTTGGCGCTATTTTCGCTCTTCCCTGACAAATCCTGAAAAAGGCCGACCTCCAGAGGAAAACGGCTTCCCGGAGCGTCCCTAGTCGTCCCGGCTCGTCTCCGTTTTTCCGTTGGTTTGGTCAATATTTGGTCAAGGTCCGGGGTGGCAGCATTTTGAGAACGCCCTCAGCGCTTAAAGTCAACGGACACTGAGAGCACGACAGGCCTTGGGACCCCATTGACGAGCATCGGCTCATACTTCCATTGACTGACGGCATCGAGGGCTGCCTGGTCAAGTTCCGGGATGGACTTGATGACCCTGGCCTTGATGACATTGCCTTTAGCGTCCAAGGACACGCTAAGCACGACGGTCCCCGCGATGCCCGCATTTTTTGCCGCCTCCGGATAGACCGGCGGTTCACGATGGGTCAAGCGCGGAGCAACTATGGCCGGCTTTTCCGCGGGTTTGCTCTCTGGGGTTTCTGCAGTTGGGAGTTGCTTATCCCTTATAGGCTCGAGAGCGGCCTTTCCTGGCACCACCCCGTCGGCATAGAGATTGTTGATTCGTAGCGATAGGAAGACCGGGGTCTTCGTCGAGTCTTCGAATCCGAAGACAACAGCGTCCTTCAATGTCATGGAGCTTGGGATCGTAAAGGCGGAACGCATGATGGCCTTCGACTCGGCGTTCGACTCGTACACTGTAACCCGATAGTGGAGCCAGCTCGTATCAAGCCGCTCGAGCACGATGGAAAGAGGCTTCTCGTTCTCACGAACGATGGCGATCAACCCCATAGGTTCTTTCTCTTTCAGCCAGAGCTCTCCTTGCGATACCGGCCTGACATCGTTGAGGTTGAAAGTCTTCTTTATAAGATCGCGTTCCTTTACCAGGTCCTCATGCCGCCCAAGATCGCCGAAAAACGCGGGTTTGGAATAGGACGACACGACCACAGGAGGCGTCGTCGCTCCTGGCCGGGTTGCCTGATAACACTGAATTACCCAGCTCATTTCGACGACGTTGATCTCTTCCAATCCCTGACTCCATAATACCGGGAAGAGAAGCAACAAACCCGCGCACAGGGCCATCGCTTTTTTCATAGCAATCCTCCTTTTGAAAACTTATCTCACCCAGATGATCGTGATCTGGGAGTCTCTAGCTTGATAAATGAGCGCCTGGGCCGGCCTGCCCCAGGCTTCAACCGAATCAAGCCTGAAGTCCTCGACGGTAGCAGTGGGGAGAAAGACATCGGCCGTCCGGGGCGGTCGGGATAAAATGGAGATTAACAAGAGCACACTGGCCACAGCCGAAATCCCCGTGATGGGCTTCCAGAGCTTGCGGATTTGATTGGTGCGTCGCCCGGGAGCTTGGGGTATAGTCCGGATCCGGGCTTCTACAGCAGGCCAGATCGAATCCGAGGGGCAGGGTTCGTCGGGTTGATGGACATAGTCCTTGGCTTCCTCGCGCCCGGCCAGATTCGCCTGACAGACAGCGCACCGATCAATATGGTGCTGAAGGACGTCTCCCTTCCAAGCCCTAAGAGGCAGGATTCGTGAAAGGGCCTCAACGGCTCGGCAGCTTCTCATGCTTTTTCTCCGTCAGCGTCTTGATCTTCTTGCGGATATTAAAAAGATCGTATCTGGCCGTACCGGGCGGATATCCGAGGATGGCGGCAATCTCGGTGGCCGTATAGCCTTCATTAACCCAAAGCGTAAGAACGGTCCTCTCCCTTGGGTTGAGCGACTCATAGAGCCCTGAAGGAAGGGCCACCGGTTCGGTCTTATGGGGATTAAGAGAAGGCATCCACCCCCCCGGCTCAGCTTTCAAGCGATCCAGGATGCCAGCAAGCTTCTTCTTTCTCTTCGCGGCGTTGACGCAGCGACGGTAGAGGATTGTATAAAGCCAAGCCCTCAGGTTCCTGCCCGAATCAAAGCTCGAAAGATGACGATATGCTTGAACAAAGGTCTCTTGACAAATATCTTCAGCATCCTGCCGATTACCCAGAACGGTTATGGCCGTCGCCATCAGTGGACCCTTATGGTTGATGACGATCTGCTGAAAGCAGCCGGAATCTCCTTCTAGGCATCTCCTGATAAGCGCTTGTTCATCCATGCGCCGACTACCTCGTTCTTCACTAATAATACAACTGGAAGAAGTGAAATGCTGGCGCTTCCCGTAATCCCCGGAAAAATGAGCTTTATTTGCGGCTGGTTTGGGTTAATTAGGGCGGCAGGCCGCATGAGGCTTTTGAGGCCGGGCGATTCTAATTCTCGGGCGACGCGCTATTCTGCTCGCGGATCGCCTTCAGAATCTCGCGGAGCTCGAGGAAGAGCTCGAGGACGGCCTCTGAAATGGATAGAAGGCCAAAAGGTCTCAAACGCTTTCTATCCTTGTCAGCTCTCGCTTAGCCAAAAGACTTCTTCAAGATTAACCTTTAGCGTCCTCGCAATCTTGAGGGCTCCAAAGGACTGAAAATCCTTGCGTCGGCGGTTCAATTCCGTCCCTAGCCATTCTTTCTTTTTCCCCCAGAATCGCGAAGAATCCCCGTCTGCGCGATTAGGCCAAGAGGGACGATCCGGGTTTCTGCCGCTTAGAGCGGCAACCCTCTGACCGAGCGACCCGAACGGTCGTCTAGAATCTGTACTGGACCGAGACCGACGGAACGACGATGCTCAGGCCGTAGGTTTCGATGCCTCCATCGGCATAGCGTATCCTGTCTTTGCCCGCCAGGTACTCCAGGCCGAAATCAAGCTGGAGGTCGCCGATCGTCTTGCCGACGCCCAGCGCCAAGGCGTTGAAGGTGTGGCTCGGCAGGAGGACGTTGAGGGTGGTGTCGGGCGCCGGGGCCGGGTCGTTGTAATAGCCGGCCCGGAGGACCGTCGTAGCGTCCAGCGTGTATTCCGCCCCGAGTCGCAATTGCGTCTTGTCCGCCCAGTCAAGGACCCGGACATCGGCGCCGCCCGCCTCCATGAGCCCCGCCCAAGCCGAATCCAGGTACTCGGTCGTGATCCGATCGAGCTTGGACCACTCTGTCCAATGGATATCGGCGCTGAGGAGCAGGCGTTCGACCGGCCGGAACGACACGCCGCCGGCGATCCACAGCGGCCAGGTGATCTTCCGTTTGAGGTCGGAGGTGTCGGGAAGGCCGTAGAACGAAAGGTTGGACATCCGGGCCAAGCCGTTGAAGGAGACCGTCGAGGGAGTCCGCACGGTCAGGCCGATACTGAGCGTGTCGATTGGCTTGGCCAGCACGCCGAAGGTCGCCCCGATGCCCCAGCCGTTCATGTTCTCCTCGTACTGTCCCAAGTCGACCGTGGCCTCCCCGAGGTCGCCGTAGCCGCCCGGCATCTTGAGATTGAAGTTGCCGCGATTGATGTTGACGGTGGCCCCGACGGAAAGCCGGTCACTCAGCTTCACGGCGATGAGGGGAGAGAAGGAGAAAACGGCGATCTTGCTCGACAGCTCATAGGCCGTCCCGCCCATGGTGGTTACGAAGTCCCCGCCGTCCCACGTCGTCCCGAGCCCGGAGGGGGTGCCGATGCCCAGGCCGAGAACGATCTTCGGGCCGACCTGCCGGTAATACCCTCCCAGAAAGCCCAGATAATGGGACGTCTGGGTCCTGGCGTCGATGGGATAGACTTCGGGGATGCTGATTTCGTAACGGAGGCGGTATGTCGCCTTGGGGATGAGATCGGCCGCGTAAAAGCCGAAAAGCTGCTGGCGGAAGCCGGCCGCCCCGGCGGGATTCCAGAAGACGGCGCTGAAATCGTCGGCCACGCCGACGAACGCGCCGCCCATCCCTTGGGCCCGGGTGCCGAGCCCGTTCAGGTTGAAGCCGTTCCCCGAAGCGATCGATGTCAAGGCGAAAATGCCCGCAAAGGCGGCAATCAGGATCCTTCTGGTCATGACGTTATCTCCACGAACTGGACGTGCGATCCATTATATACGAGTGGGGGCAGTCCGGTCATGCCTTGCCGAAAGCGAGCTCCCCCTTCTTATCGACGCTGACCACGGCCGTGTCGCCTTCCCCGAACTCCCCGGCCAGGATCTTCATGGCCAGGGGGTTCTGGACGTCCTTCTGGATCGTCCGCTTGAGCGGCCGCGCGCCGTAGACGGGATCGAAGCCCCTCTCCGCCAGGAGGGCCTTGGCCTCCGTCGAGACCTCGAGCCCGATCTTCCGGTCGGCCAGCCTCTTCGCCAGGAGATCGAGCTGGAGCCCGACGATCTCGAGGATCGCCTCTTTCGGGAGCGGCTTGAAGATGATGACCTCGTCGATGCGGTTGAGGAACTCGGGCTTGAAGTGCGCTTCGAGGACGCTCCGGACCTCCTTCTCCATGGCCCCGTAGTCGCGGCTGAGGTCCTTGATGACCTGGCTACCGAGGTTCGAGGTCATGATGACGAGCGTGTTCTTGAAGTCGACCGTCCGGCCTTTGCCGTCGGTCAGCCGGCCGTCCTCGAGGATCTGGAGCAGGACGTTGAAGACGTCGGCATGGGCCTTCTCGATCTCGTCGAGAAGAACGATGGCATACGGCCGGCGCTTGATCGCTTCGGTCAGCTGCCCGCCCTCCTCGTAGCCGATATAGCCGGGCGGCGCGCCGATGAGGCGGCTGACGGTGTGTTTCTCCATGTATTCGGACATGTCCAGCCGGACCATGGCCTTCTCGTCATCGAAGAGGAACTCGGCCAGGGCCCGGGCCAGCTCGGTCTTCCCGACACCCGTCGGGCCGAGGAAGATGAACGAGCCGATGGGGCGGCCCGCCTCCTGGATCCCGGCGCGGGACCGGCGCACCGTCGCCGCCACGGACTGGATGGCCGCCTCCTGGCCGATGACGCGCTTTCCCAGGATCTCCTCCATATGGATAAGCCGGTCGACTTCGCCCTCGAGCATCTTGGCGACGGGGATGCCCGTCCACTTGGAGACGACCTGGGCGATGTCCTCCTCGTCGACCTCCTCCTTGAGCATCCGGCCCTTGGACTGGAGCGCGGCCAGCTCCTTCGCGGACTCGTCCATCTCCTTCTGGAGCTCGACCAGCTTGCCGTAGCGGATCTCGGCCGCCTTTTCCAGATCGCCGCGCCGCTCGGCGCTCTGCTCCGCGATCTTGAGGGCGTCCTGCCTCTCCTTGAGCCTGCCCGCCGCTTCGATCGACCCCTTTTCCTTCTGCCAGCGGGCCCGGAGCGCCGACGAGCGCTCTTTGAGATTGGCCAGTTCCTCCTCGATCCCCTGCAGACGATCCTGCGAGGCGGGGTCCTTCTCCTTCCTTAGGGCCTGCCGCTCGATCTCGAGCTGGAGAGTGCGGCGGTCGAGCTCGTCGAGCTCCTCCGGCAGGCTGTCGATCTGAATGCGAATGCGCGAAGCGGCCTCGTCGACGAGGTCGATGGCCTTGTCCGGGAGGAAACGGCTGGTGATGTAGCGCGACGACAGCGCCGCGGCGGCGACCAGGGCCGAGTCCTTGATCTTGACCCCGTGGTGGACCTCGTACTTCTCCTTGAGCCCGCGGAGGATCGAGATCGTCTCCTCGACCGTCGGCTCGTCGACATAGACCTGTTGGAAGCGCCGCTCCAGGGCGGCGTCCTTCTCGATGGACTTCTTGTATTCGTTGAGGGTCGTCGCCCCGATGCAGCGGAGCTCGCCGCGGGCCAGGGCCGGCTTGAGCATGTTCGAGGCGTCCATCGCGCCCTCGGCCGCCCCGGCGCCCATGATCGTGTGGAGCTCGTCGATGAAGAGGACCACTTCGCCGCCCGCTTCGTTGATCTCCTTGAGTACGGCCTTGAGCCGATCCTCGAACTCGCCCCGGAACTTCGTCCCGGCCACGAGCGAGCCCATGTCGAGGGCGAGGAGGCGCTTGTTCTTGAGCGACTGCGGCACGTCGCCGTTGGCGATGCGCTGGGCCAGGCCCTCGACGACGGCCGTTTTGCCGACGCCGGCCTCGCCGATAAGAACGGGGTTGTTCTTGGTCCGTCGCGACAGGACCTGGATGACGCGCCGGATCTCGTCCTCGCGGCCGATGACCGGGTCGAGCTTGCCCTGGCGGGCCAGGGCGGTCAGGTCCCGGGTGTATTTCTCGAGGACCTGGTACTTGCCCTCGGGCTCGGGATCGGTCACGCGCTGGGTGCCCCGGACCGCGGCCAGGGCCTTGAGGACCGCCTCCTCGGTGACCCCGTTCTCGCGCAGGATGCGGGAGGCCTCGTTCCGCGCGTCCTTGCGCATGGCCAGGAAGAGATGCTCGGTCGAGACGTATTCATCCTTGAGCTGCTCGGCGACTTTGCGCGCCTCTTCGAGGATCTGGCGCAAGGCCGGCCCCATGACGGTCTCCCCTCCCCCGCCGACCTTGGGCAGGCGGGCGAGCGCGGCGTCGAGATCCGCGCGGATCTTGGCCGCGGGCGCGCCGATCTTGGCCAGGATGGCGTTGACGATATTCTCGTCCTGGTCGAGGAAGCTCGCCAGCAGATGCTCGGGTCGGATCTCCTGGTGGCCCATCTCTTCGGCGCGGGCCTGGGCCTTCTGGATGGCTTCCTGGGACATGACCGTGAACTGATCCCATCTCATCGGGCATCCTCCGTCGGGGTCGATCCTTTCTATTAAAGTCCCCCGGCGGAGGGCTGTCAAGGCGCCCCGGCGGCGCCTTGGAGATCGGCGGCGGCCCCACTTGACAAGCGGATAAAAATGCATATTTATTGTCAGTAGGAGCGGTCATGGAAGAGATGGAAGTCACGAGCTGGCTGACGCTCGACGCGATCCGGAAATCAAAGAGCGCGGACGTAGTCGAGACCGTCGGCAATCTGCAGACGGGGCACTCGAAGTCCGTGTTCCTCGTCATCGAGGACGACTTCCTGGAGCTCTGCTACAGCGACGCCGCAGCCAACTCCATTCGCCGCTTCGAGAACCGCGACGAGTTCGAAGACGCCCTCGAGGAGCGCAAGGAAGACGACGGGGAGGCGCACTTCGACGGGGACGGCAACCAGGGATTCGATGAAGACGGAGATGAGGACGACGACGAGAACGTCAAGGACGGGTTTTCCGTCGAGGATGAGACCGAGACCTATTAAGCGGACGGGCCGGGGCCGATGCGGCCCTTGAGCCCGGCCAGGATATTCAGCGCTTCGAGGGGGGTCAGCGACGCGAGATCGAGCCCGTCGATCTCTTCCTTGAGCTCGCGCAGGAGGGCGGATTCCCTATCCTCGGCAAAGAGCATCAGCTGGCTGCGGTCGCCCGACGGGCGGGCCCGGCGGGCCAGTCGCGGCAGCCCGGTCTCGTCGAGCTCCTGCTTCTCCAGGTTGAAGAGGATCTCCCGGGCCCGGTCGATGACATCGCGGGGGAGGCCGGCCAGCTTGGCCACGTGGATGCCATAGCTCCGGTCGGACGGGCCGGGGACGATCTTGCGCAGGAAGACGACTTCGTCCTTCCACTCCCTGACGGACACGTGATAGTTCTTGATCCGGGGCAGCGTCAGGGCCAGCTCGGTCAGCTCGTGGTAGTGGGTGGCAAAAAGGGTCTTCGGGCGGACGTCCTCGCGCTCGTGGAGGCGTTCGGCGACCGCCCAGGCGATGCTCAGGCCGTCGAAAGTGCTCGTGCCCCGGCCGACCTCGTCGAGGAGGATGAGGCTGCGGCCGGTGGCGTTGTGCAGGATCGCGGCCGTCTCCAGCATCTCGACCATGAACGTCGACTGCCCGACGCTGAGGAAATCCATGGCCCCGATGCGGGTGAAGATGCGGTCGAGGAGGCTGAGAGCGGCCGACTTGGCCGGGACGAAGGCGCCCATCTGGCCGAGGATGGCGATGAGGGCGGCCTGCCGCAGGAAGGTCGACTTGCCGCCCATGTTCGGGCCGGTGATGATCAGGATCTGGTTCGCCGCGGCGTCCATCTCGAGGTCGTTGGGGATGAAGGGCTCAGCCTGGCTCGTTTCGATGACCGGGTGGCGGCCGGCCTCGATGCGGATCGCGTCGCCCTCGTCGACGACGGGACGGACATAGCCGCGGCAGGCGGCGCCCTCGGCCAGGGCCAGGAGGACATCGAGCGCGGCGACATCGGCCGAGATCCTTTGGAGGCGCTGGGTCTCCCGGGCCACGGTCTCGCGGACCTCGATGAAGAGGCGCTGTTCGAGGACCCCGATGCGCTCCTCGGCGTGGAGCACCTTCTCCTCGTACTCTTTGAGCTCGGGCGTGAGGAACCGCTCCGCGTTGACCAGGGTCTGCTTGCGCATGTAGTCCGCGGGGACCCGCGACAGGTGGGGCTTGGTCACCTCGATGTAATAGCCGAAAACCTTGTTGTAACGGACCCTGAGCGAACCGATCCCGGTCCGCTCCCGTTCGCGGCTCTCGAGCTGGGCGATGAAGCCCTTGCCGGAGCGGCTGACCGCGCGCAGGCCGTCGAGCTCGGCGTTCCAGCCGTCCTTGACGATGCCGCCCTCGGTCAGGAGGAAGGCGGGTTCGTCGAGGATGGCCTTGTCGACAAGGCCGGCGACATCGGCGGCGTTGTCCCAGCGGCCGACCATGTCCGCGAAGAGGCGTGACGAGAAGGCGCGGAGCTCGCGCTCGACGAGGGGCAGCGGGGCGAGCGACCTCTTGAGGGCGACGAGGTCGCGGGGAAGGGCCGCGGCCAGGGCGATCTTCCCGACGAGGCGCTCCAGGTCGTGCACGCCCTTGAGCGTCTCCCGGAGCTCGCGGCGGGCGATGGTCGCGCCGAGGCCCTCGGCCACGGCGTCCTGGCGGGCCTCGATCCCGGCCACGTCGCGAAGGGGCCGGAGAAGCCAGGAGCGGAGCAGCCGGCCGCCCGGCGCGGTCACGGTGAAATCGATGACGTCGAGGAGGGTCCCCTTGAGCTTGCCGTCGCGGAGGTTGCGGACGAGCTCGAGGTTGCGGACGGTCGTCGCATCGAGGACGAGATGGCTCGCGGCGTTGAGATAAGAGAGGCGGTGGACGAGCGCCAGGGAGTCCCGCCGGACTCTTTTGACATAGGCGATGAGGGCCCCCGCCGCGGCCACGGCCCGGGGCTTGTCCTCGAGCCCGAAGCCGGACAGGGACTTGGCGCCGAAGTGCTCCAGGACGACGCGGGACGCCTGAGGCGGATCGAAAAGCCAGCCTTCGGCGGGGCTGAGAGTGGCGCCGTTCGGTCCGTCGACCGGGAGGACGCGGCGCAGGGCCTCCTCGGCGCCTTCGGGAAAGAGGATCTCCCGGGGTGCGGCCTTGAAGATCTCGTCGGCCAGGAGTTTGGCCTCCGTCCAGGCGCCCTCGAGGGTCCGGACCTCACCCGCGGCCAGGTCGACCAGGGCCATCCCCCAACCGCCGTCCTCCAGGGCGAGGGAAGCGATGAACGCCGCCTCCTTGGCCTCGTCGATCTCGATCTCGACGGCCGTTCCCGGCGTTAGGACCTTGATGACCTCACGCCTAACCACGCCCTTGGCCGTCTTGGGGTCCTCGACCTGCTCGCAGATGGCGACCTTGAAGCCCTGTTTCAGGAGCTTGGGCAGGTACGAGGCGACGGCATGATAAGGCACGCCGCACATCGGCACCTTCTGCCGCGAGGTCAGGGCGATGTCGAGGACCGGGGCGGCCGTCTTGGCGTCTTCATAGAACATCTCGTAGAAATCGCCCAGGCGAAAGAACAGGAGGGCGCCGGGGTGGAGCGCCTTGATGCGGAAATACTGCTCCATCATCGGGGTCAGGGAGGTGTCGTTGGCCATCGGCGAATGCACACTATACCGGGGCCTCTCCCCTTTTGCAACTCGAGGCCGTACGTATGCGAATGCTCGGAATTCCCGACTCGGGCCTTGCTCTGCGTGCTCATTCCTCGCATTCGTAAAGAGGTAGCCCCGAGTTTGACAGCCGGAGCGGGGCTAGTGTAAATTCGGGGGCGTGAACACCCCCAATTACCTCAGCCTGGCGCGGATCCTGGCCATTCCGGCCCTCGTCGCCATGATGCTGGCATCCTACAAGGGCCACGAGATCGTCGCCCTGGTCATCTTCGTTTTCGCCACGCTGACCGACTGGCTCGACGGCTTCCTCGCCCGCCGCAAGGGGGAGGTCACGGTCCTCGGGCAGCTCCTCGATCCGACGGCCGACAAGCTCCTCATCGCTTCGGCCCTCATTTGTCTCGTCGATCTGAACCTGGTCCCGGCTGCGGCGGCCATCATCATCATCGGCCGCGAGATCGCCGTGACCGGCTTTCGCGCCATGGCCTCGTCCAAGGGGATCAACATCCCGGCCTCGGCCTTCGGCAAGGCCAAGATGGGCAGCGAATCCTGGATCCTCGGGGCTCTCGTCCTGGGCCCGAACTATCTCGGGAAGATCCTCATGGGCGCCGCCAATGTCGGGCTCTGGCTGGTCGTCGCCCTGGCGATCATCTCGGCCATCGAATACTTCATCCGCTTCGGCCCCAAGGTCATCTCAGGGCAGCCCGAATAGCGCCTCCCGGGCCTTCTCCACGCTCTCCCAATTCTCCGCGCCGTGGACCGCCGGCGCTTTGGGCCAGCCCCGGGCGATGCGCTTGAGAAGGCCGCCCAGGACCTTGCCCGGCCCGCACTCGATGCAAACGTCGATCCCGATCTCCTTGAGGACGGCCATGGACCTCGTCCAGAGGACGGACCGGCTGACCTGCCGCTTGAGGGCGTCCCGGGCTTCTTCTCCGGTACGGATGAGCCGGGCGTCGACGTTCGTGATGACCGGAAAGCGGAGATCGGCGAACGCCGTGGCGTCGAGATCGGCGGCGAGCCTCTCCTCGGCCGGCCTCATCAGGCGGGAGTGGAACGGCGCGCTGACCGGCAGCATGACCGACCGAGGCGCTTTGATGAGGGCCAGGGCCTCTTCGACCGCGGGCTTTTCGCCGGAAATGACGATCTGATCGTCGCCGTTCCAGTTGGCGATCTCGACGACACCCGCCCGCACCTCCGCGAGACGCCGCTCGATCTCCTCCCCCGGCACGCCGAGGACCGCCGCCATCCCGCCGGCGCCGACGGGCACGGCCTCCTGCATATACCGTCCCCGCTTGTGGACGAGGACGACGGCGTCCTCGAAGCGAAGGCAGCCCGCGGCGACGAGAGCCGAATACTCGCCGAGGCTGTGGCCGGCCGCCACGACGGGATCGCGGCCGAGAAGCCGGCAGGCGGCCGTGCTGACAAGGAGAAGCGCCGGCTGGGTGTTCCGCGTCAGGCGCAGCTCCTCCTCTGGTCCTTCGAAACAGATCTTGGAGATGGGAAAGCCAAGGGCCTTGTCCGCCAGTTCGAAGAGAGCCCGGGCCTCCTCCGACCGATCAAAGAGGTCCCTGCCCATACCAACAGCCTGCGATCCCTGTCCGGGGAAAAGGTAGGCGACGGTCACTTCAGACAATCCTTCTTGATCTGGATGTCCGCCCTCTGCCTCATGTCGAGGACCCAGCTTGCGGTCTGCCGGTCTCTCTGTTCGCCGCGGATCCGCGATTCGATCGCACCGGCGATCCGGTCGAGAGGCTCCGCGCCGGCGCCGAGGCGGGCCTGCTCCGGCACGTAGATATCCCGGTAGTGCCGCTCGACCTCCGTGACCGAGACGGGGATGGACTGGCTGAAGCGCAGGTCGAGGGCCCGTTCGTAGAGGATGCGGTCCTCGAGATAGGGCTCGAGGTCCCGGCTGTCGAGGCCGAACTTCTTCAGCTTGGCGGCGAACGCATCCTCCCCCACGGCGGCCCGCAGCTCGGCGGACGCCGCGTCGAGTTCCTCCCCGCTCAGCCCCTGGACCTCGCGGGCCAGGCTCAGGACGACCTTGCGGTCGATGAGCGCGTCGAGCGCGGCCAGCCTCGGGTCCGCGCCGGGCCCGGCGGCCGGATCATCCCCTAGCCCGAACTCGGCGGCGATCTCGACGTCGAGGAGCGTGATGATCTCGCCGTTGACGACGGCGACAATACAGTTGACCATCTGGGCCAGGCCGGCGGCCGCCGCCAGCAGCGTGAAGATCAGGATCCTTTTGACCATGGCCGTCACCGCCTCATTAGAAGATATTGCCGATCGTCAGGAAAATGAGGGGCCTGCCCTTCTTATCCTGGGGGTCTAAGCCCCAGAGTTTCCAGGCGATCTCCACTCGCACGGGCCCGAGCGGCGTCCGGTAACGGATGCCGGCCCCGGCCGCCCCGCGGAGTTTGAGAGGGCGGAATTCGTCGAGTGTGGCATACACGTTGCCGAGGTCGAAAAAGCCGGTCAGGCGCAGCGCCTGCCACGACGGGAAGATGGGCAACGTGAGCTCCGTGTTGACGAGGAGGACGGCTTCCCCCCCGTAGGGCTTGAGCGTCGTCGGGTCCAGGGGCCCGAGCGCCTCGAACTCCTCGCCCCGGAAAGTGTTGCTGCCGCCGGCGAAGAACCGCTCCGGCAGGTGGCGCAGGCCGTTGCCGAGTCCGAGCCGGGCCGTCAAGCCGAGGTTCAGCCGGGACATGAGCGGCCGGAAGAACTGGGACTTGAGAAAAATCTTCTGGTAGTCCGACTCCGTGCCGAAGACAGGCAAACCGATCTCGCCGACGGCGCTGAAGAAGAATCCCCGGGTCGGATTCAGGGTGTCGTCGCGCCTCTCCCAGCTCATGCTTAAGGAAGCTAGGGCCGCCGAGTAGGGCAGGAACTGCCGGTCGATGTCCGGGGGAAGGTCTTCGAGAGAGACCTCCTTGAGGGAGGTCCGCGTCACGCTGAGCGAACCGAGAAGCAGGCGGGACTTGCTCAGGGTCTTAACCGCGTTGAGGCTGATGCCGCGGCGGTCGAGAGTGAAGCTCTCCCGCGCCTCGCGCTCGACCCAGCCCAGAAAGGTCGCCGGCATGGGCAGGCCGAAGAGGTAGGGCTGGTTCCAGGAGACGACCGCCCGCCGCTCGATCGTGCTGATCTGGCCAAGGACGCCCACCTGGGTGCCAAGGCCGAGGACGTTGCTGCGGATATACTCGACGATGCCGCGCGGCCGGAAGTCGCTCGGCCAGTCGGCCAGGGATCCGCTGAGGGGGTGCAGGGATTCGAAACCGAGGCCGACCCCGATGTAATTCATCTCCCCTTCGCGGACCGTGACGACGACGACCTCCTTGCCCGGCCCTGTCTGGACCTCCTCGACGCGGGCCTCGGAGAAGATGCCCAGCCGCTCCAGCCTCCGCTCGGATTCCTGAACGAGCGATAAGTCGGCCCTGCCGCCCTTTTCGACTTGGAGTTCCCGGCGGATGACCCGGTTCCGCGTCGTCCGGTTCCCGGTGATGAAGACGTCCTGGATGGTGACGGGTTCCCCCTCCGAGACCTCGTAAACGAGCGAAACCCGGTTTTCCTCCAGGCGCTCGACGCGGGCGGCGATCTCGCTGCCGCGGACGCCGCTGTTGAGGTAGACCGTCTCGATCTGGCTGACGTCCCTCTGGACGTTGGGCGGAAAGTAAGGCCCTCCCTCGCGGCTGACGAGGTCGCGGACGAGCGTTTCCGCCGGGATGAGCGAAGCGCCCCCGATCGTGATCGTCGCGACCGTCGTTCGCAGCCCCTCCTCGATATCGAAGAGGGCCCGCACCCCGCCCTCGTCCCGGATGAGGTCGAGCCGGACCTGGACGCCGGCAAACCCGTTCTCCTTATAGTAGTTTTCGACCTCGCGGGGGATCGAGAATATCCGGTCGTAGCTGAGGAGCGCGAAAAGCGGAACGCCCTCGCGGATGGCCAGCCGGGTCTTCAGGTCGAGGCTCGAGAAGGCCGAGTTGCCTCGGAAGTCGACCCCGGCGATCTTGGACTTGTCCCCGGGTGTCACATCGTGAACGATACGGACCTCGTTCTGGTCCTTCTCGACGCGGCTTCGGACCGTCGCGAACAGGTAACCCCGCCGCCGGAGGTGGCTCAGGATCCGGGCTTCGCCCTCGGCCAAGCCCCACTGTTCGAAGACGCGCTCCTCCCAGATCGGCTCGAGGATGCGGGCTGGGACCTTCGCTCCGTTGACGACGATCGCGATCTTTTCGTTGGGCAGGATCTCGACGCGGAGTTCGACCCGGCGGTTCTCCTCGTCGAAGCTCTCCCCGGCCAGGCGGACCTCGGCCCGCCGGTAGCCGGCCCGGTTCAGGCCCCGTGACAGGGCTTGAAGATCGGCGGTCAGGCGGTTGGGGACGTAGACGTCGCCGACCGCGCTCTTCATCTTTTCGAGGAGCGACCGTTCGGGGATCTCGGCCTTCCATTCGACCTCGAGCCCGCCGATCCGGAAAGTCTTCCAGTCCAACGCGTTGAAGACGAGGTCGGCCGTGGAGGCGCCCTGCTTCTTCCGGATGTCGACCGTGACGACCGCGTCGAAATAGCCCGCCTGCCGCAGCCCGTCCTTGATTTCCTCGACCGCGCCCGGCAGGCGGTCCTCCTGGAGATAGGCGCCCGGCCGTTGGGAGCTCAGGTTCTCCTGCAGGCGCGAAGCGGAGACCTTGGGGCCCCGGAAGCGGACGGCGGCGATGAACACGTTCCGGACGAGATCGAAAATGAGGTCGATCCTGTCCTCCCCCTGCCTGGTGACCCGGATGTCGGCGAAGAGGCCGGTGCTGAAGATCTGCTTGACCGCCTGGTCGACGGCGCGGGCCGAGAAACGGTCGCCCGGCTGGATGGGGATGAGCCCGAGGAGTCCCGCTTCGCCCGGTTGGCCATCGACCCGAACGACGACGCGACCGATGACCGCACCGTCCTGGGAGGCGAGGTCCGGGACGCCGGCCGACGCAAGGGCCGCAGCAAGCGCCAGGACCGCCACGAGCTGTCCGGCCCGCCGCCGCATCTTAGAAACGCCTGCGGAACTTGACATCGAATCCAAGCCTGCCCCGGTCGTCCTGCCCGCCCACGAGCGAGAATCGCCGGCTGATGTCCCACTCCACTCGGAAGATGGGGAAATCGTCGATCTCGGACCTGACGCTCGAGCTGGCCAGGATAGTGGAGTAGAGGACCAGCACGTTCTTCGAGATCTTCTTGCCCACGGTGATCCTGGCCGCGACGCCGCTCGGGGTGCCCTCCGGGATGTAGGGATCGATCCGGAAACGGTCGAGGGAGAACAGGCCCCCCGCCCCGCGCTTGGCCAGGTCGGCGATCTGGTAGGTCAGGAGCGAAGCGGTATTCAGGGCCGTGCTGCGGTCCCCCGAATACGAATAGTACATCCGCCGGAACGACTCGCCCAGGGTCAGGAGAGACAGGATCTCTTCGGGCGGCAGCGGCGGCGAGGAGGTGAACTCCGGCTTGAGGCGGCTCACCGGGCCGCTCATGCTGAGCGTTACCCGGAAGTCCTTGACGTACGTTTCGCCGCGGAAATCGAGATAGGGCTCCGAGCTCACAGGGTCGGTGAAGCTCAGCCGCCCATGGATGACGCGGAAGCTGCGGTCCTGGAAGAAAAAGTCGCCGCTGAGGATGTCGAGGTCGCCGAGGAGGACCGGTTCATCGAAGGCGCCGCTCGCAGTCAGATTGAAGCGGGCGTTGAACCGGCCCAGGGAGTTCTCGATGGTCATGTTGTCGTCGCTCCGGAGGCGGATGTTGAGGGTCATTCCGTCGAAGAACGAGGGACCCGCGGGCGCAGTCCCGGTCTGCGAGGAGAATTCGAACGGTTCGTAGAGCTCCCGCCGGAAGCTCAGCCGCTCGAACCGGATCTCCCCCTCCGTCACGAAGCGCCTCGGGTCCTTGATGATGCGGAGCGATGCGTCGGCCTGGGCCCGCAGACGCTCGACGGGCGACAGGACCATGTCCTGGCCCTCCAGCCTCAAGTCCATCGAATCGACGCCGCCGTCTCCCATGCCGACCGTGCCGGAGCCGGAGAGCGCTCCCCCGCCGAGCTCCCCGCCGAGGGACTTGACGGTGAGGACGCCGTCGGCGAAGCTCATGGCGGAGACGAAATCGGTCACCGCGTAGGCGAATCCCGGCAGCGGGACGAGCGGGGCCGCAATATCGAGATCGATCTCGACGCGGGCCTCCGGCTCGGTATCAACGATGGCCGCGGCATAATCGATCCGGCCCTGGGCTCCCGGCCAAGGGAAGACGAGATCGAGGTCGGTGAGGCGTCCCGTGATGACGCCGCTGAAAGGCTCGCCGGAGAGGGGGAACGAGAAGGTCCCTTCGAAGGGATTATTCCCGGGAACGAGGCCGCCCTTCAAGCCCAGATCGATCCGGCCGCCGGCGGCGCCGATCTGGAGCTCGCCGCGGGCCTCCGTCCTATCGAGCGGCGAGAGGAGCATGTCCTTGATGGTGAAAAGACCAGGCAACCGGTCCCGGCCGAAGACGCCGCTGCCGTTCAGTGACAGGGACAGCCGCCCCGACGCCGACGGGACGATCTCGGCGAAATCGAGCTCCTCGCCGCGCGCATCGACGTCGAACTCACCGTTGATGGTGCCGATGAGAGCCCGGCCTTCGAGCCGGCCGCCAAGGAAGTCCATGGCCAGCTCGGGAAAGGCGATGACGCCCTCCTTCCAGGAAAGGCGCCCGGAGACGCGGCCGGCCGTCTGGCCATATCCCTTGACCTCGGGGCTCGTGAAGGTCCCCGAGAATTCCGGGATGCCGGCTCTCTGGACCATCCGGAAATCGCCCGCGGCCCGGCCGGTGAGCGCCACCGGAATGCCGAGCGTGGGCAGGAGGTGGTCGAGCTGGCCCTCTCCGTCCCGGATCTCGACTTCGAGCTCCTGTCCCGACGTCTTGACCAGGAGCCGGCCCTTGAGGGCCGGATCTTCGATGTTGAAGCGGCCCTCGAACACGCCGTCCGCAAGGACCGCGTCGGCTTCGACGGACGCGGCGTTGAAAAGGTCGAAGCCGCCGGGTGATAGGGTGCCCTTGAGTTCGACCGCCGGCGAAGCCGAACGGCCATAGAGGCGGACTTCGGCCCGGCCCCGGCCGCGGATCTCCCCGAACTCCAACGGCTCGTCGAGGAGGAGGGCGACGAACTCCCTGGTCCCTTTGACGTCGAGGATCTCGCCCCGGATCCTGGCTTCGAGGTCCCCGTCGAGATCGATCCGGGCCGTCGCTTCGAGGCGGGCGAAGTCCGACTCGATGGCGGGCGCGTCGACGGTGACGAGACGGCCGGGAAAATCGACACCGATCTTGAAGCCGCCGCGAAAAGCGAAGAGGTCGCCCTGCCGCTCGAGCGACTCGTCGCGGAACTCGGCCTCGGCCGCGAGCTTGCGGTCGACGATGGAAAAGACGCCCCAGGCCGGGGATCGGACCGGCCAGGGGATCTCGATCTCCCGGAACACCGGATCGAGGATGACCGGAGCGGCCCGGCCTTCGACCCGGCCCTCGAGGAACGTCAGGATCAGGCTCTCGGCGGGCCGATCCCGTTTCTGGACGCCGATCTCGAGACGCCCGCCCTTCTCCGGGGTGAGCTCGAACCGGCCCCTGACCGTCCCCATCGGCATCCCGTTGATGGCCAGAGTGTCCGAAGAGACGCTCGTCGAAAAGGTCAGGCCGCCGGCCTTGCGCTCGAGCCGGCCCTCGCCGTAGGCCCGGCCCTTCCAGGCGAACGGCATGTCGAGGACATCGTCGAGGATGTCCGTTTCGAGCTCGAGCCGGGAGTCGAGCTCGATCACCGGATCGAGGAAGTTCCGGACGAGACCGCTGGCCGTGAGCGCGAGCCCCGGCCCGGTGACCGCCAGCCGGGAGATGGTCGCGTCCTCGCCCCGGCCGTCGAGGACGACGTCCAGGGCGCCGATCAGGGTCAGGCCGCGATGAGGGGTCGTGTAGCCGCTCGATGCGGCCGAGGCCCTCACGGTGAAAGCGTCTTCGTCCTGGGTGATGAGCGCCCGCACTCCCCGCGCTTCGACCGTCGTCGAACCGGACTCGAAGATGACCGTGCCGTCCTCGATGAGCCCGCTTTCGATGACGAACGGGAGCTGGAGGATGGACAGGGGCGGGCGGGCCTTGCGGCGGGGGGCGCCCGCCGCGGGCGGCCTGATGCGGATCTCCGGGGAATCGATGACGACCGACACGATCTTGCGGTTCCGCAGGAGCGAGAGGAAAGGGATCTCGATCCGGACCCGTCGGGCCCGCAGGGGCGGCGGTTCGGCGAGGGAGCGGACGTTCTCGATGACGAGGGCCGGCGGAAAGTAGGACAGGCCCAGGCTCTCGTAGGCGAAGGATTTTTCGACCGCCTTGCCGACCTCATTGACGAGGATGTTCTTGCCAACGACCAAAACGGCCGCGAGCACGGTCAGGACGACGACGAGCACGAAGCCGCGCCGGAATTTCCGGGCCAGGGCCCGGGCGCGCTCACCGAGCCGGACGACGGCGAGGATCCTCACTTCTTGACTTTCCTCCAGTCGGCGAGGAACCGCTCGATCCCGATGTCCGTGAGGGGATGCCGGACGAGCTTCTGCATGACCCCGAACGGGACGGTGGCGATATCGGCCCCGAGCCGGGCCGCTTCGATGACGTGGCGGGGGTGCCGGACGCTGGCCACGATGACCTCGGTCTTGAAGCGGTAGTTCTCGAAGATCTGGACGATCTCCTCGATGAGGGCCATGCCGTCCTCGGAAACATCGTCGAGGCGGCCGATGAACGGGCTGACGAACCGGGCCCCGGCCTTGGCCGCGAGAAGGGCCTGGCCCGCGGAGAAGACGAGCGTCATGTTGACGGCGATGCCCTCGCCGTCGAGGACCTTCGTCGCTTTGAGGCCTTCGAGGCCGACGGGGATCTTGACGGCGACGTTGGACGCGATCCCGGCCAAGGCCCTCGCCTCAGGCACGATCTCGCCGGCATTGAGCGAGATGCACTCGGCGCTGACCGGCCCGGACGTGAGGGCGCAGATCGCCCGGATGTTATCCTCGAAGCTCACGCTCTCCTTGGAGCAGAGCGACGGGTTCGTGGTCACCCCGTCGAGGACGCCCCAGCCCGCGACCTCGCGGATCTCGTCGAGATTGGCGGAATCCAGGAACAGCTTCATGAGACCTCCTTGGCGCCCGGGCGCGTGAACGTGTTGGAGAGAACGCCGATCCCTTCGATCTGGACGTCGACCCGGTCGCCGGGCGCGGTGACCCCGACCCCGGCCGGCGTGCCGGTGGCGATGATGTCGCCGGGGTTGAGCGTCATGATCCGGGACAGGAACCGGACGAGGAACGGGATGGGGAAGATCAAGTTCGCGGTCGTCCCGGATTGGACGAGCTTGCCGTTGAGGAACGTCTTCAGGCGGAGCGAGGCCGGGTCGAGCCCCGTCGCGATACAGGGCCCCACCGCCGCGAAGGTATCGAATCCCTTGGCCCGGGTGAACTGGACGTCCTTTGTCTGCAGGTCCCGGGCCGTGACGTCGTTGAAGCAGGTGTAGCCGAGGATCGCGTCGTCGACGGGATCGTCGTCGCGGAGCTGGCGGATCTTCTTGCGGATGACGACGGCGACTTCGCCCTCGTAATCAACCCGCACGGAGGCCGGCGGCTGGACAACGGCATCGAGGTGGCCGATGACCGCCGTGGGCGGCTTGAGGAAGAGGAGGGGCTCCGCGGGCAGGGGGTTGCCCAGCTCCTGGGCGTGCTCGCGATAGTTGCGGCCGATGCCGATGATCTTGGTCGGCAGGACCGGCGGCAGGATGCGGACGTCGCCGATGGGGACCGGGCTCGTCCCGATGTGGAAGTCGCCGTAGATCGAGCCGGCGATCGGGAAGAGGAACTCCTCCTTGAGGACGCCCTGGAGGACTTTCTTGCGATAGCGGAACCGGTAGATCTTCACGATCCCTCTCTTTCGGGAAAACGGGCCGCCGGCGGCCGGTCGAAAGCGACGACGGCCAGCGGAGAGAACGCGGAAACGCGGCCCTTGCGGTCGAGCACGCGGGCGGTGAAGGCGATCCGCTTCGCTTCGACCGCGGCCAGGTGGAGACGGCGGCTCAGGGCCTCCCCGCGGCTGTCGGCGAATATCCGCATGAGAAGCCGGGCCGTCTTCTCGACCGCCTCCGCCGCGAGGACGGTCCCCGGGGCGGGCGCGTCGCGCTCGAAGATCCAGATTTCGACCTGCTCCAACGGCCCCAGGGGAGTCCCGGCGACAGTCTTGGCCGGATTGACCCAGGTCAGTAGGACATCCCCGTTCTCGGCGGCCGCCGCAAAGCCCGCGACGGGCTGGGGCGTCCGGCCGGGCGGCAATTCGAGCGGCCCCTTGCGGCCGCAGGCCGGCGCGAGGGCGACGCCGAGGACGATGCCGAGGGCGACAGAGAGCGGCGCGATCGGTCTGGCTTTCACAGGATGAAGCGCCTCAGGTCCTGGTTGACGAGAACGTCCTTCAGTTGGTCCCGGACGTAGTCCCGGTCGATGCGGATGGATTTCAGGGCGATGTTCGGCGCGGCGAAAGAGATGTCCTCCATGACCTTCTCGACGACGGTGTGGAGGCGGCGGGCGCCGATGTTCTCGGCGTCGGCATTGACCTTCTCGGCGATATCGGCGATCTCGTCGACGGCGTCGGGCGTGAAGGCGACCTGCACGCCCTCCGTGCCCATGAGGGCCTCGTATTGGCGGATAAGGGCGTTCTCCGGCTCGGTCAGGATGCGCACGAAGTCGTCCTTGCTGAGCGGGGTCAGCTCGACCCTGATGGGGAACCGCCCCTGGAGCTCGGGGATGAGGTCGGAAGGCTTGGAGACGTGGAAGGCCCCGGCGCCGATGAACAGGATGTGGTCCGTCCGGACGAGCCCGAAGCGCGTGTTGACGGTCGTGCCCTCGATGATCGGCAGGAGGTCGCGTTGGACGCCCTCGCGGCTGACGTCGGGCCCCCGGCCGGACTCGCGGCCGGCGATCTTGTCGACCTCGTCGAGGAAGATGATGCCCGACTGCTCGACCCGCTCGACGGCCAGTCGCGCGACCTGGTCCATGTCGACGAGGCGCTTCTCCTCCTCCTCGAGGATGAGATCCCGGGCCTCCTTGAGCTTCATCCGCCGGCGCTTGGTCCGGCCGCCCAGGAAGCCCGGCAGGAGCTCCTGGATCTGGAAGCCGATCTCTTCGATCCCGGAGTTGGAGACGACCTCGAGCGGCGGGGTCGTCTTTTCCTTCACGTCCAGCTCGACCGGCCGGTCCTCGAGGAGCCCTTCGCGGAGCTGGGCCCGGAGCTTTTCCCGGGTATCGCTCGACCGCGCCTCCTCGCCCGCTTCGCCGGACGGCTCCTCGCGCTTCCTCGGCAGGGGCAGGAGGATGTCGAGCAATCTCTCCTCCACGGCGGCCCGGGCCTTGCCCTCGATCTCGGCGATCTTCTCCTGCTTGACCATGTCGACGGAGATGCGGACGAGGTCGCGGATCATGGATTCGACGTCCCGCCCGACATAGCCGACCTCGGTGAACTTGCTGGCCTCGATCTTGAGGAAGGGCGAGCAGGTCAGCTTGGCCAAGCGCCGCGAGATCTCGGTCTTGCCGACGCCGGTCGGGCCGATCATGAGGATGTTCTTGGGAGCGATCTCGTCGGCCAGGGCCGGAGGGAGCTTGCGCCGGCGGAAGCGGTTGCGCAGGGCGATGGCCACCGCCTTCTTGGCGGCCTTCTGCCCGATGATATATTTGTCGAGCTCGGAAACGATCTCCTGGGGCGTGAGCTCGGCGTCGGGGACGTCGGCGGCTGGCCGCTCGAACGATTCGGGCAGGACGATCGGCATTTAGAGCTCCTCGACGGTGATCGTGGCGTTGGTGTAGACGCAGATGTCGGAGGCGATCCTCAGGGCCTCCTCCGCGACGGCCCGCGCATCGAGCTCCGTATGCTTGACCAGGGCCCGGGCCGCGGCCAGGGCGAAGGGGCCGCCCGAGCCGATGGCCAGGAGGCCGTCGTCCGGCTCGACGACGTCGCCGGTGCCGGAGATGAGGAGCGAGGTCTCCGCGTTGGCCACGATGAGGAGGGCGTCGAGCTGGCGGAGGGCTTTCTCCATGCGCCAGTCCTTGGCCAGCTCGATCGCGGCGCGGGAGAGGTTGCCGCGGTATTCCTCGAGCTTGGCCTCGAAGCGGGCGAACAGGGCGAACGCATCGGACGTGGCTCCGGCGAAACCGGCCAGGACGTCCCCTTTGCCCAGACGGCGGATCTTTTGGGCGGTCTGCTTGAGGACGGTCTGGCCCATGGTCACCTGGCCGTCGGCGGCCATGGCCGTTTTACCCTTGTGCCGGACGCAAATGACGGTCGTCGAACGGATCATGGGTTCACCTTCCGTCTTTTTATGATATAAGATAGGAATCGGCAAGTAAAGGAAGCCGGCGCTCGCGAGGAGGCCCCATGTCGCCCTTGACCCTGGTGGTGATGGCGGCCGGGATCGGCAGCCGCTACGGCGGGCTGAAGCAGATCGACCCCGTCGGCCCGAGCGGCGAGGTGGTCCTGGATTACTCCGTGTACGACGCTCTCCAGGCCGGCTTCGACCGGGTCGTTTTCATCATCCGCAAGGACATCGAAGCCGCCTTCCGCGAGAAGATCGGCCGACGCATCGAGGGCGCGGCGGACACGGCCTACGTCTTCCAGTCGCTGGAGCAGGTCCCGCCCGGGCTCGGCGTCCCCGAGGGGAGGACGAAACCCTGGGGGACGGCCCAGGCTATTCTCGCCTGCCAAGGCGCCGTCACGACGCCGTTCCTGGCCATCAACGCCGACGATTATTACGGCCGGTCCGCCTTCGAGAGCATGGCCGGGCACCTCGGCCGCCCGCCCGATGGCGGCGGTGGCGCGGAGTTCGCCATGGTCGGCTACCGGCTCGAGAACACCCTGTCCGAGCACGGCACGGTGGCCCGGGGCGTCTGCCAGGCCACGCCCGAAGGCTATCTCGTCGGCATCCGCGAGCTCCTGAAGATCAAGCGCTTCCCGGACGGCATCAAGCACACGGAGAACGACGTCGATTGGCTACCGCTCGATCCCGCCAGCTGGACGTCCATGAACTTCTGGGGCTTCTCGCCCGCGCTCTTCGGCGAGCTCGAACGGCGCTTCCCCGAATTCCTGCGCCGGAACGCCGCCAATATCCTCAAGGCGGAGTTCCTCATCCCCGAGGTCGTCGGCGAGCTCATCCGCGAACGGCGGGCCCGGGTCCGGATCCTGCCCACGCGGGAGCGCTGGTTCGGCGTGACCTATCCCGCGGACCGGCCTCTGTTCCAGTCGGCCGTCCGCGGGCTCGTCGACGCAGGCGTTTATCCCGGCGACCTCTGGGCCGGCCGCTAGACGGTGCGAAAGGACGAGTCATGAGCAAGACGGGGTTGGCGATCGTTGGCATCGGCCTCCTGGCCATCTCGGCGGCCCCGTCCAGGATCGAACCCGAGGACTGGGAGAATCCCGCGCTCCTCCATGCCAATACGGAAGCGCCTCGGGCGACCTTCGTCCCCTTTCCCGACGCGGCTTCGGCCGTGCGGCTCAGCCCCGGGGAATCGCCGCGTTACCTGTCCCTCAACGGTCCGTGGAAGTTCCGCTGGTCGCCGAGGCCGGCGGCGAGGCCCATGGATTTCTGGAACCCCGCGACGGACGTCGGGGGCTGGGAGGAGATCCCCGTCCCGGCCAACTGGATGTTCCACGGCCACGACATCCCGATCTACGTCAACTCGGACTACGAATTCGCCCGCAATCCCAAGCCGCCCTTCGTCCCGCACGACCATAATCCGGTCGGCTCCTACCGCCGGACGTTCACGGTCCCCGCGGACTGGTCCGGAATGGATGTCTACCTCCATTTCGGCGCCGTCAGGTCGTTCTTCTACGTCTGGGTCAACGGCGAGAAGATCGGCCTGAGCAAAGACTCCAAGACGCCCGCCGAATGGAACATCACTCCGTTCGTCAAACCGGGCGAAAACGTCCTGGCGGCCGAGGTCTACCGTTGGTCGGACGGATCCTACCTCGAGTGCCAGGACTTCTGGCGGCTGGCCGGGATCGAGCGCGATGTCTATCTCTACGCCGCGCCGAAGGTCCGTATCCGCGACTATGAGGTTCGGGCCGGTCTCGACGCGGGCTACCGGAACGGGCGGCTCGACGTGACGGTCGAGCTCGGCGGAGACGCCCTGCCCGGGCCGCGTCCCGCGTCTGTATCGATGATGCTCCTCGATGCCGCCGGGAAGAAGGCCGCGAACGCGAAGGAGCCGGCCGCAGGACTCGCGGACGGGAAGACGGTCGTCCGCTTCAAAGCGTCCCTGCCCGGCGTCGCGAGATGGAGCGCCGAAACGCCGGCGCTCTACCGGCTCGTCCTCGAGCTCCGGGACGCCGGCGGGAAGCCGCTCGAAGCCGTCACGGCGAAAGTCGGCTTCCGGACCTCGGAGATCAAGAACGGCCTCCTCCTCGTCAACGGCGCCCCGGTCCTCCTCAAGGGGGTCAACCGCCACGAGCACGATCCTTACACGGGCCACGTCATCTCCGTTGAGTCCATGCGCCGGGACCTCGAACTCATGAAGCAGTCGAACATCAACGCCGTGCGGACCTGTCACTATCCCAACGACCCGCGCTGGTACGAGCTCTGCGACGAATACGGCCTCTACATCGTCGACGAGGCCGACATCGAGTCCCACGGCATGGGCTACGGGCCGGCGAGCCTGGCCAAGGACCCGGCTTGGGGGCCGGCCCATCTCGACCGCGTCGCCCGTATGGTCGAACGGGACAAGAACCATCCCTCGGTCATCATCTGGTCGCTTGGCAACGAGGCCGGCGACGGCGTCAATTTCGAAGCGGCTTACCGCTGGCTCAAGCAGCGCGACCCGTCGCGCCCGGTCCAGTACGAGCGGGCCGAGCTCCGCGATCACACCGGCATCTTCTGCCCCATGTACGATTCGATCGAGAGCATGGTCAAGTACGCTTCGGAGAAGCAGGCCCGCCCCCTCATTCAATGCGAATACGCCCACTCCATGGGCAACTCCACGGGCAACCTCCAGGACTACTGGGACGCCATCGAGTCCCACGATCAGCTCCAGGGCGGGTTCATCTGGGATTGGGTCGACGAGGGGATCGCAGCGAAGAGCGAGAAGGGCGAGTCCTATTGGGCCTTCGGCGGCGACTTCGGCCCTGATGACGTCCCCTCCGACCAGAATTTCTGCTGCAACGGCCTGGTCGCCCCCGACCGCACGCCCCACCCCGCTTTCTTCGAGGTCAAGAGAGCCTACCAGTCCGTCAAGGTCCTTGCGGCCGACTTGGCGGCGGGAACGATCGAGCTCCGGAACCGCTATGACTTCATCGGGCTCGAGCGCTTCGATCTCGATTGGGAGCTCGCCGCATCGGGAAGGAGGGTGGCCTCCGGAACGGTCCCGAAGCCGGCCGTGGCGCCTCACGGGAGCTCGATCATCCGTCTGCCTCTCCCCCGCTTTGCGCCGGAGCCGGGCAGGGAATATTTTCTCAACGTTTCGCTGCGCGTCCGCCAGGCCGCGCCGGGACTGCCCCGGGGGCACATCATCGCCGCGGAGCAGCTTGCGCTGCCCGTCGCGTCCGCGGCCTCTCCCGCGATCGAGACCGGTCTGCCGGCGCCCGCCGTCGAGGACGGCCCGCGATTCCTGCGCATTACAGGCGGGGATTTTGCGATCCGCTTCGACCGGCTGACGGGGGACCTGGATTCGTTCGTTTTCGACGGCCACGAGCTCATCGCCTCGGGCCTCGAGCCCAATTACTGGCGCGCGCCGACGGACAACGATTTCGGGAACGGGATGCCCCGCCGCCTGGCGGTCTGGAGAACGGCCAGCCTCCATCGGAACCTCGAAACGCTCGAGGCCGGCGAAGCCGGCGCCGGCCGGGTGACGGTCGCCGCCGTCTATACGATCGCCGGAGGCGCGGCGACGCAGACCCTGGAATACAGCATCGGGGGCGACAGCCGGATCGTCCTCCGCTCGAGGCTCGAACTCAAAGCCGGCGCCAAGCTGCCCGAGCTGCCCCGGATCGGCCTGAAGATGGCCGTGCCCGGCGGGTTCGACAAGGTCCAATGGTACGGCCGCGGGCCGTTCGAGAACTATCGAGACCGCAAGATGGCGGCTTTCGTCGGGCTCTGGAGCGGAACGGCGGGCGAGCCTTTTCCCTACGTCAGCCCTCAGGAATACGGCAACCGGTCCGATACGCGCTGGCTGGCCGTGCGCGACGGCGAGGGCTGGGGGCTCCTCGTCGCCGGCGCCCCGGTCTTCGAGTTCTCCGCCCATCCTTACTTCCCGGAGGACCTGACCCAGGAGAGCCGCGGATCGAAGCATCCTCACGAGGTCCGGAAGCGCGATTTCGTCTGCCTGACGCTCGATTCCGCCCAGATGGGGGTCGGCGGCGACGATTCGTGGGGGGCCCGGGTGCATCCTCAATATACCCTGCCGGCCCGGGACGCCGACTTCAGCCTGACCTTCCGGCCGCTCAGGCCCGGCGACGACCCCTCAGAGGCGGCCGCGCGCTGAGATCCGCGGCGGGCCGGGAAACCAAATGCGGCCGCCGGGCGTATTCCTCTATGGGTTTGATATAATCTCCGTGAATTGATATTCTCTCTGAGAAGGCCCGGATGACATTCATGAAATGCCCGCGCTGCCAGAACGAGAATCCTGAGGGGACCCGTTTCTGCGGCCGCTGCGGCCGGGAGCTCCCGGGAGCGGGAGACACCGCGGCCTCGGGGACGGCGACCTTTCAAACCCCTTCGAAAGGGCTCGAGCGCGGCACGACCTTCGCCCGCCGCTTCGAGATCATCGAGGAGATCGGCCAGGGCGGCATGGGCACCGTCTACAAGGCCTTCGACAACAAGGTCCGCGAGGTGGTGGCCCTCAAGCTCCTCAAGCCCGAGATCGCCTCGGACCTCGAGGTCATCGAACGCTTCCGCAACGAGATCAAGCTGGCCCGGCAGGTCTCCCACCGCCACGTCTGCCGCATGTACGACATGGGCGAGGAATGGCTCTCGATCTATATCTCCATGGAGTACGTCCCCGGAGAGGACCTCAAGAGCTTCATCCGCCGGTCGGGCCACCTCAACGAGGCCAAGGCCGTCGGGCTGGCCAGACAGATCGCCGAAGGATTGGCCGAGGCCCACCGTCTCGGGGTCGTCCACCGCGACCTCAAGCCGCAGAACGTCATGATCGACAAGGACGGCAACGCCAAGATCATGGACTTCGGCATCGCCCGCTCGCTCCACACCAAGGGCGTCACGGGCACCGGGGTGATCATCGGAACGCCGGAGTACATGGCCCCGGAACAGGCCGAAGGCCGCGACATCGACCACCGGGTGGACATCTATGCCCTGGGGGCCATCCTCTTCGAGATGGTCACCGGGCGCGTCCCCTTCGAGGGCACGACGCCCCTCAGCATCGTCATCAAGCACCGGAGCGAACCGCCCGCGGATCCTCAGACGATCAACGCCCAGATCTCGGCCGGCCTGAGCCGGATCATCCTGAAGTGCCTCGAAAAGAAGCGGGAGGACCGCTATCAGTCAACGGTCGAAGTGCTCGAGGACCTGACGGCCGTCGAACTGGGGCTGCCCGTGACTCGCCAGACGACGGCCCGGACAAAGCCGGCCACGGACCGGACGAAACCCCTGCCGGACCGCGAGATCACGGTCAAGTTCAAGCTCAGGAAGATCTTCATCCCCGCTTTGGCCGCAATCGGCCTGGTCATCATCGGGCTCGTCTCGCTCCTCAACAAGGGCAGCCGCGGCGACGCCGAGACCCACAGGAGCCGCACCTTCGTTTCCCGGGAGTCCGGCGGAGCGCCCGCCGGCCGGGAATCCGAAGCGGGCCGGCCGCCCGCGCCGCAGCCGCCGAGCGCCGAGGAAAAGGCCTTGTCCTTCGGACTGGGGGCCGGATCGGCCATCGTGGACCAGCTCGCCCCCTTTCTTAAAAACCCCTCCAAGTTCATGGACGAAAAGGACGTCCAGGATTTCGATAAAGTCCTGGCCATGATCAAGGAGAAATACCCGGCCGAAGCGTCCGCCATGTCCAAATGGATCGACAACATCCAGACGCGGGTCACCGAGGCCAGGAAACAGAAGGAGGCGGGAAATCTCGAGGCCTCGAAGCGGAGCTACGACCGGGGCGAGTCCGAGATGCGGAAGCTCCTGGTCCAGGTCAGCGAGCGGGAGAAGGCCGAGGCGGCCTTCAAGGACCTCCAGGACACGAAACAGAAGATGTCCAGCCTGAGCCGGGCGGAACGCCCGAACCTCCTCGCGTGGATCGCCATTGAAAAGGAAAAGGACGCCTCGGACGCCTTCGCCAAGAACGATTTCTCGGGAGCCCGGATCCTTTGCGGGATCCTGACCCGGGTCCATCTCTTGAGCCCCAAGGCGGCGGATGAGGAACAGGGGCTCGCCGCCTTGCGCGACCTCGCGGCCACGATCCGCAAGGAGGCCGAGACCGCGCTCGCCCCGTCCAAGCAGGCCTGGCTCTTCGAGCGGGCCGTGGCGGAGGAGGACGGCGCCCGCCAGACGGCCAAGGACGGCCTCGCGCCCCAAGCGGCCGAGCAGTACATCCTGGCCGCGTTCCTCTACGAAAAGGCCAAAGAAGTCTCCCTCGAGAGCGCGCAGGCCGTCCGGAATTGACGGCGGGAACGATGGCCAAGCCCAAGAAGCGCCTGCTCTTCGTCTGCTATGGGAACATCTGCCGCAGTCCGATGGCCGAGGCTCTCGCCCGTAAGCGCCTCGGCCCGGCCGCGGAGGTCGCCAGCGCCGGGATCGCAGCGACGGGGGGCCCGGCCACCGAGGAGGCGGTCCTCGTCATGAAGGTGGTCTACAAGACCGACATCTCGTCCCATGTCGCCCGGCCGGTGGGGGCATACGATCTCCGGACTTTTGATTATATCCTGGCCATGGATGTCTCCATCTATAACCATCTCCGCGATATCTGGGGGGTCCCGGAGGCCGTTCTCTACGGTTGGGACATCGAGGACCCCATGGGCGCGGACTATCACACCTTCAAGGAGACGGCGCTCAAGATCGAACGGCGGCTCGAGCAGTTCCTGGAGGCGGTCGACCTCGAGATTTGAGCCGCTTCCCGGCTCACCGGTCCATCAACGTCCCGAGAGAGCGCAGGGACGGCACGTTGTCAAAGAAGATCCTTGCGGCGGTCAGCACAGGGACGGCCAGGATCATGCCGGCGATGCCCCAGAGCCAGCCCCAGAAGAACAAGGAAAAAAGGACGAGAAGGGGGGACAGCCTGACCTCCCTGGCCATGAGCCGGTTTTCGACCAGGCGTTGCAGGGCCACATGGATCGCGGTGAGAAGGACGAGGACGAGCACGACCTTGAGGGTCAGGCCGCCCTCGAGAAAAAGGGTCATGAGGGTGGGCAGGGCGACGGAAACGACGGCGCCGAAGGCCGGGATATAGTTGAAGAACATGGCCAGGACTCCGAAAACCAGGGCGAAGCGGATCCCAAGGAAGCCGAGAACGGCCCCGACGAGGACGCCGATCAGAAGGTTGACCAGGGTTTCGACGGCCGCGAATTTCTGCACCTCGCAATCGATCCGCACGATGGTCCGGCTTATCACCGGGGCCTGGTCCGCGGGGAAAGCCTCCTCCAATTTCCTGGCCATCCGGCCTCGGCCGGCCAGGATGAAAGTCATGAAAAAGAAGACCAGCAGCAGCTGGGATAAGAAGGAAAAGAACGGGCCGAGCGCGGAGAGGAGTAACGTGCCGGCCTGGCCGATGTTGAAGCCCTGAAACCACTCCGTCAGCCCGACCTTGAGCCGCGGATCGGGAACGAGGCTGTCGATCCTGGCCAGGAACGCTTTGACCATCTCCGTGTACGAGGGAAGCTCGGCGGCCAGGGACTTGCCTCCGGAATAGAAGACCATGCCGATGAGGTAAAGGATGGCGAAGGACAGGATAAGGATGACGACGAGCGCCAATCCCTTCCGCACTTTCCGGCAGACCAGGAAATCGAGGGCCGGCGAAACGGAGAACGAGAAGAGAAGGGCCAGGGCGAACGGAATGAGGATCGGACGGGCCAGCCTCAGAAAAACCCCGATGAGGAAGAGGACGAGGACGCCGACGCCGACTTTGAGCCACTTCGCCTTGTCCATAAGGCCTCCCGTTCCCTCATCATAACGAAATTCCCCGGCAAAAGGAATGGGGCTGCGCCCCGGGGGCGCCGAGTCACGATTGAATTGACCCGTGGTTGTCGCTGTGTTATTAGGAGGGCGCGGGGACGGGAAAGGATTGAAGGAGGCGACGATGGCGCATCGCATGACACGGACTCTGGCGTTGGCCGCGGGGCTGGCCTGGATGGCCGCGGCGGTGGAAGCGACGGACGTCAAAACGCTGACGAAAGAGCTCTTCGCGGTCCCGTCGACAACGGGCAACGAGGACATGCTCGCCGCGAAGATCCGCGGTCTCCTGCCAAAGGGCGTCGCCGTCGAGGAGGACGGCTTGGGCACGATCGCCGTCCGGTTCGGGGGCGCGCCCGGACCGATCCTCATCCTCGCGGCCCTCGACGGCTACGGGCACATCGTCAGCGGCATCACGCCAGAAGGGTACCTGACCCTGGACCGTCCGGTCCCGCCGCCGCATGCCCGCTTCGACGCCTTCCTCCTCGGACAGCCCGTCGTCATTTCAACGGCGCGGGGACCGGTCCAGGGCGTTATCGCCCAGCCCGCGCTGCATCTTCTCACCCAGGAGCGACGAAGGACCCTCGTCGAGGGTTTCTCTCTCGAGAACGCCTATGTGGATATCGCGGTCCGGTCGGAGAAGGAGGCCCGGGCCAAGGGCATCGAGATCCTCGACGCGGTCACCTACCCGGCCGTGCTGACGGAGCTGGCCGGAGAGCATTGGGCCGGTCCGGTGCTCGGACTGAAGGCCGCGGCCTCCGGTCTCATCGCCGTGACCGAGTCCCTGGCCGGACGGTCCGGCGGGGAGGAGGTCATCATCGCCTGGGCCGCCCAGACGAAGTTCATGGCCCGGGGCCGGGGGGCGCGCCCGGCCGTCGGCGCCATGAGAGCCAAGACGAAATGGCAGCCGAAGAGAACGATCGTCATCGATGTCATTTCCGCCGGAAAGGGCGACGGCTTCCCGTTCCCGGGAGGGGGCCCGGTCCTCATCCGTTCCAAGGACGAGCCTTCGGCCTTGAGGAAGGCTGTCGAGGCCGCGGCCGCAGCCGTGGGCGCGCCCCTTCAGCTCGTGACCGCCCCCGATGCGCCGATGGCGCTGCCGTTTGGCGGCCCGGACGCCGAGGCCGTAACGCTGGCCCTGCCCGTCCGCTTCCTCCATACGCCCTCCGAGGTTGTCGCAATCCAGGACCTCAAGGCCTTGCGCGACATCCTCGAACGTTTCCTCCAAACAGGGGGCGGGAAATGAACAGATCGCACAAGGTCATCATCCTCGGCGCGCTGGCCTGGCTCGCGGCCGTCTCCCCGGCCGGGGCTCAATCCAAGGCCTGGGACATCCTGCGCGAGATCGTGCTCGTCCCCGGCGTCTCGGGCCACGAAGGGCCCGTGGCCGATTTCCTCCGGAGCCGCCTGCCGGCGGGGCTCAAGTCCGAGCGGGACGCGATGAACAATGTCTGGTTCACGGTCGGATCGGGCCGTCCCCACCTCCTCTTCGTCGCCCACTCGGACGAGCTCGGCTGGGTCGTCGACAGCATCACCCCGGACGGCCGCGTCCGGGTCAAGTCCGGCGGGGGGATCCTGCCGCAGACGGTCGAGGCACGGCCCGTCCGCATCCATACCGGCCGGGGGGACGTCTCCGGGATCGTTTCGCCGCGTCCGGGCTACGACGAGCGCACGCCCCCGGACGAGGCCCAGGAAGCCCCCTTCACCGCGGACCGTTTCGAGATCTATCTGGGCGTCGCGACCGAGGCCGATGCCCGCGCGCTCGGGGTCGCCGAGGGCGACACCGTCACGGCGAAGAAGTTCCTGACCGATTTCGCGCCGGGGCTGATGGCGACCAGGGCCGTCGACGACCGGGCCGGCTGTGCGGCGCTGCTCGACGCGGCGCTGCGGCTGCGGCCCGAGACGATCAAGGGCCGGACGATCACCTTCGCCTGGGACGTGCAGGAGGAGACCGGGCTCAGCGGCGCCGCCGAGCTGGCCAAGACCCTGAAGCCGGATTATGTCTTCGCCATCGACACGTTCGTCTCGACCGACTCCCCCCTCGAATCGAAGCGCCTCGCCCACCTTCCCGTGGGCAAGGGCGCCGTCCTACGGGCCATCGACTCGAGCAACATCACGCCGAAAACACAGATCCTCAAGGCGCTGGCCATCGCCAGGAAGCGCGGCATCCCGGTCCAGGTCGGCAACTCCCGCGGCGGCAACGACGGCTCGGTCTTCCTGGCCGGCGGCGCCGTCGACATTCCCCTCTCCTGGCCCGGCTCTTACGCCCACTCCCTCATCGAGAAGATCGACCGCCGCGACCTCGAGGCCCTGACGAATCTCATCCTCGCCCTCGTTTCTGATTGGAAGTGACCACCGGCTCGAGCCCCTTCGTTTGCGCTCAGCCCGGTTTGACCAGCCCGGCAGCGAGGGGCTGCACTTAACTACTCCCCGCTCGCTCCTCGGAGAGGGCCGGAATAACGGAGAGGAGGACTGTCGAGCCCGATTTGGAAAAGTTTAGCCGGGACGCGTGACGGACGAGGGCCGTTTCCCTGCGGCGGGGAGTGGAGTCTTCGGAACGGACCTGCAGAATCGTGGCAGCCCTCCGAGCCGGCTTAGGTCCGAACCTCGGTCAGCGCTTCTTGGGCTTGACCTGGATCGCTTTGAGGCCGGGCTTGGCCTCGCATTCCTTGATGAAATCCTGTTCGCGCTGGGAGTTGACGTACTCGGGCGACTGGAAGCGGTAGGTGAACCGGGTGTGCTCGTCGTACTTGCCCTCGAGAATGGCGATGACGTCCTCGATATTGACCCGCTCCTCGTCGGTCGGGATGACGAAGATCTTGACCTTGGAATCGTCGGCCGAGATCTCGCTCTCGGCGTTGCGGGTCTTGGCCAGCATGTTCTTGGCCTTGTCCAGCTTGATGCCCAGGAACTCCAGGCCCTCGAGCGACTTCTCCCGGATGAGGTCGGACATCTCTCCGACGCCGGCCGTGAAGACGATCGCGTCGGCTCCGCCGATGGCCGCCGAGTAGGCCCCGACGTACTTCTTGATCCGGTAGGATTCGACTTCGATGGCCAGCTTGGCCCGGGCATCGCCCGCTTCAGCGGCCTGTTGAACGTCGCGGCGGTCGGTGTATTTGCCGGTGATCCCGAGCAAACCGGACTTTTTATTGAGGAGATCGTTCATCTTGGCCGGGACGATGCCTTCCCTTTCCATGACCATCAAGTCGATGGCCGCGTCGTGATCGCCGGCCCGAGTGCCCATGACCAGTCCTTCGAGGGGGGTCAGGCCCATGCTCGTGTCGAAGGAGACACCGTTCTTGATGGCGTTGGCCGAGACGCCGTTGCCGATATGGAGGCAGACGAGATTGCAGGCGAACGGATCCTTGCCGAGGAGCAGGGCGGCCCGCTTGGCCACGTAGAGGAACGAGGTCCCGTGAAAGCCGTAGCGCCGGACGCCGTACTTCTCGTACCATTCGTAGGGCAGGGCGTACATATAGGAGCTGGCCGGCATCGTCTGATGCCAAGCCGTGTCCATGATGGCGACGTGGGGGATCCCCGGCAGGACGTCCATGGCCGCTTCGATGCCCAGGACGTTGGGCGGATTGTGAAGGGGGGCCAGGCTGAACAGGCTCCTGAAGGTCTCGAGCGTCTCCGGGGTGATCTTGACGGACTTGGTGAACTTCTCGCCGCCGTGGACGACGCGGTGGCCGACGGCAGAGATCTTCCGGAGATCGTCGAGGACCCCGATCTTCGGATCGAGGAGGGTGTCGATGATGAGCTTGATGGCCTCCTTGTGGTTGGCGCACTCGTGATCGAACTTGATCGGCTCGCGGCCCAAGCCGGCCTGGTTGATGTAGCTCTTGCCGATGCCGACGCGCTCGACGATGCCCGTGGCCAGGGTCTCTTTCTTGTCATAATCGTAAAGACGGTACTTGGCGGACGAACTGCCGCAGTTCAATGACAGGATGATCATCGGTGACTCCTTGGTTTCTCGGTCCATCGGCCCGGGAAGGGCCGAAATTTTAAGCCCCATTCTCGCTCGGAACCGGCGAAAAGTCAAGGCACGGAACGCCCCGCCGGGGCGCGGAGCGGGGTTGACAGCCCCGAAGCCCCTGGGGTATAAACGCTGTCTACCCCTACAATCAAGGAGCCACCCATGGGCAAACCATTCATCTCCGACATCCGCGACAAGGCCGCCCGGCGATGCCTCAAGGTCGCCTTTCCCGACGCTGAAGACGTCCGCACCCTTCAAGCGGCCCTGACCCTCAGGGAAAAGAAGATCGCCGAGCCCCGCCTCGTCGGCCCCGCCCCTGCGATCCAGAAGATCGCCAAGGACAACGGCCTCGACATCGGCGGCATTCCCATCGTCGATCCGCAGACCGATCCGGCGAGGGACGAGCTCGTCGGCCTCCTCTTCGAGAAGCGCAAAGCCAAGGGCTGGACCCTCGAACAGGCGACCGAAGCCGCCAAGAGCCCGCTCTATTACGCCGGGCTCCTGCTGGCGACGGAGAAGGTCGGGGCCGTCGTCGGCGGCAACCTGTCCTCGACCGGCGACGTCATCCGCGCCGCCATCCACACCGTCGGCACGGCGCCGGGCATCTCGACCGTCTCGAGCTATTTCGTCATGGTCCTTCCGGAGAAGCTCCTCTGCTACGCCGACTGCGCCGTCGTCCCCAACCCGACCGACGCCCAGTTGGCCGATATCGCCATCACCTCGGCCAAGAACTTCCAGGCCGTGACCGGCGAAGAGCCGCGCGTGGCCATGCTGTCGTTCTCGACCAAGGGCTCCGCCGCCCACGCCGACGTCGACAAGGTCGTCAGCGCGACGAAGATCGCCAAGGAGAAGGCCCCCAACCTCCTCCTCGACGGCGAGATGCAGGCCGACGCCGCCCTCGTCCCGTCGATCGGCGAGCGCAAGTGCAAGGGCAGCCCCGTCGCGGGCAAGGCCAATGTCCTCGTCTTCCCCGACCTCGACGCCGGCAACATCGGCTACAAGCTGACCGAGCGGCTGGCCGGGGCCGAGGCCGTCGGGCCCATCGTCCAGGGGCTCAACAAGCCTTATTGCGACCTCAGCCGCGGCTGCTCGGCCGACGACATGGTCAACGTCGCCGCGATCTGCAGTCTCATGGCCTGATCATCGAGAGGCGGTCCCGAAGCTTCGGAGGGGCGGACTCATGGCCCAATCGCAGGGACCGTCCCCGAAGGGGCTGTCCCTCTTCGTCAGAGAGTGAGGTTGAACTTCTTGATCAGCCGCGCCGGCTGGTAGGAGAGTTTCGCCTTGCGCAGCCCTTCGATGCCCATGTCCTGTTCCCGGTTGATGAGCGCGGTGTCCGACCACTCCCGGCAGACGAACTCCCGGTTGATCCATTGGGCCAGGCCGACGAGCCCGGGGTTGGCGATCTCGATCGGAATGACGGCCATGTCCGGGTGGAGGCGGCCGCCCATCGTGAAGGCCTCGACGCGGCCGCCCACCTTGACGATGCCTCCTTTGAGGCCGAGCCGCTCGAAGGAGGCCAGAGCCTGGACAATGGCGACCTTCTCCGCCTTCATGTAGGGATCGCCGTTCCGCTTCTCTTCGAACCAATCCTCGAGGAGGCGGAAACAGCCGGGCACGTCCGCCCGGGTCAGGGCGTGGTACTCATGGACGAAGGTCGACTCGAACTTCCTGATCCGGTTCCGCTTGCCGTCGAATTTCTTGCCCTTGAGCCCGGCCAGTTCCTGGCTGAGGTAGACGTAATCGAAGTTGCCGGGGTCTTCCTCGACCTCGAAGCCGGCCCCGAATCTCTCGACGAAGCTCTCGGGAACGCGCGATAGGCGCGGCGCATGGGCCAGGCAGGCCGCGACCGTCTCCGGGACGCGCTCCCCGCCGACGGGCGGCAGGAAGTAGGGCGCCTCGAAATCCGGCTCGACGAGAACACAGAGATTGCCGTTGAGGACGGTCCAGCGCGGGTGCTCGGAATCCTTCCAGATGAAGATATTGGCGAAATTGAGCTCGCAGACGCCTGAGGCGTCCTGATCGAGATAGCCCTCGAGGACGGCCTGGTCTTCGAGGCCGACGGGCTTGAAATCGGGAAAGAGGGGCAGGCTCACGTCTTCTTCCTCAGCATGACCGTGCAGCCCTCCCGGGGGCAGCCTTCGCACCAGGCTGTCCGCCTCTTGGCCGGGAAGGTCCCGGGGACATCCCGGGCCCGGACAAAGCCGCGGATTTCGAAATACGCGGGGATGATGGTCGCCAGATGGACATCGCCAGGCGCCCCGGCCATCAGGGCCTCGACGAGGGACCCGGCTACGCCTTGCCCGCGGAAATCCGGGTCGACCCCGAGGGCACAGAGCTCCAGGCAGTCGGGATGCTTTTTGAGGGCGACGACGCCGATGGATTCCCCGGCCTCCTCGGCAACCCAGAGCTCATCGGAGTCCATCCCGGGATAGTCCAGATTGAGCTTCCGGGCCAGACGGACGGCGGAGGCGGCATCCTCCGAACGGATTTTTCGGATACGCATTTCCGTCCATTATACCATGCCCGCGCGGCCCTCTGAAGGGCCCGGGCGGGCCGCCTTGACATGGTCCCTTCCGGGCAGTAATATCTCCCCTTGCTTGTGGGCGGCGGATCGGGTTCCAGATCACGACGCCCGCCCACCCGCAACAATTCCGGCCTTTCGCCAAGGGATGCCAATGCGCCTTCTGATCATCAATCCCGGTTCGACCTCGACCAAGATCGCCGTTTACGAGGACGAGCGCGAAGTCCTGTCCGAGTGCATCACGCATTCCGCCGAGGAGCTGGCGCCGTTCGCCCGGATCGTCGACCAGAAGGGCTTCCGGAAGGACATTGTCCTCGACGCGATCCGAAAGAAGGACGTCGATCCCAAGGACCTGGCCGGGGTCGTCGGCCGGGGCGGCCTGCTCGTCCCCATTCCGAGCGGCGTCTACCGGGTCAACGACCGCATGCTCGAGGACCTCTTCAAGGGCGTCCAGGGCGAGCACGCCTCGAACCTCGGCGGGCTGATCGCCGACGAGATCGCCCGGCCGCTCGGCATCCCCGCCTTCATCGTCGACCCCGTCGTCGTCGACGAGCTCGACGACTGGGCCCGTCTCTCGGGCGTGCCTGAGATCCGGCGCCGCAGCATCTTCCACGCCCTGAACCACAAATACACGGCCCGGCTGGCCGCCCGCAAGCTTGGCAAGAGCTACGAATCGCTCGACCTCGTCGTCTGCCATCTCGGCGGGGGCATCACCGTCGGCGCCCACAAACACGGCCGGGTGGTGGACGTCAACAACGGCCTGAACGGCGAGGGCCCCATCACCCCGGAGCGGGCCGGCACGGTGCCCGCGGGCGATCTCGTCGCCCTGGCCTTCTCGGGCAAGTACGCGGAGAAGGACCTCAAGAAGATGATCACGGGCCGGGGCGGGATGGTCGCCCACCTCGGGACGAACGACATGCGGGAGACGCTCAAGCGCACCGCCGCGGGCGACGCCCAAGCGGCCCTCGTCTTCGAGGCCATGGTCAAGACCGTGGCCAAACAGATCGGGGCTTGCGCGGCCGTCCTCGAGGGCCGGGTGGACGGGATCGTCCTGACCGGCGGATTGGCCTTCGCCACCGAATTCATCGACCGCATCAAGGACCATGTCCGATCGTTCGGGCCCGTCTTCGTTTTCCCAGGGGAGAACGAGATGGTCGCGCTGGCCGAGGCCGGTCTGCGCGTCATCCGGGGCGAGGACTCGGCCCGTATTTATCCGTCATAATACGAGCAGAACCGAAGGGAGCCATCATGATCACCACGCTGGACCAGATCGTCGAACGAGTGAAGGGCAAGGCCACCAAGCGGCTGGCCGTGGCCGTCGCCGAGGACCCCCATACCATCGAGGCCGTTGGCCGGGCCGTCAAGGAAAAGCTGGTCCACGCGACCCTGACCGGCGACAGGGAAGCCATCAAGAAGGTCGCCGGCGAAGCCAAGGTCGATACGGGCCTTTTCGAGATCGTCCACGAGCCCGACAAGGCCAAGGCCCTATCCCTGGCCATCGGCAAGGTCCGCTCGGGCGAGGCCGATTTCCTGATGAAAGGCCTGCTCGATTCCTCCCTCTATATCCGCGGCATCATCGACAAGGAGAAGGGCCTGCTTCCGCCCGGCAAGCTCCTGTCCCATGTGACCGTCATCCAGGTCCCGGCCTGGAATAAGCTCATCATCTGCGGCGACGTGGCCGTCATCCCCGCCCCGGACCTCGAGGCCAAAATCGCCATCTTGAACTACGCCATCGCCGTGGCCCACAAGCTCGACATCGAGAAGCCCAAAGCCGTCCTCCTCTCGGCGGTCGAGAAGGTCAATCCCAAGATGCCCTCGACGACCGAAGCGGCCATCATCGCCAAGATGGCCGACCGCGGCCAGATCAAGGGCGCCGTCGTCGACGGGCCGCTGGCCCTCGACATCGCCTTCAGCGAGGAGAGCGCCCGGATCAAAGGCGTCGCGTCCCCGGTTGCCGGCGACGCCGACATCCTCGTCTTTCCCAACATCGAGTCGGGCAACATCTTCTTTAAAGCATCGACCTACCTGGCCCATGGCGAGCTGGGAGCCGTCGTGGCCGGGGCCACCTGCCCGTGCGTCCTCACCTCGCGCGGGGATTCGGACGAGACCAAGTTCTACTCGATCGCCCTCGCTTCGCTCCTGACCTAGCCCGCGATAAGACATCGGATCTCCCGCGTCCGGGTCTTCGCCCGGCCGGGACTTCCCTCTTCGTTGACAGGCCGCGCGGCATTTCATTATAGTGAGGGCCGTCAGATCCCGCCGAGGAGGTGTCCGATGTCCGCTCGCCATCGATCCCGCATCAGCAGGCCGCTGTTCGTCGTCACGGCCGCGCTTCTCGTTCTGGCCGCTCTGTCCATCGCCCAGCCGAAAGTCAAGAAGCCGGCCGTGCTCCAGTCGACCGATCCGGAACTCCGGCTCAGGGGTTTCGAGGACTACAAAGCCCTGCAGGCCGCCTCGAAATTCAAGGACCTCAAATGGCAGTTCATCGGCCCCACGAACATCAGCGGCCGGGTGACCGATGTGGCCGTCGTCGCCCCCAAGGGCAAGAACTACGCCGTCTACGTGGCCTCGGCCTCCGGCGGCGTCTGGAAGACGGAGAACGAGGGCACGACCTGGACGCCCATCTTCGAGAACATGGTCACGGCGGCCATCGGCGATATCGCCTTGGCCCCGAGCGATCAGAACATCCTGTGGGTCGGGACCGGCGAGCATAACATTTTCCGCAGCTCCCAGGCCGGGATCGGCCTCTTCAAGTCGGCCGACGGCGGCAAGACCTGGGCGAACATGGGCCTGGCCGACACCAACACCGTCGCGCGCATCCTCGTCCACCCCACGAATTCCGACATCGTCTACGTTG
>Ga0105106_10000208_pt1 | contig 40577 bp, 31 predicted proteins | sample PPLLaktember2015_5_FD_79109 | JGI IMG/M metagenome (GOLD analysis project Ga0105106, IMG submission 79109) | Freshwater sediment microbial communities from Prairie Pothole Lake near Jamestown, North Dakota, USA - PPLs Lake P8 Core (1) Depth... | ecosystem: Environmental > Aquatic > Freshwater >... | reverse complement strand
TTGCCGAAGTTCTGAGCCGATTGGGTTCTGCCTTCCTGCCGCGTCTGGCGTCGGGGTGAGTCGATGAAAATCCCGGTTAGCCTCTGGGGGGTAGGGGGGAGTGTGCGCCGAGTGTGCCGAATCTGGCATTTTCCCGCCCCATTCGAGAAAAATCCCCCTCCGTCGTGAAAATCGATACCCCTATGAAATATGCAGGCTAGCCTCCCTGAGAGAAGTGAATCACCATGATGTCACAGCCATCTTCCACTACGAATGAATCATAATCGTCCTGAGGCACGAATTTTCCATCTACAGAAACGGTAATCACAGCATAAGTATATTTCATCTCTGCCAGAACGTCAGCGACAGTCATTCCCTCCCGCCAATCGATTTTATTGCTATTTACCGTTATCATGGGTGCCTCCGGAACGGGTCAGTTTACACAGCGGACACCTTCCTATACATTCAAGTTAAGCCTGATAAGGTTTGACTATTTCAACAAGCTCGGGCAGGTCTATGCCAAGTTCTTTTAGTCTTGCAATTGTAGGGATACCATTGGGGGTCCAGCCCCTGCGTTTATAAACGGCGTCCATAAGCTGTTCATATTGATGTTGGCGATACTGTCTAAGTATCTTTATTTTTTCCTGGGTGGATTTACCTTGAGGGTTGATATGTATCAACTCGCTGATCTGGCTGTCGTATCGGTCGCGGCGTGATTCGTATTCCTCTGCGGTGACAGGCCCGACAAGTCGGTAAGGAGGATAATCGTCGCTCCTTTGGCCACAGCCAAGCATAAGAGACATTATTCTTTGCAGATTATAGACCCTGGCAGATTGATCGAGCATTTTCTGCTCGTCCATCTGGTCGATTCCCAGCATGCCCTCAACGTAGCGAAAATAATTTCGTACGTGTCCGGGAACCTTTTGCGATTCTTTTTCCAGGCGATTATCAGCGGGAACGATGTCATTCCATAGAATCTTGCACAGTCCGAAAAGTCCAAACCATGTGCGCCATAACGGGAAGTAGAACAATGCTTCGGCCTTATCCTGGAAGGTCGGAATCTGTCTATTGACCATGTCCATAAAAATCAGCCAGGCTTCGTCATGCTGAGGCCCTTTGATGGCCATGGCGTATCCGCCCTGCTGAGCGAGCGATTCCTTGGTGACGTATTCGGAGACCTCAAGCCCCTTAACCTCCATTCCTATGTCATTTAGAAATTGAGCATCGGCGTTGTATTCCGCGGTCCATTTGTTTTTGAGCCATTTGATGCCCTGGCCAACGTCAACGCCAAAACCTTCACCGAGGGCCATCTGATGGAGCAGTTCAAGAACCTCATCGCACGCCCCAAAGTTCAATTCAAGGCCGCCGGTATGATGTGTGTTTATAACTCCGTTTTCAAACGCTTCCATGGCAAAGGCGATTGTCGTAGCAGCAGATATCACATCTATGCCGTAGGTGTCACAGTAAAAGTTGAATTCGATGGTGAACTCAGGGTCGAAACATCCCATGTTGGCGGCGCCGGCGATGGTTTCGTACTCCGGACCGTCAACACAGACTTTTTGGCCCTGGTAAGGGCCGGTTTTCAGTTCGAAACTACTGGCAGCCTTGGCGCATGCCATCGAGCATCCCGGCCAGCATCCGTCGGCCATTCCCCGGTCCCAGTAATTATCTCTGAATACATTAGAATAGATGTTTTTGGCGTCTGGAAGCGAACCAAACTTATAGTTATGGCATGGAAGCAGGTCATACTTGTCCATCACTTCCACGATATTGCTGGTGCCAACCTGTCGCATGCAACACTGGCTGTCGTCAAGTCTGGCCATTTCGGCATTCACTTTCATGCCGTGATCTCTGATTTTTCGTGGATCGACCGGATGGTTGAAATCGTCAACGATCCGAATGGCGCCTGTAGGACATACGTAAGCACAGGAACTGCAGCCAATACAGTGTCTATCGACCTCGCCAAAAGGCATGGTAAGATGCCTGAGTATTCCCCGTCCGGCGAAATCCAGTACGTTTTCCAGCGGGAACTCCCGACAGGCTCTCACGCAGCGACCGCAAAGAATACAGGCATGTTCATTATCGTCGGTAAGTTCGCTTGCAAAGCGTGATTCTGTTACGCCGCAAACCGTGGCTATTTCCTGTACCACCTTAACGTTCGGCCAGCGGCCCAGATACATCTCAGCGAGTATTTTTCTGTGTTTGAGAACTTTTTCCGAAGCGGTGCTGACCTTGATTTCATCACGAACCGGATAATTGCAGGAAGTAACAAGTTTTTTTTTGCCCCTTTTGTCCTCTATTTCACAAACGCACAGCCGGCAACTGCCGCTGGGCGATAAATCTTTGTGATAGCAAAGCGTCGGGACCTCAATGCCCGCCTGCGTGATCGCATCAAGAAGAAAAGTGTCCTGTTTAATCTCAACAGTTTTATCATCGATTGTTATTTTTATTTTTTCAGGCATTGCTATATAACCTCCACGGCGTCAAATTTGCACACTTCGTAACAGGCGCCGCATTTGACGCATTTGTCGTGGTCTATCGCATGAAGCTCCTTAGCCTGACCGGATATGGCTTCGGTCGGACAGTTTTTTTTGCAAGCCGCACATCCCGTACAATTGTCGTTAATGTGGTATTCGATGAGATTTTTGCAGACGCCGGCAGGGCATTTTTTGTCGTAAATATGCTTTTCATATTCATCTTTGAAATACCGTAACGTACTTGTCACGGGGTTTGTAGCGGTAGCTCCCAGTTGACATAAACTTGTATCGGAAATCGTCTGCGAGAGTTCCTCGAGGAATTCGATATCACCCGGTTTTCCTTTTCCCTGACAGATATTCGTAAGCGTATTGTTAAGTGCAAAAAGCCCTTCGCGGCAGGGAGTGCATTTCCCACACGATTCATCGACAAGAAATTTCAAAGAATAACGCGCCACGTCAACCATGCAGGTTTTTTCGTCCATGACGATCACTCTACCGGAGCCCATCATGGAGCCGGCCTTTGAAAGTGAGTCAAAATCGACCGGCATATCCAACAGGCTCTCGGGGATACATCCACCGGAAGGGCCACCGGTCTGAATCGCTTTGAATTTTCGTCCACCGGGAATTCCTCCGCCTATTTCGAAAACAAGCTTGCGAATCGGAATTCCCATTGGGACCTCAACAAGGCCGGTGTTGGTAACCGCACCGATCAAATAGAAAACCTTGGTGCCGGAAGAGCCTGACCATGGACTGTTACTGACATCTCCGGTTCCCATCGAAGCGAACCATTTGGCGCCTTTCTCGATAATAGCCGGGATATTGGCCCAGGTCTCGACGTTGTTCAGGACGGTGGGTTTGTCGCGGTATCCGTACTCGACATTGTGAAGGTACTTGGCCCGCGGTTCACCTGCCCTGCCCGACATCGAAGCCATCAGGGCCGATGATTCACCGCATACGAACGCTCCGGCGTCACGGTGAATGGCAATGTCAAAAGTAAACTCACTGTCCAGAATATTTTCACCCAGCAGGCCGTATTGCCTTGCCTGTGAAACTGCCTTTTCGAGTCTTGCCAGCGCCAGTGGATATTCCTTGCGGGTGTAAACAAAACCCTCTTTGGCGCCGACAGCATAAGCACCTATGAGCATACCCTCAATGACCGAATGTGGGTCGGTCTCGATAATGTATCCATCGGCGTTACAAACCACGTAGCCAATCTCATTTCGCTTGGCCATCGCCTTTTTGCATGACTGCCATTTAACGCCGGCCGGGAATCCACCGCCGCCGCGTCCGCGGATTCCTGAGGCGATTACCTGCTCAACAACAACGTCAGGTGGCATTTCAATCGCTTTGGCTATCGCCTTGTAACCGCCGCGAGCTATGTAATGTTCAATTTTTTCCGGATCGATCAGCCCCCTGTTTCTAAGGGCTACAGGTTGCTGGGCGGTAAAGAACGGAATTTCATCGATCTTTTGATAAATCTGCCCTGAAGCGGGGTCACGATAAAGAAGTCTTTCAACCACTTTTCCGCCGATAAGATGGCTGTCTATGATCTCAGCGACATCCCGCGGACCGATTTTCTGGTAGAAAACACCTTGCGGCTGAACAACCATTACCGGTCCGACTGAGCAAAAACCGATACAGCCTGTCGCCACCACAAGAAAGTCTTTTTCCAGTCCCCTTGCCTTAATTTCCGCGGTCAACCTGTCTTTTATGTCGAAACTCTTCGCAGAGGCGCAACCAGTAGAGGTACAGACCATCAGCATAGCTTTATAGCTTTTCAATCGCTCATTTGTCTTAGCGGCTATCTCATCAAGGCCGTCACGAGTCACTTTGGCTGTCACTATATCAGACATGGCAGGTCCTCCCCTCTTTGTCATCGCGGCTGATTCGATTGAAGGCGTCTTCTATGATTCGCGGGACGTCCCTGCTCTTTACGTTATTTATGATCTCTCCGGCGACCCTTACCACCGGGGCGATACTGCAACAGCCCAGACAAGCTACGGCCTCGAGCGTGAAGTTGTCGTCCTGTGTGGTCTCGCCCCGCTCGATGCCGAGCGCCCGCTCGAAGGAATCAAGAATTTTGGCCGCCCCTTTGACGTGGCAGGTGGTACCTACGCATACCTCGATAAGGATTCTGCCGATCGGTTTGAGGCTGAAAGCCTTGTAAAAGGTAGCGATATGATAAAGCTGAGCTTTCGATACACCGGTTGCCAGGGAAAGCTGCTCGATAGCCTGTTTGGATATGTATCGCTGACTGCCCTGAATATCCTGCATCGCTTCAATTACATATTCTGGATCGTTGTTCCATTTGGCTATAATTTCCCGGACCTGGGGGGCGTCGGTTTTCTGGGATGGGCATATCTGCGAAGTTATCCGCCGGGCAACTTTATTTTCAGCGATATTCCAGGGGCGAATGATTTCTTTATTCTTTATAACAACAGCCTTGATTTTCTTATTGCGAAAAACCGTGCCGATACCGCCGCGACCGGCCTGTTTGAACCGGGCAGTCTGACGTCTCCAATCCCAAAATGAGAAATTCAAAAGGCCCATTCTGATGTGTTCGGCGCCGCGGCCGGAGGAAACAACGGCAATGTTGCGTTTGTCCATCTCATCGTCAGCGTACATTTCGGTAAGTTCCTCGGCGAGCAAATGGGAATCGACGCTTTCCAGAGGAGCTTTTTCTATGGTGATTTTTCTGTTAACCGCATCGATATATATGATGATCTCGTCTTTGGCCTTGCCGACTATTGTCAGGGCGTCAAACCCGGCAAACTTAAGAAAAGGTCCGAAATGACCGCCCACATTACAATCCATAACTGAAGCTGTCAGCGGTGAAATGGCGGTAACCAGGGTCTTGCCTGATCCGGGGAACGAGGTGGTCCCCCCCAAAGGTCCGGACGAAAATGATATTGGGTTCTGGGGGCTGTCCCATTTTGTTTGAGCGTTGATTTCCTGGAACATCAGCCACAAATCAAAACCCTTGCCCCCTATCCAGAGGTCCTTCATCTGCTGGGTGACCGGGCGAATTTCGATGGAATTTGTGGAAATGTCGATTCTTAAAGTACGGTCGGTATAACCTCTGTGAAGCTCCCCGTGGTCATAACCAAAGCGGGTTAAGACCTCATGGGCTTCGATCATACTGTCAATCCGGGCATCTGCCATTATGCAAGCTCCTGCTTCTGTAAAAAACTACGTAAAAAGCATGATAACCATTCCTGTTTTTCGTCCATATCTATGAAGATTATGAATGAAACCATGTATTCTATCTTAATATGTGGACTATTTCAAGGAATTTTAGTAGAGACTTACCACGGTCTGGTCGCGTTTTCGCGGACAGGTTTGAAAACTCGCAGTGCCAATGGGATATTCGGGTTGGTCAGTTTAAAGTGAACGGTTTTGCAAAAATGCCGCGTTCCGGTCAGTCTCTGGGGCTGGTTCTACGATCCACGGGTTTGTTCAGGGCAACACATTCGTCAACCGGGATGCGCATATCCATCGGCATACCGAAATCCTGATGATCGAGAAACTCACCGCCGGCCCCCGCAACTCTGCCAAGAGCAAAAACCATAAAAGCGATATCGCAAACCCGTCGAACGGTAATGCGTTTTTCCTCCAACATTTTCCAACAGTTGCCGAGCACTACCGAGGCGATAGCAGCGTCAATATTGACAGCCCAGACGTTTTTTGCGATATCGATCTCTTTGAGCTGATGAGCGAGCAAGTGATAGAAATCCAGAAAGACATTACAGAGTTTTTTTTCTTTGAGGAAGTTAAAAATGACCTGTTCTCGTGGGTCGTAGTTGACGGGCTGTCCGTTGAAAACAGGGTGCCCCAGGCAAGGGATACGCTCATAGTCCGTCCCAGCTTCTTTAGCGGCAGTGCGCCGCTTGCTGAACTGATCGGCTTGTTTGTTGGCTATTTTCTGGAGATCAAGGCCATGATCGGGGTCGTAAGGATCGGAAAGCCTGGTGTCTTGGAAGGCTTGAAGAAGATATTCCACCGCCCGGCGTCCGTTGCCGCCGTGAATATCACCCATACATGCCAAAGCTGCAATCATAGCGGTATTCGGCGCATTCCCGGCTGAGGTGGAAAGCTTTGCCCCTTGAGCTGAGATGGTGCCTGGACCGTTAGTGAGGGACGCTATAAGGCATTTCTCGATCAGTTGTGCCTCAAAATCCCGAGGTCGCTGACCCGTCCATGCAAGAATGAGCGATTCGGCAAAAGAACCTCCAGCCATTTCCTTTTCCAGAGAATAACCGTAAATTCTCGGTTCGCGTCCGTCATTAGAGGAGGCGTGGCTGGCATTTCTCATATTTCTGGGCGTGGGAGTCGCACCAACAGCCTTGCTCAAAAGCTTTATCTGTGACCAGTAAGGCTCTGGTGTTTTGCCGCGATGGAGAATCTGTTCGGAAGGAAGATGCTTTCCATAACCCTTGTAATCGACAAACCAGGGGTTCAGCACCAGTGGTTCCGACGGCCGAAAATCCCGCTTAACATCCACTACATCACAAATCAATGCCGCTGCCGCCGGCAGATGGTGAAGCGTTTTAATACGTATTCCCCTGCTTATCGCCTTGATTGTTTCCGGTGTTTTTTCGTACTTGATCCCGGGGTCAAAAGGGTCAATCTCGAAATATTCGTCAAAAAGTTTCATTTTGGCGGTAGCGGTTGTTTCCTTTCCTTCCACTACGGCGCCGGCGTGCCCCAAGGAAAGATCGAACTTTTCCAGCACCTCTCCGGTAACATAGGCAATGATCGGCTTGGGATATTTTTGTTTGCCGCTGCGTAACATCTGCAGGGCATCTTTTTCGTAAAGACCGCCCGGCTCACAGTAAACAGTGATGATCCTGGTGCTCTCATCGTCGCGTGCCAGCTCCAGGATATTCTTGAGGGGCATGAGAATGAGCATATCCTTTCCCGTTGAAATACCGTAAGATGTTCCTAATCCGGCACTTAGGAGATACGAAGCCATGGTATTCACCATGTTGCCACTGTTGGAAATTATCGTCGCACAGCCCGGTCGAAAGTTCTCGCCAGGACTGTCACCACCCACGGATCCCACCCGCACCGCATCGTGAACGTTTATAACGCCCAGGGAATTACAGCCTACAACGTCAATGTTGGCTTGAGAACATATCTGAGCTATCTTGGCGGTAACCTCTATGGAAACGTGCTCAGTGATAATAAAAATCGTTTCGATAGTGCCGTTACGGTGCTCTACAATCTCCTTAACCTCGGCGTAAACCGCCTGTGGAGGTGAATAGACCACAATTTTATTGGGCCATTGTTCCTTGGGCAGAGAATTGGTCAGTTCCTCGACGTTGGAAAAGACCGGTATCGGCCGGCCGTGTGGCACGTCGAGTTTTTGGCCCTGCCGGCCCAAGGCCCAGCCGCCTACAATATTACCACAGTATTTTTGTGAAGCGGCGGTGACGACGGCGGCCTCCCTGCCGGTGATGTTGGAGACAGCTACCCGGTCCCCAGCCTTTAGCAGGTCACTTAGCTTCTTAGCTCTCATCTTTGACGTCTCCGGTTTCTGGCCAGACCTTTACCAGTTTGGCCGCGTATTCGGCTACCTGGGTTACGGGCGTCTCGGGACCAAAGATAACATACGGCAAACCCAGTGCCTCCAGCGTGTCTCTCATGATAAGTATCCCTTTGACAAGGTGCGGGCCGCCGCGACCAACGATTACAGGAGTGGATATGGCGCCATATTCATAGACGTAAGCCTCCAGGGCATCGGCAATGGCTTTGAAGGTCACGTCGATGAGCGTATTGTTGGCGTTTCCTCCAAGGATGAGGAGCAGTTTTGCCTTTTTGAGATTGTGCTCAAAACATATTTTTGCCGTTCCGAACATGCGTTCGTATGGCGGATTGCCCCCGAAATCGGACAGGATAATAGGACTTCCGCCGCACTGTACGAGCGTTTCGATGATGATGGTCGAGGCGCCGCCGCCAAACAGAATAGGCAGTATCAGTTCACCGCCCAGTTCCGACGCGTGCGCCTGCCCGCGGTAACTGGAAGCATTCCAGGAAGCCATCTCTTCCTCGAAAATCGTCATATTGGCTGGATATTCGGGCAGATTAAAGCCGAGATTCCTGAACTTAAAGTTTGCCTCATCAAAAACGGCCTTAAAATCACAGGCATACGGCTTACCATCCGGCGTGATTCGCCACGGGTTTACTTCACACATCCGCATCCCGGTCGATATAAAGGTGTCCCAAAGGTCCACCAGGCTGCGTGAAAGCAAACTGACCAGGTTCGCGGGACATCCGAGTTTGGCAATCGCTTCACTGACCTGGTAGGCGCCTAAGCCTTTGAACACGTCAATCTGAAAGGTTATTTTCTGGTCGTCGGCAACATCCTCTATCTCCACGCCACCAGCCAGCGACAGCGTCATCGATGGGGCCAAATAGCGGGAATCATAAGTAATGGCGGAATATACTTCCATTTCAGCCGGAATGTACTGGGTCAGATATGCAGTGCGGCAAAGGTGGCCGTTGATTTCCAGAGACTGGACCTGTTTCAACTGGCGCTGGGCCTCCACGTAATCGGTAACCATCGTGACGGCGCCGGCTTTGCCTCGCCGGCCGGATAAGACGTCCGGTTTGACCAGTGCCTTGCCGCCCCACCGCTTGATGGCATCTCTGATCTGAGCTGCGCCTGCCTCTGCAGTGAGGAACTCCGGTACCGGCAGATTGAACCGGCCGGCTATGTGCTCAAGAAATGGTAACTCAGTCATCTGTGCGGGCATTGTCGCTACTCTCAACATCAAAATGTTGTTTATACTTTAATATCGGACGAATATCAAAAAAAATGCAAATTTTCCCCTATTCTTGTAAGGTGGCAGATGGTGGTGACGTCGAGGTGACTTTCTTTGTTGCCTGTGGGTTGCGATTTCAGTATTCGTTCGGGCTGGGGACTAAATCGAGCATCTGTGCCGCTACGTTGACACGGGCAATTCGAACGCGGATTTTCTGGCCGAGCCTGAAGGGGCAGTTGGTCGAGAAACGTCCCTGCTGGGAACGCTCTGGTTGTTTCGAGCGGGGTGACCGGCGGGATTTTTTCTGATCGCCTTTGCCGCCCTGCCGTTGTGTTGACTGCCAATAAATGGCGTCCTGTGCCGTAATCAGCCCTTCAAAGAGGAATTTCTCCAGTTGTACAAAAAGTCCGAAATCGGTTATGGAAACCACCACTCCGTGCATATCGTCTCCGACGCGACCGGCGAGCAGTTGCAAAAGTTTTATGTTTTGCAGCTCATACTCGGCCCGCTCGGCATTACGCTCGCGATCACTGCAATGGGCAGCGAGCTTTTCTAATTCTTCATAGCTGGAAAATTCTCCCCGAGCAGTCTCTTTGGTCAGCCGTCCTTCGAGCCATTGGGCCAACAGGCGATGCACCGTAAGGTCCGGGTATCTGCGAATCGGGCTGGTAAAGTGACAATAGCACCTGCTGGCCAAAGCGTAATGACCTATATGAGCGGGATTGTACTCGGCTTGCTGCATACTTCTGAGCACCGCCAGGTTTATCAAAAACGACTCCGGTTTGCCCTTTACCGACGCCAATAGCTGCTGTATATCCTCACGACCCATTTTTTTAGGAATCGTATATCCGCACAATTTAATCACCCTTACCATCTCGCCAGTGGTCAGGCCGTCCGGTTCCGGATGTACCCGTCGAAGAAACTCCACCATGATACTATCCAGCAACCGTGCTACCGCCTCATTGGCCTCCAGCATAAACATCTCTATAATAGTATGTGAAAAAGACCTGCTTTCCAGACGCGCGTCGATAGCTAGGCCTTTGTCGTCGTAAACCAGCTCGGCCTTGGGCAGGTCCAGGGTTAACATTCCCTGTTTTTGCCGACGTTTCTGCAGAATCCGGGCGAGCTGCTCCATTTTCCTGACCAGCTTAACAACGCCAGCCCCAATAGCCGGCTGATCGGACCCGGCAATTTTGCCGGTTTTAGCGGAGACCTTGCCATCAAGAATGTGATCGACGTCTTCGTATGTCAATCGCCGGGTCGATCGCATTACACTATTGGCAAATCGCGAGGCAAGTACCTGGCCGTTTTCATCAATTTTGACATAGACACTTTTTACCAGTCGGTCCTGCCCTTCCTGCAACGAACATATCCCATTACTGAGCAGTTCCGGCAGCATAGGAACCACGTGCAGGGGCAGATATACACTGGTGCCACGGGCCATAGCCTCCTTGTCCAGGCGACCATCCGGTTTGACAAAGTGACTTACATCCGCTATGTGCACACCCAGCAGCCAATGGCCATGCGGCAATCTTTTGATACTGACAGCATCATCAAAGTCGCGGGCATCAGCCGGGTCGATGGTAATGATCTCCTGTCGGCGGATATCTTCCCGGCGGCCAAGCCTGCCCTTACGGCCCCTGCCGGGGTGGTCTTGCTGCTCCAGAAGGTCCTCCACGTTATAGTCCCGGATGCCGCTGCGAGCTTCATTAAGTGCGCCCCGGCTAAATTTATCCTCCAGATTATACCGCCTCATAACGCCTTTAAGTTCTGCCTGGCTGGTACCGCTTTTGCCCAGCCGCTCTATAATAACTCCACTGGCGTAACAATCCCGGGTGGGAAAGTTGAGGATTTCCACGAGTACCTTATCACCGATCCGGGCATCCTTTGCCGATGGATCATCAACGGCAATTCTTTCCGAAATATCTTTGCCGTCAGGCTTGATGAACCACCATTTACCTTCCTTGAACAAATCGCCTGTAAACTGACTCTGTCCGCGAGATATAATCTCGATAATTTTGCCTCTGGTACGCGTTTTGCCGTTACGCTTACCGCATTGAAAAACCCGTGCAACGACCCTATCGCCCGTGATTGCCTCCAGCGACGCCCCCGCCGGTATGAACAGGTCACCTTGTGCAGTGAGTTTGTCCGGCCGGACGAAACCAAAGCCTTTACTATTCGCCTGGAAAATCCCGGTTATCTGACCTGTCATTTCCGGCAAAGACAGGCATTTACTATTATCGATAACAATACTGCCCTGCCGGGATAACTGTTCGACAGCCTGGCTGAACTTATCGTACTGTTCCTGTGGCACTTGCAGCAATTGGGCCACGGCCTGTTTTTTCAACCCGGTATAGTCCGGGTGCGTCAAAAGGCTTATGATTCGCTTTGTAAAACGCTTTGGCATATACGCGATAGTACCATGAAAAGTTATTTGCCGCCACGGATTAAAGATAACTTTTGTCCTTTTGGCTGCGGGTAATTACATAACATCTGGATACACAAACGGTTACAGCCTACAAAAGCAGGGTAAAATAATATCCGCAAGTGCCTAGTTTAATATGTGTTTCCGTTTAACCGGCCTTGACAGCGATAACAAGCCCCCCAAGCCCATCGCCCCGGCGGATTCATATATTGCCTCTTCCGGCATATTCAGCTAATATCTTGTTCGACAGCACTCAGGCTTAAGTTGATCTCATTGATGGAGAACCGTAATTGATGGCATTGATACTGTTTTTAGCCAAGGCCGTGTCGATTTCCTTGTCCGGTGTTATGGCGCCCGGGCCGGTGACCGCGGCAACCATCGCCGCTGGAACACGATCACGCCATGCTGGCGGACTGATCGCTGTTGGTCATGGTGTGGTGGAATTTCCACTGGTACTTTGCATCTGGGCGGGAATGGGCCGTTTATTTCTTCAATCAGAAACGGTAAAAATGGTTATAGGTTTGGTCGGCGGCGCTTTTCTGTTATTCATGGGAATACAAATGCTGCGCAGCGTTGGTAAAAACAATGAAAAAGTTACACAATACACCAGCAAAAACCCACTATGGACCGGCATCATTCTCAGCGCGGGCAATCCCTTTTTTTTATTGTGGTGGCCTACGGTGGGTCTGGTGTTGATAAAAGATGTTCAAGAACTTGGAGGGTTGGCATTTGCCCTGTTCATAACAGTTCATTGGCTGTGCGATCTTGTTTGGCTGGAAGCTTTATCGTGGACAAGTTTCAAGGGGGCGAAACTGCTGGGCGGCCGAACACAATACGTTGTTCTGTTAGTGTGCTCACTGACACTTGTAAGTTTCGGCCTATTCTTCATTTACAACGCCATCCCAAAAAGTGTGGTTGTTTAAGTTGTTTAATCATAGGACTATTGCCGCGGTATTACTAAAATTGCTTTCGCCGCCGGTATTGACCGCCTTTACCCTGTATTCCAGTTGAAGGCCCTTCGGCTGGCCGGTCAGGTTGATCTCGTTATTAAGCGAGGTAGCCACTATCTGCCATTGGCCGAACTGGATGCCCGATCAGGTCGGGCATGACAATTATTTTTGGTTCGGGGGAATTGATGTAAGTGCTTATTTTACGTTGTCGAAAATTGATGTACTGGATGCCCGATCAGGTCGGGCATGACAATTATTTTTGGTGTCGGGGAATTGATGTAAGTGCTTATTTTACGTGGTTGGAATTGATGTAAGTGCTTATTTTTGCGTAACGATTATAACGATTAGGTAAGATAGGCAAGAAAAAAGTGTGAAATTCGGCGAAATTTGGATGAATTCTGATGAAAAGTGATGTGGTTTGTACCATGTTTGCACTATGTTTGTACCTACTTTGCACCATGTTTGTACTATGTTTTGATGAGTTTTGATGTTAAGATAGGGAAGATTAACCACAGGGGCACAGAGACACAGAGAAGAAAACAGATTTGAGATTTCAGATTTCAGATTTGAGATTTGAGATTTTAGAAGGCGGAGGGCGGAGTTGGAGTGGGCGGTCCGGGGGCAGGGGAAGGGAAGAGGGCGGACCGGGAAGGAGGAGGAGGTGTGAAGGGTGCGAAAGGTGTGAAGAGTGTGAAAGGTGGGGAGGCGGGGAGGGAAAGAGGGGGGATGGGGAAATCGGGGGAAATAGGAGATAAAATAGGAGATTTTGATTGACAGTTTGGGCTGGCCGTGGTAGCTTTGGGTTATAGTTGAGACGGGCTGTGTTGGGATGGGAAGGACTGCAAGAAGAAGGCATGAGGCATGAGGCACGAGGCACTAGAAAATAAGAATAAAAAGATTAACCACAGACTAACACAGATTAACACGGATTTTGAGATAGTTTGTCTGGCGGAAAAGATATTAAAGGAAAAGCCGCAGAAGTTCACGTGCCTGGATACGGCATTTAAGAATAATGACCAGTTGAAGACAAATACGGCCCTGCAAATGGAAGCGGAAAAGATTGAGTTTAAGGTGATATGATGAATCACGGAGTTAATATGTGGATTTAAATGTGATGAAATAATACTCATGCAAAAAACCTTTACAACATATAACGGCAAGAGAATCTCTTTTGAGGTAATTATAGACGAAACGCTGCATACACTCCAGCTACCTGGAATAAATCCAAATAAAAAAGCATTATTCAGTCTTGCTAATGATTTCGAAAGCGGGATGTGGAGAAAAGACAAATTTTTTAGTTTCATTTGGGACAATATTAAAGAAACCGCACTTTCAGAAGATGAAAGAAAGGCTTTGATTGGAAAAGAACATTCTTCTTTAGCCAAATCGGCAAGCAATGTTGTATTCAGAGATAATGATGAAGATGATAAAGGCGGAGAAGTAGGTGAAATATTACTATATGGCATACTGAAGCATTATTATTCTGCTCTTCCGGTTGTGCCTAAAATATTTTACAAACAAAATACACAAGACTATGCGAAAGGCGCTGACAGTGTTCATATTGTGTTAGAACAGGACAATTCTTTTTCTATATGGCTTGGTGAAGCAAAATTTTATAATACATTAGATAATGCTCGATTTGATAAGATATTAAAATCTGTTGAAACAATGCTGGATAACGCCAAGCTCAAAAAAGAGTTTAACATTGTAACATCAATTAAAGATTTAGAAGATTTAATTCCAAACAAGAACATTTTTGAAGATATTAAAAGCGCCTTAGCGGATGGGGTCTCATTAGATGTAATCAAAGCCAAACTGCATATCCCTATCTTATTACTTCACGAGTGCAAGGTTACTGCAAGCCACAGCGGAAGCATGCAAGCATACAAAGATAATATCCAACAGAAGCATCTCGCACTCGCTAAAAAATTTATAGAAAAGCAAGAATCCAAACTGAATGGCATTTTTGGTTATAACGATATCTGCTTTCATTTGATTCTGTTTCCTGTTCCAAACAAAAATGAAATCGTGAAAATCTTCAGGAAACAATTAAACGCTTTCAGAGAAAACTAAAATGGAAGAAGTATTTAGCAAATGCAAAGAGATTAGCCTTTATATTAACTCTAATCAAGAGAACTGTGCGCGTAATGAGCTTATCAAATTGCTCGATCAGTTGGAGAGAAGCAAAATAGAATACACACCAATAGTGAACCACTTAATCAGACAGGTCGGTCTCTTTCCTTATTTGAAAGTGGATCATTCTATTTGGCAGGATCGGTTGATATACGAATTATTTAAAGTTGACATAGGCACAGACAAACCTGTTACATTGCATAGGGACCAATCGGTTCTATTGAAGAGACTTTTAAATGGAGAAAATATTGCAGTTAGTGCTCCTACCAGTTTTGGTAAAAGCTTTGTTATAGATGCTTTTATTTCGATAAAAAAACCTAAGAACGTTGTACTAATTGTCCCCACTATTGCGCTAACTGATGAAACCAGAAGACGATTATACACAAAATTTGCTGACACTTACAAAATTATTACCACGACAGAAGTCATATTGGCTGATAAGAATATTCTAATATTTCCTCAAGAACGTGCAATAAATTACGTGAACCAAATCGACAATATTGATATTCTTATAATCGACGAATTTTATAAGGCAAGTTCTGATTTTGATAAAGAACGATCGCCAGCATTGATTAGAGCTATTTTACAATTGGAAAAAAAAGCGAAACAAAGATATTTTCTGGCGCCGAATATATCAGATTTGCCTGAGAATCCTTTTACTAAAGGCATGGAGTTTGTTCGGCTTGACTGCAATACAGTCTTTTTAGAAAAGTATAATTGGTTCAAGAAAATTAAAAGGGATGAAGGCCTTAAAGGCCGCAAGCTCTTGGAAGTTTTAAATCAAAAAAAGGCAAAGACCTTGATCTATGCTGGGACCTACTCGGAAATAGATAAAGTATCGAAACTTTTGATTTCCAATTTACCCGACACGGGAACAGAACTCCTGAACAACTTTGCAAACTGGCTATGTGTAAATTATGGCACAGATTACGAACTAATTAAATTAGTTCAGAAAGGAACGGGGGTACATAACGGATCGCTTCATCGTTCCCTAAGCCAAATACAGATCAAATTGTTTGAAGAAAGTACCGGTCTTAACAATATTATTTCAACTTCTTCCATCATCGAAGGCGTAAATACTTCCGCTGAAAATATTGTTATCTGGAAAAACAAAAACGGCAGGTCGCCCTTAAACGATTTTACATATAAGAATGTAATTGGCAGAGGGGGCCGAATGTTTAAACATTTCGTGGGTAAAGCTTACATCTTGGAGGAGCCGCCACAAAATGAACACATACAGTTAAATATTGAATTTCCGGAGGGGCTATTGGCTAATGTTGACGAAGAGGTATTAAGAAAAGAGCTTACTAAAGAACAGCTTGCAAAAATAATATTAGATAAAGAAGAGATGTACGATTTATTGGGTAAAGACGTATATGATAGGCTCCTTAACGAAAACTCTTTCCAATCAAGTAAATTAGACCTTATAAAAAATATAGCCACTGATATGCGAGGCAATCCACAAAAATGGAATGGATTGGGATACTTAAATTCCGATTCGGTTAATAAATGGGATAGCCTTTTATATAATATGATAAACTTACAGCCTAGTGCGTGGGAAATCAAATGGGGCACATATGTAAATTTCATAAAAGTCTTATCTCGGAATTGGGAAAGGACAATCCCTGAGTTGATAGAACAACTAAACGATACAGAGATGACCGTTGATATGTTTTTTAAACTAGAAAGAAACACCGCATTTAAATTTGCCGCATTAGCAAACGACGTTAATGTTTTACAGAAAGAGATACTTAAAAATAAAAGCATGGATATTTCGCCGTTTATCTCAAGAGTGTCCCACGCATTTTTGCCCCCTGTGGTCTATCAGCTAGAAGAATATGGATTACCTAGAATGATATCTAAGAAAATAGACAAGACTGGTTTGATTGATTTTAAGGATTCCGACCTGACCATTCATAAATCCATCGAATTATTCACTCGGATTGGAAAAGAGGCATTAATAAAAGAGACCGCTTCACTTGATGAATTTGACACTTATATTATAGATTATTTTTATGAGGGTATTACTGTAAATGCCCTTTCAATTTGACCCGACCCATCCTTCGTTGAAACTACGGAGGGCAGGGGGATTTTATGGCGGAAAAGAACACGAAAAGTTAGAAAGGTTAAAAAAGGTGTGAAGGGTGGGAAAGGTTGCAAGTGTGAAAGGTTCACATGCTTAGATGCCGCCTTTAAGAATAACGACCAGTTAAAGACAAACACGGCGCTGCAGATGGAATCGGCGAAGATAGAGTTTAAGGTGATATAAGGAGTATGTACAAATGCAATTAGATGAGAATCGAAAATTCGAAGCCTTAAAATTGAGATTTCAAGATCAAGCGGAATTGTTATATCGACTGACCATGATCGACCTTCGTCTTTTTATTGGTTACTTGACAATGCAAATGCTCGCGGGTTCGTGGTTTATTGCAAACATCGATAAAGTGAACTCTTTTATTGCAAAACTTGGTTTGATTTTGATTGATATTTCATTAGCTGTTGTGGCTCTAATACTTTTACATAGACAAAAATTAAGGCGAAAGGAAGTCGTAAATACAATAAGGAATTGCAATGAAGCTTTGGGATACCAAGACGAAGGTATGTATATAGAAGGGAAATGCATTGATGATCCGGAGATGAAAATCCGAATGTGGTTTTCATTGTATGCCATAGGGATTATTGCTTCATTATTGGGTTTTATAATTATCATATTAGCAAATTCGATTACAGTTATGCTACAAATAACCATTAAATAGTTATATTCATATGAGACTTCAATTTGACGCTAATCAGGAATACCAGTTAGACACGATCAACACGGCGCGGTTAAAATATGTCCGAGTCCTTTATGAAATGATAGCACATGAGCCAATATATATTAAAGGAGAATTATTTCTATGAGTGATGTATGGCCCATTATTGTAACAGTGATAAGTGCCGGATGGATACTGATGACCTTTATTCGAGATCGCAGATCACAATCAGTCACGCATACAAACGAAATAATGAAACTTTTGTTGGAGAATGATAGAACCCACATAGAATATCCTGAGATTCAAATGTATCTTTCCCAGAACTCCAAACAAGATGTTGAGTATTTCCGTAACGAAACAGTTCTAAAGGATCATCTTTTCTACCAAGCAAAAACGGCTGTCTATAAACAGATCGACATGTTTGATGAAATACTTTGCACATCGCATGATACCAACTGGATATATTCTTTTTTAAGGCCGCCTCTAATAGAAGAAGAGGATTGGAAGGCATATATGATAGAGAAATTTCGCCACCCGCTTTATCAATCAATACTAAAACATGAAAAACATATATTTGGCGAATCACTACGCGATTTTTGGAAAAAAAATAAAAAAGAGATATTATCTCGTCCTGTTGATCCATTTATTTGGTGACAGAAATAAAATTTTAGACAATCGGAATACTCTGGGTATTTGGTTAGAAATTTCCGTAAACACGATTTTTGATGCCTTGCTGAGATAAGAATAAGCAACAGCCATTAATAAATGTATAAACCCGCGTTAATCCGGGGGGAAAATTGCTCTATAGCTTTTCGTGCATTCGTGGTGAGAGATATTAAATGAAATTACAATTTGGCGACAATCAGTAATTTTAAGGAATGTTGAGTTTTTCCAGGATGCGTGTTACTATGCGTCTAAAAAGGAACATATATGACAGCTATCATAGAACAAAACAAAGACAGTTTGATTGAATTGTGCAGGAAATACCATGTTTCCGTGCTCGAAGTGTTTGGCTCAGCGGTAACGGATGATTTTAATGAAACGACGAGCGATATCGATTTTCTGGTCGAGTTTGACAGCAGCGTCAGGCAAAACAGGTTTGACAATTTTTTTTCACTGCTTGAGGAACTGCGACGTCTTTTTAAGCGTCCGGTTGATCTTGTCGAGCTGGGGGGGTTGAGAAATCCTTATTTTACTGAATCTATTAATCAGACAAGGATGAAGATATATGCCGCTTCGTAATCCCCAAAAATATCTCTATGATATTATAAATTGCTGTGAGTTTGTGCTTGAACTTACAAAAAATAAAACCGTTGATGATTATAAAAATGACAGAGTTTTGCGATCTGCCCTCGAACGGTAACTACAGATTATCGGTGAGGCCATGCTGCAACTCGACAATGTCAGCCACGAAACGGTAGAAAAAATTTCGCAGCACCGGGGTATTATAGGATTCAGACACGTGCTTGTTCACGGTTACGACAGTCTTGATCCTTATACGGTCTGGAATGTGGTAGAAACAAAAATAGATGTGCTTCTGCAGCAGGCAAGAGAACTTCTTAAAAATCATGAAACTTCAATTTGACGCCAATCAGTTTGGCGATATCTCTTCGATCCGCTGGTCACAGTGCCTGCGTAATTCGATCAGTTGTTGGCGGTACTCCTGGCGATCGGCCAAATTGATTGTCTCCATCGGATCATCGGCAAGATCGTACAACTCCTCAAAGTCCGGATGTTTCGGATAGCGAATATATTTCCAGCGATCCGTGCGGATTCCTTCAGTTTGTGGAATGTCCGGATTATCCCACAGATGTTCGCAAAATACTTCATCGCGCCAGTCGATCTTTTTCCCGTTCAATAGCGGTACGAAACTCTGCCCCTGCATGATTTCGGGAACATCCACTTGGGCCATTTCGAGAATCGTCGGGGCAATATCCACATTCATTACCATCTGGTTGAGCACCCTGCCCTGCCCCGGGGATTTTTTGCGAGGATCGTACACAATCAGCGGAACACGAATCGAAACATCATGCATCGTCCATTTTCCGGCATAGCCTCTCTCACCCAGAAAGTAACCATTGTCCCCCATCAGGATAATAATGGTATCCTGATCTAATTTCAGATTTTTCAGTTCCTGCATAAGCCTGCCGATCACCATATCCACGCCACTAATCATGCGATAATAGCCCTTGACCATCTCCTGATACTTTTCGGGCGTATCGAAACGCCAATACCAGCGTGTACGGTTCAACGTTTTTTTCAGAAAGTCCGGAAGCCCTTCGAAGAAAGCCGGATCGGCTGTTTGAGGTATGGGAATCTTCACATCCCTGTAAAGGTTGTCGCAGGTCTGGGGCCAGAAATACTGCTTGGGATTACCGTCATCAGCATGCGGCGCCCAAAAACTCAGAGAAAGGCAAAACGGTTTGCCTGGGTCACAACTGCGCAAAAACTCGATCGCTCGATCCCCGTTGATATCCGTCAGGTGCCGCCTCTGGCCGTCGATTTGCTTGAAATATGGCAATGAACTCGGTTTGAAAAAATCAAACATTTCTTCTGTCTCGCCTTTTTCGACGCTCACACCGAACTTGCCGACAAATCCGGTTCGATAGCCCGCGTGCCGCAAAAGACGCGGATAACTTGTCTCCACATAGGCCCCAGCCAGAGGTGGCTTGGTGAATGTATAGTCGTGCTTTCGTTCGTACAGCCCCGTTAAAATACTGGCGCGACTGGCAGCGCAGATCGGAGTGGACACAAAAGCACGTTCAAAACGCACACCGTTGTGCGCCAGGTTATCCATGTTCGGCGTATGGATAATGGAGTTGCCCCCACAACCGAGCGTATCCCATCGCTGATCATCGGTAAGCAGAAAAATAATATTAGGTCTTCTACCAACACTATCCCTGCCAAGCATCTTTACACATGACGGACAAGTACCGGCAAGCCAGGCGCCGGCAACCAATCCTGCCCGTGATAGAAAGATCCTGCGGTCGGTTGTTGCGACGTTATTTGTAGCCATCTGTTGCTCCATTGTGTTTAGCTTTTCCATGTTTAGTTGTCCCATTTCAGAACGGCGCCGGTATCGGCTGAGCTTGCCATACTCGCGTACTTGCCCAGGGCGCCATAGTTAATTTTCGGTTTGGGTTTTTCCCATTTCTTGTAACGCTGTACTAATTCCTTATCGGACAACTTGACGCTGATCGAGTTGCCGGGAATATCAATTTCGATAACATCGCCGTCTTTCAACAACCCAATCGGGCCACCTGCTGCCGCTTCCGGACTGATATGACCGACACATGCCCCGCGTGTACCGCCGCTGAACCGGCCATCGGTTATCAGTGCAACGCTCTCGCCCAGACCGGCGCCCATAATATAGCTGGTCGGACTGAGCATCTCCTGCATCCCCGGTCCGCCGCGCGGTCCCTCATAGCGGATAACAACCACATCACCCGCCTTGACCTTGCCTGCCAGGATACCTTCGCATGCATCCTCTTGTGAGTCAAAAATGACCGCCGGTCCACTGTGTTTCAACATCGATTTGCTCACCCCGGCACTTTTGACCACGCCGCCGTCAGGAGCGAGATTACCTTTGAGAATCGCCAAACCCCCCTTCTGTGAATATGCATTGTCAAGTGTGCGAATGCACTCGGAATCTTCAATCTTCGCACCAGCGATATTTTCGCCCAGCGTCTTACCCGTTACGGTCAGACAATCCGTATTAATCAAACCATCGATGCTGGATATCTCTTTTAATATGGCACTGATCCCGCCAGCCTTGTCCACATCCTCAACGTGATAATGACTCGACGGAGCCACCTTACAGATATTGGGACATTTCTGGGCGATAGAGTTGATTCGATCAAGACCGTAATCAATATCCGCCTCGTTGGCTATCGCCAACGAGTGCAGCACCGTATTAGTCGAGCCGCCCATCGCCACGTCCAGGGCCAGGGCGTTATCCAGCGATTTAAGCGTAACGATATCACTCGGTTTGATATCCTTTTCAATCAACCTTAGAATTCCTTTGCCTGCCTGGCGATACAACTCCTGGCGACGCGGATCAACTGCAGGAATCGTACCGTTACCCGGCAGAGCCAATCCGATCGCCTCACAAAGACAGTTCATACTGTTAGCCGTAAACATACCCGAGCAGCTTCCGCAACCCGGACAACCATAATCTTCCAGTTCCCTGAGCTGCTCGTCGCTAATCTTCTTGTTGCTGTAAGCGGCTACGCCTTCGAAGATGCTGATCAAATCGACCACTTTCCCCGATGGCGTCTTACCGGCCAGCATCGGACCGCCGGAAACAAAAATCGTCGGTATGTCAACCCGCATCGCAGCCATTATCATACCCGGCACAATCTTGTCACAATTGGGAATACAAACAAGCCCGTCAAAACAATGCGCCCGCAACATGCACTCCACCGAATCGGCAATGACCTCACGACTGGCCAGGGAATACTTCATGCCAGTGTGCCCCATGGCAACACCGTCGCAAATCCCTATGGTATTAAACACAAACGGCACTCCGCCGGCCTGCCGGACCGCCTGCTTGACAATCTCGCCAACCTTATCAAGATGAACGTGACCGGGAATAATATCGACGTAACTGTTTGCTATAGCCACAAACGGCTTGGCCATGTCCTCATCTTTAATTCCACATGCTTTTAATAGACCGCGATGCGGCGCCCGTTCGAATCCCTTCTTGACAATATCCGATTTCATAACCAACTCCTATAACAATAATAGACAACAACTACATTTGCCACAATTATACCCCAAAACCTCACCCCTGCCACGGAAAATTTGAAGCTACAAACAAATAATATCAACGGTCTTGTGTTGAGTTGATCGCCCCGGCCGGAATTGCGTCAAGTACAAATTGCCGCTGAACCTTGCGACTAACCAGTCATAAACGCCAGGCGGCATTCTTTCCTTGCCTGTTCGTATTGGTTCGGCAAATGTTTTTTGACCAGTGCCGCCATTTCCTGATCGGAAATCGAGGTGATGCGTTTTTCGACGTCGTACTGGTCGATCACCCAGCGCATAATCTTTACCATTTTAGTTTTCTTAAGCCTGTCGCCTTCGCCCAGCCCCAGATAATTATTGACCCATAAATACACGCCGTCCGAGCCTGACTTGTCGGTCAGCGAAACCATCGGCGGCCGATTCAACAGAGCGGTAGTGTCGAATATATTGTATATCCGTTCATCCGTAGCCAAACCGCCGGCATGGATACCGGCACGCGTTTTCGTAAAATCGTCACCGACAAAAGGAGCGTGAGCCGGAATATGGGTTCCCATGTCCCGATAGTACCGTACTATTTCGCTGATAACACTGGTATCGATTCCACACATGTTTTGTTTGAGACCGATGTACTCGAAAATCGCTCCTTCAAGAGGAGGATTGCCCGTTCGTTCACCTATACCCAAAAGCGTAGTGTTAAGTGCGTCGCAACCATAAAGCCAAGCGGTCGTCGCGTTGGCAAACACCTTATGAAAATCATTGTGTCCATGCCATTCGAGCCGATTCGATGGAACGCCGGCCTGATGACGCATAGCCAGAACTAATTTCGGTACGCTACGAGGCATTGACACTCCCGGATACGATATGCCGAACCCCATGGTATCACAAAGTCGGATTTTTACCTTCAGAGACTCATCGACTTCTTCGGAAATACGCATCAACTCATGCACGAAAGGAATCACAAACCCATCTAAATCGGCACGCGTGACGTCCTCAAGATCACATTTGGGACGTATTCCCATGGATAAGGACTCCTTAATCACGCCGATATATTTATCAAAGGCCTTGCGGCGATCCATCTTGAGCTTGGTAAAGATGTGATAGTCACTGCACGAGGTCAGCATTGCGGTTTCCTTTAACCCCATTGATGCGGCCAAATGAATATCCTCAGGCTCAGCACGAATCCAACCGATGATTTCCGGGAAACGATGGCCCAGTTCCATACACTTTTCCACAGCCTGACGGTCTCGGTAGCTGTACAGAAAAAACTCCGTCTGCCTGATCACCCCATTAGGACCGCTCAGACGCGAAAGAAAATCATATAATTTGACAATCTGCTCGGTTGTGTATGGGGACCGGGCTTGCTGGCCGTCACGAAAGGTGCTGTCAGTTATGAAGATGTCCCTGGTCTTCAAATCCTCAGGATTAATAGTATATGCCTGGCCGTTTATCTGCTCGGTGATCGGTCCGTCAAAAACAATGTATGGCGGCATCACATGCGGGAAGATATCGTAAACCATATTAGGTTCAGTAACTTCTTTCAGTAACGTTTTCTTCATAGTTCCTTTCCAATTATGCTCATAACGATTGAGTTTTCTCGTTTAAATTATGGACCCCTCAGTTTAACATGATTGGTTGATCAAATCAAGCATTTCACCCCCTCCAATTGCTTTTTCCTAACTCCTTTAACACAAAGATGTTATATCGAGCAGGCCTGCTTGGCCGTCTTAAGGAAACATCTAGAAAACCTACAGTTTCCTCAGAACCACAATCGCCGTATCATCGAATCGCTTGGTCAAACCGGTGAACTTACGCATCAGCCAGAGGATATTCTTGGCCGCCTGCTCGGCCGGCATATCCGTCGAGGCCAGCGCCGCTTCGACAATCCGTTTTCGCCCGAAAGATTCCCGCTGAAAATTAACCGCGTCAGCCAGACCATCGGTGTACATAACCAGCATATCATCCTTTTCCAAAACTATATGCTGAGCCTTAAATTGGTTTTGGCTGGAGATCCCCAGTACCATCCCACCTTCACTGAGGTCTGTTACCTGCTGTTTACATATCAACACAGGCGGTTCGTGTCCGCAGTTGCAATAGGCAAACTTACCATTGTTCACATTCAGGCTGCCGCAGAACAGTGTAGCAAACTCGCCCAGCTTGACATCACGACAAAACATACGATTGACACGCCCTGCCAAATCTCCAACACAGTCGATTTGTTCCGCGTAAGCCCGCAGGCTCGACCGTAGCGACGCCATCGCCAGCGACGCCGCCACGCCTTTGCCCATAACATCACCGATAACCAGCACAAGCCTGTCATCAGGCAACACAATAAAATCATAAAAGTCTCCCCCCACTTCATAGCATGGCACATACAGTCCCGCCATGTCCACTCCAGGCACATTCGGCGTCTTCCCAGGTATCAAATGCCGCTGTACCTCCCCTGCCAGACGCAGTTGTCTCGCCATTCGTTCGCCTTCCAGCGCCTCCCTGTACAATCGCGCATTGACGATCGCCGCGGCCGACTGTGCCGCCACTGTCTGCGCCAGTGAAATATCTGACTGCGAAAACCGCCGTGGTCGCTTACTGTACAACCGCAATATGCCTATACCCTTATCTCTATACATCAGACCGATGCTCAGACTGCCCACCACCCCTTCCCGCACTATCTCCTCATGATATTTCGTGAAGTGACTATGGCTTGTCATATCCTCCACAATAATCGGCTCCCCATGCAGAGCCCTCTGATTGAGTTCGCTTTCCCCGGCGGTCACAGGCCCTTTATTTTTGTACGCCTCGCTGAGTCCATAGGTCGCCTTGAGGATCAATTGACCCGTTTCCTCATCCAGCAGACGCAGGCCCGCCGCATCCAGCCCCAGCGCCTCGGCCACCGTCTTGACCACTATCTCCAGCACCTGCTGCAACTCCATCGGGCCGGTCAGCAGCCTGGTCGTCTCATACACACTGCTAAGCCCCTGATTGAGCCGGCGTACTTTCCCGTCTAATTGGCCCACATCCGACCTGCCTGTTGAATTTTTATCCGACTTTTCCATAAAAGCCAAGGTTCCCATATATTTCTGTCGTTCCCTATACAACCGGGTAAGCTACTATTTATCATATTCGAAGTCAACCTTATAATTGACAGCCCATCCTGGAAAGAGTATGATTAGTGCTGTTGTTTGGGCAGATTATATTTCAGCCATATTAACATGAAGGAATAATAGAATGACAGACACAAACAAAAGCTGGCAAAGCCGCCTCAATCAGGAGCAAAACGGGTTAGCGATCGATTTCGTCGAGTCGATCAGCCTGGACCGGCGACTTTACAAATACGATATCGCCGGCAGTATCGCCCACGCTCAGATGCTTCAGGAGCGGCACCTGATCACCCGCGATGAGTTCAGACAGATCAAACAGGCCTTAACGGAGATCGCCGAGGCCATCGACGCCGGCCGATTCCGTTTTGACAAAAAGTACGAAGATATTCACATGGTCATCGAGGCCGCCCTGATCGAAAAGATCGGCGACGTCGGCAAAAAACTGCACACCGGCCGTAGCCGCAACGACCAGGTCGCCCTCGATATGCGTCTGTGGATGCGCGATCGTATCGCCATTGTCGCAGGGCTGATTAGGGATTTGCAAAAGGCCCTGACAAAACAGGCCGCTACTAAACAGGGCCAAATCATAATACCCGGTTATACCCATCTGCAGCGGGCTCAGCCGGTATTGGTCGGCAGCTACCTGCTGGCCTATGCCGAGCAACTGCAGCGCGACTACCAGCGTCTCGACAACTGCCTGACTCGCGTTAACGTATGCCCATTGGGCAGCGGCGCGATCGCAGGCAGTTCCTTGCCTCTGGACCGTCACCGCGTTGCTGAAATACTGGGATTCACCGCCGTCACTCGCAACAGCATCGACAGCATCAGCGACCGTGACTACTGCGTGGAGTTCGTTTATGCCTGTGCCATGATCGCTATGCACCTGTCACGGCTGGCGGAAGACTGGATCATTTACGCCAGCCATGAGTTCTCCTTTATTACCATCGACGATGCCTACTGTACCGGCAGCAGTATGATGCCGCAAAAGCGAAACCCAGACATGCTGGAGTTGATTCGCGGCAAGACTGGTCAGCTTTATGGCAACCTGACCGCCTTGCTGACCATGCTCAAAGCCCAGCCGCTGGCCTACAATCGCGACATGCAGGAGGACAAAAAACAATTATTCGACGCCGCCGACACCACTGAAGCCTGCCTGGCTATGGCTGGAGCTATTGTCAGCCACACCATGTTCAACGCGGACCGTATCGCCTGCAACCTTGAGGCCGGCTTCCTCGACGCCACCGCCCTGGCTGAATACCTCGTCAAAAAAGACGTCCCATTCCGCCAGGCCCATCAGATCGTTGGCACACTCGTGAGCCAATGCGAAACACAAAACAGCACACTTGCAGGGTTGCCGCTGGACCAACTGCAAAAAGCATGTGACAAAATCGAACAGGACGTTTACAACAGTCTGACCACTGCCAACGTCGTAAACAACTACGCTACATCAGGCTCCGCCGGCCTGCAACAACTGCAGGAGCAATTGGATTTCTGGAAAACCGAACTTTAGAGGTTCCCTTAAACAATAATCACAACACAAACATGAACGAACATAAATCAGAATTCGAACTAATCGACTGGATACGTCGCCACCGTCGGCCGCCAGACCAAAGCAATGTAATCACCGACATCGGCGACGATATGGCCGTAGTACAAATCGGCGACGAAAAACTGCTTATCACCACCGACATACTGCTGGACGGCGTTCATTTCGAACTATCGCAGGTATCACCGGTTCAGGTCGGATACAAGGCCATGGCCTGCAGCCTAAGCGACTGTGCCGCCATGGCGGCCCTGCCTTTCGTTGCCGTTGTGGCCGTAGCCCTGCCACAGGATATGACCATGGACCAGGCCCGACAGTTGTACGACGGCCTGCAGCGCCCAGCCGTCAAATACAACTGCCCTATCGTCGGCGGCGACACCACCAGTTGGAACAAACCGCTCGCTGTCAATGTGACCATGCTCGCCAAACCCGGTCCAAAACCGCCGATCCTCAGATCGGGCGCTCAGGCGGGTGATGTGATAATGGTCACCGGCCGACTGGGCGGCTCACTGCACGGCAAACACCTGCAATTCACACCTCGCGTTAACGAAGCTCAAACACTGACCCAAATGGCCGAGCTGCACGCCATGATCGATATCAGCGACGGACTGAGCAGCGACCTGCGACACATTTGCCGCCAAAGCAACGTCAACGCCATAATCGACGCTGACGCCATCCCGCTTAGCGATGCGGCGAAAAACTGTTCCGACCCCCTCACCGCCGCCCTGACCGATGGCGAAGATTTCGAACTGCTGTTTTGCCTCAGCCCGGACGATGCCGCCGATTTGTTACGTACCTGGCCCGGACACTCAAACTTGGAGCTAAGCCAAATAGGACAAATAACCTCATTGGATCACGAACATCGAATTATGCTGCGCCGGCCCGACGGAACAACCGAACCGCTGACAGCTAAAGGATGGGAACATTTTTGTGACTGACAGTAAATTCAAAATAATAAGCAAAAGCGTCGATCAAACCATCGAACTGGGCCGCGTTTTGGGTCAGTCGCTCATCGGCGGAGAGATCATCGCCCTGACAGGCACGCTTGGAACTGGCAAGACTCACTTTATCAAAGGGCTTGCCCTGGGGTTGGACATAGAAGACGCCACCGCAATCACCAGCCCCACCTTCACCTTAATAAACGAATGCCAGGGACGTTTGCCACTGTACCACATTGACGCCTATCGACTGGAAAACGCCGAGCAGTTGGAAATGTTGGGTTTTGACGAACTGTCCGCCGACTACGCCGTGACCGTGGTCGAATGGGCCGACAGAGTCTGGCCGCTGGTGGGCGCATATCGGCCGATACGCATCAACCTCGAACACCGCGGCGAAACCACCCGCGACATACAAATGGAAAACCTGCCGGATCACGTACACAAAAAGCTATTGTCTTTCTATCCCGCATTTCCCACGTAAACCATGGCAATGGAACTGGATTTTGACAGGATAGGGCTTGTGAATGCAGTTTAAGACAGTTTTGCTGTTATGATTTGGAGAACCTTGATAGTCAAAATGAATTTGGTAGAATTATTAGAATTAAAGGTCCGCGGTACATTTAATTCTCTCAAACGTTGGCGAAAGGCATAGAATCATGAATCCGAAACCACGACAATCAGCAGGTATGTTAACGCTCGTCACCATTTTATCCGTCTTTACGTTGCCTTCTGCGGCAGAGGATATTCAGAAGGTAGAGGCTAACTGCTTGGCGGAAATCGTATGCGATTCCGAGAAGACCTACCAGAACCCATTTATTGAGGTGGAACTTGACGCGGTCATCGCCCAGCCAGATGGAGCGCAACTGCGGGTGCCGATGTTCTGGGCCGGCTCCAATCGGTGGTGTTTGCGTTATGCTTCGAACACTGTCGGCCTGCACACTTTCCGTACCCAGTGCTCGGATAGCACGAACACAAAGCTCCACGGTGTGGAAGGAAAGATTGAGGTTGCTCCCTACAAGGGCCAGAACCATTTATACCGTCATGGTCCGATCCGCGTGAGCGGGAATCAGCGTTACTTTGAGCATGCCGATGGTACGGCGTTCTTCTGGCTGGGAGATACGTGGTGGAAATGTCTGTGCAAACGCATGACCTGGGAGGGCTTTCAGGAACTAACCGCCGACCGCAAGGCCAAGGGCTTCAGTGTCGTGCAGATTGTCTGCGGCGTGTATCCCGACGAAGGCCTGTTCGAACCGCGATGGGAGAACGAAGGCGGAAAACCTTATGAGACGAAGGATTTCAGCGTGGTCAATCCGGAGTATTTTAAATACTCGGACCGGCGCATCAAGCACCTGGCCGACGCGGGCATTGTTCCGGCGATCGTCGGCAGTTGGGGGCGGCCCGATTGCAACGGCATGCGGGTCGGTATCGACGGCCTCAAGCGGCATTGGCGGAACCTGATTGCACGGTATGGCGCCTATCCCACGATCTGGATCATCGGAGGCGAATCGGCAGGCCCCCAGTGGACCGAGGTGGCGAGGTATGTTCGGCAAATCGACCCGTATCACCATCCGGCGACGATGCACCCCGGCGAGTCAGGCCGAGATTCCGTGACCGACGAGACTGTTATTGATTTCGACATGCTTCAGACCGGACATGGGGATTGGGACAAGGCTCGCGGCGCCATTTCGAAACTCCAGGCGGCCTACGGCCGCACGCCGCCCATGCCCGCCATGATCGGGGAGTATTCTTATGAAGGCCACATGCAGACGGGGTTTCAAGATCAGCAGCGCTATGTGTTTTGGGGGTCGATGCTCAGCGGTTCGGCCGGCCTGACCTATGGTGCTGCCGGAATCTGGCACGCCAGCGTGGAAGGTGATCCAGGCATCCAAAATGTTTACGACTGGACGACCTGGAAGCAAGGGATGAATTATCCCGGTTCGACGCAGTTGGGAATCGGCAAGAAACTGCTCGAACAATATCCCTGGTCACGCTTCGAGCCGCACCCGGAATGGGCGCCGGGCTGCTTTGCTGCCGGCATTCCCGGCGGGACGCGCATCATCTACCTCCCGAAAAAGGGTATCTACGATTGGAGCGGATTTACCGTGAACAACCTCGTGCCAGGAGTGCCTTATAACACATTCTTTTTCGACCCGGCCACCGGGCGACGCTTTGACCTGGGTATCGTGACCACCACGTCCGGTTCATGGAATACACCCAATGTGCCTTCACCCCAGGATTGGGTCCTGGTCATGCAGGTGCAGAACCTCGGCGCGCCGGTGATCCTTTCCGGTGCCAAGGCCGGTCAGGCCTACTCCGGCCGCTTGCTGCAGGAGATCGCTGCATTTGCCAACCGGACGGGCCCTGGCTGGCTGACGATTCATCCGGACGGCCGTGTCTCGGGCACGCCAGGAGAAAGTGATGCCGGTGGCAAGGTGTTGTTGTTCCCCAAGACCAACGAACTCAAGCACAGCGTGGGTGGCGCGTTTGCAACCGACTTCTGGTGCTGGCCGATGTTCGCGAAAGCCGCGATCGAGGAAAAAATAGAACCCGCGCCGGGCTCACAAGGCTTCCTCTGTGACCCGAAGCACCCCGCGCTGGCGGAGTTTCCCACCGAGTTCCACAGCAACTCGGCAGTGGTGGCAGATCGTCAAAAACTCGCGGCCCATCATCCTCGACGAAACCCCGGCGGATTACCGCCCGATCATCCATGTCATCGACAACTTCGCACGCAATCACAAGCTGGGACTGCTGTTCGAAACCAAAATCGGTAAAGGCAAGTTGCTGGTGTGCAGCGGCGCACTGCTCGAGCAGCCTGATCGCCCCGAGTCACGACAACTTCTGCACAGCCTGTTGCGCTACATGGATTCTCCGTCCTTCGCGCCCAAGGCGGAACTGGATGCAGGGCTGCTGAAGAAACTGCTGCCGGGCGAAACACAAGGAAACCCATGAAGATGTTTTTCATACCCACCCCAACACAACCACAACACCAACGTGCGACCAACACATACACCCTTGGTTCGCAGAGAAAAAAGGATCCGATGACACGACTTCTATCATTCCTAGTGGTCGCATCGTTCTTCAACCTTGGCATTGCCTCTTCCGCTCCCGGCGCGATCGCGGGATCTGCAACTTTTGCTGCTGCGGATTTGCTCTCCGCGCAAAATGTCGCTTGGGATAGTCCCGGCGGGGAAATGGCCTCCATGCCCGTTGGCAACGGCGATGTGGCCGGCAATGTCTGGGTGGAAGCCAACGGCGACGTGGTGTTTTACATCGCCAAGAGCGATGCCTGGAACGAGCAGGACCGGCTCCTCAAAGTCGGCCGGGTGCGGGTGTCGTTTGAACCGGCGCTCGACACGGCGAACTTCAAGCAGACGCTGGATTTGCAGCGGGGCGAAGTGGTGATTACCGCCGGTACGGGTGCAGGCTCCGCGACGGTGCGCGTGTGGGCGGATGCGAACCATCCGGTCATGCGTATCGCCTGCGAGAGCACGACGCCGCGCGCCTGCGCGGCCAAGGTGGAACTCTGGCGCAAAGAGAATCAGCCACATCGCGAGACGAAAGAGCATTCCGAGGGCGGTCTGAATGAATGCGGACAGTCGTTCACGGACTTGGCCGACACGGTGATGTCACCTGCGGCAAACCGCATTGGCTGGTTTCACCGCAATACCGAGAGCATCTACGACGTCACGCTCAAAACCCAGCACCTTGGCCCGCTGGTGGAGCAGTTTCCCGATCCGTTGCTCAACCGCACCTTTGGCACGCTGGGTTTCGGCTCCGGCATGACCGCCGCAGGCTCGCTGGAGTTGAAGTCCACGGCACCAGCCACCGGTCGCACGCTGGACTTCGTGGTGCTCACGGCGCAAACGCCCTCCGCTGAAGTGTGGCGGGAAAAGGCGCAGGCGCTGGCCGATGGCGTTGCCGCGCTCGACGCCGCCAAGGCCCGGGCGGGGCATGAGGTCTGGTGGGAATCGTTCTGGAATCGAAGTTACGTGTACGTCTCCGGCAACCGACAGGCGGAGGCGGTGACCCGTGGTTACACGCTCCAACGCTTCATGATTGCGGCCTCCAGTCGTGGTGCCGCACCGCCGAAGTTCAACGGCGGCCTGTTCACCGTGCAGATGCCCGGCACCCCCAGCCCGGATTACCGCATGTGGGGCGGCAATTACTGGTTCCAGAACAACCGCTGGCTCAACTGGCCCTCGCTGGCCACTGGCGACTACGACCTGATGCTGCCGTTCTTCAATATGTATCGTGCCGCGTTGCCGCTGGCCGAGGCGCGGACCCAACTCATCTTCGGCCATGACGGCGCGTTCTTTCCCGAAACGATGCACTTCTGGGGTACCCACAATGGCAATGATTTTCATGTATTCATGAATGGTGGAAAATGGAAGGGTTGGAATAATCCCGAGGTCCTCCCGTGCAATCCGTATGTGAAATACTATTGGCAAAGCGGCATCGAGCTTTCGGCCATGATGCTCGACTATTACGACCACACCCAGGACGGCGCTTTCGCCTGCGAAGTCCTGCTGCCGTTGGCCTCGTCCATCGCCACCTTTTACGACCGGCACTGGAAGCGCAACGCAACCGGAAAAATCCGCTTTGATCCCACCGCCTCGCTCGAAACCTGGCATGTGGCTGTCAACGATGCGCCCACCATCGCCGGCTTGAATTATATTTTGCCGCGCCTGTTGGAAATCCCCGGCGCGACGGACGCACGGAAGGCTGCATGGAGGAAAAGCCTTGCCGATCTGCCGCCGTTGCCGCGAACCCGGCTGCTGGACGGCAGCCAAGTGCTGGCCCCGGTGGAAACCTACGACAGCAAACACAACCGCGAAAATCCACAATTGTATTCCGTGTTTCCCTATCGGCTTTATGGCGTCGGCAAACCCGAAATGCAACTGGCACGGGACACCTTCAACATGCGTTTTTCGCGTGAACTCGGCTGCTGGACGCAAAACGGCGTGCACGCCGCCATGCTTGGCCTGGCCGATGAAGCCCGCGACAATGCCATCCACAACTTTTCGGAAAACTGTGCGCCACAGCGCTTCCCGGCGTTTTGGCCGGCCGGAGCCGACTGGACGCCCGACTTGGACAACGGCGGCACCGCCATGGTGACATTGCAGCGGATGCTCATGCAGGAAGCCGGCGACAAAATCCTCCTTCTCCCGGCCTGGCCGAAGGATTGGAACGTCGAGTTCAAACTCCACGCGCCGCAGAAGACAGTTGTGGAGTGTGTTTTCCGTGATGGCAAGGTAACCTCGTTGAAAGTTACGCCGGAGTCACGGCGCAAGAGTGTTGAGGTTTACGCACCATTCGAGACTGTAAAATAAATGAAAACCCTACTCATGAAAACATCATCCATCGTGTTCGCGGCCGTAGTCGTCTTGGCTGCTGAACTTCACTCTGCGGAATACCACGTTGCCATCAATGGCAGCGACAGCCAGATCGGCACAGAAACCTCTCCATTTCGCACCATCCAGCATGCGGCGGATCTGGCGCAGCCGAGCGATGTCATCACCGTTCATGCCGGGGTCTATCGCGAACGCGTCAACCCGCCGCGCGGCGGCACGTCGGCCGAGAAATGTATTACTTATCAGGCTGCGCCGGGCGAGCAGGTCGAGATCAAAGGCTCCGAAGAAGCCAAAGGTTGGGCAAAAGTCGAAGGCGAGGTCTGGAAGGTGACGCTGCCGAATTCATTCTTCGGCAAGTTCAACCCCTACAGCGACCTTATCCGCGGCGACTGGTTCAAGGACAAGGGCCGCTCGCATCATACCGGCGCCGTCTATCTTAATGGCGACTGGGTAATTGAGGCCGCCCAACTCAACGATGTCCTGCAACCTGTTGGTAAAAAACCACTCTGGTTTGGGCTGGCAGACAAGGATAGCACGACGCTCTGGGCGCAGTTCAAAGAGGTAAATCCCAACGAACAACTCGTCGAGATCAACGTGCGCCGGACTGTGTTCTATCCGGACAAGCCGGGCCGCAATTACATCACCGTTCGTGGCTTCACGCTATGTCACGCGGCCACTCCGTGGGCGCCACCCACTGCAGAACAGATCGGCCTGATCGGCACCCATTGGAGCAAGGGCTGGGTCATTGAGAACAATATCATTTCGCATTCGGCTTGCAGCGGACTGAGCCTGGGCAAATACGGCGACGAGTTTGACAACAAGGCGGCCAATTCGACCGTGGGATACGTTGCCACGATCAACCGCGCGCTCAGGAACGGCTGGAACAAGGAAACCATAGGCCACCATCTGGTCCGCAACAATACCATCTCCCATTGTGGCCAGACGGGCATTATTGGCAGCCTCGGCGCGGTATTCAGCAAGGTTATCGGCAATGTCATCCATGACATCTATGTCGAGCGCCCCTTTGGCGGCTTTGAGATGGGAGGCATCAAGTTTCATGGTGCCATCGATGTCGAGATCCGCGGCAATCATATTTGTCAGGCCTACCGCGGACTCTGGTTGGACTGGATGGCACAGGGCGCCCGCATCACCGGTAACCTGTTCCACGACAACAGCGAGGAAGACCTCTATGTGGAGGTTAATCACGGTCCGTTCATGGTGGATAACAATCTTTTTCTATCATCCCGAAGCGTGTGGGACATGTCCGAAGGCGGAGCCTATGTACATAACCTGATGACCGGGAAAATCGACAACTGGTATGATATGGATCGTCTTATTCCGTACTTGCAGTCGCATTCGACAGCTATCGCCGGGTTGACGGTCACGCAGGGCGGCGACAACCGTTATTTCAACAACATATTTGTCGGACGAGGGCTCCCAGGAGAAGCGCCTGTACAGACTTCGGACCCTACAGAGTCGATCAGCGGACACGGTCTCTGGGTGTATGATGTCAGAAAAAATCCACCGTTGACTGGCGGCAACGTCTATCTCAACGGGGCCCGCTCGTATTTCAATGAGGTCTCTTCGCTGACTTTGGAGAAGGTCGACCCGATGTGGGACGCGCTGCCGCAAAAGTTCGACCATGGCGCGTTTGCAGGGAATGGCACACTCGGCCTGACCGTTTTTCAGGAGGACAAGAAGGCGCTTCGCTTCGCGATGGGGCGCAACGATGTGACCTCACGAGCCCGTGACAATACCCGCCTGCTGATGGGCGGCCTGCGCCTGACGACCAGGGGGAAGATCATCGGCGGCGAACTGCGCACCGATCTGTGGAACGCGGAAATCCGCGGCACCGTGGCGACGGCTGCGGGAGGCATCACGTTCCGGGCGCTGGTCCATGCGAAGCGGAATGTTGTCGTCATCGGACTGTTCGGGTTCCGGCGGCGAGGCCGGTTGTGCCTGATCCTGGATGCCGGAAAAGGCCGTCACCGGACAAGCCAGATTTGACAGTTTTGAAAATCTGGCCAACCCGCCATGCGTGGCCGGCCAGGCGGACGGTGTGGCGTGGTGCGAACAGAAGCGCACGGCGGGCGGAATTTACACGGCGGCGTGGACGGAAAAGACGTCCCGGCTGCTCTTCACGATTGCCGACACCTTCCCGCAGGACGAGTCGCAGACGGCAGCCGTATGGACGAAGTTATCTTTCAGGAGTTCAAAGGTACCGGCAATATGGAACTGGTGCTGGATCGGCAGTTGGCAAACCGGCGAATATGGCCTGCAATCGACATTTCGCAGTCTGGAACCCGCAAAGAAGAGCTGCTGATCGATAGGGCGACGCTGGATAAAATCGGTCGTCTGCGTCGTCATCTGGATACTATGCAGGCTGGGCAGGATACCGAGATGCTGATCCGGGCGATGAAGAAACATCCTACCAACGAAAAGTTTCTGGCAGAACTGCCTTGATAAGTGAGTCGGTGGAGCGGGGAAAGCAGATGTAAGTGCTTATTTTTCGTTGTGGGGAATTGTTGTAAGTGCTTATTTCTCGTTGTGGGGAATGAACGTAACTCCTTATTTTTCGTTGTGGGGATTGCTGTAAGTGCTTATTTTACGTTGTTGGAATTGCTGTAAGTGCTTATTTTTGCGTAACGATTATAACGATTAGGCAAGATGGGTAAGAAAAAACCGCGGAATTCGGCGAAATTTGGATGAATTCTGATGAAAAGTGATGTGGTTTGCACCATGTTTGGACCTACTTTTCACCCACTTCTTAACAGAAGTGGGTGAGTAAATGGGTAGATGAGTAAATGAGTAGATGAGGGGAAGAAAGAGGGCGGACCAGTTGGGGGGGGGTGGCTCGAACTTGGAGGGGGGAGAGCGGAGGGGTCGGGAGAAAGGGGCAGAGGTCAGATTTGAGATTTCAGAAGACAGAAGGAAAGGGGGGCGGTGGTCGGGGAAGGGAAGAGGGCGGACCGGTGGTGGTGGGGTAGAAATGAAAAATTGAAAATGAAAAATGAGAAGGTTGGGGAGTTTGAGTCTTGGGCGGACCTGGGAGTGGCGCGAACTTTGGGGGAAGGCGGGGGTCGGGGGAGGAAAGAGGGCGGACCACTTGGGGGGGGAGGTTAGAAGAGTGTGAAAGGTGCGAAAGGTTTGAAGGGTGCGAAAGGTGGGTGAGTCGGTAGGGGAGCTATATAGTTTTCTGGAAGATGGGGTTAAAATGGAAAGCGAAGCGAGCGATCAGGAAAAAAGATCAGGAAAAATCGGGAAATATGCTTGACGTGGATGGGTTGGGTTTGGTACCATAGTAGGATCCGAGTGGGGTGAGATTGGTTTCCCCGCAAAGGAAGAGTGTGTGATTAACCGATTTACGCGAAACATAGTTCGGGAGAAGGTCTGATGCGGCGAGGAAGATCGAGATCGGTAGTGTTGTTGTTGGGGGTAATGTTGTTGATGCCGGGGAGTGTGTGGGCGGTGGGCAGTTATGATGGTGGGGATGGGTCGGAAGGCAGTCCGTTTGAGATCAGGACGGCTGAGCAGATGAACGAAATCGGGCAGCATTCGGAGGATTGGGGCAGCTATTTTATCTTGACCGATGATATTGACCTTTCGGGGTATGACGGTGCGGGCGGTAACCCTGCATTTAATATTATTGGGATTTCTTACACTCCCCATTTCACTGGCAGCTTTGACGGCAACGATTACACAATCTCCAATTTTACTTATACATCGCCCGATCCAAATTTCATCGGCCTATTTGGAACTGTTGGTAACAAGGGTAGAGTTAAGCAACTGGTTATGGAAAATGTGAATGCTTCGGGAAATTGGTTTACTGCTGGTCTGGTGGGGATGAATTTTGGCAAGATTCATGATTGTACAATAAACGGCACTATTTCGGGGAATAACGGAACAGGGGGATTGGTTGGGAGGAATTATGGTGAAATTTCGGATTGTAGTGTAACCACACAGGTTCAAGGAGCAGATGAGACCGGTGGCTTAGCCGGAGATAATTATGGTATGATCTCAGACTGCTACGGGGAAGGTGAAGTTTCTGGATATAATGATACAGGCGGGTTGGTGGGAGTTAATTCTGGTACGATTTGGAATTGTTACACAAATAGTAATGTTGATGGGAATTCTGCTACTGGCGGATTAGTCGGAGAAAATATGGGTTTGATTGGCAACGGTTCAATTTCATGGTCTTATGCAACTGGTAAGGTTACAGGAGACGGTTTTAACACAGGTGGCTTGGTGGGAATGAATGGTTACGGCACAGTTTCATATTGCTATGCAACAGGAAACATTGATGCAAATAAAGGCGCAGGCGGGTTGGTTGGGTGGAATATTGATAGTACTATTTCGAATTGTTATTCAACAGCTAGTGTTTTGGGAGATAATCACATCGGCGGATTGGTGGGAGCCAATAGTGATAGCACTATTGCCGATTGTTATTCCGCAGGGGTTGTCGAGGGCAATGATGATACGGGTGGATTAATAGGCGATGATCATGATGGCGTTATTACTGACTGTTTTTGGGACACCGAGAATTCGGGGCAATCCAGTAGTGATGGACCTGAAGTAGGCAAGTCAACCGCTGATATGAAAAAAGAAAACACTTTCACTGATGCCGGCTGGGACTTTGTGGAAATCTGGGATATCGGAGAAAACCAGACTTATCCATATTTGAAAGTCTATCCAGCAGGTGATTTGAATCACGATGGAATAGTGAACCTTCCGGACTTTGCGATTATGGCTAATAACTGGCTGATTGATTGCGATGTTGATTCATCCGATCCAGCGTGTGTGGCGAAATGAATTGGCAGATGGGGAGGCGAGAAGGCGAAAAGATGAGGAGGGGGGAATTTGGTATTATGGTGACAAACAATTGGGGCTTGGAAGCAACGTGCCCTATTCTTATTCATTAGATCAGGTACTTGGTGAAGATGGCGAGGGTGTTTTACAAGATGTCGCTACTTTTGATGCGGGCGGTAAAAAAACCCTTTGCACGGCCCGTCCGTTTGTGGTAGAATGCCCGAAGTGGTAAGATTCCGGGGTGTTCCCAGAATCAATCGAATATACGATCTCAGGGCAGGGACAAGGTTGTCTTTTTCTACCTAACCGGCCTGTCGTGCGGATGCTATATGAACAGAATTTCAGTATCAGAAGAACTCAGAGGATAAGAATGCCAAACCTACTTGATGATTTTGATTACCGTAAGTCTTTGCTTGTCAGTGTGGGTCTCGGCGAAGGAGAAGAGAGACTTTTCGGATTCTTAGAATGGCTAATTTCAGAGCCTATTACGAATTCAATAATTGAAGGCATCAAATCCGCAGTTAATATTGAAGACATCCTAGGCGAATGGTATAAGAAACGGACCGTTGCTTCTTCTCTAGAGGAAATTGTAGCGATTGGTCTTTTCCTTATGTCCCAATCTAACAAAGAAGAGAATTTGGTCACGATTGCTGCGCAGCGCGGCATTCTGTCAGAGACCTGTGCAATATATCCGCGCGATCATTTTCCTGACTTAATGCAGCGATTTATCGAGCCAGCAATTGAGTATATTAGAAGAGAACTTGAATCGCAAACTATGGATTATGCGAAAGAATTAATAGAATCTTCGAAACATACCCTTGCCACTGAGTATCCTTTGGCAATTACAAAAAGTCTTGAGAAATTCTTTCGCGATTACCCTGAGTACAAACGAAACGCATTTATAATGATGACATTTAGTGAAACTAAACCTCACGAATTAATCATCAAGGCCATAGAATCAACCCTCAAGAAGTATGGCATTCATGCATTGAGAGCTGACAGCAAGCAATACCATGATGATCTGCTTCCCAATGTTCTTACTTATATTTATGGCTGTTATTTTGGTATCGCTGTTTTCGAGCGTTTAGAAGAAGACGATTTTAATCCTAATGTATCCTTTGAGGTAGGATATATGCACGCATTGGATAAATCTGTTTGCCTATTGAAAGACAAAACGCTTGCTACATTACAGACTGATCTAGTAGGGAAGATTTATAGGCCATTTGATACGCACGATGCTCAAGGTACAATCCCGCTAGTGATTGAAGCATGGTTAAGAGATAAAGATATCATCGGCATGTCATAATGGCCGGGTCATTCTTGATTCTTACCGTTTGTAGCCTCCTTCTCAACATCCGCTGTCACCTTCCGCTCGGCTGTTTCTGGTCGCTCGGGTTTCATCATCTTCTGAACAAACAGCGTCGCTAAGACACCCAAAAGTGTACAGGCAACACCAACAATAATGCCGGTAATGATTGCATCCTTGTTCCTTTTCCAGAAGGTGGGACGATCCTTCCTATAGCTTAGTATAACGGTCGAAAACGGTATTATGTCAAAGATTGCGACCAACCATATAATTGGTCTTTTGTTTGAGAGTATGATATCCTCAATCCTTGATACCACACCTTGTCTTGCATTGTCCGTAGTATCGTCATGATCCCATGGCAAGAGCAGTATCGAAGAATGAAAAACCATAGTTAATTTCTCGAACACGTCTTCTCCAAACTTGAACGTGATCTCGTGCGATGTCTCGCCTTCGTGTTCCTTAAGTTCATCAATTGAATTATAACTATATTTGTCAGTTTTGATAGATTCCAACGCCCCGCAATGTTCGGTGATAATCCCAACAATCTCTTCCAACTCATCAAGGTATATCTTGAATGCGTAGAGTCTTTTGCGTTTGAGTTTCTTAATACGTTTCATATATCACCTATTAACCTTGTTAATGCCCATTTCACCAGGCAACAATTATAACCGACACGCCTATTTATCGCTAGGCCAAAAATGGTGCCATTTTCCCGACCGCCCAACCCCCCGATCAGCCGATGCGGGCGGCAGCGATATGAGCTTTGGGCTTGAAAGCATAAGCGTTGAAAGTTCCAAGACCTCTTTAACTGACAATAGAGATGGCCTGATGTTATCAACTGCGACAGAGAGCCTGGAAACAAGACCCGAAAGATTACGGGTAAAGAGCCAGAAGTTCTATGATATTATTCCATCTACGACTATAACAGCCAGACAACAGGCTCTTGACGCAATGAACGCTGATCCTGTCAGTATCAAGGAATTGCTGCAATGGCTTGATAAAATCTGGCTTGACGGTGATCTGAAGGAATTTATGACTGAAGAAGAATACCTCGAATTCAGAAAAGCTATTGAAGAATTCTGGATTCTAAATACTCAAACATAGAATCGACTCTAAAGTGTACTGGTTGAGCGTGAATTGGCCAAACGCATTTAATTGTTTACACCTAACCCAAGTTACGCGGCTAAAAATATTTGGCTCCTCATAAGAATCTGTACATGGATATGCCAAAAAATGACTGGTTTCTTCATGGGGGCTTTGCGCCCAAACTCCCAGGATTTTGCGCTTTAATGTCAATCCCGGAGTTTTTAG
>Ga0105106_10000207_pt1 | contig 40619 bp, 38 predicted proteins | sample PPLLaktember2015_5_FD_79109 | JGI IMG/M metagenome (GOLD analysis project Ga0105106, IMG submission 79109) | Freshwater sediment microbial communities from Prairie Pothole Lake near Jamestown, North Dakota, USA - PPLs Lake P8 Core (1) Depth... | ecosystem: Environmental > Aquatic > Freshwater >... | reverse complement strand
CGGCCGCCCGCAGGGGGCTGCGGTGGGCCGAGGCAACGGTGATTTCAAATGGGACGCCGAATTTTTTCAAGACCTTGACGGCGTCCTCGACCACCGCCAGGTCCGAGTCGCTGCCCATCACGATTGCCACCTGGGGCGGGGTGTTGCGCCGCGCCAGCGCCTTCTGGCCGATGTCGGTGCGATAGTGGACCTTGTCCCACGAGATCTTGCCCACCGCCTGGTAGGCCCGTTTGATGGCCTTTTCAACGCTTTCGCCCAGCGCCGTCACACCCAGCACACGTCCGCCGGCGGTCTCGACGCCCTTTTGGCCCTGGACGCTGCCGGCGTGGAACACCACCACATCCCGCATGCGCTTGACGGCATCCAGGCCGTCAATCGGCAGCCCCTTCGGGTAGCTTCCGGGATAGCCGCCGGCTGCCATCACGACGCACACGGACGCCCGCGGGTCGATATCGAGCCGACATTGGGCCAGCCGCCCGTCGATCACCGCCTCCATGACGGGAATGATGTCGTTCTTCATCCGGATCAGCAAGGGCTGGGCTTCCGGGTCGCCAAAGCGGCCGTTGAACTCCAGCACCTTGAGCTGGTCCCGGTCGATCATCAGCCCCGCGTAAAGAACCCCTTTGTAGGGGCAGCCCTCGGCCGCCATGGCGCGCACCGTGGGCAGCATCACCTCGTCCATGATCCGCTGGTGCATGAAGCGGTCCACGATCGGGGCCGGCGAGTAGGCCCCCATGCCCCCGGTGTTGGGCCCCTGGTCGTTGTCGAAAACCGGCTTGTGGTCCTGGGAGGAGGGCAGCGGCAGCACGGTCGTGCCATCGGTGAAGGCCAGAAAGGAGGCCTCCTCGCCCACCAGGCACTCCTCCACCACCACGGTGCGCCCCGCATCGCCGAAGGCCTTCTCGATCATGATGGTGTCCAGCGCCTTCAGGGCCTCCGGGACCGTGCGGCAGACGATGACGCCTTTGCCGGCCGCCAGCCCGTCCGCCTTGACCACCAGCGGCGCCCCGATCTTGCGGATGTAACCCTGGGCCTTGTTGTGGCTGGTAAAGCTCTGTCCTATGGCGGTGGGAATACCGTAGCGGTTCATCAGGTTTTTGGCAAAGGATTTGCTGGCCTCCAGCCGCGCGGCATCGCGGGAGGCCCCGAAGACCCGCAGGCCCTCATTTTCAAACAGATCCACGATCCCCATGGAGAGCGGGCCTTCCGGTCCGACCACGGTCAGATCGACCTGCTCGTTCTTGGCGAAGGCCAACAGCCCCTGGACATCCTCCGCCCCGATCGGCACGCAGGTGGCCAGCTCGGCGATCCCGGCATTACCGGGCGCGCAAAGGACCTTCTGCACCCGGGGGCTCTGCTTGATCTTCCAGACCAGCGCATGCTCGCGGCCGCCGCCGCCCACTACCAGCACTTTCATACAACGCCTCCCTCCTGATGACGGTACGGGTTTACGGTTGCGCCCGGGCAGATGACGGGCGGGAATTGAATGGTGACGGTTTCGGTGACCATGGGGGCCGGATTCGGCAGCCGGCCGAGGGCCCCGGAAAAAAACAATTCCACATCTTGCTTTTCTTTTGGCCCGTCACCGGCGTTACATCGGCCGACACATATGAAGGTATGAGGCGACAGATGTGCCTTGGTGACAAACCAAAATCCGGCGCCATTTTTGTGGAATTATTTATTACCGCGACCCTGAATCCGGTGGGCGGGTATGGACCCGGGAAGAGCCCGGATCACTTCTCGGACAGGGCGCTTGGCTTCAAACCGCCCCTCATGCCCTCGGTGGACGGTCTTCCAAGCCGAGCGCAATGAGTCGATCCAGCAGCTGACTGAAACTCATGCCGGCCGCCCGGGCCGCCTGGGGCAACAGGCTGGTGGGCGTCATGCCCGGGATGGTGTTGGTTTCCAGCACGAAGATGTCGCGGTCCTTGAGAATCATGTCGGTCCGGCTGTAGCCCCGGCAATTAAGCGCCCGGTGGGCCATGAGGCCGTATGATTGGGCTTTTTCAGCGAGAGGCGGGTCAATCCGGGCCGGACAGATTTCCTGGGAGGCGCCGGCGGTGTACTTGGCGGTGTAGTCAAAAAAAGCGTGGGCCTTATCGGGGATGATCTCAATCAACGGCAGCGCTTCCAGCCGTTGGTTGCCGATCACGCCGCAGGTCAGCTCGACCCCTGGGATGAAGGCTTCGATCAGGACGCCCGTATCGTGTTTCAGCGCTTGGGCAACCCCGGCGGACAGTGCGTCACGCGATGTGACGACCGACATGCCGATGCTGGACCCGCCCACCACCGGTTTGATCACCAGGGGAAAGCCGAGCCGTTGCGCGATCGCCTCGGGATCCAGTCGATCATGCCGCGTAAGGGCGAGATAGGGCGGCACCGGGATACCGAATTTTTCGTAAAGTTGTTTTGAGACCAGCTTGTTCATGGCAATCGCACTACCCAGCACGCCCGAGCCCTGGTAGGGAATGCCCAGAAGATCCAGCATCCCCTGGACCGTGCCGTCTTCTCCGAAAGGCCCGTGCAGAATAACCAGCGCGATATCGATCTGGGAGGCCTCGGCCACCAGCCGGGGCAGATCGGTTCTGGGGTCATAGCGCCGGATATCGTATTTTTCCTTATCCAGAGCGGCGAACACCTGTTTCCCGCTTTCCAGCGACACCTCCCGCTCGGAGGATACCCCGCCGGAGAGCAATGCAACGCACGTCTTCTTCATCGGCTTAAGCCTTGAGGAGTTTCTTTTTGGCCTGATTGAATTCTTCGAAGGTGAGCAGGTTGTTTTCAAACATGCGGCCCAGTTCCATGAGTTCGCGCAGGCGAACGGTATCAGGGTCTTCGAGCTGATGACTGACGCCCAGATAATCGCTGCCCAGCGCCGGGAAACCGGGTTTGCCGCCCAGCCTGAAGGACGCGAGCCCGCCCAGCACGCTGACCTCCACCGGCCGGCCGTTGAACACGGGTGTTTTGAGCATGTCGCGCAGGGATTTGCCCTCGCGCTTCATGCGGCGATAAAAGAGATAGCCGGATACCACAATCGCCGCCATCCCAATCAGGAATATCCACAGCATGTAGTTCACGACGCCGCGGAAAAAGATCACCAATAGCCCCAACGACCCAATCAGGGCGAGGTGCCACAGGATAAGGACGGAATAGGCCACCATAATGCTTTTAAACAAGCCAGGGCTGTCATTTTTATAAATCATGGTTTTGAAGACGCAGGCCTGCCATCGATGGGAGATGGGCCGTTTTCTATACGGGCCGCCAATTTGTCCATGTACTGCTGGGGCTCTTCGAACTGAATGGCGGTGTTTCGCATGGAATTGAGTTTAAAGATAAGAAAGTTCAGTTTTTTCAGGGTTCGGTAGCGAAGTGCAGTGTCCCTCATACCGGCCAGGAGGTCCTCGGTTTTCCGGATTTCTTTTTTCAATTCGATTTCCGGCGGCAGACAATCGGCATTCTTGAGAATTTTGTAGGCCAAGCGGAGATCTTCGGGCACATGGCGGTCATCGCGGAACACCAGCGGTTTGCCGCGGCCTTCGAGGTTGTCGAACACTCCCCTTTGCTGGGCGACCCGGATACGCTCTTCGACGATTTTTTCAAAACCCGCCACCATCCAAGCCTCCTGCCAGAAACACCTGTCGGTGCCTGCGGGGCGGCTTCTCCCCGGGTTGACTCCGGTTTGCACCAGCCCCACTGCAAGCCGTGGGGCAACGCGACCCCAGGCGGTAATACCGATTTGCGAGTCCCGCGCCCCCCGCTGTCTGCCGCGGGAAGACGGCAAATCCGCCCACTCCGATCGGTTCATGTGGCGTGCGCGGGCAAGGGGCAGAGGGGCTTGGGCATTTAATGCATGGGGCGAACCATACGCCATTACGCCCCAAGTGTCAAAGCAAAAGGCCAGCGAAAATGGTCCCGCACGCGCAACAGAAAGGGCGGCCCCCTTGGGAAGCCGCCCTGCAAACGGTGCAAAGCGCAGCGGGCCGTTCAAATCGGTCTGCGCTCTGTGTGTACGGTATCGACGGGTTGCCGGGGCATCTTGATTTGATTTTTGCGCGGACCACGGCCGCCCCGGCGCAAATGGGGTGGACAGGCTCCCGATTCAGACGGTATAGTAGGCGCGCTGTCAGGGTATGCACCGGGAGCACTCGAAGGGCGAACTGCCCCTCACCCATGAAAGGAGCAGGCCAAGCGATATGGAGAAGAAGATTGCGGTACTGCCGGGAGACGGCATCGGGCCGGAAGTGATGCACGAAGCCCTCAAAGTGCTGGACGCGGTGCAGGAAAGGTTCGCACTCCCGTTGACCTATGAATTTGCCGACGTGGGCGGGGTTGCCATCGACCGGCACGGCACGGCCCTGCCATCCGACACGCTGAAGGTCTGCCAATCGGCGGATGCGATTCTTTTCGGCTCGGTGGGCGGCCCCAGGTGGGAAGGCCTGCCGCCGGGCGAACAGCCCGAAAGGGCCGCACTGCTCCCCCTGCGCAAACATTTTGACCTGTTCTGCAACCTTCGCCCCGCCCGGGTTTTCAAATCCCTGGCCGCCGCCAGCCCCCTGAAACCCGAAATCGTGAAAGATGGCTTCGACATTATGTGCGTGCGCGAACTGACCGGCGGAATCTACTTTGGCACCCCCAAGGGCCGCGAGGGCAGCGGGCCGGAGGAAAAGGCCTTCGACACAATGGTCTACACGCGCCGCGAAATCGAGCGCATCGCCCGCGCGGCATTCGAAATCGCACGCATGCGGCGCGGCCGGGTGACCTCCGTCGACAAGGCCAACGTGCTGACCAACATGGTCTTCTGGCGCGAAATCGTCATCCAGTTGGCGGCCGAATACCCCGACGTGACCCTCAATCATATCTATATCGACAACGCCACCATGCAGGTGATCCGCAACCCGCAGCAGTTCGACGTGCTGCTCTGCGGCAACATGTTCGGAGACATCATTTCCGACGAGTGTGCGATGCTGACCGGTTCAATGGGGCTGCTGCCATCGGCGAGTCTCAACGGCACCCAGTTCGGGCTCTATGAACCCGCCGGGGGCTCGGCCCCGGACATTGCCGGCAAGGGGGTCGCCAACCCCGTGGCCCAGATTCTCTCGGCGGCGATGATGCTGCGCTACAGCCTCGGTTTGGCGGCCGCGGCCGATGCCGTCGAAAAAGCCGTGGTCGAAACCCTCGAAGCCGGGGTCCTCACGGCCGATATCGCCATCCGGGGCGTGCGGTCCGTGGGCACCGTCGCGATGGGAGACGCCATCGTGGCGCGCCTGCGCAAAACCTGAAGCCTGGTTTTGCCTGGGCCTTCAAGCCCTGGCAACCCCGTGGGACGCGACCCAGCGCCAGGAGGCGGCCGAGCGCAGCGCTCACCCCAGAACAGGCAGCCCGCTGTGCAGAAACCAGCTTTTTTCCTGGGGATGGTAAACCCACGATTGATGGTCGATAAACGTGCGTTCGATCAGTTCGTCGGTTTTGTAGTAGCGGATGGCGACGGTCTGGGCGACATGGGACTCGTCACCCAGGAACTCGACCTTGCGGATTTCATAGGCCGTTACCTTGAAGGCCTTAAGATGCGCGATCTCGTCGGGCGGGGGGGCGTGTTCGAGAAAATTGGCGGCCGCATCATAATCGGACCACTCTATGGCGAGGCCGTAAGAACGGGTGACCGTGGCGAAGCTTTGCTCCTGAACGTGGCTGTCGTAAGTGGCGCAGCCGGCCAGCAGAAGGGCCGCCAGGCCAAACCCCCAGATGGCTCTGGGAAGTCGACGGCAGCCGGCGCAAACGGAGGCGGTATCTGATAACTGCATCATGATAGTGGTATATTCGCGCCGGACGGTCTTGTCAAATGCAAAAACGGACAAGCTCGCCGTCCGTGTCACGTGCCGGCGCCGTTTAGGGGCTGCGGCCAATACCAACCATTTTTCCCCACACCGCGGAGGGAATTATGTACAAAAAACTAGTGCCGGTCAGCGTTTTTGCCCTGTTTGCAGCCCTGGCGCTTGGCTGCCCGCCAAGCTACGCCAAAGTCATCCTCAAGTTCGGCACCGCGACCCAACCCACCCACATCTACAACCAGGCGGCTGAATATTTTGCGAAAATCGTTGCCGAGCGCACCGGCGGCGAAATCGAGGTCCAGGTCTTCCCGTCGTCTCAGCTCGGTTCCGAGCGTGACATGGTCGAAGGCTTGCAGCTCGGCTCGCTGGAAATGACCCTGACCTCCACCGGCTCGTTGGGCAATTTCGTCCCCCAGGTCAAGCTGTTCAATCTGCCGTTTCTCTTCAAGGACCGTGAGGCCTGCTACCGCGTCCTGGACGGCGAAATCGGGACGCAGATCGCGGCGCGTTTTCTCGAAGTCGGCATCCGCTCCCTGGGCTGGTATGAGAACGGCTTTCGCAACATAACCAACTCCAAACGCACCATCACCAGCCCCGAAGACATGCAGGGGCTCAAAATTCGGGTCATGGAGGACGATGTTTTCATCCTGACCATGAAGGCCCTGGGAGCCAGCCCGCTGCCGATGGCCTTCGGCGAGCTGTACACGGCGCTCGAGCAGAGGATCGTCGACGCCCAGGAAAACCCGCTGGCGGTCATTTACTCCTCGCGCTTTTTCGAGGTCCAGAAATACCTTGCCATGACCGGGCACTTCTACTCTCCGGCCATGCTGCTGGTCAGCGACATCACCTGGCAGACCCTGAACCCCGGGCAGCAGAAGATTCTGACGGAGGCCGCCGCAGAAGCCCGCGACTACGAGCGCAAGATCTCGATGCAGGCCGACCGGGACCTGGAGGCCGCCTGTCGGCAAGCGGGCATGACGGTGACCCACCCGGACAAAACCCCGTTTGTGGAAGCGGTTGCCGGGATCTACAGCACCCCGGCGGTGGTCCAGGCCATCGGCGGCGGCAATCCCGAGGAAGGCCGGAAACTGATCGAAGCGGTACGTGCCGCGGCCAGATAGACAGCTGACCACCGAAAGCAATTCCAACGGCCCGATTGCCGAGACCGGCCGGGCCATCCGCGCCGGGCAGGCGCAGGTCCCCAGCCGACGGCACGTTCACCGGCCCGGTTTTCAAAAAAAAGGGGGGGGCAGCCGTGTTGTGCAAAACCGTTTGCAACCTCATGGACCGATGCGTCAACTGGTGTCTGGCCCTGCTGATGGCGGCCATGGTGGGCGTCATCAGCGCTCAGGTCTGGTGCCGCTTTGTCCTCAACGACCCGCTGGCCTGGTCCGAAGAGGCCGGCCGCTACCTGTTCGTGTGGATTTCCTTCATGGGCGCCGCTGCCGGGGTTCGCTACCAGGTCCACCTGGGGATCGACCTGCTGCAGAAATTTCTGCCCGACCGGGCCTACCGGCTGGGGGTGGTGCTGGTCAACCTCATCATCCAGATCTTTCTGCTGGTAATCGTCTACTGGGGCTTTAAAATCCTGGAGATCGTCCAGTTCCAGGAATCCGCCTCACTGCACATTTCCATGCGCTACCCCTACCTGGCGGTGCCGGTGGGCGGCCTGTTGATGCTGATCAACTCACTGCGGGTGTCGGTCGGCGCCATCCGCAATCGACCACTGGACCACGAGCTGCGGGTATGACGGCGATCCTCTTTTTCTCGCTGCTGGTCTGTTTTGGCCTGGGAATGCCGATCGCCTTCTGCCTGGGGGTGGCCTCGGTGGCCGCCCTCCAGTTTGGCTCCAACCTGCCGCTGACCCTGGCGGCCCAGCGCCTTTTCACCGGGACCGATTCCTTTCCGCTGATGGCCGTCCCTTTTTTCATGCTGGCCGGCGAGTTGATGGAATGCGGCGGCATCTCGCGGCGCCTGTTCGATTTCGCCCATGCGCTGGTGGGCTTCGTCTTCGGGGGGCTGGCGATGGTGGCGGTGGTGGCGGCCATGTTTTTCGCCGGCATCTCCGGGGCCGCGGCTGCAGACACGGCCGCCGTCGGAGCGGTCTCGATCCCGGCCATGATCCGCAAGGGCTACCCCAGGGGGTTCGCCGCCGCGGTGCAGGCCGCCGGCGGTACCATCGGCGTCATTATTCCGCCGTCGATTCCGATGATCATCTTCGGGGTGGTGGGCGGGGTCTCCATCGGCAGGCTGTTCATGGGCGGCTTCATCCCGGGGATCCTGATCGGGGGCGGCCTGATGGTTGCCAGCTATTTTCTCGCCAGGCGCGCCGGTTATGAGCGCGAGCGTTTTCGCGGCTGGGGGGAAATCGTGCGCACCTTTTGCGGAGCGGTCCCGGCCCTGCTGATGCCCCTGATCATTTTAGGCGGCATCCTCGGCGGCATCTTCACCCCCACCGAGGCCGCCGTCGTGGCGGTGGTCTACGGGGCCGGGGTCGGTTTCCTGGTCTACGGTGAACTGAACCTCCGGGACCTGCCGAGAATCTTCGCCAAAGCCGCCATTTCGACCTCCACGGTGATGCTGCTGATCGCCACGGCCAGCATTTTCGGCTGGATCCTGACCGCAGAGCGGGTGCCCCAGAACGTGGCCGCCTACCTCGTGACCCTGACCGATTCCCCGGCCGTGCTTTACGCCCTGATCCTGGCGTGCCTGCTGGTGGTGGGCACGTTCATGGAAACATCGGCCGCGCTGATCATCCTGACGCCGGTCTTTCTGCCGGTGGTGCAGCAGTTCGGGATCGACCCGGTACACTTCGGCGTGGTCATGGTGACCGCGCTGGCCATCGGCATGCTGACGCCGCCGCTGGGCATCTGCCTGTTTATCGCGTGCAACATCGCCGGCATCCAGCTGCCCGAAATCATCCGGTACATCGCGCCGTTTCTGGCCATCATGATCGGGCTGCTCGTGCTGATGACCTATGTGCCGGACATCATTCTTTTTGTTCCCAAGGTGTTTGGGGGCTGAGATCCTGGGCGGGTAAGGTGCGCCCGGTGACGGCAGCGGCCATTCGGATGGTGCCGAGCGCGGGCTGCCGCCGGGCTTTTCCCTGAAAATCCAGGCACCCGAAGGAGGAGCCGTGTGCGGCAGATTCGTGGTCTTCAGCAATCTCGAGAGGCTCGTGGCGCACTTTGCCATCGACCGCGCGGAAGCGCCGGTGGCTGCCAACTATAACGTCGCCCCGAGCCAGCCGGTGGCGACGGTCGTCCGCCAGGGGGAGCAGAACCTGCTCGTGCATTTCCAGTGGGGCCTGGTGCCCTTCTGGGCCCAGGACCCGAAGATCGCAAGCCGCCTGATCAACGCCCGGGCGGAAACGGCGTCCACCAAGCCCTCTTTCCGCGCGGCCTTCAGAAAGCGGCGCTGCCTGCTGCCGGCCGACGGATTTTACGAGTGGCGGGGCGCCCCCGGCCGCAAGCAGCCGGTCTACATCAGCCTGCCCGAAGACGCGCCGATGGCCTTTGCCGGCCTCTGGGAAGTCTGGGACGACCGGGGGCGGGCCGAAGCGCCCCTGCGATCCTGCACGATTCTAACCACCGCGGCAAGCCCCGCCCTGCGGGAGATCCACGACCGGATGCCGCTGATCTTGAAGCCCGCCGCCTACCGCGACTGGCTCGACCCGCAGCGCCAGGACCCCGATCTGGCGCAAATCCTGGCGCACCACACCCACCAAACCTTCAGGTTCTGGCCGGTGTCGACGGTGGTCAACGCGGTCCGCAACAATTCCCCGGAGCTGATCCGGGAAGTGTGACGACGGGTGGGGCTATGCACGGAAAGAAGCGGCAAGGTGGTTAACCGGTGAATTTCTTATTCGGGAAAAAACCGTAAGCAAGGATGACAACATGACATCAAAGAAATTTTATGACTGGCAGACTGCTGGTGGCACAGATGATGTCATGCGCCTTGTGGATTGCCTTGAACGAGCAGATCTTGCATGGTGCGCAATCGGAGGAGTGGCTGTCAATCATTGGGCCGATGAACCCATGGTCACTCAAGATGTGGATTTTGTTGTCGCCGCGGAATTCGTTGAACGTGCAAAAAAACTTTTGGAGGAGGCCGGATTTAAATCAGAGTGTTTTCCATGGTTAATCAATTTTCGCGGTCATTCAAAAGACGACTGGGGGTTTATAATCGCTGACATTGCGGACAAAGGGATAGGATCGGCGCTTTATATGGCGCTGATACGCAGTCTTGTCCGTGTGTTCTCCGAACAGGCCCTCGCTGGAGACTACAGAAATATCTCGCCGAAAACTGGCAATGTCATATCGGGGGGCGAAAATATACAAGGGATGTCCGGTACGATAAAGATCGAGAAAGTTAGTGTCCCATAACCGATTCATTCCTAATCATGAACGAAATAACCAAATAAAGGAGGAGACATGTTTACATTAACTGTGAACGGTATGAAAAAGCAGGTCGATGCGGCCTTGGAGACTCCTTTGTTGTGGGTCCTGCGGGACAACCTGGGGATTACCAGCGTGAAATATACCTGCGGCATTGCCGAATGCGGCATTTGCACGGTTCTCATTAACGGCGAGGCCCAGCGTTCCTGTGTGGTCACTATAGAAGACGTCCAGGGAAGTGACATCACGACCATCGAGGGCTTACCCGAAAATCATCCGGTGAAGGTTGCCTGGATCGAAAAGCAGGTACCCCAGTGCGGATATTGCCAGCCTGGCATTATCCTTCAGACGGTTGATTTTCTATCCCGGGTATCTAATCCGACCGAAGCGCAGATCAACGACGCCCTGGATAACGTCATCTGTCGATGCGGCTCGCATCCAAGGATCAAAGAGGCGATCAAACTGGCTTCCGAAATGACCGCCAAACAGGGAGGCTAAACCATGCAAACCGATATGACGCGAAGATCCTTTTTAAAGAAAAGTAGTCTGGTGATTGCCGCAAGCGCCTTTTCAAGCCCTTTAAACCTGTTTAATGCATCTTCGGCAAAAAGCGCTTCGGAACTTCCATTCAAACCCCACGCGTTTCTGGAGATTGCACCCGATGATACGATCACTGTTTGGGTGGGCCAGACCAACCTCGGCCAGGGAACCCATACCGGTATTCCCATGGTTATCGCCGATGAACTGGATGCGGCTTGGGAAAAGGTGCAGGTAAAAATGGCGCTCGCTGCAGAGCCGTTCAAAGACCCGCAGTGGCATGCACAATTGACCGGCGGAAGCAGCAGTATCCGCCATCGATGGGATCTGCTCCGCAAGGTCGGTGCCGCCGCCCGGCAGATGCTGGTTGAAGCGGCGGCTGAAAAATGGGGAATTCCCGCGGGAAAATGTGTCACCCGGGATGGAAAAGTCCTTAATCCGGACGGGCGCAGCTTGACCTTTGGGCAGTTGGCGGAAGCTGCCGGGAAACGGCCGGTTCCTACAGATCCGCCTCTAAAAGAACCACAAGATTACCGCATTATTGGTACTCAAAGGCGGCGTTTTGATATCCCTGACAAAGTGATGGGCAAGACCGTTTTTGGATTCGATTTCACCACCCCCGGTATGTGCATCGCCGTTGTGGCCCGGCCGCCCCGTTACGGAGCGTCTCTTCAATCCTATGATGCAGAGGCGGCCATGGCCGTCAAAGGGGTGATCAAAGTGGTGCCTCTTGAAGACAGGGTCGCTGTATGCGCGGTAACGACCTACGGCGCCATGCGGGGACGGAATGCTCTCGACATCAAGTGGTCCGACGGGTTCCGCCCGGACCTGAATGATGAAACGATAGATGCTTTGTTTAAAGCACATCTTGATGAACCGGGGGCAGTGGCTAAAAACAGCGGCGATGTGAGCAAGGCACTGGCGGGGGCCTCTCAGACTTTAGAACAATCCTACAAACTCCCTTACATTTCCCACGCCCAGGTGGAGCCGATCAACTGCACCGCCCATGTGGAAAAAGAGCGCTGCCGGATATGGGTGCCGACCCAAGGTCAGAGCGCTACGCAATTAACCGCATCCACGTTGACCGGCCTGCCCCTTGAAAAAGTGGAGGTCATGACCTTGCCTGCCGGCGGCGGTTTCGGCCTGCGCGGGGAACAGGATCCTGTAGTGGATTCGGTTTTGCTTTCCAAGGCACTGAACCGCCCGGTCAAAGTGATATGGACCCGTGAGGATGATTTTGCCAACGATCGGTTTCGTCCGGCAAATCAGTGCAGAATAAAGGCTGGATTGGATAAGGATGGCCAGCTGATCGCCTGGTCGCACAAGGTTGCCGCCCCATCGGTCATGTCCCGGTTGATGCCTCAAGCTGTGGAGAACGGCATCGATCCGGATGCGGTTTCGGGAATCATGGATATGCCCTATTCTCTCCCAAACCTCTATGTGAACTATGTGATGGTGAATCTTCCCATAACGGTGGGGTGGTGGCGGTCAGTGGGGTATTCCGTAAATGTTTTTGCCGTGGAGTCCTTTATGGACGAATTGGCCCATGCCGCCGGTAAGGATCCGGTCCAGTTCCGCCTGGATCACATGGAAAAAGGCTCCAGCCCCTATAATGTCCTGTCCCTTGTAGCCGAAAAAGGAGGGTGGAACACGCCGGTTGCCAGTGGTAGAGCGAGAGGGGTCGCCGTAACGTCATGTTTTGAATCATTTGCCGCTCATATTGCGGAGGTGTCGGTCGGAAAAACGGGAGGAATCATCGTACATAAGATGGTCTGCGCGCTGGACTGCGGAACGGCCGTGTACCCGGATGCGATCCGGGCCCAGGCCGAAAGCGGTGTTATCATGGGATTAAGTACGGCTTTCCACGAAAAGGTCAGTTTTTCGAACGGGGGCGTGAAGACGGCCAACTATAACGAATACCCTGTCCTGACCATGTCCGAAGTGCCCGAAATAGATGTGCATATCGCGAAAAACAACCTCAAGGCCGGAGGGATTGGTGAACCTGTTTTCCCATCGGTCGCCCCTGCCGTGGCGAATGCCGTATTTAAGGCCACGGGCGTCCGGTTGCGCGAGCTGCCCTTCCAAAGAGACTTATTGATCAAGGGGTAAGGAAAAGGCTGATTGGGTTTGCCATGGCGGACGATTGCGACGCGTGCCTGTGTGCACTCGATCACCACGACCCGCTGCGGGCGGCGCTGCAAGGGACCGCATCTGAAACCGGCGAGCGCTTTTTCGGGGTGCTGGTGACGAGTCTCTCCAGCGCGCTCAAGACCTGTTATGCCTGGGTGACGGCGTACTTGGAGCGTCTGCGGCGCTTGAAGACTCTCGCCTTTTGCATGGACGGCCGGCTGCAGGCGCCCTTTGAGATCGACATCGACGGCACGCCCTGCGAAAAAATCATCGATCATGCCCAGTTTGTTCACAACCCGGACAACATTCTCGATCTCTTCCCCTCCAGCTCAAAATTGAGGGGGCTGGGCGCCGTGAGCTACATGGGGGTGCCCTTGACGGATCTTACGGGGGCCGTTTTGGGCCATCTGGCGGTGATCGACGATCAGCCGATGCCCCAAGCGACCCGGAACCTGGCGCTCTTCAGGATCTTCGCCGCGCGCGCGGCCGCGGAGCTGCGTCGGCATCCGGACCGAACAGGCCCTGCGGGGGCGGGGGGCCGAGCTGCGGACGCTGGTGGACAGCGCCATGGACGGCAATTTGTGGAGCTTGACGAGGACATGCAGGTCGTCCAGATGAACGCGGCTGCCCGCAGCGTTTTCGGCCTGGCGGGAAAGGCCGGCATCGAAAAGAGCTTCTGGTCTTTCCTGACGCCTGCCAGCCGCGGCAAGCTGGGCCATCTGATCGAGCGCCTGGACACCAACGCGCCCTCTGGGTGACGGGCGGACTGTGCAGGCCATCGGTCCAGAGCGCCGGCCGTTTACCGCCGAGGTGACCGTATCGCGCTTCGAGATGCGCGGACACCGCTTCCTGACGCTCATCCTGCGCAATGTCAACGACCACATCGCGGCCGAGCGCCGGATCAGCCGGCTCGAGCGAGAGGCGGAATATCTCCGGGAGGAAATCCGCTTTTTGGACGATTCCGCCGAGATCGTGGGCGAAAACGACGCGCTTAAAAACGTTCTTCGCAGCGCCGCTCAGGTGGCGGGCACCGACAGCACGGTCCTCATTCTGGGGGAGACCGGCACCGGTTAGGAGCTCGTCGCCCGTTACGTGCACCGCCACAGCCCGCGTGCGGAAAACGCCTTCATCAAGCTCAACTGCGCCGCGCTGCAGCCGACGCTGGTGGAAAGCGAGCTTTTCAGTCACGAAAAAGGCACCTTAACCGGTGCGACCGAGAAACGCAAGGGCCGTTTCGAACTGGCCGACGGGGGCACCATTTTTCTCGACGAGGTGAGCGAGATCCCCCTGGAGCTGCAGGCCAAACTCTTGTGTTTCCTGCAGGAAGGCCAGTTCGAGCGGGTCGGCGGGGCCGAGACGCGCAAGGTCGATGCACGCGTGATCGCGGCCACCAACCGCCGGCTGAATGAGGCGGTGGTGGGCGGCAAGTTCCGGAATAATGATCCTGAAACAATAGGAATGTGGATTGCGGATCAGATAGGAGAGGGACCTGGTGATCTAGTGCATATGTTCAACCCCAATCGCTCGGTTTGTGTAAGGATTTTGTGTAAGGATTGGAGTTGAAGCTTTATGGGAGGAAAACTAATAAATAACCCACTGTAAAAACAGTGGGTTATTCTGAAAGCTGGTGGCGATGCAGGGATTTGAACCCCGGACACTGCGGATATGAGCCGCATGCTCTGACCGACTGAGCTACATCGCCATTTGGCGTATACTACCACCCGAACTGGTTTAATTCTACCGAAAATTGACAGCGGGGTTGATAACAGTTCCTGGTGCCGGAGTCAAGGCGAAATTGCCGAACTTACCGCCGGGGCGCGGTTGCGGCCAGGGAACCGGTTTCACGGGTCCCTGGCCGTCGGGGCAAACGGTTAGTTGACTGCCGATGAGCCGGCCACCTCGATGGTGAATTCTTCCAGGTTTTCCGGCAGGTTTGAAAAAACCAGCATGAAAGGAACGGTCGCACCGGGCTTGACATCGACGTTGGCCATGCGGCTGCCGTCCTTGGTGTTCAGTCGGTTGCTGATGTCCTCGAAACTCAGGTTTTTCAGATCCAGGTCTGAAAGGATGTTGCCGCTGAATACGTTCTCGCTTTTGACCAGCTGCTTGCCCTGGGAGTAGATTTTCCCGTTGACCTGGATGTGGCTGCGGGCCACCGTGTAGCCGTTTTTGACCTCTCCGGTGATGATGAAGAGCCTGCCGGCGCTGTCGTTTTCAATAAATCGGCTGTTGATGTTGAGGGTCGACAGATGCAGGTTCCCGGCAGGATCGCTCACCTGGCCCTGGGGCTGGACGAATTCGCCGACGAAGGGGATATTTCGGGTCAGATCCGTGATGTACGGAATATTGACACCCATAAATTTTTGAAGGGCCAGAACTCCGACGATCAGGAGAATCAGCAGAAGCAGGACCAGGGCCGGGGCGCCGCTGCTCCTTTTCTGGGCGCTGCCGGCTCCCCTGTAAGATTCCGGCTTGTGAACCTTTTCGCGCTCGGTTGGCCGGGTCCCGGATGCGACCGTTTCAGCCGCCGCTTTGACGTCCTCGGGCTTGTCCGCCGCAACCGCAGCAGCCGCCCCGCCGGCTGCGACCGCAGCCAATGTCGCGGCTGCCGGGCCATCATCATTTTGGCTGTCGCCAGTCTCGAATTCAAGCTCGAAATCATCGTCCGCGGTTTTTCGATCCTCGTCCGCCGTCGATTCAAAATCCAGCTCAAGCTCCAGATCTTCGGCGTCAGCAACCGTTGGCGCGCCGGCCGGGGAGCGGTCGCCTTGGTCATCGAGGGTCCCTCCGAGATCGGAGAGATCGAGCATTTCAACCTCATCCCCATCGACATCGGCGGCTTTGACTTCGGCCCGCTCCAAATCGTCCGTGGTCGCATCGGCATCGGTTCGGGCATCGGCATCGTCCTCGTCCAGCAGCGCCTCCAGATCCGAGAGATCCAGGTCGCCCTCTTCGGCGCCGCCGTCATCGGTGGCCGGGATCCCTTCCTCAACCCCAAACTCCTCGCTCAGGGTGAGTTCCAACTCTTGAAGCTCTGACGTGTCCCGGTCTTCCTCGAAATCCAGCATTTCCTCAAGATCGGAGAGATCGATGATCTCGTCTTCCCCGGTTTCGCCTGCAGCCGGGGCCGGTTTTTGAGCTTCGGCGCCTTCCGGCGGACTTTTGCTCTGATCCATGGCACCGGCTTCCGCCGGGACTTCGAACAGGTCGTCCAGACCGTCTAAATCCAGCCCTTCAGCACCGGCTTGAGAGGTTTTGAGGTCAGCCGCCGCAGGTTCTTTTTCCGAAGACCAGTCGTCATCATCCAGGTCAAGCAGATTATCGATGTCCGTCATGTCGATATCGCCGCTGTCAGCGGTGCTGTCGGCATCCAGATCCAGATCTTCCAGGGCTTCTTCGAAAGCGCGGTCGGCTTCGGGCTCTTCGTCAAAGGTCAGGGCGCCGGTTGCTTCCGATGCGGCGTCCGCCCGGGCCGCCAGTTCCGGTTGAAGCCCGGTCTCATCGCTCTCCGCGGCAGACGGCGGATAGGCGACGAAGACATGCCGGCACTGGGAACACCGCACCTTGGACCCGGACGGTTTGACTACTTTTTCGTCCAGGTTGAAACTGGTATCACACTCTTCGCAGGTAATAATCATGACAGATCCTCGCGGGTTATAATTTCAGGTGATAAATCTCCTGTAAGCTCCGGTAGTCCTCGGCATAATCCAGGCCATAGCCCACCAAAAACCCCTTCTTCACTACCTGGCAGGTATAATCGACCGGCACAGCGCGCTCGCGCCGTTCACGCTTGTCGAGCAATGTGCAGACCCTCACGGAACGCGGCCCAAAGGATTTCAGGTGGTCAATCAGGCAGGATAGGGTCAGGCCGGTATCGACAATGTCTTCGATGACCAGAACATCCTTGTTTTGGATGTCCAGTTCGAGATCCTTGGTCAGGTTGATTTTCCCCGACGACGCGGTGCCGGCGCCGTAACTCGCCACCCGGACAAAATCGATCTGGGCCGGGATGCTGAGTTCGCGCACCAGGTCCGCCAAAAACATGAAGGCCCCGTTGAGAACCCCCACCAAAACAAGCGTCCGCCCCTTGTAGTCATGAGAGATGCGCCGCGCCACCGCGGCGACCATCTTTTGGATTTGATCTTTGGTAAAGACTGGAACAAGTTCGGGCATGACGGGATTCTACTGTTTATGACGCGCTCGCAGCGTCGTCTTTCAGGGCATCGGGGTGCCGCCCGGCTGTGGCAAACTACCGGGCAGATATCGGCTCGCGGCCGATGAAAAAAATTTACAGGCCTGTTTCGGCGAGTTTTTCGACCAGCTCCTTCTGCGCCCGCGACAGCTTGCCGGGAATGATGAGGTGCACGTGCACGTAAAGATCGCCTTTACCCGTCGCCTGCATGTGCGGCAGACCGTGGCCGCTGAGCCGCATTTTGGTTTTGTGCTGGGTCCCCGGCGGTATCTTGAGATTGAGATTTTTGCCCTCCAGCGTCGGGACCGCCACCGAGGTCCCCAGCAGCGCTTCGGTGAGCTTGATTTCGCGCACGACAAAAAGGTCTTGACCCTCGACCCCAAAAACCGGATCGTCCATGACCCTGGACCGGATGAAAAGATCCCCGGGAGGGCCGCCGTAAGGGCTGGGATCCCCTTTTGCCGACAGCCGCAACTTTTTGCCGGTCGTCATCCCCTTGGGGATTTTCACGGTGATTTTTTCGGTCCGCCCATCGTGCTGAAACGAAATCGTTTTGGTGGCGCCGGTCGCCACCTCCTTGAGGGTCAGGGGCAGCTCGTAGACCAGATCGCCGCCCTTGGCGGGCGCCTGCTGCCGACGACGACCGCCCCCCATATCACCGGGGTTGAAGGAAAATCTGTAACCACCGCCCTGCCCGGGCCCTCCGGAGCTGGCGCCACGGCCAGCGCCGCCCCCAAAACCGAATTCGCGGAAAATGTCTGAAAAATCGAAATTGCGAAATATGTCTTCCTGCGAATAGCGCTGCTGAAACCCTGCGGAGCCGAACGTGTCGTACTGCTGGCGTTTTTCCTTGTCACTGAGAACGGCATAGGCCTCGCTGATCTTTTTGAACTTTTCCTCGGCCTGCTTGTCCCCCTTGGAATGGTCGGGGTGATATTTCATGGCGAGTTTGCGATACGCCTTCTTTATTTCTGCTTCGGTCGCGGTTTTACTGACTCCCAGTTCGGCATAGTAATCCGTCTCGGACATTGTCGACACCCTATCTGATAAACAGTGTTAATCGGTATGGTTTGTTCAAAACTTGAACCAATATTTGACAGGTTAAACTAAGGTTGCGGGTTCGGGCTGTCAAGCACCTTTGTTATAAGAATTTCTAATATATCAAATATTTTAGATGATTTTTGAGAGCCATCCGGAGCAATGCTTTTGCTCTTCTTTTGGAGTGAAAAACCCCGCCCCGGCGCAACCGGCCGCCTCCCCCTGCCCGCAGCGTCACCGGGCGGGCCTCAGACGGTCCAGGCGCAGGCGGTGGCGTTCATCAAACAGCCGCCGGCCCCCCAGCCACACGGCGGTGATGGTGCCGAAACCGGTGCCGGCGGCAATCAGGAACATTATCAGGATCTGGTATTTGACGGCTTCCAGAGGCGGCGAGCCGCCGAGAATCTGCCCGGTCATCATGCCCGGCAGGCTGACGATCCCGGCAGCCGACATGGCGTTGATGATCGGTATCAAACCGCTGCGGATGCTCTCCCTGCGGATGGCGGCGATGGCCGTGGCGGCCTGCTCGCCGAGGATCAGCCGCCCTTCGATGGCCGCCCGCTGCGACCACGCCGCCTGGGTCAGGCGATCCAAACCAACCGCCATGCCGGTCATGGTGTTGCCCAGCACCATGCCCAGCAGCGGGACGGCATAGCGGGGCGCATACCAGGGCTGGATGTTGATGATCACGGTGAGGGCCAGCAGGGTGACCGCGAAAGACGATACCAACATGGACACCGTCCCCACGCCGAAGCCCCACCAGCCCGCAAACCGCCGGGTCTGCCGCCCCATGACCTCGCGGCCTGCGGCCAGCAGCATGACCAGGGCCATCAGGCTGATCCACGGAAGGCTGACATGCGCAAAAAGGGTTTTGAGCACCAGGCCCACCAGCAGCAACTGAACCGTGGTGCGGACGGCCGCCGTCACGATCTGCCCGGCCAGGTTGAGCCGCATTCGCAGGCTCAGCAGGGCGAGGGCGACCACCAGCAGCGCGGCAAGCCCAAGATCCACCGGGGTCAGGGGCACGACGTGCATCAGAGGCTCTCCAACCGGCCGTTTTGCAGCCGGCAGCAACGGGTGCTAACCCGCTCGAGCTGCGGGAGATCATGCGTCACCCAGACAACGGCGGCGCCCTGCTGTTCGCGATAGCGGCGCACCAGAGTTTCCAGACGGCGGGTGTTTTCGGCGTCGAGGTTGGCCGTCGGCTCGTCGAGCAGCAGCACCGCCGGCTGCCCTTCCAGCAGTCGCAGAAATGCCAGGCGCTGGCGCTCGCCGCTGGACAGCCGCGCAACCTCCCACTGCAGGACCTCGGTCCCAAACCCCAGCCGGGAGAGCCGGCGGGGCGCAATCTGGTTGAAGTGGGGTCCCACCGTATCGGACCACCAGGCGCTTTCCGCCGGCAGCAGGCCCACCCGGCGGCGCCATTGCGAAGCGGGCAGCGCCCCGGCTTCGACCCCGTCCAAAAACACCTCCCCGGTGTGCGGGTCCAGATCGGCCAGGGCCCTCAGCAGAAGGGTCTTGCCGGTTCCCGAGGCGCCCGTGATCCCCAGGCATTCCCCGCGTTCGACATCGAAATGAAACGGCCCCAGGGCGAGAAAACAGAGGCCTTTGACTTTCAGACGCGCACCACTCCCCCCCATTGCAAATGCCGGGGGCAGCGCCCTTTCCGCGGCGGCGGGAATCACGTTGCCGCCGGCCCCGGGCGGCCGCCGGCGGCTTTGATGGCAATCATCAGCACCGACAGCCCCGCCGGGGTCATGCCGTCGATCCGCGAGGCCTGCCCCAGGGAGGCCGGGCGAATATCGGAGAGCTTCTGGCGCAGTTCCATGGAGAGGCCGTGGATCTGGTCGTAGGCCAGGTCCGGCGGGATCGGCCGCTGTTCGAAGCCCTTGAATTTTTCGATCTCTTTTTGCTGCTTCTGAATGTAGCCCTCGTACTTGATCTCGATCTCGACCTGCCGGGCCACTTTTGAATCGACCGGATCCGGGCTGGGGGCCAGGGCGTCCACAGCGCCGTAGTCCAGCTGGGCGCGTTTCAGCAGTTGCTCCATGGGCGCCCCGCTGGTGATCGGCGGGGTGCCGAGCCCCCCGAGAAAGGCGTTGGCCGCCGCGGAGGGTTTGACCACCGTGTTTTTGAGGCGCTGGATTTCGGCGGCGATCTGGCGTTTACGCTCCCGCACGTCGCGGCAGGCGGCCGCATCGACCAGGCCCAGGTCATGCCCGATTTCCATCAGGCGCAGATCGGCGTTGTCCTCGCGCAGCATCAGGCGGTACTCCGCGCGCGAAGTGAACATGCGGTAGGGCTCGCGCGTGCCACGGGTGACCAGATCGTCGACCAGGACCCCCAAGTAGGCCTGGGAGCGATCCAGGACGAACCGGGGGCGGCCCTGCACCTGGCAGGCCGCGTTGATCCCGGCCCACAGCCCCTGGGCGGCGGCCTCCTCGTAGCCCGAGGTGCCGTTGATCTGGCCGGCCAGAAAAAGGCCGGCCACCCGCTTGGTTTCAAGGGTCGGCGCCAGCTGGACGGGGTTGACGTAGTCGTACTCGATGGCGTAGGCGGGTCGCATGATCTCGGCTGCTTCAAGCCCCCTGACCGAGCGCACCACCCGGATCTGGATTTCCAGCGGCAGGCTGTTGCCCAGCCCGCTGGCATAGATCTCGTCGGTCTCCAGGCCCTCGTGTTCGAGAATCACCTGGTGGCTGTCCTTCTCGGCAAAGCGCACGATCTTGTCCTCGAACGAGGGGCAATAGCGCGCCGAGACGCCCTGGATGACCCCGCCGTAGAGGGCCGAGAATTGCAGGTTTTCGCGAACGATCCGGTGGGTTCCGGGATTGGTGTGGCCGATGTAGCTCACCACCTGGGGCAGCAGGCGGCGGCGGGGGTAAAAGGAAATGGGCGCCGGGTCGGGATCGCCCTCCTGGGGCGTGAACGGCTCGAAATCGATGCTGCGCCGGTTGATCCGCGGCGGGGTCCCGGTTTTCATGCGCCCCAGCTCAAAGCCCAGCCCTTTCAGGTGCGCCGGCAGGCCGTAGGAGGCGAATTCGCCGGCGCGGCCGGCCTGGACGGCGGTAAAGCCGATGTGCACCAACCCGCTCAGAAAGGTGCCGGTGGCGAGCACCACGGTTTTGGCCGTATAGCCGAAGCCGGTCTGGTCCTCAAGCCCTACGATCCGCCCCCCCTCCACCACCAGGCGCTCGACCATGGCCTGCTTGAGGTCCAGACCGGCCTGCTTTTCAACCACCGCTTTCATGGCGATGTGATAGCGGGCCTTGTCGTTCTGGGTCCGGGAGGAATGCACCGCCGGCCCTTTCTTGGTGTTCAGGGTACGGTAGGAGATGGCGGTCTGATCGGTAATCCGGGCCATCTCCCCGCCCAGGGCGTCGATTTCCTTGACCAGCTGCCCCTTGGCCATCCCGCCGATCGAGGGGCTGCAGGGCATCGCCGCCAACTTGTCGAGATCGATGGCCATCAGCAGCGTGCGGCAGCCCATGCGGGCGGCGGCCAGCGCCGCTTCACAACCGGCATGACCGGCCCCCACAACGATGACATCATAGGACCTGGCATCCAAACCCATCCGCAGACACCCTTTTTATTTCACACTTTTGTGCTAAGATGGACGCGCTTTCGATCCCATCCGCCGGCAACAGGACGCGCCATGCCCGCACGCTACAAAGACCTGAACACCCACCTGAGGGCCCTTTTCGGCTGCCGGGTTCAGAAAATCAGCGTGGATGCCGGTTTGACCTGTCCCAACCGCGACGGCCGGGTGGGCACCGGCGGCTGCATCTACTGCAATGCGCGCGGTTCGGGCACGGGCGCCCACGGCCGGGGGCTGAGCGTGGCCGAGCAGCTGCAGCGGGGCAAGGCGGCTTTGGCCAAACGCTACAAGGCCAGGAAATTTCTGGCGTATTTCCAGTCTTTTTGCAACACCTACGCGCCGCTGGAAACCCTGCGGCGACTCTATGCCGAAGCCCTCGGCGTACCGGAGGTCGTCGGCCTGGCGATCGGCACGCGGCCCGACTGCGTCGACGCACCCGTCCTCAACCTGCTCGCGGAACTGGCCCGCAGCCACCTGATCTGGGTCGAATACGGTCTGCAGTCCGCCCACGATGCCACCCTCGCGCGCATCAACCGGGGGCACACCTTCAGACAATTCCAAACGGCGGTGCAGGCCACCCGCCACCGCGGCATCCGCATCTGCGCCCATGTCATCCTGGGGCTTCCGGGCGAGACCCGCGACCAGATGCTGGCGACCGCCGACGCGGTCGCCGCCCTGGACATCGACGGCATCAAACTGCACCTGCTCTACGTCATCCGCGGCACCCCGCTGGAGGGCCTTTACCGGGCGGGGCGCTATACCTGCCTGGAACAGGCCGCCTACGTGGATCTGGTCTGTGATTTCCTGGAACGGCTGCCGCCGGAGATGGTGATCCAGCGCCTGACCGGCGACCCCCACCCCGAGGAGTTGGTCGCCCCCCAGTGGTCTCTGAAAAAATCGGAGACCCTGTCGCTGATCCAGACCGGCCTGGAACAGCGGGATGCCTGGCAGGGCAAAAAATTTCTGGGAAAGCTGGCGCCGCCGCAAGCACCTTGAAAAACAAAGCACACCCCCGCACCGTCGGCAAGCAATGGGCAAGAACGCCGTCGGAGGATGTGTTGCTCCCGCCCGCCGCGCTCGAGCGGCACAGGGCGGCACGCAAGAAAGCGCAGGGAAACGACTTCCCTGCGCTTGAGGTCTTCACGGCCTGGGACGTGCCGCTGGTCGTCACAAACCCGGATCAGGCCGGCAACTTGGCGACCACGGCCCGACCGTAGTCCTGGCAGGCACGGTTGCCGTCGGTGGTGCCCACCACGTGCTCCAACATGTTCAGGGAGCCAAGGTCCACCATGTCCATCTTGAAAACATGCATCATGGTGTCATAGATCCGGCCGGGGGCGTCACCGCTGTGGGTGTAGGAGCCGAAGGCGCCGCCCATTTTGCCCACCAGGGTGGCCTTTTCCGCAAGAAAGAGGAAGGTCTTCATGTTGCCGGTCATATCCCGGTGGTAGGTGGGGCACCCGAAGATAAAGCCGTCATAGCCCTCCAGGTCCTTTTCGCTCTTGATCTCCCCCAGTTTCTTGACATCCGCGGTGTGGCCGCTCATGCGAACACCCTCGGCGATAAAATTGGCCATGGTTTCCGTTTTGCCGGTCCGGCTGGTGTAGGCCACGACTACTTTTTTCATGCTGCCTCTCCTTTTTGGTTTGAGTTGATTTGCACTGACAGATGCGTTTTTCGTCATGTTGGCAGTCCTATAATCCGGGGGCTAAAAAAAAGCCATCTGCCCTGCGCGCAACTTGAAGTGTGCGGATAGAGCTTTTTTGGCCACCGTCGTCTTTCAGGTGCGCATTTTCTGCCGAAGGGCCAGATCACTGATCACCAGGGCGGCCATGGCTTCGACAATGGGCACCGCGCGCGGCACGACGCACGGGTCGTGCCGCCCCTTGGCCGCCAGAACGGCCGGGTTGCCGTCGAAATCCACCGTCTCCTGGGCCAGCCCGATGGTGGCGGGCGGCTTGAAGGCCACCCGGAAAAAAACCGGCTCCCCGTTGGAGATGCCGCCCTGGATGCCGCCGCTGAAGTTGGTGGCGGTCCCCAGGCGGCCGGATTTGAAGATGAAGGGGTCGTTGTGCCGGGACCCGTGCATCCGGCTGCCGGCAAAACCGGAGCCGATTTCAAATCCCTTGGTGGCCGGAATCGACATCATGGCCTGGGCCAGACGGGCCTCGAACTTATCGAACACCGGCTCGCCCAGCCCCACCGGCACCTGCCGGCAGACACAGGCCACCACCCCGCCTAAAGAATCGTCCGCCGCGCGCGCGGCCACGATCGCGGCCTGCATCTCTTCGGCGCTTGTCCCATCGGGGCAGCGCACCGCGGTGGCATCGACCGCCTCGCGGCTGACCGTTTCAGGGTCTATCCGGGGGGCGGCCAAATCCCCCACGGCTTCGACCCAGGCCACAATATCCACCCCAAAGGCCTCCCGCAGATATTTCTCGGCAATCGCACCGGCTGCCACCCGGCCGACGGTCTCGCGCGCGCTGGAGCGGCCGCCGCCGCTTGAGGCGCGGATCCCGTATTTCATCTGGTAGGTGAAGTCGGCGTGGGACGGCCGCGGAACGGACTGCAGGGCCCGATAGTCGGCCGGGCGCTGGTCGAGGTTGGCCACGAAAAGCGCGATGGGCGTCCCCAGGGTTTGGCCGTTTTCGACGCCGGAGAGGATCGTTACGGCATCGGCTTCTTTGCGGTCGGTGGTCAGCCGACTCTGCCCCGGTCGGCGCCGATCGAGCTGGGGCTGGATGTCGGCCTCGCTGAGGGCCATCCGCGGCGGGCAGCCGTCGACGACCGCACCGACGCCCTTGCAGTGGGATTCGCCGAAAGTGGTAACCCTGAAGAGCGTGCCAAATGTGCTGGACATGGAAAATTTCCTTGAGGGCTGGCCTCTGGCGGCGCCCCCGTTGCCCGGCTACCGGCTATAGGCGCTGCCGGGCCGGAACCCGTGGGCAATGGGATAGCGCCGGCCGTAGCCGAACGCCTTGGAGGTGACTTTCAGGCCGGGAGCGGCCTGCTGGCGTTTGTACTCGCTGCGCACGATGCGCCCGACGACATCCGCCACCAGGCCGCGTTCAAAGCCCATGGCGACGATTTCAGCGACGGTCTTCAGATCTTCGACGAAGGCTTTCAGGATACCGTCCAGGACTTCGTAGGGCGGCAGGTCGTCCTGATCGGTCTGCCCCGGTTTGAGTTCGGCCGACGGCGCTTTTTCGATGATGCGCGGCGGAATCACCTCGCGCGCGGTGTTGAAGTGCCGGGAGATTTGATAGACCATGGTTTTGGGTACATCCGAGATCACGGCCAGACCGCCGCTCATGTCGCCGTAGAGCGTGCAGTAGCCCACAGCCAGTTCCGACTTGTTGCCGGTGGTCAGAAGCAGCGACCCCTCGCGGTTGGAGTAGGCCATCAGGATCGTTCCCCGGATCCGGGCCTGGATGTTCTGCTCGGTCACCCCCGGAGCGTCGGTGTCAAAACCGGGCGAGAGCTGCTGCAGGAACTGATCGAACATGCCGTCAATGGGCACCGTGGTCAGCGCGATGCCGAGGTTGGCGGCCAGCCGGGCGGTGTCCTCGAAGTTGTCCCGGGAAGTGTAGCGCGAAGGCATGAACACCCCGCGCACGTTTTCGGCCCCCAGGGCCTCGACCGCGATCGCGGCCGTCAGAGCGGAGTCGATGCCGCCGCTCAACCCCACCACGACCTTTGCAAAACCGCATTTGGTCACGTAATCGCGGGTGCCCATGACCAGCGCCTGGCGCACGGCGGCGACGTCCGAAGCGGCGGTCGGGCGACGCACGCCGCGGCCTGTCGCAAGATCGAAGACCACGAGGTCTTCAACAAAGTCCGATGCCCGGGCGGCCACCTCCCCGGTGCCCGCAAATGCGGTGCTGAGGCCGTCAAAAAGCAGGCTGTCGTTGCCGCCCACCTGATTGACAAACACCAGCGGCAGACCGTATTTGCCGGCGATGGTGGCCAGCATGCGGGTGCGGAAAGAGTCTTTGCCGACATGGAAGGGCGAGGCCGAAATGTTGACGATCAGGTCCGCCCCGTCTTCCACCAAAAGGGCCACCGGGTCGGCCGGGTAAATCCGGCGCTTGAAGACGTCCTTGTCGTTCCAGGTGTCCTCGCAGACCGTCAATCCCAACCGGCGTCCCCGGTAGGAGACCGTGCGGTATTCCGTGCCAGGTTCGAAGTAGCGCCGCTCGTCGAAGACGTCGTAAGTCGGCAGAAGTCGTTTGGCGACCTTCTGAAGCACCCGACCGTCCTCAAACAACACCGCGCTGTTGAAGAGCGGGTTGCCCGCGGCCGCCGGGTTGATGTCGGCCACCCCGCAGACCACCCCGATGCCGTGGACCGTGCGAGTCAGCCGCTCGAGGCAGGCCAGGCCGGCGGCGACAAAATCTTTTTTTTCCAGCAGGTCGCGGGGGGGATAGCCCGAAATGGCCAGCTCCGGAAAGACCACCAGGTCGCACCCCTGGCCCGCCGCATTGACGGCAAAGTCTTTTATTTTTTTGAAATTGTAATCGAAATCCCCGACAATCGGGTTGATTTGGGCGAGGGCGATTTTCATGGCCGGATCGTTTGCTCCAGGGCAGCGGGGACAGGTCGCGCAAGGTCGCGGCTGGTTTGATGAGGTGCAATCAGGCGCCGTGGCCAGAACCGGCACCCTGGCAAGTGGGCTGAAAGTACTACAGCGCCTTTGCGGTTGTCAACCGGGGCGGGGGCGTATATACCATCCTCGAGCCGGCGGTTGAACGCCGGCGCCGCCACCCACCCCCGAAGAGGTGAACCCCATGGCGACCGAACCGAAAAACGCGCTGGACGATTTCGACCTCTCTTTCAAGGTCTTCTACGACCTGATGACCCGCAAGGTGCATCACATCCTCCTGGTCTCCAGCCCCTACGAGGCCTTCATCATGGAGGAGGACGGCCGCCTGGCCGAGCGGATCGTTCATGAATACGAAGGGCTGAACCTCTCCAGCCCGCCGCGCCTGACATGGGTCGCCACCGCCGCCGAGGCCCTTGCGGCCCTGGAAAACGAGCCCTTCGACCTCGTCATTCTCAACCCCGGCCTGGGCGATCGGGACCCCTACGATTTCGGGCGCCGGGTCAAGCAGCGCTACCCGAATCTGCCCGTCATCCTGCTGGCCCACAGCGCCGAGCTGCTGAACGACCCGCGCTACGCCGACCACGGCATCATCGACAAGCAATTCGTCTGGCTGGGCAATTCCGACCTTTTCCTGGCCATCATCAAGAGCGTCGAAGACCTCCTGAACGTGGCGCACGACACCGAGCGGGCGCGGGTCAGGGTCATCCTCCTGGTGGAGGACTCCCCCTTTTACTACTCCTCCTTTTTACCCCTGCTCTACAGGGAGATCGTCGGCCAGACCCAGGCGGTGATGGAAGAATCCATCAACGCCGAACACCGGCTGCGCCGCATGCGGGCGCGGCCCAAGATCCTCCTGGCGGAAACCTACGAGGAGGCCCTCGCTATTTTCCGCCGCTACCAACCCTACATTCACTGCATCTTTTCCGACGTGCGCTTCAAGCGCAATGGCCGGATGGATTCCCAGGCCGGTTTTGCGCTGCTGTCTAAGATTCAGCAGGAATCACCGGAGATCCCCTTTCTGGTGTTGAGCAATGAGGAAGGCAACCGGGAGCGGGCAAAGGCGCTTCCGGCCGCCTTCGTCGACAAGAATTCGCCTTCGCTGAATGCCGAGATCCGCTCGTTTTTCACCCGCTATCTGGGTTTCGGCGAGTTTATCTTCCGAATGCCGGACGGGCGTGAGGTGGCCCGCGCCAACAACGTGCAGGCCCTGGAAAAGCTGCTGCCGTCGGTGCCGGACGAGTCGATCTTCTACCATGCCACCCACAACCATTTTTCCAATTGGCTGATGGCCCGCTGTGAAATTTTTCTGGCCTCCCGCCTGCGGCCTCTCAAAGCCAGTGATTTCCCCTCCGCGGCAGCCATCAAGACCTACCTGATTTCCAGTCTGCGCGAGCGCCGCCAGAAACGCCAGCGCGGCGTGGTTTCCGACTTCGTGCCCGCCAAGTTTGACACCGAAAGCGGTTTTTTCAAAACCGGACGCGGTTCCATGGGCGGCAAGGCCCGCGGCTTGGCCTTCCTGGCCACGCAGTTGAGCGAAAACGGCTGGCTGCAGGCAAAATACGCGGGGGTACGCATCACGATCCCCCAGACCCTGGTCATCACCACCGAAGGCTTCGAGGATTTTCTGGATGACAACGCCCTGCGCAATTTCAACCCCGAGGGTCTCAGCGATGACAGGGTCTTGGGGACCTTTCTGGCCGCACGTTTTCCCGTCTGGTTGCGCGATGACCTCAAGGCCTATCTGCAACAGGTGACCTACCCCCTGGCAGTCCGCTCATCCAGCCTGCTGGAGGACGCCCAGGGCCAGTCCTTTGCAGGGATCTACAACACCTACATGCTGCCCAATTGCCACGGCGAACTCACCATCCGGCTGGGGCAGCTGATCAACGCCGTCAAGCTGGTCTGGGCATCGACCTTCCTGGAGAACCCGCGCGCGTTTGCCCGCAGCACGCTGCACCGCACCGAGGAGGAGAAGATGGCGGTCATCGTTCAGAAACTCACCGGTGCCCGCCACGGCGACTATTTCTACCCGGCCCTCGCGGGGGTGGCGCAGTCCTACAATTTCTACCCGGTGGGCCACATGCAGCCCGAGGAAGGCATCGCCCACATTGCGCTGGGCCTCGGCAAAACGGTGGTCGAGGGCGGTTCGGCGCTGCGTTTCTCCCCCCGCTACCCGGAACTGCTGCCCCAGTTTTCAACGGTGGCCGACATTCTTCAAAATGCCCAGCGGGCCTTTTTCGCCCTCAAGATGACCGCCCTTTCCGAACAGGTTGGTCTTGGGGGGCAAACAGCGCTGGCCAAGCTGGAGGTCGACCAGGCCGTCGACCATGCGCCGGTGCGTTTTTTTGCCAGCGGCTATAGCCCGCAGGACCAGCGCATCCGCGACCGCCTTGGCCGGGGAGACCATCCGGTGATCACCTTTGCCAGCGTTCTCAAACACGGCGCGATCCCCCTGCCGGCCATCCTGAAGGATCTGCTGGACCTCGGACACCGCGGGATAGGAGGGCCGATGGAGATCGAATTCGCCCTGAACTTGGCATCGGCGGACCAGCCGCAGCCGAACCTGGCGCTGCTCCAGATTCGCCCGATGGCCAAGGCCCCGCCACGGCCGGGAGAAGAAGGGATCGACAGCGCTGAAATGCACCATAAATTCTGCTACTCCAGCATGGTAATGGGCACCGGGGGCTTGAACACGGTCAGGGACTTGGTGTATGTCAAACCCGAATCTTTTGACCCGGCCCGCACCGTGGCGATCGCGGCCGAAATCTCAGCGTTCAACGGGCAACTGAAGGCCGCGGGGCGCAAGTACCTGTTGATCGGCCCGGGCCGCTGGGGATCGGCCGACAGCTGGCTGGGCATCCCGGTCAGATGGAAAGATATTTCCGGCGTGGGGGCTATTGTGGAAACCACCCACCCCCAGCTGCATGCCGATCCTTCCCAGGGCACCCACTTTTTTCACAACATTACATCCCTGGGCATCAGCTACATCACCATTTCCAGGGACCCCCGGGATTTCATCGACTGGCAGTGGCTCGCCGGCCTGCCGGCCGCCCGGGATGGGCGGTTCATGCGCCACGTGGCCCTGGGGAAACCCCTGAGATTGAAATTTGACGGCAAACGGTCCTGTGCAGCGATATTAATCCCGCAAACGGAGGAAACCCATGAACGAGATAGTGGACCGGATCATCAACCGCGATCCGGGTGAAAAAGAGTTCCATCAGGCGGTGGGCGAGGTGCTGGAATCGGTTCGGCCGGTGCTGGAGCGCAACCCCGAATACCGGCGGCAGAGGGTGTTCGAACGCCTGGCGGAGCCCGAACGGGTGGTGATGTTCCGAGTGCCCTGGCAGGACGACCGCGGCGAGATCCAAATCAACCGCGGCTTTCGCGTCCAGATGAGCAGCGCCATCGGCCCTTACAAGGGCGGGCTGCGCTTTCACCCGTCGGTCACGCTCTCGATCATGAAATTTTTGGCCTTCGAGCAGGTCTTCAAAAACGCCTTGACCACCCTTCCCATGGGCGGCGGCAAGGGCGGCTCCGACTTCGACCCCAAGGGCAAGTCCGACAACGAGGTGATGCGCTTCTGTCAGAGCTTCATGCAGGAACTCTTTCGCCACATCGGCCACGACACCGACGTCCCGGCCGGCGACATCGGCGTGGGCGCCCGGGAAATCGGCTACCTCTTCGGCACCTACAAGAAGCTGAACAACCGCTTTACCGGCATTCTGACCGGCAAGGGCGTCAACTGGGGCGGCAGCCTGATCCGGCCGGAAGCCACCGGCTACGGCTGCGTTTATTTCGCGGCCGAAATGCTGGCGACCCGCCATCAAACCCTGGAGGGCAAGCGCTGCCTGATCTCGGGCTCCGGGAACGTCGCCCAGTTCACGGCCGAGAAGCTCATCACTTTAGGCGCCAAGGTGCTGACCCTCTCCGATTCCTCCGGTTACGTCTACGATGAGAACGGCATCGACCGCGACAAGCTGGACTTCGTCATGTTTTTGAAAAACGTGCGCCGCGGCCGGATAGCGGAATATGCCGAAAAGTATGAAGGCGTGGTCTACACCCCGCTGGACCCGACCCTGGACCACAACCCGCTCTGGGACCACCCCGCCGACGGCGCCCTGCCCTGCGCCACCCAGAACGAAATCAACGCCCGGGACGCCGAAAACCTGATCAAAAACAAGGTCTCTTTCGTCTCCGAAGGCGCCAACATGCCGACCACCCCGGAGGGCATCACCCTGTTCATAGACAGCGGCATTCTCTACGCCCCGGGCAAGGCCGCCAATGCCGGCGGTGTGGCCGTATCGGGGCTGGAGATGGCCCAGAACAGCATGCGCCTGGGCTGGCCGCGCCAAGAGGTCGAAGATCGCCTGCGGGCCATCATGAAAAGCATTCACCGGGCCTGCCTGGCGGCGGCCGAAGAATACGGCACACCGGGCAACTACATGAACGGCGCCAACATCGCCGGGTTCGTCAAGGTGGTGGAGGCCATGCTGGACCAGGGACTGGTCTGAGGCCAGCGGCCTGGCGGAGCAAATTCTCTTCGGTCTGCAGCACATCCCGAGGAGGAATGTCGGCATCACCCAGGAGCGCAGCCTCAGGCGGGGTCACACCACGCCACGGCCTGCGGTGCAAAATGAATCCGCACCGCTTTGCCCGGGTAAAGGTGCAGGGCCTGCACGCGTTCGGGGTCGAGCTTGACGGTCAGTGCCAGGAGGCCGACGCTGATGGTGGCCACGATCCGGCGGGTGTTTTTTTCCAGGACCAGGCGGGAGACCACTCCGTCGAGGGTGTTGAGCCCCGGGGGCGATGCGGCCCCGCGCGCAGTCAGAGAAACCGCCCGGGCATCCAGCACCCCCACGGCCTGGTCGTCGGGCGGGGGCGGCACCCGGAGCACGCCGCCGCCGGCCAGGGGCTTGTGCCAGAAACCGGCCGGGCCGGGCTGCCAGGGGCCGAAGAGCAGGTTGTCGGCCCCGCTTTCCAGGATGCGCCCGCGAAACAGGTGCAGACTGTCGTCGCAGATTTCGTAGAGCCACTGCCGGTCATGGCTGGCGATCACCAGGGTGGTGCCCCACTGGTCGCGCGCCCGGATGACGGCCGCCTTGATCAGCTCCGCGCTGGCGGCGTCCACGCTGGCGGTGGGCTCGTCCAGCAGCAGGGCTTCGGGCTGCAGCGCCAGGCGGGCCGCCAGGCTCACCCGCTGCGCCTCGCCGCCCGAGAGCTGATACCATTTGCGGTCCGCAAAGCGTTCCGCTGCCAGCCCCACCAGCGAGAGCGCGGCCGCCACCTGCCGGCGGCAGTCCCGGCTCCGTCCCCGGAGCTTCAAGCCGTAGGCGACGTTGGCATGCACCGAGCGCCGCATGAGGTAGGGCTCCTGGGTCAACAGGGTGACCTGAAAGCGCACGGCATCGGAAAAAGGCGCTGCGGGCCGGTCCTTGAAGCGGATCTCGCCCCGGGTCGGTTTTTCCACGAAGGCCAGCAGTTTGAGCAGGGTGCTTTTGCCGCTGCCGTTGGGGCCCACGAGCCCCAGAATGGACCCCGCCGCCACGCTCAGGCGCTCGATCGCCAGCACCGGCGGACCGCCGTCATAGGCGTGCACGAGGGAGCGGATGGTGTAGAGCGGCGGCTTCACCCGCTTACCTCCTGCGCAGAAAGAAAACCGAGAAATTGACCACGAAGGCGATGGCCATGAGCACCAGGCCCAGCGCGACCCCCATGGCAAACTGCCCCTTGTTGGTCTCCAGGGCGATGGCCGTGGTCATGGTACGGGTCAGCCACTTGATATTGCCGCCCACCATCATCGAAACCCCCACCTCGGTCGTCACCCGGCCGTAGGCAGTCGCCGCTGCGACCAGGATGCCCAAGCGCCCCTCCCAGAGAATGCTTAAAAGCAGTTGGGTGCGGCTGACGCCCAGGGTGATCAGGGTGGTCCGCAGGTGCCGGTCCATGGCTTCCACCGCCGTGGCGGTGAGGGCCACCACGACGGGCAGGGCCAGGAGGGTCTGCCCGATGGCGATCCCCGGCAGGGTGAACAGCAGCCCCCACCCGCCAAGGGGCCCGCGCTGGGACAGAAAGGCGTAGACCAGCAGCCCGATCAGAACGGTGGGCAGCGCCAGCAGGGTGTCCACCACCAGGCGCAGCTGGCGCTTGCCGCGGAAGTCGAAATGGCCAAGGAAAAAGCCCCCCGGCACCCCGAGCGCCAGGCTGGCCGCCATGGAATAGCCGGAAACCCGCACCGTCGCGAAAACGGCCGAATAGGTTTCGCCGTCGCCGGTCAAAAGCAGCTGGATCGCCGTGACAAAGCCGCCGAGCAGAAAATCCATGGCACCTGCCGAAAAAGGGGTGGACGGAGGTAAATCCACCGTCGACGCCCCGAAAACGAACAGGGGCCGAAAGGCCCCCGTTCAGGTGATCAGGTAAAAAACCCCGCCTTCGGTTTATTGGGCGTTGGGGGTGAAGAGCTGTTTTTCCAGCAGCTTGAAACCACCGATCAGCCCCTGGCCCCTTTCACCGGCCATCCAGTCGCTGAACGCGGTCGCCAGTTCCAGCTGGGCCTTGGGACAGCGGGCCGGATTGACCGCCATCACGCTGTACTGGTTGAGCAGCACGGCATCCATCTCCACCAGGATCTTGAGCGGCGGGTTGCCGTTCAGGTTGGCCTCGTACTTGATATAGGTGCCGCGGTCGGTCAGGGTGTAGCCGTTGCGTTCCGCGGCAATGTTAATGGTGGCGAGCATGCCCTGGCCGGCCTGAACGTACCAGGCCTCCTTGTCGGGGATCGGCAGCCCGGCGGCTTGCCACATCTCGAGTTCTTTTTGGTGGGTGCCCGATTTGTCCCCCCGGCTGACGAAAACCGCCGTTTTGCTTTTGATGGCCGCGAGGGCGGCGCCGACACCCTGGCCCCGGATGCCGGCCGGGTCGTCGGCCGGTCCGATGATCACGAAATCGTTGTACATGATCTCTCGGCGGTTGATGCCAAAGCCGGCGGCGACAAACTTTTCCTCGGCATCCGGTGCGTGCACCAGCAGGACGTCGGCGTCACAGTTTTCCCCAAGCTTGAGCGCCTTGCCGGTACCGGTGGCCACCCAGCGCAGCACGATGCCGGTGTCCTTCTGAAATTCGGGCGCCAGGTAATCCAAAAGGCCCGTGTCGTCGGTACTCGTGGTGGTGGCCATCATCAGGATTTTCTCCTCCGCCCAGGCCCCCGATCCGCCGATCAGCAGGGCCGCCAACAAAAAAATTACGAATCGTTTCATTTTTCTCCTCCTCGTTAACAGCGGTTGATGCGTCCTGGGTGTCGCCCCCGGCCGGTGGAAGAGGCCGGCCTATGCCTGCGGCGGGAAAAGCATGGTCCCGCTGACAGAGACGTCGTAGCCTTCATAGCGGGCGGCCATGGCCCGAAAGGCTTTCTCGTGCAGCAGCCCAAAAAAAAGCTGGATCCCCTTGTCGAAAAACCGCTCGCGGGTCACCAGGAGGTCGTAGCGCTCCCAGCGCAAGGGAATGAAGTCCAGCCCCAGTTGGGCGGCTATCGGGCGGATGCCGGGCCCCGCATCGGCCTGACCGGTCATCACCGCGAGGCCGACATCCAGGTGCCGAAGCACTTCATCCGTGTAGCCGGTGATCTTTTCGCCTTGCAGGCCGGCTTTTTGCAGTTCGCGGTCAAAGAGCAGCCGGGTTCCGGTGCCCAGGCGCCGGTTTACGATTTTGATGCCCGCGCCCCCGAGATCGGCAACCGCGAGGATCCCCTTGGGGTTGCCCTTGGGCAGCAGCAGGCCCTGCTCGCGGCGGCAGAAATTGATCACCACCGGCAGCTTGTCCAGCTCCCGGACGGCGAAATCGAAGTTGTATTCCGCCTCGTCCTCCTGCAGCAGGTGGCTGGAAGCCATGTGGCAGAGGTTTTGCCGCAGCGCCCGCAGCCCGCCCATGCTGCCCAGGTTGCCGAAGACGGCCACCTGATCGGTGTGGCGCTCGTTGAAGAGCGCTATGGTTTTCTCCAGCAGGGGATCGTTGCTGCCGGCCAGGATCAAAAGGCCGTGATAGGGGGGCAGGACGTGGGTCGGTTGGGGGTAGTTGAGGGTGTTGGTTTCGACCCACTGCTCCACGAGATGCCGCGGGAAGAGCCACTTGCCGGTAATTTTGGCGGCCGGCAGGCCCTTGTCGGAGATCAGGGCGTAGACCATCTTCTCGTTGACGTCCAGGAACTGCGCCACCTCTTTGGTGGAGAGAAATTTCTTGGCTGTCAGGTTTTGGGGATTGCGCTCCATTTACACCTCCTCCGCCGGCCGCTCGCAGTACCTCAGCGCCAGGCGGGGGCAGCCGGTTGCCGCCGGAAATATGGGTCGGACTATAAAATTTATGTTTTCTTATGTCAATCAATCACTTCCCATTTAAAAATACAACTGGTTTCTGAACCAATTTTAACCCATAACGACCATTAATAACCGAGAAACCTGATCGTACCCATGCCGCCAATCCTCCCGATTGACAGCCAGGTCAAGCCGCCATAGAGTGTGGGTCATTTTTGAAATCCTGAAAAGAGGCCGCCGCAGACCGCTGGCAAAGCGGTTTGAAAGTCTGGTGCCTTTAAAAAGGCCCCGAAAGACAGGTTGCGCCGCTTGACCAGCAATTTGATACCTGTGAACGAAAGGGAGAATCAAGGCCATGGCAAAACTGATCAAGGAAGAGGCGGAAAAGGGAACGGGACGGCTGCACATCGACTCCCCCATGATGGGGGAGTCCCTGGTGAGCAAGGAATTCCTGAAAACCACTGAATCCAAGGAGTATTTCCGGATGCACCCGGATATCAATGTGCTCAAAATAGGCGGGCAGAGCATCATGGACCGGGGCGGCAAGGCCCTTTTTCCGATTCTCGACAAGCTCATCGAAGCCAAGAATAAGTTCAAAATCCTGCTGATGACCGGCGGGGGCACACGGGCGCGGCACGTTTACAACATCGGTGTCGACCTGGGAATGCCCACCGGGGTGTTGTCCAAACTGGGCGACAAGGTGTCCTGGCAGAATGCCGAGATGCTGGCGGTGCTGCTCTCCAAACACGGCGGGGTAAAAATCGGCCACGGCGACAACCTCGAGCAGCTGACGATGTTCTGCCGGCTGGGTTACCTGCCCATCACCTACGGCATACCGCCTTACGGCTTTTTCGAGCACCCAGCCGAATTCGGCTCGATTCCGCCCCACCGCACGGATTGCGGCGCGTTTTTGTTGGCGGAAAACATCGGCGCGCGCTCCCTGATCTATCTGAAGGATGAGAAGGGCCTCTTTGACAGAGACCCCAAGAAGGTGAGTCCCGAGGAAAGGAAGAAACTGAGGTTTTATGATCGGATTTCAGCGGGGGAGCTGCTGGCGGCAGACCTCGATGACCTGATCATCGAAAGGCCCATCCTGGCGCTGCTGCAGCGCGCCAAATGCATCAAACAGCTTCAGATCATCGACGCCCTTCACAACCCCGGAGACATCATTAGGGCGCTGGAAGGTGAGCCGGTGGGAACCATCATCACCAAAGAGTGACGGCTGGCGTGGACGCCGCCCGACAGGCGACGTCCACGAGGGATCATTGACCGCCGCCGTCACGACTGCCCTGGCCGGCTTCCAGATAGACCACCTGGGCCCCGGTTGCGGCCGAAATCTGGTCCAGCTCCTTTCGGCGGATGTGCTGAACGTAGAGCTTGACATCGCCGCCGCTGACGCCGACAACTCGGAATCGCGGTTTTTTCTCCCCTTTTTCGATCTTGCGCCTCTCACGCACAAAGATGGTTGCGCTCATGAGTTCCTCCGTTTATTTTGGGGGTGATAGAGGCCGCCTGACCGGCCTTCTTTTTGAACATAGATCCATGAAAGATATATGTCAACAAAATGAAAAAAGGGGTCGAAAAAACACGGCAGCCGGGCTCGGGCAAGCGCGAGCGTTACATCCAGCCTTCAATTTTGATGGGGCTTTGCCGCAAGGCCTCTTACGGCTATGAATTGATCCACTCCCTGCAGGAATTCGGTTTTGTCAAAGGCGAGGCGCCGCCGGGGATGGTCTACCGTCACCTCCGGCAGCTGGAGGAAAACGGACTGGTAGTTTCGGAGTGGATTACGGAAGGCGCCGGGCCTGCGAAGCGCATGTACCGGTTGACCCAAGAGGGGCGCGAGGTGCTGGCGCTCTGGGTGGAGCACATGGCGGCCCAGGCCGCCAGGCTGGGTCACTTCGTCCGCATTTACGGTGAAATGGGCCACCCGCCGCAAAAAAACGAGGAGCGCTGAAACGGGCCACGGCCCAGGACTTCAGACCCGGACCGCCGCTTTCTGAACCCGGTGGTTTCTTTTGGCGCCGATGTTTTCCCACGCCCCCCGGCAGCCGGCGCGCACCAGCAGGATCGCCCGACCGCCCATCAGCCGCGGCCGCACCCAGCCATTGGTAAGCACCATATCTGCGGGACCCGGCACCGCGGCATCCCGTTCCACCGACACCACCTGGATCTGGCGCTCCTCCAAGTCCTTCACCTGGACCATGTCGGGATATTCCCGCAGCTGCCCGAATTCGATGAACCGCCCACACCAGCCGGCAGCGGTCAACCCCACGGCCGCGGCGGCCCCGATAATGCCATCACCGGTGCCGCCATGCGCGGAGAGATGAACACCGGCGGCGGCCCCAAGGGCTGCTTTCTGGCTCACCACCTGGCAGGTGCAGTGCCGTCCGAAATCCGCCAACTCGGCAAACCCGGGGGCCCCCGCCGCGGCGACGCACAATCCCGGGTCGCTGCCTTCCAGAAAGTGCGATCCGATGTGGGCTGCGGCACGGTCGATGATGCCGTTCAGCCCATGGGGGTCATCCAGCTCCAGTACCACGCAGGCCGAACTGTTGTGGGAGGTATACGGAACGCGCTCATCCACCAGCAGCTGCTGGCGCACCACCCCCCAGACGCGGCAGCCGTCCGGCAGCCGGTCTTCAAACCAGCGGGCCAGTTTACCGGTACCGAGGTCCGCATCGATCGTGTCCGTATCGTCAAAGCCCACATAAACCCGCATGGCATCTCTCCCGTTCCTCAGCTATAAATGGTCGTTTATTTCTGAAAACAGAAGACTTGCTTAACCAATCGACTCAAAAAGATCAAGAACAACCTATCCGCCCGACTGGCCGCCAATGGCCAAATCGACCGCCGTTTCGGCGTGAATCCGGGCGGTGTCGAAGAGTGGCGCGGCGCTGTCCGCCGGTGCGACCAGAAGCCCGATCTCGGTGCAGCCCAGGATGATGCCCTCGGCGCCGGCCTGCAGCAAATCGTCGATGATGCGCAGATAAACGGCCCTCGAAGCCGGCAGGAGGCGCCCCTGGCAGAGTTCGTCAAAAATGACGGCGTCCACCACCTGGCGATCCGCCGCCGGCGGCACCCGTACCTCGAGGCCATATTTCTGCGCCAGCCGCGCTGTGTAGAAATCCTTTTCCATGGTAAAGCGCGTCCCCAGCAGCCCGATGCGCTTGAACCCCCGCGCCAGCACCCGCTCGGCGGTGGCATCGGCGATGTGCAGCAGGGGAATGTCGACCCCGGCCTGGACGGCGTCCGCCATCAGGTGCATGGTGTTGGTGCAGATCAGCAGCAGATCGGCCCCGGCGCGCGCCACCACCTGTCCGGCGGCCACCATCCGGCGCGTGGCGGCCGCCCAGTCCCCCCGGCGCTGGAGGGCTTCGATTTCGGCGAAATCCACCGAGAACAGGATGCAGGGCGCGGAGTGCAGCCCCCCCAGGCGCGCGCGCGTGCGGGTGTTGAGCACCCGGTAATACTCGGCCGAAGACTCCCAGCTCATGCCGCCGATCATGCCGATGGTTTTCATCCACCCTCCTTCGGGCCGCCTGCGCGGCTGCCGGCTTGGTCTCTGGTTTTGATATTTGACGGCGCGTGACCCGATCGGTTACCATAGCCGCCTTACCCATTCAATCACGCGCCAACTCCTGCGGCGCACGACCGACGAGGCGCCCATGCTGCCTGTTGCCAAAATCGGCTTGCTGGTCGTACTGGCCTACCTGGGCTACTGCTGTTTACTTTTCCTGGCGCAGCGCCAGATGCTCTTTCCGCGCCATCTCAGCGGCGGGCCGGTCACCGCACCCGGTGCAGACGTGGCGGTGGTCTGGCTGGATACCCCTGACGGCCGGGTCGAAGCCTGGTTTCTGCCGGCGCAGACCGGCGGCAACCCGCACCCCGGTCCGCGACCGGCGCTGCTCTTCGCCCACGGCAACGCCGAGCGGATCGACCTGTGGGCCGATGCCTTCGGCGCGATCACCCGCCGGGGCGTCGGCGTGCTGCTGGTGGAGTACCCCGGCTACGGCCGCTCCCAGGGCGCCCCCTCCCAGCAATCCATCACTCGGACCATGCAGGCCGCCCACGATTATCTCTGCGGCCGCAGGGGCGTGGATCCCGACCGCATCGTTCTGTTGGGGCGCTCGATCGGCGCCGGCGCGGTCTGCAGCCTCGCGCTGCAAAGCCCGCCGGCGGCGCTGGTGCTCCTGTCGGCCTTTACAAGCACGCGCGCGATGGCCTACCGCTACCTGGCGCCCGGCTTCCTGATCCGAGACCCCTTCGACAATCTGGCCGCCGTCAGCGCCTACCCCGGCCCGGTGCTGGTGGTCCACGGCCGCCGCGACGAGATCATTCCCTACGCCCACGGCGTGGCCCTCAGCCGGGCGGCCGCCCGGGGGCGGCTGATCACCTACGAGGCCGGCCACAACGACTGCCCGCCGGACTGGGAGCGCTTTTGTTCGGACCTGATCGATTTTCTGGTCGAAACCGGCATTCAACCGCCGGCAGCGCCCCCGCCCGACCTCAGGAGCGTCGAACCGAAAAGAAGCGCTTGAGCTTCTGGAGCAAGGGCAGGCGAATGCGGACCCGCAGCAAGAGGTCTCCCGGCTGGCCGCCGGCCTTGCCCTCCCGCCCCATGCCGGTCAACCGGATCCGCTGCCCGTCGCGCACGCCCGGGGGAATCTGCACCACGAGCCGCTTTTTTTTGGGGCGATGAAAATAGGCGAAAGGCCCGCCCTGCTGCGCGAACCGCGGGGTCAGTTCGATATCCGCCTGGAGGTCGCCGCCGGCCTGGGGCAGGCGGGCGCCGGTGATCTTTTCCAGCAGGTAGCCGGGCAGCCGCCCCAACCCGCCGCCAGCCTGCAGCCGGCGTGACCCTTGGCCGCTGCCCCCGAACGGGCCGAAAAAAACGAACCCGCGGGCCTTGATCCCCGGTTTCTGGAACTCGAAGGAACGAAACCCCTTGCCGTAAAACTCCCGAAAGATTTCCTCGTAGCCGCGAAACCCAAAGCCCTTGGAAATCTCGTCAAAAAAATTGAAGAGGTCCGACCCCCTGAAGATGTCCTGCTCGGAGTAGGTCCGCCGGAATTGGGTGTAGGCCGAGGGGCCGAATTGGCTCCGCAGAGCGTCGTACTCCCGGCGCTTCTCGGGGTTGGAGAGCACGGCATAGGCCTCGTTGAGGGCCTTCATCTTCTCGGTCACCTCGGGGTGGCCCTGGTTGCGGTCCGGGTGGTATTTAAGGGCCAGTTCGCGGTAGGCATCCTTGACCTGCTTGACGTCGGCCTCGGGTGAAACACCCAGTATGCGGTAGTAATCCTTGTGTGCCATGGCGGCTCCATCCTGCAGACAGTCCTGTTGCGGTATAGCGGCCCGGGCGGAGCCAAGCGGCTCCCCCGGCCGTGGGCCCTCTTTATACACGCTATCCGACCGGGCGCCAACAGTTTTCCGGGCGGCCCTCGGCCCCCTGACGCACGCCTTGGCCGCCAGAACCGCGCCGGACTGCCGTCGCCGCGGTTTACAATTTGCCGGCCACATGGTAGAAGGGGTCGTTTCACCCAGTGACGATCGAGAGGGGCCAACATGACGAGTGCGCGTGAACAGATCGATTTTGACGTGGTCTTCGTGGGCGGCGGGCCGGCCTGCCTCGCCGGCGCGATCCGGCTGATGCAGCTGGCAGGCGAAAGGGGTCTGACCCCGGAGGTCGCCCTGGTGGAAAAGGGGGCCGAGATCGGGGCCCACGCCCTGAGCGGGGCCGTCCTGAACCCCATCGCCCTCCAGGAACTGATCCCCGATTACATCGCCCGGGGCTGCCCCATCGAGGCCACCGTGCGGGGGGATGAATTTTACTTTCTCACCCGTGACAAGGCCTACCGCCTGCCCCTGGTGCCCCGCTACATGCACAACACCGGGTTTCAGATCGTCAGCCTGGCGCGCCTCACCCGCTGGCTGGGAAAGATCGCCGAGGAGCTCGGGGTCAACATTTTCCCGGGCTTCAGCGGCAGCCAGGT
>Ga0105106_10000205_pt1 | contig 40726 bp, 39 predicted proteins | sample PPLLaktember2015_5_FD_79109 | JGI IMG/M metagenome (GOLD analysis project Ga0105106, IMG submission 79109) | Freshwater sediment microbial communities from Prairie Pothole Lake near Jamestown, North Dakota, USA - PPLs Lake P8 Core (1) Depth... | ecosystem: Environmental > Aquatic > Freshwater >... | reverse complement strand
GCCCGTGTAGCGCTCGACGTTCGCCTCGCCGCGTGTGAAGCGGAAATGGCGCACGGGCGCCTCGGCGTAGCTCGCGAAGGCCGAGCCGTGGGCCTTCCGGCAGCGCGAGCAGTGACAGTGGGACAGGCGCGAGAAGGGCGCGTCGACTTCGTAGGCGACGGCGCCGCACAGGCATTCGGCGGTCGGCATGGCGGGGTCTCCCTGCAGGCGCGCTTTGTCCACTCTTCCGCACGGATCGCGTAGTTCGCCAGACCCGCGGCGCGGAGGCGGCGCGAGGGCTGGCACATCGCTTGCTCTCCGAGGGTCATCACTCGCAAGTGCGAAGGAGGACTCCGCATGAATTGGGACCGTGTCGAAGGCAACTGGAAGCAGATCAAGGGCAAGGTGAAGCAGAAGTGGGGCGAGCTCACGGACGACGATCTCGACCAGATCGCCGGCCGCCGCGACCAGCTCGTCGGCAAGCTCCAGGAGCGTCGCGGCATCGCGAAGGAAGAGGCCGAGCGTGAGGTGAAGTCCTGGAGCGACAGCCTCCAGTAGCCCTCGCGTCGCCGCGAGAGAGACGACCCGCGGGTCGGCGTGGTGCTGCCGGTCGACGGCGGCGCGGCGAGCGGCCACTGGTAGCGGGCGGGTCGGGGCGGGGGTGACGCCGCGCCAGCCGGCGTGCACCCTCCGCCCCATGCCCATCCACCGCCTGCTCGTCGCGAACCGCGGCGAGATCGCCATCCGCATCCTGCGCGCCGCCGCCGAGCTCGGCCTCGGCAGCGTCGCGGTCTGCTCCGAGGACGACGCGCGCTCGCTCCACGTGCGCCATGCCGATGCCGTGCGCCCGCTCGCCGGCCGCGGCGCGAAGGCCTACCTCGACGCCGAGCAGCTCGTCGCGGCGGCGCGCGAGACGGGCTGCGACGCCGTGCATCCTGGCTACGGGTTCCTGTCCGAGAGCGCAGACTTCGCGGCGCGCTGCGCCGAGGCCGGGCTCGTCTTCGTGGGCCCGGACGCCGCGGTGCTGGCGCTGCTCGGCGACAAGACGCGCGCGCGTGCGCTCGCGCAGGAGTGCGGCGTGCCCGTGCTGCGCGGCACCGGGGGGCCGACCTCCCTCGACGAGGCGCGCGCCTTCCTGGCCTCGCTCCCCGCCGGCGCCCCGGCGCTCGTGAAGGCGATCGCCGGCGGCGGCGGCCGCGGCATGCGCATCGTGCGCGAGGCGCGCGAGCTCGAGGAGGCGCTCGCGCGCAGCGCCTCCGAAGCGCGCGCGGCCTTCGGGAACGGCGACGTCTATCTCGAGGAGCTGCTGCCGCGCGCGCGACACGTCGAGGTGCAGGTGCTGGGCGACGGCCGCGAGGTCTCGCACCTCCACGAGCGCGAGTGCAGCCTGCAGCGCCGGCACCAGAAGCTGGTCGAGATCGCGCCCTGCCCGGGGCTCGCGCCGGGCCTGCGCGCGCGCCTGATCGAGGCGGCACTCACCATGGCCGCGCGCGTCCGCTACCGCGCCCTCGGCACCTTCGAGTTCCTGGTGCCCGCGGACGGGATCGGCCGCGACGACGGCGCCTTCGCCTTCATCGAGGCGAACCCGCGCCTCCAGGTCGAGCACACCGTGAGCGAGGCCGTGACCGGCGTCGATCTCGTTCGCGCGCAGCTCGAGCTCGCGGGCGGCCGCACGCTCGCGGAGCTCGGCCTCACGCGCGACGACGTCCCGGCGCCGCGCGGCTTCGCGCTCCAGGCGCGGATCCTGACCGAGACGCTCGGCCCCGACGGCAGCGTGCTCCCGGCGTCGGGAACGCTCGTCGCCTTCGAGCCGCCGACGGGCCCGGGCGTGCGCACCGACACCGCGGGCTACGCGGGCTTCACGCCGAGCCCGAGCTTCGACCCGCTGCTCGCGAAGCTCGTGGTGAGCGCGCCCGGCTCGTTCGCGCAGACCCTCGCCCGTGCGGCACGCGCCCTCGAGGAGTTCCGGATCGAGGGCATCGCGACGAATCTTGGCCTGCTGCGCGCACTCTTCCGACACCCCGAGGTGGCGGCGGGCCGGATCCACACGCGCTTCGTCGAGGAGCACGCGGCAGATCTGGCAGGCGCGGCGGAGGGCGCGCGGCGCTGGTTCGAGGGCGCGGGGCAGGCGGGCACGCCGGGCCGCGGCGCTGCGGCCCGCGCCGGCGCGCACGGCGGGCCGCGCGGCGGCGCGCACGTGGGAGCGCGCGTGGACGCGCGCGACCCGCTCGCGGTGCTCGACCTCGGCCGCTCGCCCCTGGCGCCCGGCGCGACGACGCCCCCCACGACGCCCGATCCCTCCTTCGGCGTGCCGGAGGTGCTCGCGCCCGAGGGCACGATCGCGGTGGCGGCCCCGATCCAGGGCACGGTGGTGTCGATCGACGTGCGCGAGGGCGACGCCGTCGAGCCCGGGCAGCCGCTCGCGGTGATGGAAGCCATGAAGATGGAGCACGTGATCGTGGCGGAGCAGGGCGGCGTGGTGCGCGGCGTCGCCGTCGCGCCCGGCGACGCGGTCGCGGCCGGGCACCTGCTGCTCTTCCTCGAGGCCGCCGAGGTCGCGGCGGCGCGCGCGCGGGAGGGCGAGGCGATCGACCTCGACCGCATCCGCCCCGATCTCGCGGAGGTGATCGAGCGCCACGCGGTGGGCCTCGATGCGCGGCGACCCGACGCCGTCGCGCGTCGGCGCAAGACCGGGCAGCGCACGGCGCGCGAGAACGTCGACGACCTCGTCGACCCCGGCTCCTTCGTCGAGTACGGGCCCCTCGTGATCGCGGCGCAGCGGCGGCGCCGCACGGTCGAGGACCTGATCGCGAACACGCCGGGCGACGGCATCGTGGGCGGCCTCGCGCGCGTGAACGGCGCGCTCTTCGGCCCCGAGCGCGCGCGCTGCGCGGTGCTGACCTACGACTACACCGTCCTCGCCGGCACCCAGGGCCTGCAGAACCACCGCAAGAAGGATCGCCTCTTCGAGCTCGCGGAGCGGCTCCACCTGCCGGTCGTGCTGTTCGCGGAAGGCGGCGGCGGACGCCCGGGCGACACCGACTCCTCCGGCGTCACGGGCCTCGACTGCCTCGCGTTCCAGCTCTTCGGCGGGCTCTCGGGCCTGGTGCCCCTCGTCGGCATCGTCTCCGGGCGCTGCTTCGCGGGCAACGCCGCGCTCCTCGGCTGCTGCGACGTCGTGATCGCGACGCGCAACGCGAACATCGGCATGGGCGGCCCGGCGATGATCGAGGGCGGCGGCCTCGGCGTGTTCCGTCCCGAGGAGGTCGGCCCGATCGAGGTGCAGGTCCCGAACGGCGTCGTCGACGTCGCGGTCGAGGACGAGGCCGAGGCCGTGCGCGTCGCGAAGCAGTATCTCGGCTACTTCCAGGGCGCGATCGCCGAGTGGTCGTGCGCGGACCAGCGGCTCCTGCGCAGCGCGATCCCCGAGAACCGCCTCCGCGTCTACGACGTGCGGCGCCTGGTCGAGCTCGTGGCCGACACCGACTCGGTGCTCGAGCTGCGTCCGGACTTCGCGCCGGGCATGGTGACGGCGCTCGCGCGGCTCGAGGGCCAGCCCGTCGGCATCGTGGCCAACAACCCGACACATCTCTCGGGCGCGATCGACGCGCCGGGCTCGGACAAGGCCGCGCGCTTCCTCCAGCTCTGCGATGCCTTCGACCTGCCCGTGCTCTTCCTGTGCGACACGCCGGGCTTCATGGTCGGGCCCGAGGCCGAGAAGACGGCGCTCGTGCGCCACGTCTCGCGGCTCTTCGTGGTGGGCGCGAGCCTCACGGTGCCTTTCGTGACCGTGATCCTGCGCAAGGGCTACGGCCTCGGCGCGCAGTCGATGGCGGGCGGCAGCTTCAAGGCGCCGCTCCTCACCGTCGCCTGGCCGACGGGAGAGTTCGGCGGCATGGGCCTCGAGGGCGCCGTGAAGCTCGGCTTCCGCAAGGAGCTCGCCGCGATCGAGGACCCCGACGCGCGGCGCAAGAGCTTCGAGGGCATGGTCGCCCGCATGTACGAGGTCGGGAAGGCGACGAACATCGCCTCCCACTTCGAGATCGACGGTGTGATCGACCCCGCGGAGACGCGCCGGATCGTGCTCGAGACGCTGCGGGCCGCGCCGCCCCCCGCCCCACGAGCCGGCAAGAAGCGGCCCTGCGTGGATACCTGGTGAGCGCTTCCGCCCGCGTAACCCGCCCCCTCCCCAGCCGGGTCGGATCGGAGGAACCCCGCGATGATGGGGGCGGAGTCAAGGACATGACGGATCGCAAGCATTCGTGGAAGAAGAAGGCAGGCGTGGGCGCGCTCGTCCTGGTGGTGGCGGGCGTGCTCGGTGCGGGGGCGGCGTTCGCGCGGCCTCCGGGGCACCACGGCGGCCGGGGCGGCCACGGCAGCTGCGGCGGCTTCGAGCGTCTCTCGGACAAGATCGACGACCTCGGTCTCGACGCCGAGAAGCAGGCGGCCGCGGACCAGGTGCTCGAGCAGGCGCGTGTCGCGCGCAAGGCGCAGCGCGCGGAGATGCGCGCGGCGCGCCAGCAGATGCGGGCGCTCCTCGAGCAGGACGCGCCGGCCGTCGACGCCGTGATGGCCCAGGCCGACACGCTCGGCGCGCTCGAGACGAAGGCGCACAAGGAGCGGCTCCAGACCATGCTGTCGCTGCGCAGCATCGTCGGCGCGGAGCGCTGGAAGGGGCTCGGCTTCGGTCCGGGTGCGAAGCATGGCTTCGGGCCCGGCGCGAAGCACGGCCCGCACGAGGACGGCGGGCGCTCGTAGCCGATGACGCGGGCGCACGGTGCGCTCGCGGTCGCAGCCGCCGGAGGACACGTTTCGGTGGAGCTCGCCCGCGAACGCACGTTCGAGGCTTTCGTCGCGGAGCATCGCGATCGCGCGGTGCGCATGGCCTGGCGCCTCCTCGGCGGCGACGCGACCGCCGCCGAGGACGTCGCCCAGGAAGCCTTCGTGCGCGCGCACCGCGCGCTCCCGGGCTTCCGCGGCGACGCGAAGCTCTCGACCTGGTTCCACCGCATCCTGCTGAACGAGGTGCAGCGGCATCGGCGCTGGCGTTGGGTGCGGCAGCGGGTCGCGGGCGAGATGCCGGCGGATCCGCCCGATCGCCGGCCGGCGCCGACCGGCGACCCGGCCCTGCGCGCGCGCGTCGCACGCGCGCTGGAGACGCTGCCGCGGGGCCAGCGCGAGGCCTTCGTACTGGTGCACCTCGAGGGCCTGACCGTGGTCGAGGCCGCAGGGGTGACGGGCCGCGCGGTGGGCACGATGAAGTCGCACCTGCACCGTGCGCTGCGGGCGCTGCGCGCCGAGCTCGCGGACCTGGACCCGACACGGGAGCACGAGACGAAGGAGGTGGCGGGAGCATGAGCCAGAACGACGACCGCCGGCCGCAGGCAGGCGACCCGGAACGCGCGACGGATGCGCTCTCGCGCGACGAGGCGCGCTTCGTCGCAAAGGTGGCGGAGGCCTACGCGCCGCCGGAGCCGACGCCCGCCGATCGCGCGCGCTTCCAGGCGCGGCTCGAGGAGCGCCTCGCCCGGCCCGCGCGACGCCCTCTCTGGCAGTGGCTCGCGCCGGCGACGGTCGCCCTCCTCGCGGCCGTTCTGGTGACGACGCAGCTCCGCATCGGAGACCTCGTGACGAGCACGCCGACCCGAATCGCGACGCAGCCGGACGACGTGACGATCGAGAGCGAGGAGGAGACGCTGCTCGCCCTCGTGGTCGACGAGCCCACGAGCGACGAGACTGCGCTGCCCGAGGACTACCAGGCCATCGCGAGCCTGATGTATTGAGGGCGGGAGGAGAAGGCATGGCCCAGTTCCGGATCCGATCGAGCGCGCGCCGGCGCGGGGGCGCGCTCGTGATGGCGGCCTTCCTCGGGCTCGCGCTGCCCGCGCTCGCCGAAGAGCCGGTCGCGCCCGGGGCGCCCGACGCCGCGGCCACGGACGCTGGTGCGCCTCCGCCGGCGCCCGACGAGCGCGGTGGACCGGGCGGGCCCGACGGCCGCGGCGGGCCGCACGGGCGCTGGCGCCGCCCGCCCTTCGACGCCGTGCTCGAGCGCGAGGCCGCACGCCTCGGGCTCGACGACGCGGCGCTCGCGCGCATCCGGGCGGTCGCCGACGCGGCGCGGCCCGAGAGCGAGCACCTCGAGGCGGCCGTGCGCGACGAGCGCGGCGCGCTCCATCGCCTGCTCTCGACGGACACGCCCGACCGCGACGCCGTGATGCGTCAGGTCGAGAAGATCGGCGCCGCGGACACGGCGCTCGAGAAGCAGCGCATCGCGACCATGCTCGAGATCCGGCAGCTCCTGACGCCCACCCAGCGCGCGGAGCTCGTGAAGATCTTCCGCGAGCGCAAGGAGAAGCGTGAGGGCTGGCGGCGCGACCGCGGCGAGGCGCCGCCTCCGCCCCCCGAGCGCTGAGGTGGTAGGCTCGATCGAGGGCGGCTTCCACGCGCCCGCCCACGCAGGGAGGCCCGCATGAGCCAGCTCGAGTCCGGCGCCGTCTCCGCCGAGCCGCTGCCCTCGGTCGTGACGATCGCGAACGTCGTCTACGCGCTGCACGCCTTCGCGATCGTGGTCGGCATCGCCGGCACTGCGACGGTGGTCGGGAGCTTCCTCGGCAGCCTGCCCTCGATCGCAGCGGTGGTCCTGAACTACGTGAAGCGCAGCGACGCGCGCGGCACCTGGGTCGCGTCGCACTACACCTGGCAGATCCGGACCTTCTGGTACGCCGTGCTCTGGATGGTGCTGGCGGCGATCCTGGTCTTCACGCTGATCGGCATTCCGTTCGCGGTCGCCGTCTTCGGCGTCGTCACGGTCTGGCTGGTCTACCGGATCGTGCGCGGCTGGCTGCGGCTGCGCGACCGCCTGCCGATGTACGCCTGATCGGCCTCAGCCGCGCGCTTCGTCCCGCGCGCGCAGCCAGAGCTCGAGCACGTAGAGCGCCCAGATGCGATGCGAGTGGTTGTGGCGCCGCGCGCGGTGCTCGTCGAGCAGCCGCTGCACCGGCTCGGGGCGGAAGAGGCCGCGCGCCTCGAGCGCGGCCGGCGAGAGCAGCTCCGCCACCCGATCCGCGACGCGACCCGGGCCGCGCAGCCAGAGCTTCATCGGCACCGAGTGGCCGAGCTTGTCCTTGCGATGGTTGATCACGTCGGGCAGGACGCCCTCCATGGCGACGCGGAACAGGCGCTTCGTGCGCTCGACGCCCTCGAGCTTCTTCGACGCGGGCACGCGCGCGCCGAGCTCGACCAGGGCACGGTCGTAGAACGGCGAGCGCGCCTCGAGGCCGAAGCGTCGCAGCAGGTGGAGCCGGCTGAAGTAGAAGCTCGAGGCCGTGACGTAGTCGTTGTAGAGGTGCGGCGTCAGGCCGTCGTCGGGGCCGTCGTAGCCGTCGTAGGCCGCGAGCACCGAGCGGAACGGGTCGACCTCGCGCACCGCCTTCGCGAGCTCCGGCGTGAGCAGGGCCTGGAGCTCCGCGGGAATCGCGTAGGCCCGCCAGCGGAAGGGCCCTAGAGCCCGCGGCAGCTCGTCGCGCGGCAGGATGCGCTTCAGCTTCACGCCGAGATCGCGCTTCTGATCCGTGTCGGGGATGCGCGCCGCGAGGCGAAGCCACGCGCGGTGCAGGAAGCGCGGCACCGGGAGCTTCTCGTACACCCGCACCAGACGCTCCGCCGCGTACACCGGATGGCTCGCCCACCACTCGTCGCCGCCGTCGCCCGTCAGCAGGTAGTCGACGCGTCCCTCGGCCGCACGCCCGAGGATCCAGGTGCCGACGTTGATGCCGACGTCGCAGAACGGCACGTCCATCTCACGGGCGGCGTCCTCGATGGTCAGGGCCTCGGTCTCGCCGAACTCCACCTCGGTGTGTCGCGTGCCCATGGCCTCGGCCATGGCGCGGGCGTAGACCGACTCGTCGAAGCCCTGGCCGGCGCAGCGGAAGCCGTAGGTCTCGATCGCGCCCTCGAGGTGCCGGCGCGTGAAGGTCACGACGGAGCTCGAGTCCATGCCGCCCGACAGGAAGGCGCCGGTGCGGAGCGGAGACAGCCGGCGCACGACGGCCCGCTCGAGGGCGTCGCGGAACGCGCTCGCGATCTCGGCCTCGTCGCGCAGCATGGGACCGGCGAACGAGAGGCGGTACCAGCGCCGCCGCTCCACCACGCCGCGCTCGGGGTCGAGCGTCACGCGCGAGCCCGCGGGCACGCGGCGCACGCCGCGGTCGAGGGTCGCGTCGCCGGGCGCGTAGCAGTAGGTCAGGAACTCGGCGAGGCCCTGCGGGCAGAGGCCGCCTCCGAGCAGCTCCGCCGCCGCGAGATCGCGCGTGCGCGAGGCGAACGCCACCGCGCCCGGGAGCTCGGCGTAGAACAGGGGCTCGATGCCGAAGCGGTCGCGGATCAGGTGGAGCCGCCGCGCGCGGCCGTCATGGAAGGCGATCGCGAAGCTGCCGTCGAACTCGGCGACGGCGTCGGGGCCCGCGGCCGTGAGACGCGCGAGCAGGCGCGACGCGAGGCCCGGGGCCGGCGGCGCGATCGGCGCCGCGGCGTCGTCGCCGTAGAGGTGGCCCGAGACCGCGAGCCACGACCCGCTTGCCGGGTCGGCGGCGAGACGCTCCTCGGCGTCGAGGGCCGCAACGCGCCAGGGCAGCACGACGACGGCGGCGCGCTCGTCGCCCGCGGTGCGCGGCGCGACGTCGGGCGCGACGGCCCGCGCGACACGGGCCAGGCGCTGCGTCCACGGCTCGCCGCGGCTCGCTCCGCTCGCGCCGAGCAGCATCAGGCGCGCTCGGCCGCCGGTGCGGGCGCGTTTCGCTCCGCGACGAGCTCCTGGTAGAGGTCGGCCAGGCGGTCCGCCACCGCCGACACGCGGAAGCGCCGGGCGTCCTGCGCCGCCTGCTCGCCGAGGCGCCGACGCAGCGACGCGTCGTCTACCAGGCGGAGCATCGCGGCCGCGAGGGCCGCCACGTCGCCCGGCGGCACGAGCACACCGTTCTCGCCGGACCGGATCACCTCGCGCTGCTCGCCCAGGTCGGTCGCGATCACGCCGCGGCCGTAGGCGAAGGCCTCGAGCAGGTAGACCGAGCTGAAGCGCTGGTTCAGGAAGGGCGCCACCACGACGTCGCAGGCGACGATCCAGGGCTCGGGGTCGTCGAGGGACTCGACCCGGTACACGCGGTCGCCGAGGCCCAGCGCCTCGACCTCGGCCGCGAGGGCGTCGCGCATCTTCTCGGGCTTCTTCACGTAGTCGAGGTGCGCGTACTCCGCGGGCACGACGTGGTAGAGCGTCGGCTTGTAGACGATCGCGAGGCGTGCGTCCGGGCGCTCCTTCGCCACGCGCGCGAAGGCCCGCAGGAGCTCCTCGTTCCCGCGCTCCGGCCCGAGCTTCGTCACGGCGCAGAAGAGCACGGCGTCGCGCGGGACGCCGAGGGCGTCGCGCGCCGCGGTGCGGTCGGCCTTCGCCGCCGCCTCGAAGCGCTCTTCGGGAATCGCGTGGGGCATCCAGGTGATGCGCGCCTCGGGCACGCGGCGCACGTCGCGCATGTAGGCGTGGCAGAGCGGCGAGGCGGCGATCGCGCGGCCGGTCTTCTTCGCGAGCATCCTGTCGAGGAGCTTCAGGTAGAGCGGGTACGGGAAGTAGATCTGCGTGTCGAAGTCGTGGATCACCGTCGGGATGCCGAGCAGCGCGCCGACCAGGCGACCGAAGCTCGACGACGCGTAGCAGTAGAGGTGCATGACGTCGATCTCGCGCTCGCGGCAGATCCGGAGCAGGGTCGTGAGCGCCGTCGGGTCGTACTTGCCCTTGTCGAGGATCTCGACCGGCACCGGGGCGTTCGCGAACACGCGCCGCACCTCGGGGCTCGCGCGCAGGAAGAAGGGATGGACCTTCACCCGCGCGGGATCGAAGGCCGGGAGCAGGTTCCAGTACAGGCGCCCGCCGCCGTGGAGACTTCCGTCGTAGCAGACGTGGTCGATCAGCCAGAGCACGTTCAGGGGACGCACGGAGCCCAACGTACACCACCTCACCGGTTGACAGGCGCAGCGCCGAAGCGGGACAGTTGCCGACGGACCGGAATCCGGCGAAACCCCGGGATCGACCTGCGGGAGCGACCATCCGGCTCGAGCCTGCGAGCTGGGTTCCCGCCCGACTCCAACGCGTTCCATCGGCCGAGCGAGCCCGAGAGGAGAGCCCATGTCTTCCGCCCCCCCGCCCCCGGCGCCCGGCGCCGACCTCTTCGATCTCTCGGGCCGCGTCGCCCTGATCACCGGCGGGAGCCGCGGCCTCGGGCGCGAGATGGCCCTCGCCTTCGCTCGGCGCGGCGCCGACGTGGTCGTCGCGAGCCGCAAGCAGGACGCCTGCGACGCCGTCGCCGAGGAGATCCGCAAGCTCGGCCGCCGGGGCCTCGGCATCGCCGCCCACGTCGGGAAGTGGGACGAGCTCGAGGCCCTCGCGACGCGCGTCTACGACGAGATGGGCAGGGTCGACGTGCTCGTGAACAACGCGGGCATGTCGCTGCTCTATCCGAGCGTCGCCGAGGTGACGGAGCAGCTCTGGGACAAGGTGCTCGACCTGAACCTGAAGGGCCCCTTCCGGCTCACCGCCCTCGTCGGCACGCGCATGGCGCAGGGCCGGGGCGGCTCCGTGATCAACGTGAGCAGCATCGCCGCCGTGCGACAGACCGCGGACGTGATCCCGTACTCCGCCGCGAAGGCGGGGCTCGAGGCGATCACGAAGGGCTTCGCGCACGCACTCGGCCCGAAGGTGCGCGTGAACGCGATCCAGGCGGGCCCCTTCTTCACGGACATCAGCAAGGCCTGGGACATGGTCGCGTTCCAGCGGCGGATCAAGACGTCGGCCTCGCTGCAGCGCGGCGGCGAGCCCCACGAGATCGTCGGCGCCGCGCTCTACCTCGCGAGCGACGCCTCGAGCTTCACCACCGGCGCCGTGCTCCCGGTCGACGGCGGCACGCTCTGAGATGAGCGCTGCCGCGCAGCCCGGGAGCGTGCCGCACGACGTGATCGACTTCGCGCGGCTCGCGGAGTGGATGGACGCGGAGGGCCTCGGCTCCGGCCCGATCGAGCGCGTCGAGGCGATCGCCGGCGGCACCCAGAACGTGATGCTGCGCTTCGCGCGCGGCGGCCGCCCCTTCGTGCTGCGGCGCGGGCCCCGGCACCTCCGGCCCCGCAGCAACGACGTGATGCGCCGCGAGGCCCGCGTGCTGGCGGCGCTCGCGCCGACGCCGGTGCCGCATCCGCGCTTCGTCGCGGGCTGCTTCGACGAGTCCGTGATGAACGGCGCCGTCTTCTACCTGATGGAGCCCGTCGACGGCTTCAACGCCACGACGGGCCTTCCGGGCCGCTACGCAACCGACGCTTCCTGGCGTCACGCCATGGGCCTCGAGGCCGCCGCGGCGCTCGCGACTCTCGGCGCCGTGGACCACGTCGCGGTCGGCCTCGCGGACCTCGGCAAGCCCGAGGGCTTCCTCGAGCGCCAGGTGCCGCGCTGGATGGGCGAGCTCGAGGGCTACGCGAAGCTCGAAGGCTACCCGGGCCCCGAGATCCCGGAGCTCGAGCGCGTCGCCGCCTGGCTCGAGCGCAACCGCCCCGCCCGCTTCACGCCCGGCATCCTCCACGGCGACTACCACCTCGCGAACGTGATGTTCGCCTACGACGCCCCGCGCCTGGTCGCGATCGTGGACTGGGAGATGTGCACGATCGGCGATCCGCTGCTCGACCTCGGCTGGTTCGTCGCGAGCTTTCCCGGCGCGAAGAGCAAGGCCGTGACCCCCGTGGCCTTCGCGAACGTCGACGGGCTGCCGACGCCGGACGAGCTCGTCGCGCGCTACGCCGAGGGCTCGTCGCGCGACCTCTCGCATCTCGTCTGGTACCAGGTGCTCGCGTGCTTCAAGCTCGGCATCGTGCTCGAAGGCACGCACGCGCGGGCCTGCGCCGGCAAGGCGCCCCGCGAGACCGGCGACCTGCTCCATGCCGTCACCCTCGGGCTCTTCGCACAGGCCCGCTCGCTCATCGCAGGAGACTGAGACCATGGCGATCGACTTCACGCTGTCCCCCGAGCTCGAAGACCTCCGGCTCCGCGTCCGCGACTTCATCCAGAGCGTCGTGAAGCCGACCGAGGAGAAGTTCGAAGGCGGCGACGACACGCCGCGCGGCGAGTACGTGCGCGCGCTGATCCGGATGCGCCAGGAGGCGCAGGCCGCGGGCCTGTGGCTGCCGCACATGCCGAAGGAATGGGGCGGCATGGGGCTCGGCCACGTCGAGCTCGCGATGGTTCAGGCCGAGGCGGCGAAGGCCTACTACGGCCCCTGGGTGCTGAACTGCCAGGCGCCGGACGAAGGCAACATGCACACGCTGCTCCACTGGGCGACGGACGCGCAGAAGGAGAAGTACCTGCGGCCGCTCTGCGATGGCCGCGTCATGAGCTGCTTCGCCATGACCGAGCCCGAGGTCGCGGGCAGCGATCCCACGCTGATCCAGACCCGCGCGACGCTCGACGGCGACACCTGGACCCTCTCCGGCCACAAGTGGTTCATCTCGAACGCGCGGCGCGCGGCCTTCGCGATCCTGATCGCGCGCACCGAGGAGACGCCAGAGATCCCCCAGGCCGCGAACACGGGCTTCCTCGTCGATCTCCCGAGCGAGGGCTGGACCCGCGTGCGCGAGATCGAGACCATGCACGGCGGAACCGGCCACTCCGAGATCCGGATCGAGGGCCTGCGCGTTCCCGACGCGAACCGCCTCGGCGGCCGCGGCCAGGGCCACCGCCTCGGCCAGTACCGCCTCGGCCCCGCGCGCCTCGCCCACTGCATGCGTTGGATCAGCCAGGCCGAGACCGCCCTCGACATGATGGTCGCGCGCTCCCTCGAGCGCTTCAGCCACGGCTCGGTGCTGGCGGAGAAGCAGGGCATCCAGTGGCTGATCGCGGACTCGAGCATGGAGCTCTACCAGGCGAAGCTCATGGTGCTCCACGCCGCCTACAAGATCGACCGCAAGCTCGACTTCACGAGCGAGGTGTCGATGGCGAAGCACTTCGTCGCGAACGCGCTGAACCGCATCATCGACCGCGCGATCCAGGTGCACGGCGCCCTCGGCTACTCGACCGACACGCCGCTCGCGCACATGTTCCAGCACGCGCGCTGGGCGCGCTTCGCCGACGGCGCCGACGAGATCCACCAGATGCGGATCGCCCAGCGCACGATCGCGGCGTACAAGGAACACGGGAACACGAAGAAGGCGACGGGCGACCTGCCGGTCTGAGCGGCGCCGCCGCGCGACGCCGCGCGACGCCTCGAAGTGCCGCGGCTCGGCCGCGGGCGACCCGCCACCGGGCCGGAAGGAAAGACCGGGCCGCCTTCCCTCCCCCGAGGTCGGCGGCCCGGTCTCCTGGCTCCAGCGGCGCTGCCGGCGGCCGGCCGGCGCGTCGGGCCCGGTCGCGCGCCTTCCCCGGCGGCGCGGCCGTGCCGTCGCTGGAGCGATCGTTCCCGCCACGGAACGAGGAGCAACCAGGAGCTCCGGCGGGCACCCGCGCCGGACGCTCGGCCGCGATGCGAGCAAGTTCCGGGCCAGCGCCCACGACGAGCGCAACGGCGCTCCGCGCCCGCTCGGCCGTCGCGAACGGAACGCGCTTTCCCATTTTCTCCCGCCGAGAGAAAACCGCTTCACCGCACTTCGGGCGGCGGCGGCGCGCGCGCTCCTGCTAGGGTGTGTCACCGTGTCCGCGCCTGCCGATACCGTCTCGCTCTCGCGCCGGGCCTTCCTGATCGGGGCGGGCGCCGTCGCGGGCCTCGGGGTGGCGCGCGGCCTCGGCGCCACGCGTTGGCTTCCGCCCGACGCGCCCCTGGCAACGACCGACGCCCTGCTGCGCGCGCTCGCGGCGAGCTTCACGCCGGGCCAGCGCGCCCTGATCGTGCATCCCGCCGACCACCCGTCGCGCCAGATCACGAACACGCTCTCGGTGATCGAGCGGCCGCACCTCGGCACGCTGCTCTCGCCGCACCAGCGCGCGCTGGTGCAGGAGCTCTACCTCGGGCTGCTCTCGCCGCGGGGGCGCGACGACTTCGCGGGCACCATCGCGGTCGAAGGCAGGCTCGACGGCTGCGTGCTCGCGATCTACGGCGAGCCCGAGCGCGGCGACGCGCAGGTCGTGATCGAGGGCGGGCACCTGATGCTGCGCGGCGGCGCGCCGGATCCGAACGCGGCGCTCGGCGGCGGCATCGCCTACGGGCACCAGGTCGGGAACCAACGCTGGCGGGTCGAGGGCAACGCCTTCGCGCATCACGGCGACGCCGCGAACCGGCTCTTCGAAGCGCTCGACCCCGGCGAGCGCGCCCGGGCGATCCTGCCGCGCGCGCCCCACGAGCTCGTGCTCCAGCCGCAGGGCACCGCCGCGTCGCTCCCGGGCGTGCGGGTCGGCGCGCTCTCGGAGCCGGCCCAGGCCGCGGCCGCCGCGTTGGTCGAGACCGTGCTCTCGCCCTGGCCCGACGCCGAGCGCGCGCGCGCGATCGACTGCCTCGACGCGAACGGCGGCGTCAGCGCGCTGCACTTCGCGTGCTTCGCGAGCCACGGCTTCTACGCCGACATGAAGTCCTTTGCGAAGCTCGACGCCGCGGAGCGAGCGCGGCGTGGCGATCCCTACTGGCAGGTGTGGCGTCTCGAGGGCCCGGGAAGCGTGTTCCACTTCCAGGGCCATCCCCACGTCCATGCCTACGTCCGGATCGTGCGCGATCCGGCCCGCGCGAACCTCGGCGAGACGCTGGCCGTGACACCGGCCGCGGTCGAAGGCGACGCCATGCGCGCGCTGCTCGAAGCCGCGCTCCGCCGTGCGACCGGCGAAACCGTCGCCTTCCACGCCGACGAGCTTCCGGGCCGATTCTGCCCGGGAGAGATCACGACCGGGCTCGCCTGGTCGCTCGATCCCTATCGCAACCGCGTGGTGGTCGTGACGATCGAGGGCCGGGCGATGGCGCAGCCGCTCCGCGCGCGGCTCGAGGCCGCTGACGGGCCGCTCGATCCGGCCCGGCGCTACCGCATCGCCACCATTTCGTACTTCGCGTCGAAGAAGGAGCTCGTCGGCGCGCCCGAGCGCATCGACGAGAGCCCGACGCTCCTGCGCGACGCCCTGGTCGCGCACCTGCGCGCGGGCGGGCTCGGCGCCGCGACGGGCTAGCCGCAGCGCGCGCGCGGTGCGGCCTCTCGCGTGCCACCGGCGAGCCGGACGCGCGCGTCCTCTCCCGCGCCATCGCCGCGCCGGCCGGACGCGGCCCGACGCCGGCGCGCGCTCAGGTCGCTGCCTGGATCACGCGCGCGAGCGTCCACACCAGCCAGAGCCCGACGGCGGTCATCGCCGCGATGAGCAGGAGCTCCGCAGCCTCGAAGGCGAGCGGGGCGGCGCCCGCCTCGCGCCGCAGCCGCGCCCGGTTCCAGCCGAGGAAGATCGGGATCGCGAGCATCGCGGCGCCGACGTTCCAGGGCAGCACGTAGCCGCCGACGAGGAGGCGTGGGACCGCGTCGATCGCGACGACCGTGGCAGCGCCCGCGAGCGCGCAGGCCGGGAGCAGCGCGGCCTCACGCGCGCCGGGCGCGAGCGAGCGCACGGCGCGCGGAACCAGCGCGCCGACGAAGGCCAGGGGACCCCCGCTGCCGAGGCCGAGACCAAAGGCCAGGAGCGCGATCGCCTCGCGGCCGCGGGCGCCGGCGCGGGCCGCTGCGACGACGAGGCCGATCGCGAGGGCGAGCACGAGGCCCGCCGAGAGACCCGTCGCGCCGGAGAGATCGCCGAGCAGCCAGGCGACGATCGGCGCCAGCGCGTCCTGTCGCTCCCGGGCGGAGGTTCCCGCGAGAGCCGCCACGGCCGTAAAGAGCGCGAGCAGCAGCCCCGCGGCGAGGTTCGTCCAGCGACGCGGTCGGTCGATCGCGCGCACGAGAGCGAACGCGAGCGCAGCCCCGAGAGCGGACCCGGCGGCGAAGCCCAGCCACGCCGCCCCGCCAACGCGGCCAGACGCGAGCGCGAACCCTCCGCCAGCAGCGCCCGCCGCGAGGCCCAGCAGCGCGAGCTCGCGCAGCGGGCCCTCGCGCCCGGCGGCCTGGCGGAGCGCGCCCGCGAGTGCGAACGCCGCGCCGGCACCCGCGCCGAGGACGACCCGCGCCCCGTTCGCCTGGAGCGCCGTCCCGAGATCGCCTGCGAGCCCGAGGCGGAACGATGCAGCGAGGCTCGCCGCGAGCACGGCGAGGCTCGCGAGCGCCACGAAGGTGAGGCCCGCCGTGGCGCGCCCGGAGCTGGCGCCGGCGGTCGGCAGCGCGGGAATCGTGGAGGGCGCCGTCATCGGCGCATCCTACACTGCGAACGCCGTCATGAACCGAGAGAGCTACGACGCCATCGCAGCGTCCTGGGACGCGGCTCGGGTCGCCTTCTACGGTCGCGAGCGCGCGTACGTGGACGCGCTGCTGGATGGACTGCCGCCGGCCTCCCACGTCCTCGACCTCGGCTGCGGCACGGGCAGGCCGATCGCGGAGCACATCCTGTCCCGGGGGCATCGCGTCACGGGGGTCGATCAGGCCGAGGCGCTCCTGGCGCGGGCTCGGGCCCGCCTGCCCCATGCGACCTGGATCACGAGCAGCATCGAGGCGTTCACGTCTTCCGATCCCGTCGACGCGATCGTGTGCTGGGATGCCCTGTTCCACATCGAGCGATCGCAGCACCGGACGCTCTTCGAGCGCTTCGCCGGGATGCTCGGGCCGGGCGGTCGCTTGATGCTCACCGCCGGCGGCTCGGACCATCCTCCCTTCACGGACACGATGTTCGGCCGGACCTTCTTCTACGACTCGCCTCCGCCGCACGAAGTACTCGCCATGCTCGCGAGCGTCGGCTTCGAGCCGATGGTCTCGGAGCTCATGAACCCGCCGACTTCGGGCCGCGACAAGGGTCGCCTCGCGATCGTGGCACGCCTCGTCTGACCCGCTGCGCGCTCGTTCCTGCGCTCCCACGGCGAGCGGAGCTGCGCGCTGCGCGTCGGGCGCTACGCGATCCCGCCGAGCACGAGCTTCCCGATCATGCGGCCGCTCTCGAGCTTCGCGTGGGCGGCCCGGAGGCTCGCGGCCGAGAGCGGGCCGGCGCGCTCGGTCACGGTGCTGCGCAGGACGCCCTCGTCCACGAGGCGCGCCGCGGTGTCGAGGATCTCGTGCTGGCTCGCAAGGTCCTTCGTCCCGAACATCGCCTTCGTGAACATGAGCTCCCAGGAGAAGCGCACGCTCTTGCGCTGCAGCACGCCGGTCGGGAACGGCACGTCGCCCTGGGTCTCGACGATGGTGCAGATCGCACCCTGGGGCGCGATCACGTCGGCCATGCCCGCGAGGTGCTGCTCCGTCGAGTTGGTGCAGAGGATGTAGGCGGGGTCGGGCTCGCCGATGCGCGCGAGCTCGTCGCGCAGCGGCTTCGTGTGATCGATCGTCGCGTCGGCACCGAGCTCGCGGCACCAGGCGATCGACTCGGGCCGCGACGCCGTCGCGACCACACGCAGCCCGGCCACGCGCTTTGCGATCTGGATCGCGATCGAGCCCACGCCGCCCGCGCCGCCGATCACGAGCAGGGTGTCGGGCCGGCTCGCGTCGCTCGCGCGCCGCGGAGCGCCCATGCGCTCGAAGAGCGCCTCCCACGCGGTGAGCGTCGTGAGCGGGAGCGCGGCGGCGTCCTCGAAGGAGAGGCTCTTCGGCTTCCGCCCGACGATGCGCTCGTCCACCAGGTGGAGCTCGGCGTCGCAGCCCGGGCGCGTGATCACGCCCGCGTAGAAGACCTCGTCGCCGGGCCGGAAGAGCGTCGCGTCGGGGCCCGTGGCCTCGACCACGCCTGCGGCGTCCCAGCCGAGCACGAGGGGCGGCGCGGCGATCGGGATCCGGCCGCCGCGCATCTTCACGTCCACCGGGTTCACGGACACCGCGCGCACGCGCACGAGCAGGTCGCGTCCGGTCGCGACCGGCGCGGGCAGCTCGAGCTCGACCAGGCATTCGGGATCGGAGACCGGGAGATGGCGCTGGAGACCGATGGCTCTCATTCCACGAGGTTCGTCGCGCGGCCGCCTGGACGCAATGCACCCCGCGCCGGGCTTAGAGCGCGCAGGTCATGCGGACGTAGCCCGGCGCGCCCATCAGGGCCTCGAACTCCGGATGCTCGAGGCTCTCGACCACGCGGAAGCCGGCGCGCTCGTAGGCGAAGAAGGCGGGGTCGTTCCCGATCAGGCAGGAGATCTGGGCGGTCTCGAAGCCGCGGGCGCGCCCCTCCTCGAGGACGTGCTCGAGCAGCGCGGCCACGAGGCCGCGCCGCCGCTGGTCCGGTAGCGTGCCCACGTTCTCGACGATGAAGCGGCCGTCGGGCATGTCGGGGAAGCAGCGCATGAAGGGCGCGAGCGGCGCGGCGGCCCGCGCGGTCTGCGCCTCGCTCCAGCCGAGCTCGCGGAAGGCGCCGGCCAGCGGCGCGGCGAGGCTCGTCCCGCCGAGCGCGCGCGGCTCGAAGCAGCACAGCGCGGCGGCGGCCTCGCCGCCCTGCTCCGCCACGCGGAACACCGCGTAGTGGCACCAGGACGGCTCGCCGCCCGCGATGCGCTGCAATGCGCGCGCACGCTCGTCCGCTTCGGCGAAGACGAAGTCCCAGGGGCCGCGCGGCCGGTGGCCGCGCCCCGCCATCTCGAGCACGCGCGCGACCAGGGGCACGTCGGTCGCGCGTGCGGCGCGGAGCGAAGGCTTCATGGCGTCTCCTCGTGCCGGGGGCGGCCGGTCCGCAGGCGAGCATGCGCGGTGTCGCCCCGCACGAACAGGGCCACGGGGCACGGATGCGATGGGACCACGCGGTTCGCGCCGGGCCCGATCGTCCTCTCGAGCTTCACGCTGTTCTTCTGGGTCGCGCCCCTGGCGGCGCTAGTCGAGGCCGAGCCAGCCGCGCGCTTCCTCGAGCGAGCGGAACACGCGCACGGAGAGGACGCTCTCGTCGCTCATCAGCTCGTACATGCGCGCGACGCCGTACGTCACGTCGGTCGCGACGACGATGGCCAGGCGCGCCCGGGTCGGACCGCCTGCCACGCGGCGCGCAAGGTCTGCCGCGCGCCCGAGGGCGGCTCTCGAGACGCCGTCGAGGGTCGCTTCGCGCAGGTCGAGCAGCTCGTCCGCGTCGCGGGTGGTCTGCAACTCGTTCCAGACGCGCGCGACGTGCCGGAGCACGTCCTCGTCCCCGAGCGCGCCGAAGCCGCGGCTCAGGATCACGCCCGTCTTCGGGTCGACCTCGTACTCGATCGGCGCCACCGCTCACCCCTCTACCTCTGTATCAGATCCCGAGCGGTATCCGGCGCGAATCATCACAAGAACTCGGTGTCTTTCTCGATTCCGAGGAAAGTGCGGCCGACGAGCTCGTAGAAGGTCGGACGCAGCGCCACATGCTGCGTGACGCCGTGGAGGTCGCGAAAGACGCGCGCGAGCTTCGCGCCGCGCGCGAGCGCGCTAGCTCCAGCCATGCGGTGTGCGTCGTCGACGATCCGCACGGCGGTGTCGGCGGCGTGGAGCGACGCGAGGCGCACGTCGCGGCGCTGCTCCTTCGGCACGGGATCGCCGGCGCAGGCCGTGGCCCAGGCCCGGCCCTGCGCGTCGTGGAGGAAGCCGCGCGCCGAGGCCCACGCCGCCTCGCCGCGCGCGACGCTCGACTGCACGTCGGCGCGCTCGGCGAGGAGCCGCGAGCTCCCGACCGGGCGCTTCCCGGTGGCGAGGGCCTCGAGCTCGTCGAGGGCGGCGCGCGCGAGTCCCAGGGCGATCGGGCCGAAGCCCGTCGCGAGGAGCGTCATCTGCGGAAAGGCGTAGAGCGGATGCGCGAAGCTCGGGCGCGGCGTCCAACCGACGACGCGCTCGGTCGGAACGAAGGCGTCGCGCAGGCGGAAGTCGATGCTGCCCGTGCCCGCGAGGCCCGCGACGTCCCAGGTGTCGAGGAGCTCGGCCTCCGCGACGGGCAAGAGCACCATGTTCGTGCGCGGGATGCCGCCGGGCCCGCGCAAGAGCTCGCCGCCGTCGAAGTACTGGCAGCCCGCGCAGAGCCACTGCGCGTTCCAGGCGCCCGACGCGAACGACCACTGGCCGCTCACGCGGAAGCCGCCCGGCGCGGCGTCGGCCCGACCCATGGGATGGAACACGCCGGCGACCAGGGTCTCGGGCGTGGCGAAGACCTGGCGCGCGACGGCCTCGGGCACGAAGCCGAGCACCGTGGACGAGGTGATCGCGATGAACGCGCACCACGCCGCCGAGGCGTCCGCGTGGGCCAGGAGCTCGATCGCACGCATCGCCTCGGGCAGCGGCGCGTCGAGGCCGCCCAGGCGCGCGGGCACGAACCAACGGTAGACGCCCGCGCGCGCGAGCTCTGCCGAGAGATCGGCCGGGATGCGGCGCGCAGCCTCGATCTCCGCCGCGCGCGTCGCGAGGGTCGGCGCGAGCGCCCGGGCGACCGCCTCCGGTGACGCGTCGGCGAGCTCCGGCGCGCCGCGCGCGGCGGCGGTCGTCACGGTGCGCCGCTCACGCCGCGGCGTGGATCGGCGGGCGCCGACCGGACCAGGGCGCGGCCTCTTCGAGGCGCGCTGCGACGCCGAGGAGCGTCTCCTCCGCGCACATCCGCCCGGCGAGCTGCACGCCGACGGGAACCCCGTCGTGCTCGTGGAGCGGCAGCGAGATCGCGGGCTGGCCCGTCACGTTGAAGAGCGGCGTGAAGGGCAGGTAGGGGAAGAGGAGCTCGAGCCAGTCGTGGGCCGAGAGATCCTCGCGGTTCTGGTCGATCGTGCCGAGCCTGGCCGGGAGCTGCGCGAGGGTCGGCGTGAGGAGCAGATCGTGCGCCTCGAAGAACGCGCCCACCGCGCGCGACACGTCGTTGCAATGCTGCTGTGCCGTCAGCAGGTCGAGGGCGCTCCAGCGCTTGCCCTCCTCCCAGCAGCGCAGGGTCACGGCCTCGAGGTTCTCGATCGACGGCTTGCGGCCCGTGAGCCGCGCCACGCCCTCGACCGAGAGCGCGGTGTACGCCGTCCAGATCACGTGCTGCGACTCGAGGAAGGCGCTCCAGTCGTAGGCGGGCGCCGCGTCCACCAGCTCGTGGCCCTGGTCGGCGAGGAGCTTCGCCGTCCGCTCCACGGCGGCTGCGCACGCAGGGTCGATCGTGCCGCCGGCCGGAGAGCGCGTGGTGAAGGCGATGCGAAGGCGCCCGGTCGGCCGCGCGAGGGCCTCGGCGAAAGGCCGCGACGGCGGTGCGATGAAGCCCGGTGCGCCGACGTCGGGCCCGGCGATGCAGTCGAGGATCGCCGCGGCGTCGCGCACCGTCTTCGTGACCGCACCCTCGATCGCGAGGCCCGAGAGCGGGTCGCTCGCGTCGGGGCCCGTCGGTACGCGGTCGCGCGTCGGCTTCAGGCCGACGAGCCCGTTGCACGACGCCGGGATGCGGATCGAGCCGCCGCCGTCGTTCGCGTGGGCGAGCGGCAGGATGCCCGCCGCGACGGCCGCGCCCGAGCCGCCGCTCGAGCCCCCGGCGCTGCGCGTCGGATCCCAGGGATTGCGCACGGGGCCGTGGAGCACGGTTTCGGTGGTCGGGTTGTAGCCGAACTCGGGCGTCTGCGTCGTCACCACGGTCACGAGGCCGGCGCGCCGGAAGCGCGCCATGAGCTCCGTGTCGTGGGGGAAGACGCAGCCCTTCGCGAGCCGGCTGCCCATGTCGAGGGAGACGCCCTTCGCGTGGCAGATCAGCTCCTTGATGCCGAAGGGCACGCCACGGAACGGGCCGTCCGGCAGGCCCGCCTCGATCTCCGCCGCGCTCTCCTTCTCGAGCTGCTGCAGCACCGCGTTGATCTTCGGGTTCAGCTTGCGCACTGCGGCGAAGGCCGTGTCGGCGAGCTCGCGCGGCGTCACCTCCTTGCGTCGCACCAGCTCCGCCAGTCCGAGACCGTCGAGACGCGCGTACTCCTCGAGCGACAGCATGGAGCTCCCTTCGCGGCGAACCGCTAGATCGTGAGACGGAAGGCGTGCGGCTCGGCGGCCTCGCCGACCCCGGCGCGCGCGATCAGCTGGTCGCCGACCGGGATCACCTTGCGCAGCTCCGGCATCACGTCGCTCGCGAACAGGCGCATGTTCGCCTCGGCCAGGTCGTAGGGCATGCCGGCGAAGCTGAAGACGCCCGTGAAGGCCTCGGCCCCCGTTCGCTTCGTCCGGTCCATGACCTTCTCGTAGCACTGCTCCGGCGTGCCCCAGATCTGGAGGCTCATGAAGAACTCGGTCATGGCGTCGGCGCCGCCGTCGACCGTCGCGTGCTTCTGCATCTCGGCGTAGGACTCGTAGCCCTTCGTCTTCGAGAGGTGGTCGCCCACGAGCTCGTAGTGCTCGATCACCGAGCGGTAGTAGCCGCCGATGTACTTGCGCGCGTTCTCCTCCGCGCGCGCGGCATTCTCGTCGCAGTAGCACCAGCCCGCGAGCACCGGCGGCGGCGCCTCGCGCCCGTTCGTCTCGCGGTAGATGTTCCGGTAGGTGTTGAGCTCCGTCGCCACCTGGTCCCAGGGCTTCTGCGGGATGATCAGGATGCCGACGCCGAGCTTCGCCATGATCACGCTCGACTCGGGCGACACCGCGGCGGCGTAGGTGCGGCCGCGGAAGCTCTTGAACGGGCGCGGCCGGATGTCGCGGCGCGGCTGGTGCACGTAGTTGCCGTCGAACTCGCAGTACCCGCGCTCGAGGCCCTCGAGGATCATCTGCGCGGACTCCGTGAAGATCTCGCGCGCCGCGTTCTGGTCGACGCCGAAGCCGTCGAACTCGACGCGGCCGAGGCCGCGACCGATGCCGAGGATGAAGCGGCCGTCGCTCAGGTGGTCGAGCATCGCGACCTCTTCGGCCACGCGCATCGGGTTGTGCCAGGGCAGCACGACCACCATCGAGCCGAGCTGGATGCGCTTCGTGCGCCCGGCGAAGTACGAGAGGTACTGCAGCACGTCCGGGCACATCGTGTACTCGGTGAAGTGGTGCTCGACGCCCCACAGCGACTCGAAGCCGAGCGGCTCCGCGAGATCGCCGAGCCGAAGCTCGTTGCGATAGACGTTGCGATCCGTGCGGCCCTCGCCGCAGCCCTGGAAGATCACGCCGGTCCCTACGTGCATCGTGGCTCCTTCGCTGCGCATGCGCGCGCCGTCCGCCGAGGTTCATCCTACGCCCAACGCCTCGTGTTTGCAGAAGAACTGCGCGTCACGCCAGGGCGCGCCGCGGCGCGAAGTCGACGCCTGCGGGAAGCGCCATGCGCGGGCTCGACTTTGCGCCGAACGTGCGAGCGTGAGAAGGCACGTCGATCGGGCCCGCCGCGCGCCCGCTTGCGCGGGCCGCGCATCTCGGCGACATGGCGTGGTGGGCGCGCGAGGCGCCGCCCACGGCCGGGCCGGGAGAGGAGCGCGTGGAGCCCGCGAAGAGACCGGCGAAGATCACGCACCTTCCGACGAGCGCGGAGGACCGCATCGAGCGCGCCCTTGCGCCGTTCTTCCGCGACGTCGGCCTCTGGCCGGTGACGTTCGTCGTGGTCGCCCACGTCGTGCTCGCGATCGCGATGCTGCTGCTCGAAGCGGTGCGCACGCCGGGCGCGTTCGGGATCGCGGCGCTGTCGCTGCTCGTGATCGCGAGCGCCGACGCCTGGCGGCGCGACCTGGTGCGGCGCCGCCTCGGAGCCCTCGGCGCGACCTTGCTCGTGAGCTGGATCCTGGGCGTGATCGGGGCGATCGCGGCGAACCGGTTCGGTCTCTACTGAGCGCGAATCCCTAGGCGGTCTTCGCCGGCGCGCCGAGCAGCGCGATCACCTCGCGCACGCGCTCGCCGTGCATCGTCTCTTCGCGCCCGTTGAGCCGCAGCAGGCGCTGCACCTCGGGGTCGCTCTCGGCGTCGGCCCAGCGCTGGTAGCCAGCGTCGCCGTCGAGCTCGCCCTGCACGATCCCGGGCAGGAGCTGGGGCGGGATCGCGGACGGAAGGTCGATCGCGAACGGCGCGAGGTCGGAGGCCTCGGGCTCGAAGTCGTGGCCGAGCTTGATGCCGATCGCGCGCCGCAGGCGCTCGGCGTGGCCGCGCTCCTCGCGCCCGTTCTTGCGCAAGAGCTCCGCGGCGCGCGCGTTGCCGATGCGGTCGGCGAGCTGGTTGTAGAAATCCTCGCCCGAGCGCTCGATGCGGAAGGCGAAGCGCATCGCGTCGACGTCGAGCCGCGCGAGGCGCCCGAGCTCGGCGACGGCAGCGAAGAAGTCCTGGCTCGTGGTGGGCTGCGGCATGGGGTCTCCTCGGCAGTGGCGCGCGCGGGTGCGCGGGGTCAATCGACGGCCAGCTTCTCGCGTCCCAGGGCAGGAGGCAACGGGGCATGCGCGACGGCGTCCACGTCGTGGCGCGCCTCGCGCTCCGCGGCCCGGGCGAGCGCGCGGTCGGTCAGGGCCTCGTCTGCGCCGACGAGCGCGTGACGGCGTGAGAGCTCCGCGCGCAGCGCCTCCGCGACGCGCTCCGGCGTCGCGCCAGCGGCCTCGTCCTCGACGGCGCCCACGGTCGCGGGCTCGAGCGCGTAGCCGAGCTCCGCGTAGACCGGCTCGAGCACCGTTCGGGCCCGGGCGCTCGCGCCCACCACGATCACGCCGCCCACGTGCGCCGCGCCGCGGACCATGCGCTGGCCTACGCCCATCAGCTTCACCGCGCCGCGTGCGTTCACGCTCCACTCGCCGGGGCAGTACTCGCCGGGCACCTCGCCGACGCGCGCGTCCACGCCGAGACCACGCAGCGCGCTCTCGACGATCTCCGCCAGCTCGCGAAAGCGGTCGTGCACGCCGGTCCGGGGATCCGCCGCCGGAATCGACCAGGCGAAGGCGAGGCTCTCGCGCAGGAACACCGCCGCGCGTCCCCCGGCGAGGCGGAGCATCGGCGCGAAGCCGTGCGCGCGGGCGGCGGCGACCGCGTCGCGGAAGCCCGGGCGCACGGCGTCGAGGCCCGAGAACGCGAGCACGTCGTCGGGACGGTAGAGACGGAAGGTCTCGGGCGCCTCCCCGCTGGCCACGAGATCGAGGAAGCTGCGCGAGAGCGCCGTGTCGAGGGCCGGGCGGCCCGGCACGGCGCGGGTCGAGAAGGCGAGCGTTCGCATCGCGTCGAGCGTAACGCGCGCGCCGCGGAGGAGCCGGGCCGCGCGCGGATCCGCAGGCGGGCGTCGCCCGCGCGTATGATGGCGCGGGCGCCGCGCAGTGCGCCCGGGAGGACTGGATGGAATCGTCTCGCTACCCCGCGCTCCTCGTCGCCCACGGCGCGCTCGTGATCGGGGCCGGCATGCTCGCCGGCTTCGCCCTGGGCTTCGAGCTCGTGGGCTCGCTCTCGCCGGCCCCGGGCGCGAGCGCGGGCTTCGACTTCCCGGGAACCGAGCACGGCTGGCGCGCGGCCCACGTCGGCTGCGTGACCAACGGCTTGCTGCTCCTCGGCGTCGCGGCGGCGCTGCCGCGCCTCGTGCTGACGGCGGAGCAGGCGCGCTTCGTGACCTTCGCGCTGGTCGCCGTCGCGTGGGGCAACACCTGCTTCTACGTGTTCTCGAACTTCGCGCCGAACCGCGGCCTCACGCTCGGCGCGAACCGCTTCGGCGAGGCGACGCTCGTGGGCGCGCTCGCCTACCTGCCGGCGATCGTCGCGGCGCTGCTCGTGCTCGCGGTGCTCGCGATCGTCGCACGCGGCGCCTTCGCGGCGGCCGGTGCCGCCGCCGGCTCCGACACCGGAAAGGGACGCTAGAGGCCGCCGCCGATCGCGGTCTCGATCTCGGCCGGCCCGATGCGCTCGGAGAGGCCGAGCACGGCGTCGATGTAGGCGTCGCTCCGGTTGTAGTGCCAGATCACCTGGCGCTGCTCGACGTGGCCGATGCCGGGCTGCCAGCCGTTCTCGGCCAGGTAGCGCGCGGCGGAGGCCGCGGCGTCGTGCAGCGAGTAGAGGTCGACGCGACCGTCGCCGTCGCCGTCGACGCCGAAGCGCAGGTAGCTCGTGGGCAGGAACTGCGGGTGGCCGAAGGCGCCAGAGGGCGAGCCGGTGAGATCGAGCGGGCCCACGCCGAGGCGCTCCGTGACCGTGAAGGTGGCGCGCACCTCCGGATAGAACATCGACTCGAGCTTCGCGCCGCGCGCGCGCACCTGCTCCGCGACGGCCTCGTCGAGCACACCGTCCACCATCGCCTTGCCGTCGACGTTCAGTGCAAGGTTCTCGGGCTCGTTCGCCATCGCGAGACGCCCGAGGCCGTAGAGCACGATGCTGTCGCCGGTGTTGCGACCGCAGCGCGTCTCGACGTGGAGGATCGCGGCGACGACCTCCGCCGGGACGCCCGTCGCGCGCTCGGCGGATTCGAAGGCCGAGGCGTTCTCCGCGCGGCACTCCTGCGCACCGGCGACGCTGTCGGCGCGCAGCACCTGGCGGTACATCGAGTGGGGCTCGCGCGGCTCGACCGAGAACGTGAGCCCCGAGAAGGCGGGCATGCGCGGGTCCGCGAAGGCGCCGGCGGCCTCGCCGCGCGGAACGCCATCCGCCACGAGCTTCTCGACCAGCCAGCCCCAGCCCTTCGACGCCGCGATGCGCGTCTCGAAGCCCGGATCCTCGACCACGATCAGCGGCGTCGCCGGGGCCTGGGCGAGAGGCGTCGAAGGGGGCCGCGGCGCGGCGCAGGCCGAAGCCAGGGCCGCGATCCCTGCGGCGGCGGCGAGCGCCGCGAGACGCACCGGCCTCCCCGAAACGGCCCCGGGTCTCCCGATCGTCCTCACGTCCACGACTTGCATTCTCCTCACCCCCCGTCCGGTCGGGGACGGCGCGTCGGCGCCGAGGCCCCTCTGATCGACCGAACGGATCCAAGCTTGCGCGCCTGCCGGGGTTTTTTCCAGGGGAGACAGCGCCTCGCGCCCCGCGGCGCGCCGATCCGTGCTTCCATCGCGGCCTCTCGATCCGGCGCCCGCCCCGGGCGCCCCGAAAGGAGCCCCTTGGCCACCGTCGACCTCCGCGACGACGACTTCGAGCAGGTCGTCCTCGGCAACGACATCGTCGTGATCGACTTCTGGGCCCCGTGGTGCGGCCCATGCCGGAGCTTCGCGCCGGTCTACGAGGAGGCGAGCGAGCGCCACCCCGGGGTCGTGTTCGCGAAGGTCAACACCGAGGAGCAGCAGGAGCTGGCGGAGGCCTGCGAGATCCGGTCGATCCCGACCCTCATGATCTTCCGCGAGCGGATCCTGCTCTTCGCGCAGCCGGGAGCGCTCGCGCCGGGAGATCTCGACGCGGTGCTGGCGGAGGTGAAGGGCCTCGACATGGAGGACGTGCGGCGCCAGATCGCCGAGGGCGAGGGCGACGACGAGGAAGACGACGAAGGCTGAGCGCTCGGGCGAGGGCGCCGGCGAGGGGCCTCCGGCCGTGCGCCGTGGGAGGCGTCCAACCGGTGCGAGAGGTGCAGCCCAGGAAGGGGAATCGTGGGCCGACCGGCCCCTCGCCGGCGCGAGCGCGTCGATTCGCGCTGACGACGAGAAGAGCAACCGCCGTGCCAGCGGCCCCGACGCGCGCGCGGTGCCGCAGCGACGGCTCCTGCACGCAGGTTTCGACGATTCTGCCGTCGGGCTGCGTGCGCGCGCGCACGCTCGCTGCGATGTCGTTTGTAGAACCTGCGCGGCGCGCAACCACCCTGCGACCACGTCCGCTCTTCGCACGCGCTCACGCGCCACGCCGCGGGTCGAATCCCCCGGCACGCGACTTGCTCTGCGCTTCCGTCGAGTTCGATCCCCTTCTGCCATCGGGCGCCGCCGCCGAGGCGAGAAGGACGAGATCACGGGGGTGAAGCGCTGGTGTGCGACGTCGTCCCAGCTTGCTGGGGCGGGCACGGCGTCGCTCCCGCGGCCCCGGGGGCTTCGGCTTCCGGGGCCGTCCTCGTTTCGGAGCCCGAGCTGACGCGCGACCCCGCCTGATGCGCGCGTTCTAGCGCGCGAGGGCCCGCTCGCGGTCCGCCGCGTCGAGCGCGCGCCACGCGCCCGCTGCCAGGTCGCCGAGGGCGAGACGCCCGATGCGCACGCGCACGAGGCGCAGCGTCGGATGGCCGACCGCCGCCGTCATGCGCCGCACCTGGCGGTTCCGGCCCTCGACCAGCACGAGCTCGAGCCAGGTGTCCGGCACGGACTTGCGCACGCGGATCGGCGGGTCCCGCGGCGGCAGCGGCGGCGGCGACGCGAGACGCCGCGCCCGACACGGCAGCGTGATGCGGCCGTCGAGCCGGACGCCGGCCGCGAGGCGCGCGAGCGCCGCGGCGTCGGGCACGCCCTCGACCTGCGCCCAGTACGTGCGCGGGTGTCGCTTCGCCGGGTCGAGCAGCCGCGCCGTCAGCGCGGGCTCGTCGGAGAGCAGCAGCAGGCCCTCGCTCTCGGCGTCGAGTCGTCCGATCGGGTAGACACCGGGCGGAAAGCCGAAGCCCGCGAGGGTGGGCCGCGGCGAGCCGCCGGCGCCGAAGCGCGTGAGCACCCCGAAGGGCTTGTGGAAGGCGATCAGCACGAGGCGACGCTAGCCCGGCGCCGCCTCCCGGGGCCGCGCTCCGACCCCACGAGACGACGCCGGGCGCGTCGCCTTCCGCTAGCGCCCGCGCGGCAGCCGCGCGAGCGGGAAGGGCGGCTGCGCCATCGGGCGTGCCGCGAGCGAGAGCAGCGCGAACTCGCTGTCGTCGCCCGCGACGCGATTCACGCGCACCGCGTGGCACGTGCCGCAGCGGTGGACGATCGACCACTCGCCGAGCGGACGCACCCAGATCGCGATCGGCTCCATGCCGCCGTCGCAGCCTGCGCTGCGATCGCCGGGACGGTCGTCGACGTGCACGCTCCAGAGACAGAGCGGGCAGTGGTTGCGGTGCGCCGTGCCGGGCGCGTCGCGCCCGATCTCCTGACGGCAGTGGCGACAGCGGAAGACGTCGCCGTTCTCGGTGCGCTTCGGTCGGGGACGCCCGATCTCGTCGGGCGCATGGCGGTAGCTGCGGGACATGACGTCCGGATCTCCACGGACGCGCGCGCGGCGGGCGGGGCCCGGCGCGCGGGCGCAAATCGACCCTGGTTCGTGCCCGGGCCGAGCGCAGCGGAGACGACGCGGAGAGCGTGCTACGCGGCGGTGCGGCGAGGGCGGCCGAGCGATGCGATCTGCGCGCTGGTGGCAGTCATCGAGGCCCTCACGCGTGGGTCGTCCATGGAGACGCGGGCGCAGCCTACCCGCACGCCGCGCGACGGGTCAAGCGCCATTCGCGCTGCGGCCGAGGGCGCGCGCGACGGCCGCGGCGAGGGCGCGGGCGTCCGGCTCGCGCGTGAGGCCGAAGCTCGGCACGAGGTCGCGGCCGCGCGCATCGCGCAGGTGCACGCGCCAGACCCGGGCGCCGCCGGAGGGATTCTTCTGCTCCTCGGCGCGCGGCAGCCGCGCCTTCAGGGCTTCTCTCCTCGACGGCCCGAAGTCGGATGCGCACGGCGGACGATCCCGGCCGTCGCGCGCGCGGCGGCCCGGGATCGTCCGCTTCCGCGCTAGAGGCCCGCGAGGAGCTTCCGCTCCTCCTCGATCAACGCCTTGAACGACGGCCGCGCGTGCACGCGCGCCACGTAGGCTGCGAGCTTCGGCCAGCGCTTCGCGTCGATGCCACCGCCCGCGTGCTGCAGGTTCACGAACGGGCTTGCGACCGCGATGTCGGCGATCGAGAAGCGGCCGCCAACGATGCCGTCGCCGTCGGGCGCCTTCGACTCGAGCCAATCGAAGACGGCCGGCTGTGCCTCTTCGGCCTTCTTCACCGCGTCTTCGTCGGGCGTCTGCTTCATGAGCTTCCCTCGGATGATGCGCTGGAAGAAGAACGGCGCGTTCACCTCGACCAGCTTGGTGTCGGCGTACTCCTCGAGGAAGAGCGCACGCGCCCAGTCTTCGTCGTTCTTCGGGTAGATCGGCGGGCTCGGGTGCTTGCGCTCGAGGTAGGCGCAGATCACCGAGGAGTCGGCGACGGTGAAGTCGCCGTCCTGGTACGCCGGGATCTTTCCGAGGGGCGAGAGCGTCTTCCAGTTCGGCGGCGGCGCGAAGGGCGTCACCGGGTTGAGCTCGTAGGGAAGGCCCTTCTCCGTCATCACCACGCGCACCTTGCGCACGAAGGGCGAGAGACCGGCACCGTGAATCGTCGGCATGGGGATCCTCCTGGGTTGGGGTTCGAACAGCGAGGCACGATCAAGTCGATCCCGAGAAATCGAAGAGCTCGGGGAAGCGATCGAGGACGGAGCGCTCTCCGGACCACGAGCACGCGGGATTCTCGACGAAGGCGTCGGGCGGGAGCCGGCCCGACGCGAGCCCGAGCACGAGCAGCGGCGGCGCGACGAAGCTCGCGTCGGCGGCGCCGTCGGCCTCTTCGATCCGCGTGCCGTCCGGGCCGCCGCGCACCTGCAGGCGCAGCGGACCCTCCCCGCCGTCGCGCGCGACGCCGACCTCGACTGCGATCGACGGGCTCTGCCGCGCACGCGCGAAGGCTTCGAGGCCGAGGCGCAGCCAGTGGGGCTCGACGCGGTCCGTGGGCAGGGGCGCGCCGAGGAAGCGCACGCCCCAGCGCGTGAGCTCGAGCAGGGCCGGCTTCAGGGCGCGGCCGGCGTCGGTGAGCTCGTAGACGTCGCTGGCGGCGGGGGGCGGCTGGCGGCGCCGGGCGAGCACGCCGTGCTGGCCCAGGCGCTCGAGGCGCTCCGTCAGCACGCTCGGCGAGAGGCCCGGCAGGCGGCGGCGCAAATCGCTGAAGCGCTGGGGGCCGGCGAAGAGCTCGCGCAGGATCGGGATCGTCCAGCGCTCGCCGAGGATCTCGGCGGCGCGGGCCAGGGAGCAGAACTGGGCGTACCGGAAGTCCGGAGGCACGGGTCCAGACTAGCGGGACGCTGGTTCGAAAATCAAACCAGATGGTTCTGAAATCGAATCGAAGGGGCCCGGGAGGGGCGGGAAAGGGTGGCGGGCGGCCCGGAGATCAGGGGGAACTGTGTCTCCGGACCGCCCGCACTGGCAGGGCAAGGGTGAGTGCCCGCGCGTCTGTCCTTTCGGACCCCGGACCCGCGCCGACGGTTCCCCAGGCGTTCGGGTCGCCGGGGCCGCACGGACCTCGCCTCGATGGCGCGCTAGCGAGTTCGCAGCGCGTCCCGGATCTCGGTCAGGAGCAGCTCCTCCTTCGTGGGCTCGGGCGGCGGCGGCGGCGCCTCCTTCTTCCGGGTGAGCGTGTTCATCGCCTTGATCACCAGGAAGATCGCGAAGGCCACGATCATGAAGTCGATCAGCGTGTTGATGAAGGCGCCGTACTTGAGGAGCACCGCGGGCTCGTCGCCCTCCGGGCCGGCGAGGGTCACCGCGAGGTTCGAGAAGTCCATCCCGCCGAGGAGCATGCCGATCGGCGGCATCAACACATCGTTCACGAACGAGCTCGTGATCTTTCCGAACGCGCCGCCGATCACCACGCCGACCGCGAGGTCGACGACGTTGCCGCGCATCGCGAACTCCTTGAACTCCTGGATGAAGCCCACGCTGGTCCTCCTCGTCTGGCTCCGCTCGGTGTCGGAGCCGCCCCGATCGTAGACCCGAAGATCCCATCGGCGACGAAAATCTGTCTCCTTCCATGCGAAAATGCGTCCGAAGGTTGGGGTGGATGGACGTGGTCGAAGGTACGGAGCAGAAGAGCGGGCCCGGCCGGCCGGATCGAACCGATTCGCCCGCGGGACCGATCGCGATCCTGCGCGAGACGCTGCAGGAGTGGAGCCGCGACGGCGCCCTCACGTACGGCGCCGCCCTCGCCTACTACACGCTGTTCTCGCTCGCGCCCCTGCTGCTGCTCGTGATCGCGATCGTCGGCCTCGTCGCCGGACCGCAGCTCGCCGAGAGCACGATCGTGGAGCGGCTGGAAGCGAGCGTCGGGCCCGACGGCGCGAAGACGGTGCAGGAGATGCTGAAGAACGCGAGCCGCCCGGCGGCGGGCATCACGGCCACGGCGGTGTCGCTGGTGACGATGTTCTTCGGCGCCACCGCCGCATTCGGCCAACTCCGGGAATCGCTGCGGCGGATCCTCGACTCGCCTCCGCAGCGCCACCCGACGGGCATCGTCGGCATGGCGCGCCAGCGCGCGATGGCGTTCGGGATGATCCTGCTGCTCGGGATCGTGCTGATGCTCTCGCTGGTGGCGTCGGCGGTGCTGAACGCGATGGGCGGCTGGCTGGCGGTGCACCTGCCCGTCGCCTCGGCGGTGCTGCCCTATGCCAACTTCGCGGTGTCGTTCGTGCTCGTCGCCGTGCTGTTCGGGATCGTGTTCAAGGTGCTGCCCGAGTCCGACATCGGATGGGGCGACGCCTGCGTCGGCGGCCTCTTCACCGCGGCGCTGTTCGGCGTCGGCAAGTGGGCGATCGCGCTCTACCTCGGACGCGCCGCCGCGTCCTCCGTCTACGGCGCGGCGGGCTCGCTCGTCCTGCTGCTGCTCTGGATCTACTACTCCGCGCAGATCCTCTTCCTGGGCGCCGAGTTCACCGAGGTCTGGTCGCGGCGCCGCGGCTCGCGACGGGATCGCGCGGAGGCGTGACGCCGGCTCAGGGGTGAGGCGCCTCGAGCCACGCCGAGCGGCAGAACACGGGCGCGTTCACCGGATTGCAGCGCCCCGCAGCCCCGGTCGCGACGCCCGGGAGATCGACGCGATAGCCCGTGCCGAAGCGCGGGTCCGGCACCGCGTAGTCCGTCGAGACGTACTGCGCGCCGCTCGCGAGGGCGGCGTCGCGCGGCGCCGTGTCGCCCGTGCGCGCCTCGTGGGTGTCGGCGTCCGCGCGCGTGCGCACGAGGTAGCCCTCCCGCACCAGGTCCTCGATCAGGCCCGGATCGGCGAGGGGATCGTTCTGCTTCACGAACGCCGCGTCGGCGTCGCCCGGGACCGCGTTGGTGAAGAGCACGCGGCCTTCGAGGCTCGATCGGCCCGCGCGGTAGAGCGCGCGCTTCGTGCCGCCATTGTCCATCAGGAAGACCACGCGCCCGCGCGTCTCGCCCAGCGTCGGCCAGCCGGCGCTGCGCACGGCGTCCTCGAGCGTGGCGTGCGCGCCGCGCACGTCGTCGGGCGTGAGGAGCTTCGCAGGCGGCATCACCGAGCGGATCTCGGCGTCGAGGGCGTCGAGCTCAGGGGCGCCGATCGGAAGCGGCTGGGCCAGCTCCGAGAGCGGCACGAACGGCGGATCGTCCTTCAGCTCGACCAGGACCGCGATCGGAAGGTGTCGCGGATGCGCGTCGCTCCAGGCCCGGATCTCCTCGAGGCAGGCGACGAAGGTCTCGCAGGTCGACACGAAGTCGATGTCGGGGATGTGGATCACCTTGAAGCCCGGCTCGTACATCGCGGGGTTGTCCGAGTACGGCGGCAGGTTCGCGAGCACATTGCCGAAGCGGCGCGCGAAGAGGCCGCCAGACGGGTCGGTCCAGACGTCGATCTCGATCTGTCGGATGCCCTGGTCGGAGAACTGCGTCGCGAGGGGCGGATGCGTGTACTGGATGTCGTAGGCGAGGGCCGAGATCGCCGCGAGGATCGAGAACAGCGGCTCCTGGGGCTCGACGTGGTAGCTGTTGTGCGAGCCGACCACCTGCACCTCGTTCAGACGCACGCAGTCCTGCAGCGCGATGCGACGGGCGTCGAGGAAGCCGCGCGCGAAGGTGCGCAGCCAGGCCGGCCCCTGGTCCAAGACGCCGAGGCGCGTGAGCTGCGCCTCGGTCCGATCGAGGGAGACCATCGTCGCTGCCGCATTCCGACACGTGACCGAGTCGGCGCCGGCGCCGGGCGAGGCGCCGGATCCGAGGTCGCAGGCCTGGAGGAGGGGGAGTGCGACGAGAGCGAGCAGCGCGAGCACGACGTTCCGCATGGAGCCTCCGCGGGAGCGAGAGTGGACGCCTTCGGGCGGCGGAGTCAAACGAGCTCGACGCCGAGCGCGATGCCCATGCCGCTCCCGATGCAGAGCGACGCGACGCCGCGTCGGCCGCCGCGATCGCGCAGGGCGTGGAGCAGCGTGGTCAGGATGCGCGCGCCGGAGGCGCCGACGGGGTGGCCGAGCGCGATCGCGCCGCCGTTCACGTTCACGCGCTCGCGGTCGATCTCGGGCAGCTCGCGCAGCACGCCGAGGGCCTGCGCCGCGAACGCCTCGTTCAGCTCGAACAGGTCCACGTCGTCGGCCTTCCACCCGAGCTTCGCGAACAGGCGCGGCACCGCGCGGGCGGGCCCGAGCCCCATCACGCCGGGATCGACCCCGGCGGACGCGGCGCCGACCACGCGCGCGATCGGGGTCCAGCCCTTCGCGCGCACGGCCCGCTCCGAGGCGAGGAGCAGCGCCGATCCGCCGTCGTCGATGTTGGAGGCGTTGCCCGCGGTGACCGTGCCGTCCTTCAGGAACGCGGGGCGCAGCTTCGCGAGCGCCTCGAGCGGCGTCGGCCGCACGTCCTCGTCCTGCTCGAAGCGCAGCGGCTCGCCCTTCTTCTGGGGCACCTCGAGCGCGAAGATCTCGTCGCGGAACTTGCCCGCGGCCTGGGCCTTCAGCGCCTTCTCGTAGCTCGCGGCGGCGTACGCGTCCTGCTCCTCGCGCGAGATGCCGTGGCGCTTCGCAACGTTCTCGGCCGTCACGCCCATGTGGACCTTCGTCACCGGGCAGGTGAGGCCGTGCACCAGCAGGTCGACGACGGGCGCGTTGCCCATGCGGTAGCCCGTGCGCGCGCGATCGAGCGCGTAGGGCACGCGGTTCATGTTCTCCATGCCGCCCGCGAGCACGACCTCGGCGTCACCGGCGCGGATCGCCTGGGCGCCGAGCGCCACCGCCTTCAGCCCCGAGCCGCACGCCTTGTTGATCGCGAAGGCGGGCACGGGCTCGGGGATTCCCGCCTCGAGGGCGGCGACGCGGGCGGGGCAGATCTCGTGCCCCGCCTGGAGCACGTGGCCGAGGATCACCTCGTCCACCTCGGCGGCGTCGGCGTCCGCGCGGCGCAGCGCTTCGCGCAGGGCGGCGGCGCCGAGGGTGGGAGCAGGGACGTCCTGGAGGGCGCCGCCGAAGCCCCCCACGGCGGTGCGGCAGGCGCTCACGACGAAGGCGTCAGACATCAGGTTTCTCCTTGTGGCGCGCCATCATAACTCTCTCTTGACGACCGTTCAGCGGTCAGGCCTACTGCTTCGAACCGCCCACCCAGGAGACCTCCGCCCCATGCTTTGCGCCCCGGCTCGCTCCGCTCGCTTCCCGTTCTCCCTCCCCCGTCCCCTCGTCCTGGCCGGCCTCGCCGTGGCGGCGGGCCTCTCGATGGGCCCGAGCTGCAACCCACAGGCGGTGAAGCCGGTCCCGGGCGACCTCTCGAGCTACCAGGTCGTGACCCTCGCCCCGGGCGCCGACCTCGAGGCGCGGGCCCGGGCGGCCATGCTCGCGGCCAAGCCGGGCACCGTGATCGACTTCCCGGCCGGCTTCTACGAGATCGAGGGCGAGCTGAACCTCGACGTCTCCCACGTGGCGCTCCGCGGCAAGGGCATGAGCCAGACGATCCTGAGCTTCCGGAACCAGGGCGCCGGCGCCCAGGGCATCGTGGTCACCGCCGACGCCGTCGTGATCCAGGACCTCGCGGTCGAGGACACGAAGGGCGACGCGATCAAGATCCAGCTCGCGAACGGCGTCACGATCGACCGCGTCCGGGTCGAGTGGACGAACGGGCCGGCGCGCACGAACGGCGCCTACGGCTTCTATCCCGTCGACTGCCAGAACGTGCTGATCCAGAACAGCGTGGTGAAGGGCGCGTCCGACGCGGGCATCTACGTCGGACAGTCGGAGACGATCGTCGTCCGCTACAACGACGTGCAGTTCAACGTGGCCGGCATCGAGATCGAGAACTCGCTCGACGCCGACGTCTACCTGAACAGGGTCACGAACAACACCGGCGGCATCCTCGTGTTCGACATGCCGAACCTGCCGAAGCAGGGCGGCCGCAACACCCGCGTGTTCCTGAACGCGATCTACCAGAACAACACCCAGAACTTCGCCCACGGCGGCGCCGTGGGCGTCGTGCCCGCGGGCACGGGCGTGCTCGTGCTCGCGAACGACGAAGTCGAGATCATGTCGAACTTCATCCACGACAACGGCACCATGGGCATCACGGTCGCGAGCATCGTTCCGACGGGATTCCCGAACCGGCCGCCGGCGCCGGGCTTCCCGGTCTACGACGGCTACCCCGAACGCGTGCACGTGCACGGCAACACGCTCGCGAACAACGGCATGATCGGCGATCCGAACACGGACTTCGGGAGGCTGCTGCCGGCCCTGTTCAAGGGCTTCGGCGCGCCGGGCGTCCCCGACATCGTCTACGACGGCTTCATCGATCCGGCGAAGGCGCAGGCCGACGGCCAGCTCCCGCCGCATCTGCGGCTGTGCGTGCACGACAACACCGGGGCGACCTTCGGCAACATCGGCGGCTTCGTCGAGATCAGCTTCGACGACACGCCGTTCCGCTGTGCGCATCCCGCGCAGCCCACCGTCGTGCTCGACCCCCCGCTGCCGCTGCCGACGATCCCGCCGGCCCACACGCCCGAGGAGATCGACGCGCTCTGCCACGCGGCGGGCGTCGGCGTGAACTGGGCGGCCTTCGCGGTCGACTGTCCCGAGCTCGCGGACTACCGCCTGTTCGCGACGAACGATCCGACCGGCGCCCCGAACCCGGGCGGCGTGCCCTTCGACCTGACGACGCCGCTCTTCTCCGACTACGCGACGAAGTACCGCGTCGCGTTCCTCCCCCCGCCCTCACCCGGCGGTCCGCCGCAGCCCGCGACCTACGACGCCGAGACGATCTTCGACTTCCCGGTCGGCACGATCATCGCGAAGACGTTCACCTTCCGCGTCGACCAGCGCGACCCGTCCCTGGGCGAGCGCTGGGTCGAGACGCGACTGCTGATCCGACGCGCGACGGGGTGGGTCGGCCTGCCCTACGTCTGGGCCGACGATCGCAGCAGCGCGACCCTCGAGCCGGGCGGCGCAGCGCGCGACGTGAGCTGGATCCACTTCGACGGCGGCACCCGCATCACCCACTACCGCGTCCCCAACACGAGCCAGTGCACGGCGTGCCACTCCGGCGGCGGCGGCAACGAGCCGATCGGTCCCAAGGCGCGCATGCTGAACGGCGACTTCGCCTATCCGGGCGGCGTCGAGAACCAGCTCGAGCACTGGGCGGCGAACGGCTTCCTGGCCGGGCTGCCGGCGCTGCCGGTGAGCCAGCTCCCGCGGCTCCCGGTCTGGAACGACCCCAACGACGGCACGCTCGAGGCGCGCGCACGCACCTATCTCGAGATCAACTGCGCCCACTGCCACAATCCGCAGGGACGCGCGCGCTTCTCGGGCCTGCACCTCGAGGCGACGGTGCCGGTCACCACCGAGCTCGGCGTCTGCAAGCCCCCGACGGCGGCGGGCACCGGCGGCGGCAACCTGGTCTACGACATCGTGCCCGGGGACCCCGCGAGCTCGATCCTGATCTTCCGCATGGCGTCGGTGGACCCGGCGATCCAGATGCCCGAGCTCTCGAAGAGCGTGGTGCACGACGAGGGCGTCCAGCTCATCGCGAACTGGATCGCTACCCTGCCCGGGAGCTGCCAGTAGCCGCCGCCGCAACTCGGCACGGCCGGACGTGGCCGGAATCGGGGGCCGGGATTGCCGGGATCGGATCGTTTCGTCGCGCTCGAGGGCTGCTTCAACTTCCGTGACCTGGGCGGCCGCGTCACGCGGAGCGGCCAGCGCGTCCGCACGGGCCGGCTCTTCCGCAGCGACGCCCTGCACCACATGACGCCCGCGGACGTCTCCCGCGTGCGCGACGCGCTCGGCGTGCGCACGGTCGTCGACCTGCGCTCGGGCGTCGAGCGCGAAGCCGAGGCGCCCGCCGCCCTCTGCGCCCCGCCCGTGACGCTCCATCACGTGCCCCTCTTCGACCGGGAGCGGACGGGCGCGGGCAGCGCCGCGAGCCTCTCCCTCGGCCAGCTCTACGCACTGATGCTGCAATTCGCGCGCGAGCAGATCGTGCGGACCGTCGGGATCCTGACCGAGAGCGAGGCGCCGGCCGTCTTCCACTGCGCCGCCGGCAAGGACCGCACCGGCGTCGTCGCCGCCGTGCTGCTCGGCGCCCTCGACGTGTCCGACGAGGTGATCGTCGAGGACTACGCCGACACACGGCGGAGCCTCGATCGGATCGTGGCGCGGCTGCGCGAGTCCGACAGCTACGGCTACGTCTTCGAGGAGCTCCCCCCGGAGACGCTCCATGCCGAGCCGGCGACGATGGAGGAGCTCCTGGCGCACGTGCGCTCCCGCTACGGCTCGATGCAGGGCTACCTGCGGGAGGCGGGCGTGGCCGACACCGCGTTCGATCGGCTGGCCGAGCGCCTGCTCGAGTAGCCGGCGTCTTGGCGGCGGCGCGGACCGGCCGGTACGCTCGCCCGACCCGCAGAGCCACATTCCTGGAGATCCCCCGACCCATGCCGAAGAACGCCGATTTCGTCCGCTTCGCCGGCACCCCCGGCTACATCACCTCGGGTCCCCTCGTCGACGCCGTGAACTGCGCGATCGCCCTCGAGCGTCCGCTCCTGCTCAAGGGCGAGCCCGGCACCGGCAAGACGGTGCTCGCGCGCCACGTCGCCGAAGGCCTCGGCATGCCGATGCTCTCCTGGCACATCAAGTCGACGACGAAGGCCGCGGACGGGCTCTACGTCTACGACACGGTGCAGCGCCTGAACGACAGCCGCTTCGGCACCGGCGACGTCTCCGACATCCGCCACTACATCAAGTACGGCTCCCTCGGGCAGGCGTTCGCGGCGAAGGACCGCCACGTGCTCCTGATCGACGAGGTGGACAAGGCCGACCTCGAGTTCCCGAACGACCTGCTGCGCGAGCTCGACGAGATGCGCTTCACGGTGGTCGAGACCGGCGACGAGGTCGTGGCGAAGCAGCGCCCGGTGGTGATCATCACCTCGAACAACGAGAAGGAGCTGCCGGACGCGTTCCTGCGCCGCTGCATCTTCCACTACATCGAGTTCCCCGACCCGGCGCTGATGCGCCAGATCGTGGCCGTGCACCACCCGAACCTCGACGCGAAGCTGCTCGACCAGGTGCTCGTGAAGTTCTACTGGCTGCGCGAGCAGAACGAGCTGCGGAAGAAGCCCTCGACCTCGGAGCTCGTGGACTGGATCGCGGTGCTGCTGCGCTCGGGCATCACGCAGAAGCAGATCGAGGAGCACATCCCGTTCGTGGGCGCCCTGCTCAAGAAGGAGCAGGACGTCGACGCCCTGCGCGCCCACGACGAGCGCAACGGCCGCTACCCCACGAAGTGGGCCGAGCTCGGCCCCCGCTACAACCAGTAGGCCCGTCGGCCCGGAGGGGAACGCGATGTTCCTCGACCTCTTCTACGGTCTGCGCGACGAAGGCGTCCCGGTGTCGCTGCAGGAGTGGCGCGCCTTCCTCGAGGCCCTCGAGCACGGCCTCCATGGCTCGAGCCTCGAGCGCTTCTACCACCTCGGCCGCGCCTGCCTGGTGAAGAGCGAGACGTTCTTCGACGCCTACGACCGCGTCTTCGGCAAGCTGTTCAAGGGCATCGAGGGCAGCCTCGGCGACGCCGTCACGAACGAGCTCCTGGACTGGTTGAAGGACCCGAAGAACTTCCCGGAGCTCACGCCCGAGCAGCTCGCAGCGCTCGAGCAGCTCGACCACGACGAGCTGATGCGACGCTTCCAGGAGCGGCTCGCCGAGCAGAAGGAGCGCCACGACGGCGGCGACAAGTGGATCGGCACGGGCGGCCGCTCGCCCTTCGGCCACGGCGGCACCCATCCGACGGGCATGCGCGTCGGCGGCCCGCCGAAGAGCCGCTCGGCCAGCAAGGTCTGGGAAGAGCGCCGGTTCAAGGACTACCGCACCGACCAGACCCTCGACATTCGCCAGCTCCGGGTCGCCCTCCGTCGGCTGCGCCAGCTCGTGCGCCACGGTCCCCAGACCGAGCTCGACCTCGACGAGACCATCGACGAGACCTGCCGCAACGCCGGCGAGATCGACCTCGTGTTCCGGGCGCCGCGCAAGAACGACGTGCGCCTGCTGCTGCTGATGGACGTCGGCGGCACCATGGACCCTTACTACGAGCCCGTGAGCCGGCTGCTGACGGCGCTGCACGAAGAGCGCGGGCTGCGCGACTTCCGCGCCTACTACTTCCACAACTGCGTCTACGACCACCTCTACACCAGCGCGGGCCTGCGCCGCGAGCACGCCGTGCCGACGGCGGACGTGCTGCGCAAGCTCGACTCGCGCTGGAAGGTGGCCTTCGTGGGCGACGCGGCGATGCATCCGAACGAGCTGATGTCGGCCCACGGCGGCATCGACCCGCGGATCACGACGGCGACGCCGGGCATCACCTGGCTCCAGCGCATCGCGCATCACTTCGAGCGCAGCGTCTGGATCAACCCCGACCCGCCCGACGCCTGGGAGGGCTACCAGACCTCGCGGATCGTGAAGCGGCTCTTCCCGATGCACCACCTGAGCGTGGACGGGCTCGCCGAGGCCGTGCAGTCGCTGGTGGGCGCGCGCTCCTGACCCCGCTCCGGGCTCAGCCTCTCGGCTGAGCGCTCGCGAACGTCCCGGGAGGCGTGGCGGCGGCGGGCCGCCGCGCCCCCCAGGACGCGCGCGCTAGCCGATCAGGCGGCGGCCGAGGCGGCGGGCGCCCG
>Ga0105106_10000204_pt1 | contig 40799 bp, 40 predicted proteins | sample PPLLaktember2015_5_FD_79109 | JGI IMG/M metagenome (GOLD analysis project Ga0105106, IMG submission 79109) | Freshwater sediment microbial communities from Prairie Pothole Lake near Jamestown, North Dakota, USA - PPLs Lake P8 Core (1) Depth... | ecosystem: Environmental > Aquatic > Freshwater >... | reverse complement strand
CGTCCACCCCAGTCTCAGGATCGATGACTTTCGAAAGGCGATCCAATATAGCCTGGCGAAGCGTTTCAGGAATCGTCATGGGCTGCCTCCGTTCCATTTACTCGGGCGGCAACGATTTGCCAGGCAGCGGTCATTGCCTGGCTGGCCGGCGCCTCGGGCCGATAGGCTGTCGTCGGTTCGCCGTTGATCATGGCTTCGGTGACAGCCGGGTCAAAGGGAATGCGTCCGATCACTTCAATGCCTAATTCAGAGCAAACTGCTTCGATCTGAGTCGTGCCTTCCAGGTAAATATCGGTCTTGTTGATGATCACCAGCGCCGGGATGTGAAAATGGGTTGTGGTTTGCAAGATGCGCCCTAGATCGTGAATCCCTGCCAGGGATGGTTCGGTGACGATCAGGGCCAGATAAGCCCCAGCTGCTGCAGCGATGACCGGGCAACCGATGCCGGGTGGACCATCCACGATCACCACCTGGCTGTTGGTATCAAGCGCCAGCAAGCGGGCATTTTGCTTGACCAGCGTCACCAGCTTGCCGGAATTTTCTTGCGCGGGATAAAGATCGGCATGGAAGAGCGGTCCATAGCGGCTCTCAGAGCGATACCAGCGCCCGGCTGTCTGCGGCTCCATGTGAATGGCATCTTCGGGGCATTGGTAGACGCAGGCCGCGCAACCATCGCAGGCAATCGCATCCACGGCATACGCAGGCTGTGTGTGGGTAGGGAGAACGATCGCCTCGAAGCGGCAAACCTGCTCACAGTTTCCGCAGCCCTGGCAAAGCTGCGGATCGATCATGGCCACCGAACCACCGGTGAAATCGTGCGTTTCGCGACGATTGGGTCGCAGCACCAGATCAAGGTTAGCGGCATCTACATCAGCGTCAACCAATACAGCCTGAAGAACGGATGGGCCAGCATACGCCAAGTGAGCGAATGCTGCCGCCTGGCTGGTTTTGCCGGTGCCGCCTTTGCCGCTGAGGATGACCAGTTGTCTCATAGGATCGGCTCCACCCGATGCAGGCTGGCGATTAAGCACATCCCGGCGGGCGGTGAAAAAGAAGCGGTTTGATTTGTTGTCGGTTCATAGCCTGCGGCTGATGTGCCTGAACACCTGGCGGAAACAGTCACCATATTCCGGGTGAATATCCAGCAACGTTTTTCCCTGGGCCACACCTTCGGCAATAGCACGCTTAAAAGGGATGCGCAGCAGCACTGGCAGGCGCTTTTCGGCGCAGAACGCATCCATGTCTGGGTAGGGGCTATTCTCACGGTTGATGATCACCCCTGCTGGGATGCCCAACTTAGCTGCGACCTGGGCTGCCAGGCGTAGATCGTGCAGGCCGAAGGGCGTCGGTTCGGTCGCCAGCAGCAGGTAATCGCTGCCGCGGATGGTTGCCACCACCGGGCATGAAGTTCCCGGCGACGCATCGCGCAGTACCACCTGCCCAGACGCCGGCTGCGCCCAGGCCAACAGATGGCGGATAACTGGCACAGCCATGGGTTCGCCCAAATTCAGCACGCCGCGCGCAAAGGCAACTCCATCACGGCCCAGTCCATGCTCGAGTATTCCCATACGGTTTGGGATCTCTGTGATCGCTTTCTCTGGACACAGTGCTGCGCAGCTTCCACATCCGTGACATAGCTGCGGAAAAACCAGCGTTTTCTGGCCCAACACGGTAATGGCGTGGTACTGGCATACCTCTGCACATTTGCCGCAGTGGGTGCACCTGGTTTCGTCCACAGACGGAATAAGCAGCGCCACATCCTGTTGCTTATCTAACTTAGGATGTAGGAAGAGGTGTGCATTGGGCGCTTCCACATCGCAATCCAGAAAAAGCGGCGGAGGGGGTTGCTCCGCCGCCAGACTTATGGCAAGGCTGGCGGCTACGGTGGTCTTACCGGTTCCACCTTTGCCGCTGGCGATAGTGATGATCATCTACTAACCACGTCCGTGATGTCCCTGCCGGGTAGGAGCGCCAATTTTCTCGAGCTGCCCGACTTTGAAGCGTTCGATAGCCTGGCTGGCTGTACGGCAATCTCCATAGCGATACATGGCAATACCAGCTGCCTGCAACGCATCAAAGGCATTGGGGCCAAACTCGCCGCTGATGGCTGCTGCAACATTGAAATTAAAAATGCACTGAGCGGCTTTGATGCCAGCTCCACCAGCAGCGTTCGCCCCAAGGTTGGTATGAACCTCCCACTCGAGGGTGTCTATATCTACCACTAAAAAATAATCGGCACGTCCAAAGCGCGGATCAATGGCCGCCTCCAGACCTGGAGAGGTGCTTGTTAGAACGATTCGCATACATCACTCGCGGACCATCTTGGTCCCGCACTTTGGGCAGATCTGGTCAATGCAGCGCTGACCTACCACATGCGGCTCTTTCTGTCCGCACTTCGGGCAAACGCAGTCGCCGCCAGGGCCAGATCCTGGTTTGGTGCCACCACCGCGCCCGCCCCCTCCGCCTGCGCCGCGCCCAAAACCGCGCCCGCCCTGGCTTTGTCCTGTGCCACGCCCCTGGTCGCGTCCCTCCCCGCCACCAGCGTTGCGATCTTGCCCAAATCGGTTACGAAAGAATTGCTGAAACATAATTTCTCCTTTTTATTTATCGAGGCGGTTGCACAGGAGCAACCACCCCCTGCTTAAGATTTACTCCATGTCTGGGTTCCAGACTTCCCACACCTTGCCCACCAGATCGGGTCCAGGTTTGAGGGTGGGCTTGCCGAGTTCCCAGCCGGCTGGAGTAGCTTCCTTGCCGCCAGAAGCGCGTACCAGCTGGAAAGCCTGGATCTGCCGTATTGATTCGGATAACTTGCGCCCAACGGGCGGGGTGAGCACTTCCATCGCCTGAATCACGCCGTCTGGGTCGATGATGAAGCGCCCGCGTAGCTCGATACCCTGGTCCTCGTCCCAGACGCCGTAAGCACGACCCAGGTTGCCGGCCTGGTCTGAAGCCATATGGAAGGGTACGCCACCCTTGACCATCTTGCTCAGCTCGTGGTCGTTCCACATCTTGTGCACAAAATGACTGTCTACGCTGACCGAAATGACCTCAACACCCAGCTCCTGCAGCACCGGATACTTGTCGGCGACCGCCGACACTTCCGTTGCTCAGACAAAGGTGAAGTCGCCGGGGTAGAAGCAGAGCAGCACCCACTTGCCTGTATAATCGGACAGCTTAACGGGACCAAAACCGCCCTGGTAGTAGGATGGGGCGGTGAAATCAGGGGCCTTCTGCCCCACACGAGCGGTCATGGGAGTCTCCTTTCGTTCAGGTAACATGGGGGTTGGGGATTCGGCAGGCGATCCACCTGTCACGGTGCCCGTCACGCGGGCGCAGCCCGTTGTTTCTGCCATATTGTCTCCTTTCGGTTTCGTAGATTATCCTTTTCGAGGTGCCTACGCCGCTGAAACAGTACTTCTTTAGTGCAGCCTATCTACCTGATCCACGATCGTGCCTTTGACATAGGCCATCACCGCCTCATCAATCGCGACGATATCGGTTACCACCGGGCGGATGCCACGCACCTTCATGCTCTCATAGGCGCCCATGCCCATACCACGGCACAGCAGGGCTTCGCAGTCAGCGATCGCATCAGCCATTTGCATGTGCTTGTTATGAGATACGGCATCCATGCCATGCGGCTGGCCAGGCTGCTCCTCTGCGTGGGATTGATTCACAAAGTGAGCATGCCCAAGCTTATCGCGCAGGTCGCGCTGGACGATCTGCCCATTTTCGACCATGGCAACCAGGTAGTAAGCCGCCCGCCCAAAATGCTGGCTGATGGTGGCCCCATCATCGGTGATTGCAGCAATTTTAATGATCTTTGACTTTTCCATTCTTACCTCTGATAAGTAGATTTATGAGCGGGATTTCATCAGACAATCAGCTTTCCAACAGCGGTACCCCAGGATCGTGATCACGACCAGGGCGATCATCACACCACCCAGCTCGACCCACTGCCAGGATTCGAGCTGGCTGAAACGCAACCAGAGGAATGATGGCGTTCCCTCGTTCGTGGTGGCGGCTGCCTCGACCGGCGTAGCGGTGATGATCGGCTGGGGTGTATTGCTGACACCTGCTACGCTGGAAAAGGCTACCACACGTGACATGTAATCTTCTTCATGGCAGTTCTGGCAGCGCTCGGCATGCCCACGGGTTGGGTACAGTACCAGCCCTTCATGCGCCTCTTCCTCGACCATGCTGTCGGTCCGCCCGCCGTGACAGTAGATGCAGTGCATAGGAGCATCACACAGGCAGAACCATTTGCCGCTGTCATACAGATAGTATTGATGAGTGTGGCAGGCCACACAGTTAGCGTCATTTTCAGGGGTGGACTCCTGTGCATAGGCAGGAAATACCTGAATGACCAGGAGCATTCCCAGGACGAGCAGGCATATGGCAATCCATTTGCGGGACATTATTACCACCATATCAGTAATGATCCGATACTTTCACCATACCATAAATTATCCGAGTCTAAAATGCTGCTCAGTGGGGTGATCTTTCTCATCGGTCGGGCACAAGATCAGCAGAAAGCGAGATTCAGTGCTACCTGTATTCTTCCAGCGGTGGGGCAGGTGCGCCTCAAAAACCAGGCTGTCATCCGCCTCCAGCGTATAGGTTTGATTCTCGATCGTATAGCACAGGCTCCCCTTCAGGCAGAAAACGAATTCGATGCCGGTATGGACGATGGGGTCTGGTCCGCTGTCTGAATCAGGCTGCAGGGTGACCAGGAAAGGCTGGCCGTCGCCGAGCGATAGACCGCTGCCCAGGTCTTCCAGTGTCCCATGGGCAAAGGCCGCCCGCCGGCGATGGCTTGCCTTCTGGTAAGCTACATGGAGGACGGGGTCGTCTTTCTCAAAGAATGCGGTGATAGGAACATTCAGCGCACTGGCGAGCTGTTGCAGCGTGCTCACACTCGGTGATGTCTTGCCGTTTTCGATCAGGCTGAGCGTATTCACATTCAACCCGCTTTGATCTGCCAGCAAGCGGATGGACAGGTTGCGCTCGGCGCGCAGCGCTCGCAAATGCAGCCCAACATCCACTTGGGTGGTAACAATATCCGGGTTGGCATGTCCGGGTTTTAAACCATTACCACGCCGTAACTGGCGTTGTCGGCCTAATGTTTGCTCTTGCACCAGATTTTTTTGTGATAGGTTTGACATATTAATCCTGTACAACCAATATTATAGTACAAAACCGGCATTAATGCAATATTTACAAATAACAAAATAGTATAAAGACGGATGGGGTGGGGGCGCTGGTACGAATGAGCAATGGGATAGTCGTGCAGGCCGGTGGAGACGATGATGAACCCGCTGGGGACTTCTGCCCCGCTGGCCGGGTCGATCATACGCCACTGCCCATTCTGTCTGGTCACTCATGGCGTGACAAAATCCGTAACAATTTTCTCCACGGTACTTATATCCAAATTGAGACTTTTATCTTTTTCAAAGCAAATCCTCATGAACAATATGCCAGATTTTGGTATTATGTATAAATAGGTGTTATGAGACCAATAATATCTAATTGTGTCGTGTCAATGCTAGTTCCATGGTGGTGGTGGGTTAGATGAGAAAGGAGAGTTGTGTGAAGGGAATTCAAATAAAAAACCAGCAGTCAAATCTGTTCCGCCTGTTGGCTTATGCCTTTGGGTTTTTCTTGATGGTGCTGTTTATGACCGGCTGCGAAAGCCAGGGATATGATCCGGGCGTGCCATTTGCGCTCACCCAGGATGTGGTCATAGAGGAGCTCCCCACTCCCACGATCGGCATTGCCGCCCGCAGCCAGACACACACCGAGGCTTCACCGACGACAATCCAGTCCGTTGCAACTGAGCCAACCGCCACTAGCCCCGCAGTAGATATGCAGGCATGCAGTAGCCCGGTACCCCTCACCCCTGCCCAGACCGAAGGCCCGTATTACACCCCAGGATCGTCTGAACGCGCCTCGCTGCTAGAGGATGACACCAGGGGCATCCGGCTTACCTTGAGCGGCTATGTCCTAACCAGCGACTGCCAGCCGGTAGCGCATGCCTGGCTGGATTTCTGGCAGGCCGACGCCGCTGGCGAGTATGATAACGTCGGCTTTACTTTGCGCGGGCATCAGTATACTGACGAGAATGGTTATTACCAGCTGATCACGGTCGTGCCCGGTATATACCCGGGGCGCACCGAACATATCCATTTCAAGGTCCAGGTGGATAATGGGCCGGTCCTCACCAGCCAGATGTACTTCCCGGGCGTGGCAGAAAACCAGGGTGATGGGATCTTTGATTCGGCGTTGGTGATTAACATCGTCGAGCAGAGCAGCGACAGTCTCCAGGCGACCTTCAACATTATCATCAATCCGTAAGTTAGCCGCCTATAATAGAAAGATCCCTAAAAACAGGTTGTGAATGGGCGTATACCCGCTCACATTCTGTTTTTGGGTTAAGGGGTCATGTTTTTCGGGAGCGAGGGTATAATTTCTGGTAAGGCATGTTTTCCCACCATGAGCGGAGTCAAAAAATTCATATCGCGCAAGGAGGCCCACCCAGATGTCTACTTCCCGGCTGAAATCCTTCAATTATGCGATCGGCATGTTCGGTACCTCCATTCCAATCAACATGCTCAAAACCTATGCGGCTGCCTATTATGTGATCAAATTGGGGCTGACCACCCCGCAGCTAGCCCTGGTGCTACTGATCTACACCTTCATCGATGCGGCTGACAACCCCATCTACGGCTTCCTCTCCGATCGGACTCGCACCCGCTGGGGTCGCCGGCGGCCCTGGCTGACGATTGGCACACCGCTGCTGGTGCTATGCTTCATTGCCTTTTACAGTCCCCCAGAGTTCCTGGCAGGGAATTCCCTGTTTGCCTACTGTATGCTCTTCTACATTCTAACTGGCACGTTGGACTCGGTGATCAATGCTAACTACGGAGCGCTCTTCCCGGAGCTGTTCCGCTCGGATGCCAGCCGGGCAAGCACGAATGCCCTACGGCAGGCGTTCCAGCTGGTAGCGATGATCATCAGCATCGCTTTGACGCCGATGGTAACCAGCGCCCTGGGATACAGCCTGACAGCAATCCTATACGGCATACTGGGCGGCGTGGTTATCCTGTATATGACCTTCGCGTCCCGGGAGACCGGCGACCACCTGGAGGAAGAGAAACCTCAACTATGGGACAGCATTAAGCACCTGGTTACCAACCGCAAGTTTTGGATTGCGGGTTTTGCTAATGCCTTTTATAGCGCAGCCATGTCACTGGTACTGGCATCGATGACCTTCTATGTCAAATATGCGTTGGATCTCTCGGATAGCCAGACCACATACCTGCTTGCTCCGGTGCTGATCATTGCCATCCCCAGCGTGGCGATATGGGCCTGGTTGGTCAGGAAGTTTGGTCTGATGCCGGTCTGGCGGGCATCGTTGGCTACACTGGCGGTGGCTTTTATCCCGCTCTTTTTTGCCAGGTCGCTTTACCCGGCAATTGCGTGTTCGGCACTGGTGGGCTTCGGTTTCGCCGGGGTGATCACCACCATGGACCTGATCGGGGCGAAGATCATGGACGAGGACACCCAAAAGCACAATTTGCGGCGGGAGGGCATCATCTCGAGTGCGATGGGATTCATGAATCGCCTGAATGGCCTGTTCACCAGTGCGGCCTTCTACTTGGTCTTCGTCATCTTCGGTTTTGAAAGCGGGCAGAATCCTGGACCTCAACCGGGGAATGCAGCCCGCTTCCTGCTGACGATCGTTCCCCCTATTCTGATGGTGATCAGCTTTGCGTTTTCGTTCTTCATAGATTTTAACAAGACTGATGAGATTCAGCCCGCAGAAGCCCATCCACCCCTGGTGATCAATTAAGACCTGATAGGTCTGCTCTTAAGTGCAACTATTGATTGAGGCAAAAGGAGTCATATGGCCCTCTTCAGCATTGATCATGTCCCCGAGACCGTCAAGGTCAATCTCCCGCTGAACGTGATTCTGCCCGACCCTGGAAAAATGGGGGAGGTGCCGGTCGCCCGGCGCAAGGTGCTCTACCTGCTGCACGGACTGAGCGATGATGCCAGCGCCTGGCAACGCTATTCTTCCATCGAGACCGTGGCAAATGCGTACGGCCTGGTGGTGGTCATGCCCTCAGTAGGGCGCAGCTTCTACATTGACCAGCCCAACGGACAGGATTACTTCACATATTTGACTGTCGAGCTTCCACATTACCTTAAGGATGTCTTTGGACTGGCACCTCGCCGTGAGGACACCTTCCTGGCTGGCATCTCAATGGGTGGCTACGGAGCGATTAAAGCTGCCTTGTTGCATCCTGAAAAGTACGCCGCGGTGGCAGTCTTCTCGGGTGTGCTTTCGTTGGAGATCTTCCGCACCCACGCGGAAGACCCGCGTCAGGCTGAGTTTGCCCAACTCTTTGGTGACCTGAATAAGCTGCCCGGCAGCCAGCACGACCCGGCGGTCTGGCTGGGGCGGGCAGCCAAAAATCCAGCCGCGCTGCCCCGTATATATATCGCCTGCGGTCGCCAGGACGACCTGTATCCGCTCAGCCGCCTGTTCCATGCCGCCTGCCAGTCCCTGGGCGTGCTGACGGATTACTACGAGGAAGATGCCCGTCACGATTGGTTTTTCTGGGACGCCCAGATCAAGCGCTTCCTGGCCGCTGTGTTAGGACCTTTATAACCTCCTATACCATCCATCTTTCCTCCAGGAGAGTGTCCCATCGACAACTATCAGACCATCCAAGTTTTCGTCCGTCCCGACCAACAGGGCACTTACCTCACCGTTCCCTTCATCATGCCACCGGATACTGAGGTCTTTACACTCAACTACCACTATGAGCGCTTTTCCGAAAGTGAAACCCCGTTCCAAAATGGAGTATTCACAGCATGGCATGAATCCAATGTCATAGACTTGGGTATAATCGCCCCTGATGGCCAGCAGGTCGGTGCCTCTGGCTCGGACAAGCAGGCGATCGAGATCAGCGCGACAGCCGCCACACCCGGCTACCGTCCCTGGCAGTTGACGCCCGGTGAGTGGCACATCCTGCTGGGTGCCTACAAGGTAGCCTCCGAGGGGGTGACCGTTACCTATCAGCTGACTTTTACCCCCAAGCAGCGGCGCCTGCTGAAGGGTGATCTGCACACCCATACATTAGCCTCGGATGGGGTGTTGACGGCGGAGGAACTCGCCTGCCTGGCTCAGCGCAACGGGCTGGACTTCTTAGCTATCACTGACCACAACCAGATGGTCTCGGCAGATGGATTACCCCGGCTGCCGGGCTTTACCCTGATCCCCGGCGTGGAATGGACGCACTACCAGGGGCATGCCAACTTCCTGGGTGTGGACCAGCCTTATAATGAGCCATTTTTCACCAATACATTTGAGGATACGCGGCGCTGCTTCGCTACGGCACGGCAGCGCGGCGCGCTGATCACGATAAACCACCCGTTCGAAGAATCCTGTCCCTTCCATTTCGACCTGAACGCGCTGCCCTTCGACTGTCTGGAGATCTGGAACGGACCGTTCCGCGAATCCAACTTCCGAGCAGCGGGGCTGTGGCACAGTATGCTGTTGGCGGGGAAGAAGATCCCCATTTGCGGTGGCAGCGATTACCATCGCAACCACCCCTTCATCTTTGTTGGCGGTCCGACCACCTGTGTGTCTGCCATATCATCCAGCCCGGCAGATATCCTATCAGCGCTGCGCCACGGTCACGCTTATATCACCTTCTCTCCGGAAGGGCCCGAGCTGGAGCTAACCGCCGGGGACGCCATCCTGGGTGATAGTGTATCATTCGCTGACACCAGGTCGATTCAGATCGCCGCTCGCGGCCTCAAGACCGGCGATATCCTGCAGGTCGTCATTGCGCAGGGGAGCGTACCTGTCCTGAAGTCTGAGGCTCCTGGGGATGTGCGCGTTGAATACACTCTGCAAGCGCCCGGGTTCGCTCGGGTGGAGATCCTGCGCAGCTTCCTGCCGGGTCTGCCGATGCTGCCGGCATTGATCTCGAATCCGATCTATTTTGATTGAGGAATAGGATCTGTCTTAACAACAAGGACACAGCAGAGGGGTGGATTACCGGTGTCGGTGATTTCTCCGCTGTGCCCTTTCTTGTGGGTGCTAATCAGGGTCTATAATCCCTTGTTGAAAATTAGTCAGTCATAGTGTGACGCTGTTATTCTGATCTCCGATAAGCCTGTCTGGGTCAACCTCCCAGGATGCTTGTCATTGACTGGTGGGCCTGGTTTAGCGGCACTCCCAGTGAGTAGGTCCATTCGGTCAGTAGCGATTTGATCGCCCGTTCAAGGATAGAGCGCTCCTGATCGTTCAACTTGGTGCTGCGCTGGTAATGCGTCAGATCGCGCACGACCCGGCAGGTCGATGCTAACTGTCCATCTTTTAGTTGAGACATCAACTGGTTCTTCCGCAGTTGGCGGTCTTCCTCCAGCATTTCGTTCGGGCTGGCGAGGACGGCAAACAACTTGTCGAATTCCTCGGGCGGGGTTGGCATACGGAGACTGCTTTGCTGCATGTCATCAATTGGAATCCAGATGAGAAGATCGGTGGTCTGGAAGACATAGCAAGTCGTGGGTTGTCCGTTGAAGGTCTTCTCTTCGATGAGCACGACCTCACCCAAACCATAGGTCCAGTGGATGGCTTTATCGCCAACTTGAAAACTCATCTCATACCTCCTTTCAGACAACTCACCAGACTGGTCTACCACCGGCCGCCATATGACTTTCGTTTTGGTTTCTCTTCACGCGGACGGGCAATGTTTACTTTGATCATTCGATTATCCAGCGGTTTCTCATTCAAGAGTTTTATCGCGTTCTCAGCTTCTTCCTGGCTGCTCATCGTCACAAAGGCAAAGCCTTTCATACGACCAGTATCCCGATCCTTGATCAGGTCTACCGAGACCACAGTTCCAGCCTTAGCGAATGCCGATTGCAGGCTTTCCTCGGTGGTATCGTAAGACAGGTTTCCTACATACAACTTGTTATCCATTTTCTCATCCTTTTTTATTTAGTGCGACCATTTTCTGCTTGGCAGTCTTGATAGTCGTTGAATGAATGTCCAGTATTCTTGGTTGAAAAAAACCGCCACTCTCTCTCGAATGGCGGCTCGACAATTCGAACGCGAATCTGGAATTCGGCTAGCTAATTATACCAGATTATCTCAATTATTTTTTCGGGTATTTACCCTCCCCATTCAGGAGGAGGGGGCAGGGGGTGAGGGTTAGCCGCACAGATAAGGAGACGCGCAGTAGGCCGAATTTCTGATCCCTGCTATTCCGTCAGCGATTGCTGTTGCTTGACCAGTAGCACCGAACACTCTCCATAATGCACCAGCTTCCGGGAAACACTGCCGATCAGCCAGCTTTGCACCTGGCTCAGGCCTCTGGAGCCAGCAATGATCAAATCTATGAGATTATTGTGTGCATATTGCAGGATCTCGGTAGCGGCATCCCCGCGTAAAAGAGTATTTTTCGCCTGGATGTCATGCGCAACCAGAATCTGATTGCTATCATCCAGGACAGCCTGACCAGCGATTCGCACAGCCTCTGTCTCTGCCTCGACCTCCTGACTGGTGACGATCGGCAGGTCAAGTGAATCATCTGACAGGTTCCACACCTGAGCTAGCGTGTCCGGTGTGAGCAGAGATTGGGGCGGCATTACATGCAGCAAATGATAGCTGGTGCCGGGGGGCAGAGGGAAATTGGCGCAAAACTCTACTGCCTGGTGGCTGAATTCTGAACCATCCGTGACAATTAGGATGTTGTGGATTTGCCGGTATGGCGATCGAATGACCAGTACCGGGCAGGTGGCATGTTCCACCACCTGCTGAGCCACCCCACCAAGCAGGATGCCTAATGTGGCGCGCAGCCCTTTGGCGCCGATGACGATCAAATCCGGCCGGTTGGCCGCTGCATAGTTCAGGATTACCTCTGTTGGGTAGCCGAGGATGAGCTCAGAACTAACCTTTATTCCATGTTCACTAAGAATTCTTTGCGCCTGATTCAGTGGAACCAAAAAGACAGAATGGCTTGGCGCTTCTAAAGAAGGCAGAACCCCCAGGACCATTACCTGGCAATCAGGGCAGTTGGCAGACATTAGTGCCAGATCGCGCACGGTTTGCACGGCGGCATGTGAGTGCTCTGAGCCATCTACAGCTAACAGTACTCTATGGATTGGTGTGAAGACCCTGCTCATATCATCCTCCTTTCTTAAGAGAAACAAAAAACCACTGAGCCAGGTCAGCGGTCTGGGATGAGAACCTTGATGGGTTATGTAGAGCGGCTACCGCCCGAGTTTGGCACCTCAACGGATTCGACCTGCAATTTCATTATACAGAAAAAAAGGTTGTGAATCAATGAGGATAATACTTCGCTACCCTACTCCATCATCGAAAAATTCGGAACTCTATCCCTCACGCTGATTCTGTTCTACAATTGCCCTCAGGATCTTATCTGTAAAGGAGAACAACCTGATGAAACAAACGATGATGCGCACCCTCGGACGTTCTGGGATCGCAGTCAGCGCCTTGGGCATGGGCTGCTGGGCGATCGGCGGTCCCTGGACCCTCGACGGATCGCCAGCCGGCTGGAGTGCCGTGGACGATGCCGAATCGCTGCGCGCCCTCCACCTGGCGCTGGACCTGGGCGTGAATTTCTTCGACACCGCTGCCAACTATGGCGCCGGTCACAGTGAGCGCCTGCTCGGGCAGGCATTCAAAGGCCGCCGCAACAAAGTGGTCATCGCCACCAAGTTCGGCTACCATGTAGACGAAGCTGCCAGAACGGTCACTCAATATGATGCGCAGGTCGAGGATAGCGATGTTGCCAGCCGCCTGCGCGCCGATCTGGAGGCAAGCCTGAAGCGCCTGGACACAGACTACGTGGATGTCTATCAGTTGCACGTCTGGGGTCTGACCATCGTACGCGCCTTGCAAGTCCGCGTCGTTCTGGACGAGCTGGTTCGTGAGGGCAAGGTCCGCACATACGGCTGGAGCACCGATCGTACCGACGCGGTGCGATCGTTTTCGACCTCGCCCTCCTGCGGTGTGGTCCAGCAGCAGCTCAGTGTATTGAGCGACAATGCGGAGCTGCTCGCCTTGTGTGCGGAGCTGAACTTGGCTAGTCTCAACCGCGGCCCGCTGGGCATGGGCCTGCTCACCGGCAAGTTCGCCCACGACAGCACCTTTGCTGACGACGACGTGCGCACCCACGCCAGCTGGCACCCAGGCTTCAAGAACGGCAAACCTACACAAGAATGGCTGGATAAGCTGGTCTCCATCCGAGAGCTGCTGACCAGCAACGGTCGTACCCTTGCCCAGGGCGCTCTGGCCTGGATCTGGGCTCGCAGCCCGCAAACCATCCCGATCCCCGGCTTTCGCAATGTAGTTCAGGTAGCTGAGAACGCTCGTGCATTGGATTTTGGCCCCCTCTCCCCCGACCACTTCCAACAGATCGAGCAGATCCTGGGCCGCGCAGTTGGCGTTTAGACATTTACATCTTTTCCTCTCCTTCCCACGATCTGCGTGGGATCGCCCCCCGGGCGCTTCCACGTCCAGTCACGCGCCGCAGAGCGGCAGCCGCCCCGTGACCACGTTGAGCGTGGGAACGAGATGAGAAATGAAGGATGCTGGGAGGTTGAGATCAGTTGCAGATATTCGCTCTGCATCAACGTTACTGCTAGAATATGGTCGTCCTGATGATGTGACCTGGTGTACATATTGCAGCCGCTATTTAATATGGGAAAAATATATTAACCTGAATCCGTGAAAATCCCTTTCTTTTTACAGGTGATCGGTTCTCAAATTCAAATTTAGCTGTCTGTGTAATATTTAGACCCTTAGCGAGCCGCGGAACGCCCTGGCGCCATAGTAAGATTCTGCACCGTTGTGATACACGAAGACATGGTCGTAGCGACGATCGGCAAAGATGGCGCCGCCGAGTTTTCTTATTTCAGAAGGTGTTTTCAACCAGCTCGACGTTTTCGTATCGAAATTCCCAAGTTTCTGCAACTCTCGATATTGTTCTTCTGTCAAAATCTCGATGCCCATGGCAGCTGCCATATCCATCGCGGTATCTTTTGGTTTAAATTCTTTCCTTGACTCCAGCGCTTCACGGTCATAACAAACATTTCTGCGGTCTTTAGGACTTTCCACTGAGCAATCATAAATAATGTATTCGCCCGTCTTTTCATCATAGCCAACAACATCCGGTTCACCGCCGGTTCTTTCCATTTCATTGAGCGACCACAGTTTTTCAGTATTAGCTTCCAGCTTGGCTTGTACTTTTGCCCATTCAAGACCTTTATGGCGGTTCGTGTTTTTCTCAAAACGGGCTTTCAATGCTCTGAGCAGTTCCTCACGTTGTTCTGGTGACAACTCCTTTTTATTGCTATTACTGTTGTTCATACTTTTATATTACCTCTAGAGAACAGGTGTGTTAAGCATATAATTGCCTGAATTTATTTCAAAAGCTCACTGGCCGCTACTTCAAGCGCATCGGTCAACTTTTCTATGGTCGCAAGGGGATCCATTCTATTCATTTTACCGGGATTCCACGTCGCAGTCATTTTACCCTAATTTTCATCAAAATAGGCGATAATGTTGGGTGGGACATGCTGAAACTCCGTGTTGGTGACAATAAAGGATATTTCCCCTCGTTCCCCCGCTCTGTGTGGGAACGCCCCCCGAACGCTCCTGATGTCTGAAACCCCTCTATCCCTCACGCGCCCCTACCGGTTTTATAAATTCTTTGCGCTCTCTGCGGCTCTGCGTTTTTTACTGCGCAATACCTCCAGCAACCCTCCGCAGATGCCCGATCCCCTCCCGCGCCGCCGTCGCCGCATCCGGCAGCGGCAGGAACTCGCCCGAGATCCAGCCGGTGTACCCGATTTCAGTCAACGCCCCCAAGATCGACCCGAAATCCAGATGCCCCGCCCCGGGAAACCAGCGGTTGGAATCCGCCACGTGAAAGTGGAAAATGTGCCCCGCGCAGTGGCGAATGCTCGCCTCGATCGACGGCTCCTCGATGTTCATATGGAAGGTATCCAGTAACAACCCCAGGTTGTCTGCCCCGACCTGCTCGAGCAGCTCCAGCCCCTGGTCGGCGGTATGCACCAGGTCGGTCTCGTATCGGTTCAGCGGCTCCAGTGCCAGGCGCACGCCCTGCGCTGCAGCCGCCGTGCAGACCTCCTGCAGGCTCTCGACCAGCCACTGCATGGATTGGTCATAGCTCTGCCCGGGCGGGGTGACACCACGCATCAGGCCGATGATCACCAGCGCCTCGAACCGCTTCGCCAGCTGGGTGTGGCTCTTGATGCGCTCGACCGCCTGCCGCCGCACGCTTTTGTCCGCGCTGGTGAACGACAGCCGTCCTTCGCCCCAAGCCTGCCCGGTGCCGATGGCCGGCACGCGCAATCCCTGTGCTCTCAGCGCCTGCTCCAGAACCTCACCTTCTACCAGCGCCGGGTCACGAATAGCCAGTTCGACGCCTTCATATCCCCACCCGGCAATGCGGACGATATTGGCTTCGAAATCACCCTTGAAAGCCACCGCCGCGAACGACGCAGCATGGGTAGATAACACGATGGATAGTTTCATACGCCACCAAATATATACACTACGGAACACACCGAGTTCACTGAGAACACATATTAAAATCTCTGTGTACTCTGTGGTGAAAAGTCCCTTACGTTAAATATGTGATCTTGCACTCCGTCCGGTCGGTCTGCAGCTTGAGGATGTTCTCAGGTAGCTGCTCCAGGCTGATTTTTTTGGTGCTCATCGGGGTCATGTCCATGCCGGAGGCCATGCAGTCGATCACGCGCGGGAAGTTGCCGTGCCCCGAGTGACCCTGAGCGCCGACGATACGCGCCTTCCGCACCTGCAGCACCTCGCCCATGACGGGCATCTTGGCTTCGGCGCGGGCGGTGACCACCACCGTGCTGAGGAGTGTACGCCCCTCCCAGATGACGCGCTCAATGCCGGGGTAGACGACCGCCGGGAGGCCGGTGGCTTCCATGAACATATCCGCCCCCATGCCTTCGGTGATCTCGAGCACCCGGTCGGCGAAGTCTTCCTTGAGCGGGTTGATGTGCACATCCGCCCCCAGCTTCAGCGCCATCCGGGCGCGTTCTTCCTGCGTCTCGGAGATGATGACTTTGGATGCCCCGGCGCGCTTCAGGATGGCGCAGGCTGCAATACCCACCGGTCCGCCACCCAGGATCACGACCCGGTCACCCGGACGGATTCCGCCACCCCGTTCGATCACTGCATTGTAGGCCACCGCGTTGGGCTCCACCAGGCTGCCCGCCACGAAGATGTCATCACCCTTGTAATGCGCCTGCAGCGGTTCCAGGCTCCAGATGGTGCGCGAGGGCAGCAAGATGTACTTGGTATATGCCCCGTTAACGTTGAAGCCAATCTCGTCCAACCGCTCGCAGTGGTTGGGCTGCCCGTCAGCGCACGGCTTGCACTGCCCGCACCACAACATCTCCTCCGAGGTGACTGCCTCGCCGCCTTTGAAGGGCTGGTTGGTGCGCTTGTTGATGGCATTCTTGCCTGCCTCGACCACCACACCCGAGAATTCGTGTCCCAGGATGCTGGGAAAGCCGGTCAGCCCGGGGTAGAAGATATATCCCGCCTCATCCGCCTGAGCCATGTGCACATCCGAGCCGCAGATGCCGCAGGCTTTCACCTCCAGCAGAACCTGCTCCGGTCCCGGCGTGGGGATGTCGTACTCGCGGATCTCCAGCCGCGGGTTGCGCCATACCTGGCTGCCCAGGTAGGTCTGACGACCTTCAATGTCCTTAGCGCCCAGCTTGAAACCTGGCTTGGGCTGCCAATCCGCGATCAGCGTAACGCCTGGCATTTTGCCTTTCATAATTCATCTCCTTAAACTTCGGTACCCTGCCCAATGCGAGGAATACCATACACCGGCTTCCAGCCCAGGCTGAGCGGCTCGCGCAGGTAGGGCTCCATTTCGGCCGCGCTGCGCAATGTAACTTCTTCCACCGGCGGCACCTTACCCGCTGGAAAGGCTTCCAGGATGTGGTCGTTCCACAAGGTCAGGTACTTCAGGATAGCCGCCATGGGGCGCTTGGCTTTGTATGCTGCACCTGAGCGGGCTTTGCCTACCACGCCCTCAGGCGTGGCCGCGATCTCGATGGCGAAGTGACCCTCGCCCTCCGACCAGCGGCTGGGGCGCCCGAATGGATCGACCGATTTGTCAAAGTGGCCTTCTGGCAGGTAGCTCTTGCCCTCGGTATCGACGGCGTAGTCCATATCCACCATCTCCGGGTGCAGCAGCAGGCTGAGCGAAGTCTCGGACTCGTCCGCATGCACAAAGTTGGTCGTCATCTGCCCGCCACGTTCGCTGGGGCGGAAGAACTCGCGCACGCCACGGTGCCAGTCGATCACCCGGAAGATACCGGGCAGCTGGTAGCGCTTCTGGAATTCCTGCACCGCCGATTCGAGCATCCACAATTGTCCGTGGTTGTTGACAATGAGCTGCTTGCGGAAACCGTCGTTCCACAGGCCGAGCATCACGTCGATCATCATTTCCCGCACTACGTGTTCGCGCACGATCACCGTACCGGGCATGCCCATGTGGTGGTAGGGGTGACCGCCGTACATCAGTGGGGGCAGCGCCAGGTTGACTGGTGCGCCGCGCTTGGCGGTGAAGCGCCGTACCCCTTCGCAGATGGCGCTGACGTAAAGCGTATCGGCCGCACTGGGCAGGTGCTGTCCGTGCAGCTCGGTGCAGCCCACCGGGATGAAGACGATGTCGTTCTTCTTACGATTTACTTCCACTTGCCAGCGGGTGGTGGTCTGGATGTAGGACCCCGGCTTGCCCCATTCGACTGGCGATGGAATCCCGTAGTCCGCCAGGGTGGCATCTATCTGCGCATCGCTGGCCTCCCAGACCTCTTTCTTCATTCGTCCGACGGCGTTGTCCTCGAAGAACAGGTCAGCCTGTTCCGTAGCCAGAAATCCCTCGGGTACCTGTGATTTGGTCATATCTCTCTCCTTAAAATTTACCTAGAATCGATCTCGCTTATCTTGACTGGTCGGTTCTCACGAAAAGATTTCCAAGCAGCGTAACCAAGCACCACTGCGGCGCGGCCATCCACACCAGTGGTGGGGGTTGGTTTGTCATCGCGGACGCATTCAATGAACTGGCACACTTCGTCCACATAACAAGGCGCATAGCGCTGCATAAAGAAGTACGGTGGTTTGGCAGAGATGAAACCATCCCGGTTGCCTTTCACTGCGGTTGTCTCAGCTTCGTTATTTGCTATGGCTGTACCATTCGAGCAGAAAACTTCCAGACGCTGGTCGTAACCGTAGACCGCCTTGCGGCTGTTGTCAATGGTGCCTACTGCGCCATTAACAAACTTGATAATAACAACATCTGTGTCGATGTCGCCAAACTCGTTCAGCTTCGGCTCAAGCAATACCCCACCAGCCGCGTAGACTTCAAGCACTTCACCAAGCAGGAATCGAATCATATCAAAGTCATGGATGGCCAAGTCGAGGAAGATTCCTCCTGAGACACGCAGAAAATCCATGCTGGGAAAATCTGGGTCGCGGTTGACGATGTGCAGGATGCATGGTCGTCCGATTTCGCCGGATGCAACGATCTCGCGCACGCGCAGAAGACTCTTGTCGAAACGACGGTTAAACCCAACCTGTAATTTGACTCCTGCTTTCTCAACCGCCGCCAGTGCATCGTCGATCTTGTCCAACTCAAGCGCCAGCGGTTTCTCACAGAAGATATGCTTGCCCGCCGCGGCCACGTCTTTCATGATAAAAGTGTGCGTGTCGGTGCTGGAGGCAATCAGGATGGCTTCGATTTCAGGATCAGCCAGTAGTTCGTGATAGTCCTTAACCACGCGCTGGATGCCCAGTTCATCGGCCACGGCTTGGGCTACTTCCAGGCGGATATCACATACAGCCACTAAATCTGCATCGGGAATAAGCCTGGCAATGTTGCGCGCATGCACGCTGCCCATGCGTCCGGTACCAATAACAGCGATTTTTATTTTTCTTGTCATTTCAGCCTCTATTTTTCTGGAAGCATTCTATTTGCTGTTTTATTCGATTTGAAAATGTGGTGACAGCACCTTAACTGCAGCCACGCGGGCTGCGATCGCCAATTCCTGAGGATTCCAATTCCAATATTCTGGTCGGAATAGTTCGATGGCACATGGCCCATCATAACCAATATGCTTTAGCCCTTTGCAGATATTGTCGAGAGGTACAATGCCCTGGCCAGGTAAAAGACGTGTACTGTCGCGAATGGCTTCCTTCGGCGTATCTTCAAGATCATCCAGGTGAAATGCCAAAATTCGTTTGGGATCCAGTTGTTCGAGTTCGCTCAACAGACCGCCACCGCCATAAAAATGGGCTGCATCAACTGTCATTCCAATGTTATCGCGGTCCACTTTTTGGATGATTTCAAACGCAGCCCGCGGTGTGCGTACGCTGCACCACCCAAAGCCCAGGAACTCAAACGACAATTTTATTCGGTACACGCTGGCAATATCACTCATGTCGCGCAACACCTTAACGTACTCGGTCTGTATGTCATCCCATGATAAATTTCGGTCAGGCAAAGGGCTGGGAACAACAATAATGGTTGGGCAGCCAATTTCCTGTGCGATCTTGCTAAGTTTATGAAGACGCGTTTGAATTTGGATGTACTCATTCCCTCGAAACGCGATGAACTCGATTGAATTGAAAGCGAGCGGCATGACGCCATGATTTGTAAACAACGCATTGAGTTCAGCTAAAGAGTGAGCAGCCAGATAACGATCCATTTTTTCCACCCACACCTCAAGCTCATTGAATCCTGCTTGAGCGGAGACCGCGACATCACATTCGAGATTGCTTGTCATCGTCGTTGCGCCGTGGAAAGCTAGTTTCATCGATTCCCTTCCTGATTGGCAAGTATTAGAAGCACCACTACGCTGATAGTGCAAGTCAGCATTTAATTCACGCTGTTGATCGAGCCAGGATAGGTCGCTCCCGCGTGGGTAAATGTGTTGGAAATTACACCGTCATCACGATTTTCATCGCGCTCTTGGGATGGTGCGTCAGGGTCTGGATATCGAGCCCCAGCATATCGAATGCACCGATGCCCTCGCTGAGTGGGATGACCTTGGTAAAGAAGGGATCCATGTTCAGGCGGCTTTCTTGGAATATACGGATAGAAGGCACCATGGTGTTCTGTCCCAGGTACAATCCCAGGATCTTGGTTGCCCAACGGGTGATCTCGTTGGGGATAATGGTCGCCTTGATGCTCGAGTCCATGCCGAAGGGCAGCACCTTACCGCCTGGGGTGACGCACTGCAGCGCCTGCTCGATAGCGTTGCCGGTGGCTTCGATGACAATATCCGCCTTGCACCCGTAAGTGAACTTGGTGATCTTCTCTACCACATCCACCTCGTTGGGATTCCACACCGTCAGTCCGCACTGCTGTGCCACGCTGATGCGGAAGGGGTCGATCTCGGTCACGGCAACCTTGACGGCAATGTTCTTGGCAAATTGGGCGAACAGGTAACCGATCGGCCCAAATCCCAAGATGAGCACATAATCATAGGGCAGCATAAGCAGTGTGTTCATGCCGTTGACCACAGTTGCCAGCGTCTCGATCTGGGTGCCGAGGATATCATCGATCTCGTCCGGTAGCACATAGCACTGTTTTTCGGGCACCAGGCAGTACTCGGCGTAACCGCCATCGCGCATTACCCCAAGGGCACTGGTCTTGATCTCAACACACTGGCTGGTCAACCCCATGCGGCAGAACGAGCAGAAGCCGCAGCGGATGTTGTTGTCAATCGCCACCCGATCGCCAATTTTGACATGCTGGACGTGGCTGCCGACTTTCACCACCTCGCCGCAGAACTCGTGCCCCAGGACTGTGTTCGGTTTGAAATGGTGCTTGCCTTCGATGATCTTGATGTCGCTGCCGCAGATGCCAACGGCCTTGACCTTTAGCAGTACATCATCCGGCTGCGTCACCTGAGGAATGGGGATCTCGGTCAGCTCGATCTGTCCGACATCGTGAAAAACAATAGCTTTCATATTGGTCATATGGCCTCCTAATTATTTACACGTTGAGTTATTCCCCGCGGCTGAACGGTTTCAAGTGGCGGGTGAAGTGTTTTTCCAGGTTAATAGCATAAGCCTCACGGTTGATGCGCAGTAGTTCCATCAGCTGGTCGTAGAAAAGGAGCTGCCCATCATTGCCGCGCTCGGTGAGCACCGAGCCGAAGGTGACGTGCAGTATCTCGCGGGCATCGAACTGCTCGAGCAGTCTGGGCCAGTCGCTGACTGCCTCTGGAAGCGGAGCGCGTTCCAGCTCCGCCGAGACGTGATAACTGAGCCGGTCGGTGGTGTAGCGTTGGCGCGCAAAGATGTAGATCTGGCGGAAAAAGTCCGTGTCCAGCGCGGCGATAGTATGCAGGGCTTCCAGGTAACTGGTGCCAGCGGTTTTCAGATGCACCAATCCTTCCGTCTTGCGCATGGCAGCCGCATAGATGCTGAACTTGTCGGAGCCGGAATGCAGGCTGAGCTTATAGGGTCCCAGGCGGCGCGCGATAGCCGCGTGAAGACCCAGGTCCGCTTCAAAGGCCAGCGGGTCGCCGATGTAATCCACGCCTTTTTCAAAGCGTCCGATGTAGCGCGGGGCCAGGCTGATCCATTGCACGCCCAGCCGCTTGAGTTCGCTGGCGATATAGAAATGCTCAGCTGGAGAGGTAGGCTGTTCGGTTTCATCCACGGAGACTTCAAGCTCGTAGGGCTGCGCCCCGGCAGCCAGAGTCAGGTGGCGGTACAACTCTACTACGTGAAGCAAAGCCTGGCCGTATTTTGCCACCGCCTTAAATAGTGTCACATCATCAAAGTAGAGTCGGTGGCCTTCGATGTTGAATGCCTTGCCCGAAAGTCCGGTGGCGTGCGGCTGCAGATGGGGGGGCAGTACCTCGGCGAGCTGGCGTAGCTCGCCCTGGCTGGCGTTCTCAGCGCGGTTGTCAACCTGGGCGCCGGGGTCGATGGTGAAGAAAGTAAAACCAGCCTCCAGGCAGGCGTCGATATCGGCGGAGGTCTTGAGGTGGTCAGCATCGGCACCAACGCCCGCCTGCCAGCCCTCGGTGAAGATGCCCCAGGTAGCGTCGTCCATCACCTGCTGCGGAGTGCGTCCGGTACGGGTCATCTCGCGGATGGATTGCTGTGCGAATATGGGTGCGATCTCTCCACCAACTGCCCGCACAGCGCGCACGTGTCCGGGCGTCGCCAGGCCGAGCCGGTCGCCCATCCCAGCGGAGGTCTGCAGGCCCAAGAGACGGGGCTTCAGCCAGGGGAGTAAGCGGCGCAGGGCGGTAGCATTGGGCGGACTGAGCGGCCCAAGCAGCAGGGGTTGCCCATCCAATTCGGAGCGCTCACCGGCGAAGTCGGCGGGTAGCGTTGAGCCAGGGGTGGCCAACAGAACTAATTGTTGCCCCTTCGTAGTTTCAGCCAATCCCGCTTCCAGGCTGTTGAGACTGACCAGCGAGCGCGGCTCGATCTTGAGATTGGTGGAAGATAGAGAAATTGGCATCATTCCTCCTTAGTTTTTTAGTGGTGCAGTAGATTTGCGCACCAGCAACCGTCCTTTTAGCCGGCGAATGTTAGCCTGCTTGGATGGGAGACCATCATCTGAAGAATTGAGCAGCTCCAGAACCAGACGGGCAGCCTCCGCCCCGATGAAGCGCTTGGGCTGGTCGAAGGTGGTGAGCGGCGGTGTGGTGAAGGCCGAATAGACGATATTGTCGAAACCTGCGACGGAAAACTGATCAGGGACACGCAACCCGGCTTGCTGCAGCCCCCGCAGGACGCCTACCGCCAACAGGTCATTGTAGCAAACCAGGGCAGTTGGCAGGTGGTGCAAGCTCAAGAAATACTCTGTCCCATGTAGCCCATCTTCTGCACCCCCGCCCTGAACCTGGTGTAAATACTCAGTAGGAACAGCTAGGCCGGCAGCTAGCATCTCTTGCAGAAAGCCGGTCTGTCGATCGAGGGTAGTACGCCCGGAGAGAGCATTGCCCAGGTAGGCGATGCGATGGTGACCCAGGTCGATCAGGTGGCGGGTGACCTGGCGGCTGCCATCCGTGTCATCATGATAAATAGAAAAACGGTAATCTTCCGCCGCCTGATTATTGATCACGACCAGTGGAATATCATAGGTCAGCAGCTGCTGGCTCTGCTCGGCGCTGAAGGGAGTGGAACACAGGATCACGCCATCCACGCGGTGCTCGCGCATGGTTCTGACAATCGCCTTTTCGCGTTCAGGATCATGCTGGGCGGCGGCAATGAACAGGCTGTAGCCGTTCTGCTGGGCAATGTCGTCGATCCCCTGCAGGATCTCGCTGAAAAATGGGTCGGCGATGTGACTGACGATTACACCCAGAGCCTGTGAGCGGTTGGTCTTCAGGCTGCGAGCGGCCGCGCTGGGGTGGTAACCAAGATCGGCGGCGATCTGCTGGATACGCTCAGTTGTCTCGGCGGAGATCAGCGGGCTGCCACGCAGGGCGCGTGACACGGTGGTGTGGGCGACTCCCGCTTGCTTGGCAATATCCTTGATGGTAGTTGGCATGGAATGGACTCGATTGCACACGTGTGCAAGATGAATGACCATAGTGTACACAGTTCTAATAAAAATGTCAACCAGGAAATTGAAAGAATACTTGCAATTGCACTGATAATGATGTATCATTTACAAATGTAAGTAATATTTCAAAATTTATGAAAATGTAAGTAGATGGCACGCCAGATCACCGATCAAGGAGAGGTCCATGCAGAATCAGATCGCAGCAATTTTCCTGGATGTTGGCAATACCCTGCGGATCGTGGTTCCAGATAAAGAATTTCAAGCCCAGGCCAAGAAAAATTTGATGACCCTTATCGGCGCTAAAGGTTCGGAGGCGGAGTTTTTCGATGTGTTGGAAACTCGTTGGAAGGCTTACCGCAAGTGGTCGTTCGAGAATCTGACCGAAGCATCTGAAAAAGAACTGTGGACTGTCTGGCTGCTACCCGATTTTCCTGCCGATCTCATCGCCCCGCAGTCCGGTAGATTGACCCGCCTGTGGCGCGACCGTGATGGACGGCGGGAGCCGCGCCAGGATGTCAGCCGCACGGTGATCGAGCTCAGTCAGCGTGGTTATCTCCTCGGGATTCTTGCCAATACCATCACCGAAACCGAGATCCCAGACTGGTTGGAAGCCGATGGGCTGCCCCAGTATTTCAAAACTGTAGTGCTTTCATCCAAAGTCCGATACCGCAAACCTGGCGCTGAGATCTATTTGGAAGCCGCCAGGCAGATCGGGGTGGAACCAGGGCGTTGTGTCTACGTCGGCGATAACCCCATCCGGGATGTGGAAGGCGCTCGGCTAGCAGGTTTTGGGATGGTTATTATCCTGCCAGACCCAGCAAAGAAGCGGGAAGAGGTCCCGGTTGGGGTTAGTAAGCCAGACTATATCATCCACTCGCTCTCGGAATTGTTGAGCATATTCCCGCAGTTATAGAGAACCAGGGGCTGTCCCAAAACACTACATGAACTATGCAATCGACGCTATTTTTTTGGATGTTGGCAACACACTGCGCATCTTGCAGAAAGATCCGCTTTCCCAGGCCTTGGCTCGGCAAAAGATCGCTGCCCTGGTTGGCACCCAGGAAGATCCGGATGCGTTTTGCGAGCGTCTGGATGAACGCTATAAGGTCTATCGCAAGTGGGCTTTCGAGAATCTGATCGAAGCACCCGAAGCGGAGCTGTGGACACGCTGGATGGCGCCAGAGTTCCCCGCGCAGCAGATCGCCCCACTGGGGGTGGAATTGACCTATCAATACCGCCAGTCCATGGGACGGCGAGTGTTGCAGCAGGATGCCAGGCAAGTGGTGACGGAGCTGGACCGGCGGGGGTACAAATTGGGGATCATCAGCAATGTCATTACCTCGCAAGAGATCCCAGATTGGCTGGCAGCCGATGATTTGGCAAAGTACTTTAAATCAGTGGTGCTGTCCTCGGTGTATGGAAAGCGTAAACCTGACCCGGCGGTCTACCTGGAAGCGGCGCGGCGAGCGGGTGTCGCACCAGGGCGGTGTGTTTATGTAGGCGATAACCTGAAACGGGATGTTGTGGGCACGCACCAGGCGGGCTTTGGAATGGTGGTCATATTGTTGGATGCGGGGAAAAACAATGAGGATCAAATCACTGCCGAAAACCAGCCGGATTTGATCATCAATCAATTCCGCCAGCTGCTGGATGAGTTCCCGGGGCGTAGGGCGGGCGGTGACCAGGATGCAGGACATGCATAGCGATCAGGACGTCCGGGGCGGGACTCTATTCAACCGGCTATTGGACATATTTCCGGAACGAAGGGCGGGCGGTGACCAGGATGCAGGACATGCATAGCGATCAGGTTGGCCGGGGTGGGATTCAATTGGCTGAGGCGGTGCGCGAGCAATACCTCCGGGGGCAAATGGACTATTCCCTGGAGCCGACCATCCTGGTGGATGCCCAAAACCATCCAATCGGCTGTGTTCGGGATGGCGATGTGGTCGTGTTCTGCTGCCGGCGCGGTGAGCGCGAGATCCAGCTGACCGAGGCTTTTACCGAGCCCGACTTCACCTATTTCCTCCGCCCGGATTTTCAGGACCTGACATTTGTCATCCTGACCCTGTACCACGAAAAATTCTATACCCTGCCGGTTGCCTTCGCCCCGACGAAGCTCCAGGACACACTGGGCGAGGTGGTTAGCCGCGCTGGGTTACGCCAACTGCGTACATCTGAATCGGAAAAATTTGCGCATATTACCTTCTTCTTCAACGGCGGAAATAACCAGCCCTTCCCCGGAGAAGATGACCGGGGCATCCCGTCCCTGAAAGGCATTCCCTTTGACCAGGTTCCTGAACTGAGCCTGCCCCAGGTGACCGAGCAGGTGCTGGATGGCATCGCACAGGGCTATGACCTGATCGTGACCAACTTTGCCAATGGGGATGTGATCGGGCATACGCAGAACAATGCCGCCAAGATCAAATGTGCTGAAGTAGTCGATGCCCATCTGGGGAGAGTGGTCGAGGCGGCTCTAACGGCTGACTATGTCGTCCTGGTGACTGCCGACCACGGCAACCTGGAAGAGATGACCAACCCCGATGGCACCCCAAATGTGTCGCATACGACCAACCCGGTGCCGCTCTTGCTGATCGATCCGTATTCCCCGGTGGCGGTGCGGGATGGCAAGCTGGCGGACATTGCCCCGACCATCCTGCAGGCGATGGGATTGGAAAAGCCTGCCAGCATGAGCGGAGCTTCGTTAGCGCCGAGGCATGATTGGGGCGGGCGGCGGTGGGTCCTTTTAATCATTTTAGATGGCTGGGGGACCGGCAAGCCTGATGCGGGCAATCCGATCCACCTGGCGCAGACGCCTACCTGGGATGACCTGTGCCGCCGCTACCCGCTGGCGCAGCTCCAGGCGGCAGGCGAGGCAGTAGGGCTGCAGCCGGGCAAGGATGGTAACTCAGAAGCAGGGCACATGAACCTGGGGGCAGGGCGGGTCGTGCTGCAGGACGATGTGCGCCTGGACAAAGCCATGCGGGATGGTACGTTCTACACCAATGAAGTACTGTGCGAAGCTATCGAAAAAGCCAAACGGCAGAAGACCAGCCTGCACCTGATCGGCCTACTGACCGAGAAAAGTTCGCATGGCTCGATCCACTATCCGCTGGCGCTGCTGCGTATGGCAAAAGAACATGGCCTGGAGCAGGTCTACCTGCACATCATCTTCGACGGACGCAGCACAGAGCCGGGCAGCGCGCCGGCACTGGTAGAAAAGCTGGAACAGCAGGTGGCTGAGATCGGCGTGGGGCAGATCGTCTCTGGGATCGGGCGCGGAATTGCCCTGGATCGAGACGGCAACTACGCCAAGACCCAGCAGGCATTTGAGGCGCTGGTGGCGGGTGCCGGGTGGAAGGTTCCCGCTGGGAAGGGTGGTGAATAATGGATCTGGAATTTCTCCACAAGCTGATCATCCCGGCGCAAACCAAGATCGCCATGCTGATCATGGATGGGCTGGGCGGACTGCCGCAGGAGCCGGGCGGAAAGACCGAGCTGGAGACTGCCAACGCTCCGAATCTGGATGCCCTGGCAGCCCAGTCAGCCCTGGGACTGACCATCCCGGTCGGCCCGGGAATCACACCGGGCAGCGGGCCTGGTCACCTGGCGATCTTTGGATATGACCCAATCGAGTATGCGATCGGCCGCGGCGCGTTAGAGGCGCTGGGTGTCGAATTTGAATTGGGACCGGAGGATGTAGCCGCGCGCGGCAACTTTTGCAGCCTGGACGTAGATGGACTGATCACGGACCGCCGCGCCGGACGCATCCCGACCGAGGTGGGCGAGGCATTGGTTCAGCGCCTGCGCACGATCCATATTGAAGATGTGGAATTCTTTATTGAGCCGGTTAAAGAGCACCGCTTCGCCTTTATCATGCGTGGTCCCGGATTGGGGGATGCGCTGACAGAAACAGACCCTCTGAAGACCGGCGTGCCAGCGCAGCCAGTGTATGCGCTCAACCCGGATTCTGAACGTGCCGCCTGCATGGTTAATACATTCATTGAGCAAGCAAACAGCTTGCTGGCAGACCAGCAGCCTGCCAATGGCGTGCTGCTGCGCGGATTTGCCCGGCTCCCAAAGCTGCCCACCTATCCCTACCTATTCGGCCTGCGCGCCGCCGCCATTGCCGTGAATGGCATGTACCGTGGGGTGGCGCGCCTGTTGGGGATGGAGGTGCTGGAGGTGGGAGGTAAATCCATTCCTGATGAATTTGCCTGCCTGGAAAACCACTGGCAAGATTATGATTTCTTCTACCTGCACGTCAAACAGACCGATACAGCTGGCGAAAAAGGGGATTTCTCGGGCAAGGTGCAGGTGATCGAAGAAGTGGATGGGCTGCTGCCGCGGCTGCTGAGGCTGCAGCCGGATGTGGTCATCGTCAGCGGAGATCACTCATCGCCGGCAGCGCTCAAGGCGCACTCCTGGCACCCGGTGCCGACACTGCTGTACTCCAGGTTCGTCCGGGCAGATGGCATTGGAGAGTTTGGCGAACGCGCCTGCGCCCGCGGCAGCCTGGGCGTTTTGCCGGCTAAAGACATCATACCAATCGCCCTGGCCAATGCTGGACGGATCACCAAATACGGTGCATAGCGAGGAAATGTATGTCTGTTTCAACCATTTTATCCAATCCAGAAAGCTTCTCAGCTGCCCTATATGCGGTGATGAAGCAGGTCAACCCGGGGCTCGAGGAATTGGAGCAGTACGAGTTCCGCTATGGGCTGGATAACCTGACGCCAGAGGATGGGGACTGGGCTTCCATCGTATTGGATGGGCAAGAAGCAATCGAGCAGCGCATCAACGACGTCAATTTTTACCGCAGCATTCAAATCAAGCCACGCGTGGATGAGCGCATCATGCTGGACCCGGTCATCGTGCGGCTGACGAACATGCTCTTCGTAGGTCTGGTGATGGGCAACTACCCGCCAGACTGGGTGCGAGAGCATTTTTATTTTGACATACGCAGCTTTATCTTCCTGCACCGCACAGCATATTTTACCGAGGCTGTGCTGGCGCACCTGGGCGAGGCACCTTACCGCCAGTTCGTTGCGCGACAGAAGCGCTTCGACCGTTTTCAAAGCCTGGGGTACAAGGACTTTAAGGAAGCTAATGCCGAAGTGGACCAGCTCTTTATCGATAGTCTGCAGCGCCTGATCGCGGTAAGAGGAACGCCGATCCTGCTGGCGATCGCCGGGCCGACGGCGGCGGGTAAGACCGAGATCGTCAGCCGCTTACGGAGCGTCTTCGAAGAACAGGGCAGGCAGATCGCGGCAATCGAGATGGACAACTTCCTGACCGACCGCGACTACCGGGAGACCAAAGGGATCTTCACCCAGGGTAAAGAAGCGCTCCATTATGAGCTCTTCAAGCAATGCCTGGTCGATATTTGCCAGGGACGGAGGATCATCACTCCGCGGTATGACTTCATCTACGCCACCTCCAGCCACGACCTTCAAGGCATCCTGAAGCCAGGCGGCATTCCGGTGGAGATCGAACCCGCCGACATCATTTTCATCGAGGGGAACTTTCCCTTCCTGCTGCCCGAGGTGGCGCACCTGATCGGGATCAAGACCGTCTACCTGACCGATGATGCAGTGCGGATGAAGCGCAAGTGGAAGCGCGATATCGATTACCGTAAAAAATACGAGCCGACCTACTTTCGCAACCGGTTTTTCAAGGAGCAGTTTATCATGGCGCAGATCGCCTATATCCCGCAGATGCAAATTTGCGATATGGTGGTGGATACCAGCGGGGCGGCCCTGTGGGTGACGCCTGAGATCAAAAAGCTGATCGATGGATAAAAAACAGCCAGGTTTGCTCGCACCGGGATTCTGAAAGAATACTTGCAAATACAATTGTAATGATGTATCATATACAAATGAAATCCAGTTTTCATAATTAATGGAAATGAAAGCCCTCCTTTTCGGTTGAACAATCGAGGCCAGAAATGAACAAGGATATACAGGGTAATGTTGACTTTGGCCAGATCATCAGTGCGCACTTCCAACAGCTTACCAAAAGCGAGAAGCGCATTGCCAATTACATCCGCAAGAATCAGGAAGAAGCCGCTTTCCTGAGCGCGGGTGAACTGGCCGACCGCCTGGGATTGAGCGAAGCTACCATGGTGCGCTTTGCCCGCACGCTGGGTTTCGGCAGCTACCCAGCCATGCGCACCGTCCTGCAGGAGGCCTTTCGCCACCGCGTCACCCATTCCGCCCGGCTGAGAGGTCGTCTCGATGATTTGCGCGAAGGGGGCGATATCTTCGAAAAGCTGGTGGTCTCTGAGATCGATTACCTGAGCCAGGCGCTTGAGACGGTGGAACGGCAGGCTCTGAGCCAGACGGTGGATTTGCTGCGCTCTCGCCGCCGGGTATTTGTCTTTGGGGTTGGTCCGTCTGTCTCGCTGGTAAACCTGCTGGAGATCCGGTTGAGGCGCTTTGGAAGGCAGGTAATTCCCCTGACCACTGCTGGCCGCGAGATATTGGAACCCCTGATGTTGATGAACGAGCAAGATCTGCTGTTTGTGATCTGTTTTTTTGATGTCTCTTCTGCCTTGCAACTGGTGTTGGATTATGCCAAAGAGGTGAACTGTCCGGTGATCATGCTGACCGACACGCTCGGCTCGATCATCGGCGAAAAGGCGGATGTGGTCCTGGCAGCTCGGCGCGGGCCAATGGCTGAGTTCCACTCGCTTGTAGTACCCATGACAATCATCAATACGCTGATCCTGGCGCTGGCTAATGAAGACCGCGAACAAGTGATGGCCAACCTTGATCGTCTGGATCAGCTGCGCGAGCGGCTCAAAAAAGCCAATGACATCTCATCTTGAGGTTATTTTCCGAGAGTAGGAGAATGCACATGGCAAATTTGACCCATACCCAGCAACCATTCTCCCAGCAATGGCATGCCCGCTTTCGCCGCTTCATCCACTGGATGACCAAGCCACATGTTGTATTGGCCTTGATCATGCTAGCTGTGATGTTCGTCATGGTCATCATCCCGATTTACAAGCTGGTTGAGACCACGGTCACCTGGCAGCTTTCGGATCTTGGCCGTGTCCCGGATGCGGAAGTGGGGGGATTCACCCTTTTCCACTGGATCAGGATGATGACCGGTATTTTTGGCAGGATTTACACCCTGACCCCCCTTACCCATTCGATGACCGTCGCCGTGGGCACTGTTGTGCTTGCGCTATTGATCGGTGGAACACTTGCCTGGCTGGTGGTGCGGACCGATATGCCAGGCAGAAAGCTTGTCAATCAACTCGCGGTGTTGCCCTACATCATGCCCTCCTGGACCCTGGCACAAGCCTGGCTGGTGCTCTTTAAGAATCGAACTCAGGGTGGCGCGCCGGGATTGTTCGAATACATTGTAGGGCAGAGTCCGCCAGATTGGTTATCTTATGGACCGGTGCCAATCATCATTTGCTGCGCACTGCACTATTACACCTTCTTTTTCCTGTTCGTTTCAGCGGCGCTGACGTCGATCGATTCTAACCTGGAGGAAGCTGGTGAATTGATGGGTGCTAACCGCTGGCGCATCCTACGCAAGATCACCCTACCGCTGGTTCTACCAGCCTTACTTTCCGGTTTCATTATGACCTTCTCCAAGGTGATGGGCACGTTTGGCGGGCCTAATATCCTGGGTTCACCGGTCAAGTATTATGTGGTCGCTACCATGATCCGAGGCAGTTTAGCGGCTGGAGATAAGGCGGATGCCTTCGTGCTGGCAATCGTCCTGATCCTGTTCGCCATGGTCACAATTTCACTCAACCAGAGGTTGGTCGGAACGCGCAGGAGCTATGAGACGATCGGTGGCCGCGGTTTTGTCTCCCAGCAGAGTAAACTGAGAAATATGAAGAAGATTTTCTTTACAGTCGTAATAATCTTTCAACTGCTGGTGCTTTTCTTACCGCTGGGCTTGTTGACCTATGACACCTTCCTGCTGCGGACGGGAGATTACAGCTTTAGCAATCTTACCCTGCAGAACTGGATTGGAGAACCCAACCAACTGTACAACGACGGCGAGCCGGGAGTTCTGCTTAACCCGAGGATCTATCAAACCGCCTGGAATTCCATCAAGCTTGCCCTGTATACGGCCTTTTTCACCGCCCTGCTGGGTGTCCTGCTTGGCTATGCCATCGTCAAGGGTCGCGGTACCCGTCTTGCCAAAATGGTCGATCAACTGGCGTATATTCCATATGTCATTCCGGGCATCGCCTTCGGTGCGGTGTATATTGCGATGTTCGCCAGGAAGCTCGGACCGCTTCCTTCCTTATACGGTACCTTTGCTCTGCTGGTGGTCGTCTCAGTGGCTAAACATCTCCCCTACTCTTCCCGTTCAGGAGTCTCAGCCATGATGCAGGTGGGGCACGAATTGGAGGAGGCTGCCCAGGTGGCCGGCGCAAACGTCTGGCAGCGTTTCAGGCGGGTAATCTTTCCACTGACCACCAGCGGTTTCGTTTCTGGTTTTCTACTCACGTTCATTACCACTATGCGCGAACTATCCTTGATCATCCTTCTGGTCACACGCGATACCCAGTTGCTTGCCAGCCTGACCATGAAATATGTTGAAGCCGGAAGGGATCAAATGGGGAACATCGTCATCCTGATCCTGGTTGCCATCACAGTCACAGGGAATGCCATCATCGGCCGCTTCTCTGGCGGTAGTCTTAAAAAAGGTCTCGGGATGTAAAGAGAGAACATCATGGAAACAACCATCAGAATTAATAATTTAACAAAAATATTTGGAAAAGTGGTTGCTCTCGATCATGTAAACCTGGTTATCGAACCGGGGACATTCCTGACCCTGCTGGGACCTTCTGGGTGCGGTAAGACCACCCTGCTTCGCTGCGTGGCTGGTTTGGAAGATCCAGATGACGGCGAGATCTATATCGATAATACTTTGATCTTTTCACACGCAAAAGGCATCTCGGTGCCACCAGGGAAGCGTGAGCTGGGGTTGGTCTTCCAGAATTATGCTTTGTGGCCGCACATGAAAGTGGACAAGAACATCACCTTTGCTCTGGAGATCCAGAAGATGCCCAAGGCAGAAATGGATAAGAGGGTGAAAGAAGCGCTCCAGGAAGTACAGATGGAAGGCTACGAAGACCGCTATCCGCGCGAGATGAGCGGTGGGCAGCAGCAGCGCATTGCCCTGGCGCGCATGCTGGCGTATCGCCCCAAGGTTTTCCTGATGGACGAGCCACTCTCCAACCTGGATGCCCGCCTGCGCATGGACATGCGCTCCGAGATCAAGCGCCTGCACCATATCTCCAGTGCCACCACTATTTATGTGACACACGACCAGGTGGAAGCATTGACCATGTCCACCAATATTGCCATCTTGAAGGAAGGCGTCATTCAGCAGTTCGATACCCCCGACAGGGTTTATCATTTCCCGGCAAACCTCTTTGTGGCAGATTTCATCGGCAATCCAAAGGTGAATCTTCTCGAGGGTGAGATCAGCGGAAAGAACACTGTCGATCTGGGTGGGTTCAAGATCACTGTGGATACGTATAATACGACTGGCAAGGTGGTGATTGGCGTCCGACCTGAAGACATCATCGTCTCGACGAGTCCGACCCTTGGCGCGGTTGAGTTCAGCGCTTATTCCGTTCTGCCCTCTGGTGCCGACTCGACAATCGTTGCTCGTAAGGGTGACATAGAACTTACCATCAGGGTCATGGGCATCAGCAAGATCAAGATGGATGAAAAGATCTGGTTGACGTTTGATCCATCCACCCTGAACTTGTTTGATAAGGATGATGGCAATCTCATTACCTCGTAATACTACCGGTGCCTAATAGTTTATTTTGTCTCCGTAAATTCATATGATAATAAATCATGAAAGGAGGAGCAAATCAGATTAATATTTTTGAGATAGCAACCTAACCAATAACGAAATATTTTTCAACTATCTAAGGAGGAAGAGATGAATAGGTTTATGAAGGTAATGTCATTTGTTGTATTACTCAGTATGGTCGCAGCTTGTGGTGGCGCAAATGAAACGCCCACGACGGGACTCACGCCGGCCGAGCAATGGGCCAAAGACAATGGTGTTGGTCCTTACCAGCCTGAAACCGATGACTGGGCGGCAATCGAAGCAGCCGCCAGAGAAGAAGGCAAGGTGACAGTCTATGCCAACTCAGGCGGCGTTGAGGATTTGTTCGAGGCATGGGAAGCCCTCTATCCGGATATAGAACTGGATGCTCAGGACACCGATGGCATCGATACCAAGATGGAGGCAGAGCAGGAAAGCGGCAATGTCATCGGGGATATCTGGTTCAACAGCGACGGGCACATCCTGTTCGGGAAATTTGTTCCCAACCAATGGATGTGGTGGTTTGTCCCACGGGATGTAACCATCCCCGAGTTGACCGAGGATTATCCGTTTGCAATTGCACGCCACTCCACCGACGTGATCGGTTACAACAACGTGTTCTACCCGGATAGCTGCCCGCTTACCAACATCTGGCAACTTACTGAGCCGCAGTACGCAGGCAAGTTCTTCATGGAGGATCCCGTCTCTGACGTCAGCACGATGGCGAAGATAGCCACTTTCGTTCAAAATGCCGACGAAATGGCTGCAGCTTACGAGGCTCTGTATGGCAAGGCGTGGACCGAGGATGAACTGGCAGTGGCGGATGCATCCGGCATGGTTCCGGAGGATGCCGGCTACCTGTGGCTCAAGAAATTGGCCTACAACGGGGTTGTTGTACTCGACGACGGCGATATGGTCGACGCGGCTTTTGCCGGCCTTGAGCTGCCAGAAGGCGAAGAGCCCGGTTTTGGATGGACAGGTTACTCAAGCTACGAGGCCACCCTGGAAGGCGAATTAAACATGATGCCCTGCTTTGGCATGGAACCGGTCATGGGCATCTTCAAGACCAGCTTCCTGGGTATCGCCAATAATGCCCCGCACCCCAATGCGGCCAAGTTGTTCATCAGGTTCGCACTTTCTGAAGCTGGTTTTGAGCCCTGGAACGAGATCGGCTCATACCCGGCAGCTGAAGGTCTCCCAATATTTGAGGACAACCTGCCCCTTGATGAACTGCTCCCCCAGGTCTGGGAGATGGATCCGATCTTTGACTGGGAAAACGTCAGCAAGGTGCGCGACTTCTGGGCAGCTGCCGTGCTTTCCGCTCCTTAGTTAGCAAAGGCGGCTGGTAACTTTACCAAATCTCTATGAGCGATTGGGACACGGACGCAGCCTGTCCGTGTCCCAAAAGATGTTTTGTAATCGTTCGGCGAATATCCGTTATTACTTTGCCTATTTGATTGCCAGGATGCTTAATGATCCAGGCAGGATGGCTATGTGTTTGGGTATTCAGGAGAAATCCGAATGACCGTCCAGGCTGTTTTTTTCGATATGGGGGGCACAATTGAAACCTTCAGCTATTCCCGGGAATCTCGGTTAAAAGCGGTTCCCGGACTGCAGAAGCGAATGACCGCGGCTGGGATCAACCTTTATCTCACGGATGAGCAGCTGCTGGTTGTGGTTTCTGAAGGTTTTCAAAGATATCACCAGTGGCGGAAACAAAGCCTGCAGGAACTTCCTGCGTGGCAGATCTGGCGAGAGTATATTTTTATTGACTATCCGATAAACGGGCAGACTTTGAGGCGCATCTCCGAAGATTTGATGCTGTATTACGAAAGCAGCTTTTACCAGCGGAACATGCGACCCGAAATGCCCGTGGTTCTGGAAGCCATCCAGAAAATGGGTTTGAGGATCGGCCTGATCAGCAATGTGTGCAGCCGGGGACAAGTACCTATCAACCTAAGGCAATACAAATTGGAACACTATTTCGACCCGGTCGTGTTATCCAGTGAATATGGTCGCCGGAAACCTGATCCGGCGATTTTTCACTATGCGGCGCGCCTGGCCAATGTCCCCACCAGCCGCTGCCTTTATGTAGGCGACCTGATTTCTCGAGATATCGTCGGGGCGCGTAAAGCCGGCTACCGGCTGGCGGTGCAGATCCGCCACCATTTTGACAATGGTGAACCTGACAATGGCGCGGTCCCTGATGCGGTCATTGAGGATATGACCGAACTGCTCGACATCTTACGGGTAGAGCAGAACCAGGCGCAGGCTGATTTGCATCCCAGTCCAGTCCAGGCCATTTTATTTGACGCCGGGGACATTATCTACCACCGACCGCACCGTGGGCGGCAATTCAACGCCTTTCTGAGAGAGCTGGGGCTTAATCCAGATAATCCGCATACGGCAGAAAAATCAATATTGTCTGACAAGGCCTATGCTGGCCAGATCAGCCAGGACAGCTACCGGGAAGCCATCGTCCGCCTGTATGGCATAACTCAGCCGGAGCAGATCGAACGCGGGAAACAAGTTCTGTGCAAAGAGGATGATAACGTGCATTTTTTCACCGGCGTTCGTGAAACGCTGACTGCTTTGAAAGAGAAAGGTTATTTACTTGGAATTGTCACCGATACGGCCTCACCGGTATATGTCAAGCTGCGCTGGTTCGAAAAAGGTGGATTTGGTGCCGTGTGGGATACAATTATTTCTTCTAAGGAATTGGGCATCCGCAAACCCGATCCACGGCTGTATATGGCAGCGTTACAGCAATTAGGCTTGACTGCAGAGCAGGCGATCTTTGTGGGTCATAAAGCCACAGAGTTGGATGGTGCGCGCGCCGTCGGACTTAAGACAGTCGCTTTCAATTATGAAAAATCCGCAAGGGCAGACTACTATATAGAGAAGTTTGCTGATCTGCTAATAATACCGATTATTGGTTCTCCAGCGACGATATCTACCAGGTGAAACTTGGCTATGGCTTCTCAAATTCAAGCGATATTATTTGATATTGGTGGGACCCTACGCCGGACGGTCAAACAAGATAAGGTCGTAACGGTTCAGAAGATGTTGGAGATTTTACATCTGCTGGGTTCGGATCAATCCCCTGAGGAATTTTACCAGTGCTTATCAGTGCGCGGTGAGGCGTACCACAATTGGGCGGTGGAGACACGCCTGGAGCTCAGTGAGGGCGAGCTGTGGACGCGTTGGATGCTGCCTGATTGGCCAGCAGAGCTGGTCAGCCAGCAAGCCGTCCAACTCAATCAGCTCTGGCGGAAGGCCAACGGTAAGCGCGACCCACTACCGGAAACGAAAGAGGTAGTAGTAGAGCTCTTCCGGCGCGGCTACCGGCTGGGAGTGGTCAGCAATACCACCAGCAGCACCGAAGTGCCGCAATTGTTCAAGGCGCTTCAAGTCACTGGATTATTTGAAACGGTAGTCTTATCGTGTTTGGTCGGTAAGCGGAAAGGTGATTCGGCGCTCCTGCTGGAAGCTACCAGGCGCATGGACCTCCAGCCGGAAAAATGCGTTTATATTGGGAATCGACCGAATCGAGATGTAGTGGCTGCCCGGCAAGCAGGGTTTGCACAGGTTTTGTTACTGCGCGACCCATATGAGCCGGAGAAGCAACAGTCTGACGATCCAACTCTTCAACCGGACCGATTCATCGATAACTTGAAAGATCTGCTTGAGATCTTCCCGAGGCAGCCGCGGCGGACAAGGCGAACACAGTCTGAAGAACTGCCTGTCTGGTCGGCCTCACTATCGACCATGTGGGCGATGAAAAACTTCCCGAACCTGCAGGATTTCTTCCGGACTGCCCGGAGACTGGGGTTCGCCTGCATTGAGCTGAACCACCAGGTCGATTCGACGATGCTGGCTGGACTCGAGTTGGACCCTGTTCAATTCAGCAGCGTACATGAGCCCTGCCCGGCAGATATTTCGACGGATACACTGAAGGCGCGTGACTGGCTGATCTCTGCACAGGACGAAGAGAAACGCTGCAAGGGAGTGGCGGCGGTCAAGCGCAGCATCGACCTGGCGCACACGCTCAGGGTGGGCGTCATCGTGGTACATGCCGGGAATGTGAGCGCGGACATGACCCTGGAGTACAAGTTGCGAGCCCTGATCGAGGCTGGGATTAGCATGTCGGATGAATTCCTGATCTTGAGGGAGACAATGGTAAAGAGCCGGGCGGCGCTGGTTGAGCCACGATTGGCAGCAGTCCAAAAGAGCCTGATCGAACTGCTCGAGTATGCCGGGCGTTTTGGAATTCGGTTGGCGCTGGAGAACCGCTACCACTACATGGATATCCCAATATTGGACGAGATGGCACAGCTGCTCGAGTTGGCTGGTCCTGACCAGCTGGGTATTCTATACGACGTCGGGCATGCTCAGGCGCTGGATCGCCTGGGATTCTTCCCACACGCAGCCTGGCTGAAACGATACGCGAGGCGTATGTTTGGGGTCCATCTGCATGATGTTACCGGTGTGAACGATCACCAGGCACCAGGGCTGGGAGAAATAGATTTTTCGGAGCTGGTGCCTTATTTACTAGAAGGTGTATTCCGTACCCTTGAGCTGCAGCCGGCCAATACCCCCGAGCAAGTCAAGGCTGGATTAAGATTGCTTGCCAGGAGTGGCTGTGTCCAGCCGCTTTAGGTTCAATTCGAGGAGGCTTCCTGATGCGAAACATATTTAAGAAACGACAAAATAATTTTATGAAGCTAATCCATGACCAGGCCGCGTTGACCCTGGCAGGCCTGAATGCTTTGAAAGCCTACATGGAAGGGCAAAATGGCGCAGCGGCAGCCGAGCTGATCCGCACCGAGAAAGAGGCGGATGAAGTCCGCCGCATCCTGATCTTCGAGCTGAATAAAACCTTCATCACACCTTTTGACCGCGAAGATATCTTTGCCCTTTCGCGCACCATAGACGATGTACTGGATTACGCCTACAGCACGCTAAATGAAATGGAAGTGCTGAGGGTACGTCCAACGCCTTTTATGGGACGGATTGCCTCGCTGCTGCGCGATGCTGCCTTCGAGCTGCTGCAGGCAGTGGACCGGCTGCAGGATCACCCCGGCGTGGCCAACGAGCATGCCCAACGCGCCAAGGCGCTGGAGAACCGCGTCGAGGAGGTCTACCGCGAGGCACTGGCAGATCTGTTCAGCGGCGCCGAGGATACCAAGCACATCGTCAAGATGCTCAAGCAGCGCGAAGTGTACCGCCACCTGAGCAATGCCGCCGACCGAGGCGACGAGGCTGCCAACGTGATCGCCGATATTGTGGTCAAGGTCGCCTGAGCGAAGGGTAGACCCAATGACACCCTTGATCATCACCGTCATCGTTCTGGCCCTTATTTTTGACTTTTTGAACGGCGTCCACGATTCTAGCAATGTGGTGGCTACCATGATCTCATCCCGGGCCATTCCGCCGCGGATTGCCTTGTGGATGACCGCGCTGGCTAATTTTGTGGGTCCCTTTATTTTCGGTGTGGCGGTAGCCAATACCATTGGGCACGAGATTGTGGATGCCGAAGCGATCAGCACCCAGGTGCTGCTGGCAGCGCTGGGAAGTGCGATCTTCTGGAACCTGTTGACCTGGTACCTGGGCTTTCCCAGCAGCTCCTCGCATGCGTTGATCGGCGGGTTCATCGGCTCGGTGGTCATGGCCGCGGGGTGGGAAGCGATCAAACTGGGTGGTCTGGAGAAGATCCTGATCGCATTATTCGCCTCGCCCCTGATCGGTTATGTGGTCGGTTACCTGCTGCTGAAGCTGGTAGTGCTGTTGAGTTGGGATGCCACCCCGCGGATCAACCATTGGTTCAAGCGTGGTCAAGTCCTCACCGCACTGGCGCTGGCACTCAGCCACGGGACCAACGATGCCCAGAAGACGATGGGGATCATCACCCTGGCGCTGGTCACCGGCGGTATCCTGAAGATCTTCGCCGTGCCAGTGTGGGTGATCATCCTGTGCGCCGGGATGATCGCGGCAGGCACCGCCCTGGGCGGGTGGAAATTGATCCGCACGCTGGGTGGCAAGTTCTACAAGATCCGCCCGATGGATGGCTTTACCACGCAGCTGGCTTCGGCAGCGGTCATCATGACCGCTTCGCTGGTTGGCGGGCCGGTCAGCACTACCCAGGTGGTCAGCTCGGCGATCATGGGCGTGGGTGCAGCGGAGCGGATGAACAAGGTACGCTGGGGGGTGGCGAAGGATATTGCGATGGCCTGGCTGCTCACCATCCCGGCAACAGCCCTGGTGGGGGCAGGGGCGTATTGGGTTATTGCCCGCTTTATTCCATAATTTACCGAAAGGTAACTCTCTCAATTTATGAGCGCAACTCCTGTGTATGATGTCGTCTATATCGGTAACTACACCAAAGATACGATCATTTCTCCGGCGGGAACCACCTATGTGGACGGCGGGGCGGTCAATTATGCAGCTCATGCCGGAGCGCGTCTGGGGTGCAGGATAGCGGTAGTCACCCGCCTGGCGAAAGAGGACCGGCGGGTGGTGGACAGGCTGACCGAGTTGGGTGTGGACTGCTTCGCCACCTATACGCCCAACTCTACCCTGATGAAACTGGAATATCCCACCACGGACCCCGACCTGCGCACCCTTTCGGTGGCGGCAACGGCAGGAACGATCATGGCGGAGGATCTCAAAGATATCCGGGCACGGGCTGCGATGATCGGATCAAGTTTGCGCGGGGAGATCAATGCGGATGTCATTCCCTTTCTCAAACAACAGGGGATGTGCGTGGCAGCCGATATGCAGGGGTATGTGCGCGTGCTGCGCGGCCAGAAGCTAAAGTATGAGGCCTGGGAGCAGATGCAGACGACGCTGGCGGACCTGGATATCCTCAAAAGCGATGCCGTCGAAGCTGAGTTCCTCACCGGAGAGAGTGACATCTTCAAGGCCGCCCAGTTTTATGCGGACTTGGGGCCGCGGGAGATCGTCCTGACCCACAAGGATGGCATCCTGGTGTATGCAGATGGCCAATTCCATGATCTGAAGTTCTATTCTGCCCGGCTGAATGGACGCAGCGGGCGCGGCGACACCTGTATTGGTGCGTATACGGCGATGCGTTTATCCAAATCCCCGGGCGAAGCGGGCGTCTGGGCGGCGGCGGTCACCAGCCTGAAGATGGAGAACCTGGGACCGTTCAACCGGCCGATCGAGGATGTAATTGCACTGATCCAGTTGAAGTATAGCCATAACCCAGCAGGTTAATTTGCTGCCTGAGCTGGAGGGTTATACCGCACTACTCGAAAGGGGAATTTCTCCCACCCCACTGGCATTCCAGCTGCGATGGGGCGG
>Ga0105106_10000203_pt1 | contig 40841 bp, 37 predicted proteins | sample PPLLaktember2015_5_FD_79109 | JGI IMG/M metagenome (GOLD analysis project Ga0105106, IMG submission 79109) | Freshwater sediment microbial communities from Prairie Pothole Lake near Jamestown, North Dakota, USA - PPLs Lake P8 Core (1) Depth... | ecosystem: Environmental > Aquatic > Freshwater >... | reverse complement strand
GCGGAACGTCGGCCCCGGGGAACTCATACGTGCCCACCACGCCGGCATCCGTGTGCAACATGGCAAACAGCACCGGGGTGGCGTCGCCCGAATCGATGTCCACCACGACATCGGTCGACGCCCCACCAGACACGGCGGCGTAGCCGATCACCGGGCCAGGGCCGCCATTCGAGTCGGTGTGGATCACCACCCACGCAGGCCCGCTGGTCTCGACTTCGTCGACGCGCACCTGTCCGCCGCTGGCGTCCTGATCACTGACGACCACAAAGGCTTCTGCCGACGAGGCCGCGGTCGGCGCTTGCTCGTCCCTGTACCCATACCCGCCGCTCCCTGCCCCGGCGCCGCAGGCCCCCAAAAGCAGGGCCGCGATACTCCCCAGCAATACCAGTCTCGTCCTCATCACCTATCCTCCAGTTTGGCGTTTCATCAATCGCCCTCACCCCCTCATACGAAGGATGGAGCCGGATTGGATGTACGCCGGGAGTGTGAAAGGGCGGAGAATCGTGCGGCGCCGTTCCCGGCGCCGCACACGACAAGGCAACTGGCTGGCTTAGATCTCGGCGCCGAGGATTCGCGGACCGGTCGGGGCCAGGCTGCCGCCCACAGGCTCGAGCGTGACGCCGATTTCATCGAAGGTTCCCACAGCCGCAGGAGAATGCAGGACGACCGAGGTGAAGGGCAGATCTCCAGCCGAGGAGAACGTACCCGCGCTCTGACGATCGCCACGCGCATCGATCAGCCACGCCTGATACACCTGCCCTGCTTGTGCTTCCGGCAGGCCCCAGATGTGCAGGACCGCGATCGAGCGCTCCGGCTCATACAGAATCGTCCCGCCGATGCCCTCGCCCTGGAGCAGGGCCACCTGCGTGCCCGGGTAGCTGGCCAACGCCAGCGCAGTGCGGTCCGTCTCCTGGTGTTCCGCCAGTTGCGCCTGCTGTGATTGCAGCCGGTTCAGCTGCCAGACCAGGACGGCATTCAGGCCGAGGACGGCCACGAGCGCGGCTGCGGCTGCCCAGCGCATCCACGGCCTGGCCGGGCGGGCGGCGCCGGGTTGCGCCAGGCGGGCGATCAGCCGGGCGCGCACCCGCGCCGGCGGCCGCACCGGCTTCGGGAGGTGCAGCAGGCCGTGAGCCACCTGTTCATGATCCGCCAGCGCCCGGCGGCAGGCCGCGCATCCGTGCAGGTGCGCTTCCACGCGGCCGAGCTCGTCCACGTCCAGCGCGTGCAAAGCGTAGGCGGCCAGGAGTTCGCGGATCGGCCCACACCCCTCACTCGTCACCCTGCACCTCTCCATCATGATGTACGCCGGCGGCCGCCTGTTTGGATGTAGAGGACGGCTGAGCCTCCGGGTCGAGCCAGGCCCGACGCAGGCGCTCCATGCCCAGGCGCAAGCGCGTCTTGATCGTCCCCAACGGTTGGTTCAACTCTGCTGCGATCTCACTGTGGGAGAGCCCGTGATAGTAGGCCAGCTCGATGACCCGGCGCTGGTCCCGCGGCAGGTCTTCGAGCGCGAAGCGGAGCGTCTGCCAGCGGGCCTCCTCGGTCTCGCTGCCGGGATCGAGAAGATCCGGTTCCTGGTCCTCCCCGCCGGGGATGTCCGTCTCGATCGGGCGGCGACCCTCCAGACGGACCCGGTCGAGCGCCGTCCGGCGGGCGATGGTGAGCAGCCAGCCCGACAGATTTCCTCTCCCGGGGGCAAAGGTCCGGGCCCGCGTCCACAGTTTGAGGAAGGTCTCCTGGGTGACCTCCTCGGCCGGGCCGCTGTCGCCCAGGATGCGCAGCGACAACGCGAAGACACGCGCCGAATAGCGGTCATACAGCGTCAGGAACGCCGAGCGGTCGCCTTGTGCGACCCGGCCCACGAGCTGGGCAGCCTCGTCCACAGGCGAATCGGACATGGTGGTGCGGATTATACGCGCAGTCCGCGGGGTCGGTTCGCCTGTGCCCCGGCGCCGGCCTCTCGAGGACCGCTCAAGAGGCCGGCATTCCGTCCAGGATCTCCTGGATGGACGCCCAGATCGCGCCCTCCTTATCCGCCAGGGCAGCCAGTCGTGGAGGTATCCCGGAGAGCGCCTCCCCCGGATCGGCTGCCTGGCTGGCCCGCTGGAATTCGGAGGCGACCTCTTGCCAGTCGGCACCGGCGCTCAGCAGGGCGCTCCCCGCTTCGTCCAGTGCAGGCGCGCTGAGGAGGCCGGCGGCCTCGTTCAGGAATCGAGCGTACATGAGTCGAAATAGGCCGCCTCCCGTCCCGCCGGCAGCGTCGATAAACAAGAAGGCAGACAGGCAGGCCTGGCGCAGGCTTGGCCCGTCCATCCGGGTCGGCCACTTGCGCACCTCGTTGGCGGCTTTGTGGATGCCTCTCACCCCCAGATTGGCGATCGGCGCCCCGAGCATCCCCTGGCAGACCTCACTCAGCGCCCGATGGACCTCCTCCGGATGAGGGGAGCGCATTTCTGCGAAATCGAATGTGTACCAGGTGTTGCGCGGCGGGAACGGCCGATAGGTTGAGCCGCGAGCCCGGGCAAGGTCCTCGAGCGAGACCGCATGCATGGCTGGGTCCCGATCGGCGATCAAGACCTGTCCAGTGGAAGCGTCGTATCCGGCGGCGACGATGACGTGGTAACCGAAGTGGAATCCCTCGGGCAAGTTGTCGAAGTACGGGAGGAACCCCATGTCGACCTGCAGCATGACGGGCTCGCCCGCCTCCAATTGGGCCACCAGCGCGGCTTGCGCCTTCCTCTCACTACCGGTGCTGTGACGTTCAATGCGGACGCCGGTCCGCCGGCCGGTTGTTATCTCCAGTCCTTCCTCCCCGGGCCGGCCAACGTTCGCCCGGCCCCCGAGCATAGGGGCAGCCCCGCGTGGATGCCAGTAGACGAATCCCAGCCCGGATCCGATGCCCAGGAGCATGTCCTCGCTCAGCCTGTGACCGCGGAAGTGGTAGATGTGCAGCATCGACCCGGTGACGCAGTGGTGAGTTGACAGCGACTTGAATCCAGGGAAGGGGAAGACGGTCACACCGGACCTCACTTCGTTCGAGGGCCGTCGACTAGCGGCGGGCCGTTTTGGCGACCGCATGGCGCAGAACCGTGCGGAGCTTCTCGGGTCTGGCGCGGCGTGGGTCTCCCAGGTAGATCTCGTGGTGTCTCCCCTGGAAGATGTAGCCATTCTCGCCGGCGAAATTCCTCATGAGCTCGACGGTGCGCTGCTCGTCGACGTACGGACCGACGTGCATGATCTGCAGGCTGAGACCCTCCTTGAACTTCTCCAAGCGCAGCTTCCCGATCGCCGGATTGTTCCTCTTCCGGCGCAGCTGCTCGATGCCCTTCTTGAACATCGCCGGCGTGATGTGGTCGGGCTGCAGGATCATGGCCGTCCAATGCCAGGGACGGGCGAGGTAGAAATCGAAGGCGCGCTTGCCCGTCCCCCACAAAGCCTCCAGCGCCATGACCGGGTAGTCGATGGGATTGGTGGCACGCAGCTTGGACATGAACTTCAGGGTGAAGGTGATCCCGTACAGCGCCGTCAAGGCCTCTTGGAAGGCCTTGGACGTAGACGGACCCTCGCCCGGCTGGATCACGCCGTCAACCATGGCGAACTTGAAGGCCGGGACCCGTACGACCTCCACCCGTTTGCTGGACGGTGCGTACAAGTGCTTGAGCTGGCGACGCAGGTCAAGCGTCTTCATCGATGCTCCTCCTTGGCGGGGTTCGCCGGGGACGCGGACGCCCGCCGCTTCACCTGTCGAATGAAAGCCTCCAGCCAGCGCAGCTCTGCCTCTCCCACCGTTTCCCCGTGCGCGAACATGGCTTCAACGTAGTAGGGCACCGGGCGCTGGGCGTCGCGGCGCTGGCGCATTCGCTGGAGACGGTCGTTCAAGGCTTTGCGATGGCGCTCGAGCGCCTTCAGCGCTTCTGCCGGCGGAAGCCCGGGCAGGTTGGCCAGACCAAGCTGCAGAGGGGATGACGGCCGCGTCGTGCTGGCCAGTGCCTGCAGGGCTTCCTCACGAAGTGCTGTCCGCCCGGCTGCCGTGGACCGATAGACCATCCGCGCCGGGCCGCGCCCGCCCGGGGCGGGATGTGCGCCCACCAGTCCCTTGCGTTCCAGCTTCTTGAGCAAGTAGTAGATCGATGAGAAGCCCACCTCGGTCCATTCACGAACGCCGCGCTCCTCGATGACCCGCTCGATCTCGTAGCCATGACGAGGGCGTTCGCAGACCAGGGTGAGGATGGCCAGTTCAGCGTTGGTGAGCATCGGGTCAGGCAGGCTCGGTATTCTATAGCTAGAATACCGGAAGCGGACCGGGCTGTCAAGGGGGGATCAGCCCAGATCGGATCGCGACCCACAGACTTCACGGGAGGGGGCGCCGGGCCGCCGGAATGTAAGGGCCGCCCAGCGGCCGCCTGTGCCGGAGGCTGAAGAGCAGCCGCTCAGGCCCCGGGGAGGACCCCCAGCCCGGCCTGCGCCGCGGATTGGCGCATCCAGCCTCGCAGCTCGGTCTCAACCTCCACTGCGAGGGACGGCCGGCTGGTCTCCTGGAGCAGCGCTTCCACACGCGCTCGGGCCCGGGCGAAGGCATCCAGGCTGCCGCCTTCCGCCCACGCTCGCAGCGAACCCCGGTCGGTCACGGGAGAGGGCAGGCGCTGCTCGAGGCGGAAGAGTTCTCGCGTTTCGCGCAGTTTGAGGAAGTCAGCGGCATGCCCGACCTGGGCGAACGTCCCCATGGCCAGGCTGTCTTGCCGGATGGCGATGCCGGCCGTCAGCCGCTGCGCCATTTCGATCGCTTCAGCGTCGAGCACCAGCTTCTCCGCGCTCTGGCAGGCCAGGAAATCCAACATCCCGGCGCCCGAGATCATGTTGATCCCGGCCAGCGTTCCCAACAGCGCGCTGACGCCGCTCTCCAGGCCGGATTGAGAGTCCACGCTTTTCGCGTCGCTGGCGCCAAGGTAGGCATGGGTGGGCAGGCCCAGGTGTCTGCCGACCTGCGCGTAGGCAATGTCGATCATGGCCGTCTCGATGGCACCCATGGGCGTGGAGGCGGTACGCATGTCGAAGATCGCCGGCGCCCCGCCCCAGACGATCGGCGCGCCCGGCGAGGCAGTCTGGTGAATCACGATCCCGCTCAGACACTCGGCCGCATGCTGCACGACGGCCCCGATCAGCGTCACCGGTGCCGTGGCCCCGGCCAGCGGCATGGAGACGATCTGCGCCGGGATGCCCGCGCGTGCCAGGTCGATCAGATTCTGCCCGGCGAACTCGGTCCAACACAGCGGCGGCGACGGGCAGACGTCGAAGACCGCGCGAGGACGGGCTCGCAGCCTTTGCTCGCCGCCGCTGTCGAGGGCCAGAAGCTCGGCCATGCGCGGCACGCCGTCTGGCCGGAAGGCGCCGGTGACGACCGGCTTGTCGGAATGCAGCAGGACCAGGAAGAGCCGGTAGACGTCGCCGATCGAGGCGGGGACATCGTGACACACCACAGCAGTCGATTGGGCTTCGAAGGCGGGCAACCTCTCGGCCACCCGCACCAGCCGCACCAGGTCAGCCGACTCCGAGTTGCGATGCTCGAGTGTGACGGGGTCGAGGACGTGAACGGCGCACGAGCCGGGGTCGAAGTGCACTGCCTGCCCGCCGTATTCCACGACGGCCTCCCCGGCGCGGTCGTAGAGGTGGAACGACCGTGGCGCGCTGGCCAGCGCCCGCCGGACGGCGGCCTCTGGAATACGCACCACCTCCCCGTTCACCTCAGCGCCGGCGGCGCGAAGTTCCTGGCGCGCCGCTTGCGACTCAACACGCACCCCCGGGGCGAGCAGCAACTGCAGTGCTTCGCCCAGGACCCGGTCAATGAGCTCAGGATCCAGGAGTTCGATGTGTGGCCGCATGAACGCCGCCGGTCAGGATTGGCCGGCTTCGGCCGCTGCAATGATCCGTGTCAGTTCCGCCCCCAGCCGTGGATCGAGCGGATCGGCTCGATGGGTGTTCAGGATGTCCTGGGCACGGGCGCGGGCCCAATCGCGGGCGCCGTCCCGCTTCGACTCCCACTGCTCGTAGGTCCGGCGATCCATCAGCCGCGGCTGCCAGAGCTCGCGCATGTGCTGCTTGGTGTGCTTCTGTGTCAGGAAGTGGCCGCCCGGGCCGACGGCCGCAATGGTCTCCAGCGCCAGCGTTTCGTCGGTGACCTGGATTCCCTGCAGCGTGTGGCGCACGATGCTGTAGATCTCACAGTCCATCACCATCTGCTCGTAGGACAGAATGCGGCTGCCATGCAGCAGCCCGCAGCCGAGGAGCATGTCGGAGAGGGTCAGCGAGGCCATGAAGGACGAGAAGCTGCCGTCGACGGCGGCTTGCCAATCCGGCTCCTTGGCGCCGGTGGCGAAGGCACCCATCGAGAGCGGCACGTTGTAGTAGTCGGCCAGCAGGTTGGTGGCCGCGCCGAAAAGGTAGTCCTCCGGCGCGCCACCGGTGTAGGCGCCGCTGCGCAGGTCCATGGCCGTCTGTGCGGCGGCGTAGTAGACCGGCGTGCCGGGGTAGGCCATCTCGATCATCGCCAGCGCGCTGATCACCTCGGCATTGCCGACCACCAGGTTCCCGGCCAGGGTCGCCGGGCCGGTCGAGGCACAGGAAGCCATGGTCATGAAGCCGACCGGCAGCCCGGCCTCGGCAGCGGCCAGCCCGGCCTCCAGGCTGCCACGGTCGTGACCTAAGGGGCTGGTGGTGCACTGCATGATCGACAGGACCGGACGGCGCCGCAGCGCCTGGCGCCCCCCGGCGACGGTGGAGGCCATTTCGATGGCCGCGTGCATCTCGGCCCGGCTGACAATGCTCTCCGTCTGTAGATGCTTGGTGGTGTTGTGCCAAGCCGCTTCCAGTTCGTGCAAGCCGCGCGTCTCGGTCCGGCAATCCTGGGCCGAGACCATCGACCACCAGAAGGCGACCTCCTCGAGGGCGTCGGCCATGCGGGCGGCGTCGGCGGCGTCGGCCTTGGTCGACGTGCGCCGCTGACCCGTAGCCAGGTCGATCACCTCAACCCCGCAGCCGTCCGTCCCCAAGTAGACATGCCGCCCGTCCAAAGGCAGATCCTGGGCCGGATCGCGCCCCGCCAGCGTGTAGACCGGCGGCGCCTGACGCAACGCCGACTCGATCGCCTGCCCGGGCACGCGCGCCACCATCGTCGCCCGGTCGACCTGGGCACCGTGGGCCTCGAGGATGTCCAGCGCCTGCGGCGAGGGGAAGCGCACCCCGACCTTCTCGATCACATCTAGGGTGGCCGTGTGCAGGCGGGCCACATCCTGCGCGCTCAGGATCGAGAGCGAGAGGCGCGGCTCGGCGATCGACAGGATGCGCCCGCTCACGACTTCTTCACCATCAGATCCTTGGCGACCTGCAGCGCACCCAGGGCATCCTCGCTGTATCCGTCGGCGCCGATCTGCTCCGCCCAGCTGCGCGACACCGGCGCACCGCCGACCATGACCTTCACCCGCGGGCGCAGCCCGGCTGCCTCCAGCGCCTGGATCACCTTAGCCTGTCCCGGCATGGTCGTCGTCAGCAGCGCCGACACCCCCACCAGGTCCGCCTCGACCTCGGCAGCCTTGGCAGCGAACTTCTCGAAGGGCACGTCGACGCCCAGATCGTGGACCTCGAATCCGCCGGTCGACAGCATCAGCGCCACCAGGCTCTTGCCGATCTCGTGAATGTCGCCCTTGACCGTCCCCAGCACAGCCCGGCCGAGGACCTGGCGTTCGACCCCGCTGGCGCGCAGGGCCGGCTCGAGTACGGCCAGTCCCTTCTTCATCGCTTCAGCCGCCATCATCAGGTCGGGAACGAATGCCTGCCCGCAGCCGAATTGCTCCCCGACGGTGGTCATGCCCGGGACGAAACCCTGGTTGATAGCCGTCAGCGGTTCGAGGCCGGTCTCCAGCGCCTGGCGCGCGAGCGCCTCGGCCTGCTCACTCTCCCCGTCGATCACACTCTGCCGCATCGCAGCGAGGATCTCCTGTGTCACACCGCCTCCTTTGTCCTGCCTGCCGGATTCTATCGCGCCGCACTCCACGGGCAAGGATCGCCGGCGAACCGCGGCCGGTCGTGTTAGGATAGCCCGTCCTCAGGCTCACAACATCTAAGCGGGAGTCAGCATGGGAGAATCCGTTTCCTCCCGGCCCGAAGACGGGCCGCCGCTCCGCATCTGGGACGTCGATCGACTGGCGGCGCTGGCACGCGGCCTGCCGGTCCGCAAAGTGCGCCTGTCCGCGCTGACCGACCTGGACCGCGTCGGCTGGCACGGACAGCCGGACAACTACGGACGGCTCACATGCCGCGAGGTGGCCGACCATGGCCGCCGGATCTATCAAGCCGATCTGGCGCGCCCGATCCTGCTCTCGGCCGAAGGGCACCTGCTCGACGGTTTCCACCGCATCTGCAAAGCGTACCTGACGGGAGTAGAGGAACTTCCGGCAATCCAGTTCGAGAACACACCCGAACCGGACCGGCTCCGGCCCCTCCCCGAGTGGCTGGCGCGGACACTGTGACCGGGTGAGAGACCGGCCCTGTTGGCGGACGCGGATCGCGTTCGCCTGCTCTAAGTCCCCGGGGCATTGGACGGAGATATGCTTCGACTCAGCGCCGCTCGCCTGGCTGACTACCGGGCGCGCACCTTCCACCTGACCAGCCGCCTGCGCAACACGCGGCAAGCCCTGTCCTTCGTCGAGGCGCGCGGCTTCGTGTTCTTCTGGCCGATCCGCGGCTGCGATCTCCCCAGCCTGTGGGTGGCCACGGCAGGCAACCGTCCGGTCCCCAGCCAGCACGACGACCCGGCCCACATCACCTGGCGCTGGAAGGATGAGATGCTGGACCGGAAGCTCTGGCACTACGCCAAGCTGCTGCGCGGCCGGGCGACCATCGTCAGCCTGAAGATCCTGCCCTACTTCTATGCGCTGTCGGAACGCGTGGCCGATCTGGACGACTATCGCCTGGCCTACGAGGCCGGCGGGTTGTCGCGGGCGGCAGCCGACGTGGCCGAGGCGCTGCGGCGTCACGGCGCGCTGGATACCGTCCAGCTGCGCCGCGAGGCGCACCTGAGCTCGGAGGCGGCGAAAGCGCGCTTCGATCACGCGTTGGTCGAACTGCAGCGAGGCCTATGGGTGGTCCCGATCGGGGTAGCCGAGGCGGGCGCCTGGCGCTATGCCTTCATCTATGAGCTGCTCGACCGCTGCTCCCGGGGATCGCCGCGCGGGCGCGTTCGATCAGCCGCCCGGCGGCGCGTTCCCACCTGACCGGGGTCTACCTGCGCTCGGCGGGTGCGGCCGTGTGCCCGGCGCTGGCGCGCCTGTTTGGGTGGCGCATGGCCGAGGCCCAGTTGGCGCTCGAAAGCGCAGCCGCGGCCGGCCAGGCCGTTGCGCTCAACGACGGGCGCTGGGCCACCCCGGCGCTGTGGCCCAGGCGAACCGCCCCTGATCGCACACGCCGGTCTCGTTAGAAACCATCCCGGCGCAGGCTGAAGCTCAGCCTGCGCCGGAGAGACTGCGGCCACGCCTGCTTGGATCAGCCTTTGGCGAGTTCCTTCTTCAACGCCCGACCCAGCCGAGCGATCCCCTCGTTGATCGTCTCTTCATTCGAGTACGAGAAATTCATGCGCATGCAGTGTTCGCCGCCTTTCTCTCCCGGATAGAACGCGAAGCCGGGGACGTAGGCGACTTTTTCTGCCACCGCCTTCTTGAGGAAGTCGGCGGTGTTGATGGCGTCGGACGTCCGCACCCACAGGAACAATCCCCCTTGCGGCACCGTCCAGGATACGCCCTCGGGGAAGTGCTCGGCCATGGCTTCGACCATCGCGTCCCGGCGCTGATGATAGACACGCCGCAGCGTCTTGACATGCTGACGCAGGATCCCGCGCTGGCAGATGTCGTTGGCCACCATTTGGACGAATGTGCCCGTATGCAGGTCGGCGCCCTGCTTGGCCTGGACCAGGCGGTGGATGAGCGGCTTCGGCGCCACTACCCAGGCCAGTCGGATCCCGGGGGCCAGCGTCTTCGAGAACGTGCTCAGGTAGATCGTCCGCTCCGGCGCCATGCGGAATACGGGGGTCAAATCCTCGCCTTCGAAGCGCAGCTCGCCATAGGGATCGTCTTCCACCAAAATCAGGTCGTGCTCACGGGCGATGGCGACCAGTTCCTCACGCCGCGCCTGTGAGAGGGTTGTGCCGGCCGGATTGTGAAAGTTCGGCAGCACATAGATCAGCTTGGGCCGCACGCCGTCCTTGAGCAGCCCCGGGATCTCCTCGACCAGCATGCCGCTCTCGTCCATCGGCACGGTGCAGTACCGGGCCTCATAGGCGTCCCAGGCCTGCAGCGCGCCCAGGTAGGTCGGCCGGCTGGTGATGACGCAGCTCTCGGGATCGACGAACAGCTTGCCGATCAGATCCAGGCCCTGCTGCGATCCGCTAACCATCAGGATGTTGTCTGGCTCGACGAAGATGCCGTAGCGCGACATGGTATCGGCCAGGTACTGCTTAAGCGGCGCGTGGCCCTCGGTCGGGCTGTACTGCAAGGCAGCCGCGCCGTCGTTCTGGAGGATGTAGTGGCAGGCTTCCTCGAATTCCCTGAGCGGGAAGAAATCGGGGGCCGGCAGGCCGCCGGCGAAAGAAATGATGTCCGGCTGCACGGTGAACTTGAGCAGCTCGCGGATGATGGAGCTCTTCATCCGCTGCATGCGTCGCGCCAGGCGCGGCTCCCAGCCGATATCCTCCACTTTGGTGATGATGTCTTCCGTGTCACCCACTCTCGCCTCCTGTCTCTGGTGACAGTCGTTGCGGTGGCACACACCGCCGGGGCGAAGGGCGCCCGGCTCCGCTCAGCCTGACTCTGACACAGAACCGGCAGTGCGTCACGTGCCACTTGTCCCTCACCCGGCGCTCTCCGGCACGTGCCGCTCTACTGACCGGGGACGGCAGGTCGGCGCCGGCGTGAGGGCCGGGGTTTCGGCAGGGCCCGGCTTGAAGGGCCACTTCGACGCTGCCCGAATAAGGCGGCGTCCGCTGGGGTCGGGGAATACCCGGCCCGAGCGGACGCCGTTTTGGGCAGGCCGTTGCCTCGGCCGGCGAGACTAGCGGATCGTCAGGTTGCCGACACCGCCGTCGAAGACAATCGTGATTGTCCGTTCGGCGTCATCGAAGCCGACCGTCTCCCAGGTCCCGCTCTCGCCAACGAATTGCTCGCCGCCAGAGCGCGTCTGGTCGAACGACGAAGGCACGCGCACATCGCCGACATCAGTGCTCGCCTCGACCCGCACAGCGGCATCGTCGGGCACGTCGATGATGATGTCGCCCACGTCACCGTTCACATCCAGGCTGATTTCTGCGCCTTCAGCGATGCGCACTTCCAGCCTTCCGACGCCGCCGTCGATCGACACCTCGTAGGCCGACTCCATGGCCGGCAGTGTGAGGACCGAGTCACCGACGTCGATGTTCAGGTCGAGGTCGGCGACTTGCACGCCGCTCAGGTCGATCTCGCTCCTGCCGACGCTGCAGTCGATCGACAGATGCAGGGGGATCTCCCCCGTCAGGCCGACGTCCCAGCGCAGCTGCCTTGCTTCGGGCCAGTCGATGTGGACCCCGAAGGGCTCGGTCACCTGGTACAGATGAACGTCTCTGGATGTGCTGCCGCTGACGTCAAAGCCGATCTCCCCGATATGCGTGATCTCGGCCGCGATCAGGTCGGCGCCGCCGGGCAGGGCTTCGATGGTGCTGTCCGCCACGGAGAGATCCAGCTCGATCTCGGCCGACTCGGCCGCACCGATCGGTTCACTGAAAGTCTCCGTGACCACGTCGGCCGAAGGCGTCAGCCCGAGCGAAGGCGCGGCCGTGAGGAGTACGACGGCCGCCCCGATGGTGAGCAGGCCGAGCAGCGCCCCGAGGATCGGCGACCGGCGGGCGAACAGAAGGTCCAGGCCGGCAGCGATCAGGAACAGCGGCCACAGGCGCCACAGGTTCCACCAATTCCAGCCGGGGATCAGCTCCAGGTTCGAGAGCAGCCAGATCGTCCCGGCGCCGATCAGCAGGATCGGCCAGAAGATCGAACGATAACCACGATTCTCACCGCTTGTCATTTCCTTATCCTCCATGGATGGATGAGATCACGATTGTGACGGCTCGGACGGCGTTCCGTCCGCGGCCGGTGCCGCCGCCGCGGCGGGCGCGGTTTGGATCGCCTCGGTCGGCTGCCCGACCGCCCGGCTGCCCCTCCCGCCCTGCCGCACGATCAGGTACAGGCCGGCCAAGACCAGCATTGCCGGCCAGAACACGCGCGCCGCCCCGCCTCCGCTGATGCGCAGGACGAGCTCGAAGAACACGCCCAATACCAGGAAGACGATCAACCCGAAGCGCGTCATCCCGTCGCCGACCTTGCGCATGTCCGCGCTGGCTGATCGCTTGCCGGCAATGCTTAGGCCGATGCCGAGCGAGACGGGGAAGATCAGCGCCCAGGCGTACGCCCAGCTTTCCCAGTGGCCCGTCACGCTCTGGTAGAGCAGTAGCAGCCCAGTCATCGTGACGATGCTGGCCGGGATGGCCAGGATCGCGGCCGAGCGGCCTGCCGAAACCGTGAGCGCGAACAGGATCACCCCGGGGATCAGGACGAACAGCGGCCAGATGAACCTCCACAGGTCGATCTTGAGAAACTGGCCGACCAGCAGCAACGCCCCGACCGCCACCAGCATCAATCCGATCACTGCACTTGAACGTAACTGACGAGGCTCCGTACCCATGCGTATTGCTCCTTCCAATCCGGGCAGGCCGCCCATGCGGGCCGCCCTCATCGATCCCCCTCAGGCCTAGGCCTGCGGCGCGGCGCTGCCGGCCGCTCCCGCCGTCGCCGCGGCGGGACGCGGGATGAAGAGTGAAGAGAGCCACAGCGCCAATCCGACAAGCGCCAGGACCCCGCCCTGGAAAGACAGCCCTGCCCAGAGCTCTCCGGCGAAGGCGCGCGAGATGCCGCCCGTCAATGCATCCAGGTCCACCAGCCCATGCTCAAAGGGAAACACCACCAAGGGTCCCATCGATCCGCCGATCACTGCGATCAGCCCGAGGCAGAAGGCGAACAGCCCGGCCAGCGACAGCGGCGCGCCGACCCAGCGCAGCGCTTCCGGCCAACTGCGGGCCGCCAGAAGTGCAATCAGCCCCAGCAGGACGGCCGCCTGACCGACGATGACGAGTGCCAGCAGCCCGCCGGCCAGTCCGATCCCCCACCTTGCCCAACGCCAGCCCTGGCGCAGCTCCCAGCCGCTGGTCCCTCCCTCCCGGCGCAGAAGCTCACCCAGGGGCATGTTCTCGGTGAACCGGCGGCTCTCGGCCGGCAGAAGCTGCTCCCACACCGCCTCGGGCGCTGCGGACCAGAGCAGGGCCGCCTCCCCGTAGAACGCTTCCAGGCCGGTCTCTACCGGTCGGCATGTTGGGACCAGGCTGCCCGGGAGCTGCAGCGGCGATTGGCCCGCCTCACACGGCGGCTGCGCTTCGGTCACTGTCCGCAGCACAACCTGGTCCGGGTCTTGCGCCAGGCGGGCGGCGATGTCCCCGAACGGTAGCGTGATGTCATCCGTCCAGTCCCGGCCGGTGCGAAGCCACTCGCGGAAACCATTCGTGAATGAAACAGCCCAGGCCCTCAACTCGCCGGCCGGCATCAGGGTTTGCAGAATGGTTTCCCAATCCTGTTCGTCCAGGTGCGCGATCGGGAGGTCTCGGGTTTCGGGTCCGGTCGGAATCTGCCGCGCCAGCCCTTCGGCTGCTTCGGAAATCGCCAACTCGAAGGGACGCGGGTCCTCAAACGCCTCTTCCAGGAAGTCCCCCCGCACGACGGCCTGCTGGGCATTGTAGGCCAGCAGAAGCGCTCCGGTCAGGGGCACGAAGACGCAGATGATGCATACCGCCAGAATTCGCCCCAGCATACGCCAACCAGACATGCCTCCTCCTCGAGCCTACCCCGCGGGCCTCGCCGATCCGGACCGAATCGGCCGTGGCGGGGCGGGAATCCGGCGGTCACTCGCCGATATTCACTCTATGTACGGAGGCGGCGCAGATTGGTTGCAGTGGGCCCCGGCTTGCGTGGGGAGTACAGGCGGTGCGGCCCTGGCGGCGCGTGCCCGGGGACCGTCCGCGGTCGTCGCTTGCGGGAGCTAAGGCCGGCGGCCGGAGCGTACGGCGACCACCTCAGCCAGAATGCTCAAAGCGATCTCTTCCGGCTCATGCCCGCCCAGGTCCATCCCGATCGGTCCGTGCAGTCGGGCGATGTGCCGTTCCGACAGACCTGCTTCACGCAGCCGCGCCCGGCGCAGTTCTTGCGTGTGCGTGCTGCCCAGGGCCCCGACGTAGAATGCGGGGCTGGGAAGCGCCACCTGCAGTGCCGGGTCATCCAGCTTGGGGTCGTGCGAGAGGACTGCGACCGCCGTCGAATGCGTCAGGCCAATCGTCCGCAAGGCCTCGTCTGGCCATAGGCTGACGAGCGCCTCGACCTGGGGGAAGCGCTCGCGCGTCCCAAACGCCCGGCGAGGTTCGACGATGGTCACATGGTAGCCGAGCAATTGCGCCAACCGGGCCAGCGCAATGGCGATATGCACCCCGCCGACGATCACCAGCCGCTGCGAGGCCGACAGGCTGTCCAGAAGGACCTTCAGCGTGGCGCCCTGGGCGGCCACCTGGATCACCTGCGGCGCAGCCATCCCAAACATTGTCTGCGCTTGCGGGGCCACCAACTCCACCAGAGCGGGAGGCAGCGAGCCGGAGCCGCCGCCCCCGGCCGAATCGAATAGCCACGACCTGCCGAGCAGGTCCGCGGCCCCTTCGATCACGACCGCCCGCACGGCCGGCCTCTGTTGCGCGAGGGCCTCGACCATGCTCTCGAACTCGCTCGAGCCTCCGCCGGCAGGACCCAGGAGCGGCGCCAACGGTTCGACGAACAGGTCGATCTGGCCGCCGCAGGCCAGCCCGACCTCCCAGGCCGATTCGTCGGAAACGCCGTAGTGGATCGCCTTCGGCCGCCTGCTGCGCAGAACGTTCAGAGCTTCTTCGATCACGGCCGTCTCGACGCAGCCGCCGCTCACCGATCCGGCCATCTCTCCCCGATCATTGACGGCCATCTTCGACCCGGCGGGGCGCGGCGCCGATCCCCAGGTGGCAACGATCGTGACCAGCGCCACCGAACGTTCTTGCGCCAGCCAGCGCTCGATTTCGGCCAGGACCTCGCGCACGGGTACCTCGAATCCATCGGCAGCTCGGACGGGCGCCGCCAATCCGGGCTGCCGACCGCAATGCCGCTTCAGTTTACCGCAAAGCCGTCTCGATGTCCGTCCGCAGCCCGCCCAGCCGGTCCGCCCGCGCCGCCACAAAGCGCTCCAGGCCTTTCAGCACCCACGCCGGCGTGAGGTGTGCCTCGTCGATGACCTCGTCGACCGTACCGCCGGTGCGCCAGCGGTTGTCCCAGTCGGCGGTCATGGCGAATTCCTCGGCGGTCTTATTGAACAGCCAGTCCTGCATCGAGGCGCGCGATTGAGTCGTCAGCACCGTCGAATCGACTCGCTCCGCCGGGGAGAGAATCCGCTGGCGATACTCCTGCGGTTGTGCGGCGAAGAGCTCCGGGCTGGCGGCGTAGACGATCTTGACGTTCAGGCCCTTCGCCTCGAGCTCCGGCAGGATCTTGACCACGCTGACCATCGAGCTGGTCCCCTGCACGATGACCGCCCCGCCGCGCGGCTTCCCGGGGGTGTAGTCGCGCACGATGTAGGCCCCGCGCGCCGCCTCGAAGTGCGAGGCGATGCCGAGCTGCTCACGATCGGGGACGGCGATCGGCGGGCGTGTCAGATGCAGGACGACGACCGGTACGTCCTGCTTCAACGCTGAACCGAGCAACACCGGCACCTCGTTGTGCTCCCACGGGTGCAGGTTGATCACCTGTCCCTTGGGGAAGAGTTGCATCACCGCCGGTTCAAAGACGCCGAAGTGCGTGCGGCTGTCGTCGGCCGTCTCCGGGCCGGAGTGCCCGGCGATGTAGATCACCTTGCCGACCTTGAGCTGGCAGTCCTGCGCCAGCTGGCTGAACAGCCGCAGCATCCCGTATTTGAGATACGAAAACGATCCGTAGGTCGAGCAGGCGCCCCAGAATCCGTCGAAATCCTTCTCCGGGTCGGCGGCCAGATTGACGGTCGCCATACCGACCAGGATACCGGCGTTGGCGAACTCGGTGATCTCCTGCGGAAGCAGGACGCCCTGGCGAGTGCCGTAACGCTCATACCAGCCGTAGCCGGGAAACTCCGCGTGGGCTTTGCCGAAACCGCTGATGTTGGTCGAATCGGCCAGGTCGGCCGAGGCGGCCAGGAAGAGCGGACGGCCGTACTCGCGCGCCCCAAAGGCGTTCACCCAGGCGCCCCATTTGGCCAGCGCCGCCCGGTTGGCCACCGACGTCCCCGGCTTGACGTACAACTCGGCCGGGTACGCCCGGTAGTCGAAGAGACGCTCGTCACGGAACGGGATGCCGCGCTGCCCCAGCGTGAATGTGGGGATCTCCTGCGGGACGCTGTCGCCCAGCTCGACCAATCGATCGGCCAGGTAGTCGACCAGTGCTTGGTCACGGGCCAGGACGCCCATCACGACCTTGAGGTTGGCTTCAAACTCGGTCCGCACCGCCTTGGCATCGCCGGGGGCTTTGCCGCCGAAGTTGACAAACTGGACGTCGTACTTGTCGGCGAACTCGCGCTTGGTCTGCCAGAACAGTTCGCTGTTCATGGCGTGCGGCGCGCCGTGCGAGGCGTTGTCGTATTTCAGGTAGCCACGGCCCTTGCGCGTCTTCACCCACACCATCGACGGCGCCCGCCCGGGGTTCTCGCCGTAGAGCATGGACAGCATCGCCTGCGTCACCGGCCCCCACTCACTGCCGAATTCGGCGCCGAAGACGCGCCAGCCGTGCGCGCCGAACCAATCCGCCGGGCTACCTGAAACGACGCTGGTGATCGGGTGGTCGTCGATGCCGTAGTCGTTCCAGTCGATGACGAAGTACAGGTTGTCAAGCGCCAGGCCCCAGGCGGAGTTCATCATCTCGTGCGCCGCACCCGGTGTCAGGCCGGCTTCGCCTTCGAAGGCAAAGACTTTGACGCCGTCCGCCCCGGCCCGCTTGAGCGCCAGCGCCAGCCCAGCCGCCGCCGGCCCGCCGTGGCCCGAAGGACCGGTGTTGAACTTGAGGAAGAGAGTCTTGCCTTCCATCTCGGCGTGGCCGGACAGCCCGCCGCGGTGGCGGAAGTTGAGCAGATCCTCCCATGTCAGGGCGCGCTGCTCGGCCTTGGCGACCTGGTAGCGCTTGTCGCCGGTCTGCTGGTACTTCAAGCGCAGCGCCTCATTCAGCAGCGCCAGCGTGGTGTAGATCAAGGGGATGGTGTGTCCGCCGACCAGCACGAAGCGGTCGCCAAAGCGCTTCTCCGGGTGGCGGATGTCCCAGCGCATTCCTCCCCCCAGAAGCGTGACCAGCAGGGCGTGGACTTTCGAGCGCGAACCGCCCGGATGACCGCTCTGGCGGTAGTTGAGGATGATGTCGATCAGCTGGTCGATCAGGTCCTTGGTCTTCTCCCACGCCTCGAAGTGCTGGGCCAGCTCCTTGTAGCGGAGCGCCAGCTGTTCGTCCTGCGCACGATCCATGAGCACCTCCTCGGCTGAGCTCCCCGCGAGCTTGAAGCTCGCCGGGAGCTTGCAGGCTACGCCCGGCTCCAGGCCTCCTGCCAGACGCGTTTGGTCCCGGCGATGACCAGTTCGGGCGTTTCGCCCTCGGCCTGAGGCTTGACCTCGAAGCCGACCCACGGGCGCGCCCCCTGCCCTTCGGCCAGGTAGCCGATCTTGACCAGTGCCCGGATGAACTCGACCAGCTCGGGAACGTCGTTCGCTCCACCTGGCCATCCGAAACGCGGGTGCAGGTCGCCGTAGCCCGGCTTGCCCGCCTCGACCACGCCATTGCCGACGTGAATGTGGACCAGATGTCCCTTGAGCTGGCTCAGGGCCCCGATCGAATCCTCGTGCAGCAGCGGCTGGTGGCTGAGATCGTACATCAGGCCGAAATCCGGGAAGTCGCGGCGCACCGCCGCGGCGAACTCGGCCGCCAGATCGCTGGGGCCGATCAGTGCCTTCTTATCGATGTCACGATCGAAGGTCTCGCACGTCAGCGCGATCCCCTTGTCTTGACCGTAGGCGCACAACTCCTTGACCGACAGGACCAGCGCCTGCAGCGCCGCCCGGCGGTCCTTGTCACCGGGATCCTTGCCGGAGAGGAACGCCATGCGCCTGGCGCCGATCTGAGCCGCCTCGTCGATGCACGTCTTCAAGGCCGTCACCGCCTGCTTGCGCTCGGCCTCGTCCAGGCTGTTGAGGTTGAGCTTGCCCATGAGCACGGCTGGTTGCGCACCGTAGCCGACCTGGATGTGCGCCGCCTCGATAACCGCCTTCACCGCCGCCCGCTCTTTGGCGTCCTTGATCCAGGTGATCTCGACCGCACCGAAGAACGGGTCCTCGGCGATCTTGGCCACGCTGTCGGCGATCGCGCCCTCACCGCTGATGGTCTTGGGGAAGGCCATGAAGTGCACGATACTCATCGTGCAGAAGTTGCTCCAATGCTTGTCCACGTCCTCGCCTCCTGGTCAACTCAAGCCGGCGGCGGCACCGGGGACTCCGGCGCCCGTCCTTCGATCACCGCCAGCACATCGGTCACGACCATCGCCATCCGCAGCAGGGCCTCATCGGTGTGGGAGGCCATGTGCGGCGAGAGAACCACGTTGTCCATCTGCAGCAGCGGGCTGTCCGGCGGGAGCGGTTCGGGGTCATACACATCTAGACCCGCGCCGGCGATCCACTTCTCCCGCAGCGCGCGCACCAGGGCGGCCTGGTCGACGACCGGCCCGCGCGCGGTGTTGATCAGGAAGGCCGACGGCTTCATGCGCCGCAGGGCCGCCTCGCCGATGAGCGCCTCCGTCGCCGGCAGCAGCGGCAGGTGCAGCGAGACGAAGTCCGATTCCTGCAGCAACTCATCGAGCGGCACACGCCGCGCCCCGAGCGCCCGCTCCGCCTGCGCATAGGCGACCACATCATGATACAGGATCGGCATGCCCAGGCCGTTGCGGCAGATGGCCGCCACCCGCTGACCGATCTTGCCGAACCCGACCAGGCCGAGGGTCTTGCCCTGCACCTCGGCCCCGATCAAGCGGTAGCGCGCCTGCCAATCCCCTGCGCGCAGTGCCCGGTCGGATTCGAGAATTCGCTTGGCCAGGACGATCATGAAGGCCACGCATTGCTCGGCCACGGATTCGTCGTTGGCCGCCGGCGTGTTCACCACGGTGATCCCGCGTTCGGCGGCCGCCTGGCGATCGATCGCCTCCACACCGACGCCGTGACGCGCCACGACCTTCAGCCGCGGCGCGGCCTGCATCAGCCGCCGGCTGACCCTGCCGTTGGCCCGGATGATGATCCCGTCGACGTCGGCCACCTGGCCGAGCAGGGCATCCTCTTCCAGCGAGGCTGCCATGCGCACCTCGGCCCCGGCCTTCAGAACCTCCAGCGCCTTCTGATGGATCGGTTCGTAGAGCAGCACAACCGGTTTGCTCATATCCGACTGCCCGCGGCGTGAACGTGTGGCTGACCGCAGAGAACGCCGAGCACCAGGGGTTCGATGCATGCCAGGACGACGACCAACCCGGCGTTCTCTGCGGCTTCGCCCAAAGGTGGGGTCAATGGCGCACGCACAAGCGCGCGCCGCGACTCTCGACGCTCATCTCCTGATAGACGGTCTTCCACTCCAGGTAATCATCGACGGCGATGGAGCCCTGCTCGCGGCCCATCCCGCTCAGCTTCATGCCGCCGTAGGGCGCCTGGACGAACGAGCCGTGGATGTCGTTGATCCAGATCGAGCCGGCGTCCAGCCGCCGAGCGGCCAGGTAGCAGTTGCGCGTGTCCTGGCTGAAGAAGTAAGCGCTCAGCCCGTTCCAGCTGTCGTTGGCGTACTCGAACGCCTTCTCCAGGTCGTCGCCGACCTTCATGACGCCCAGCACCGGACCGAACGTCTCCTCCCGCATCACCTGCATGTCGGGGTTGCAGTCGGCCAGCAGGGTTGGGGCGAAGAAGTAGCCCTTGTCCGTCAAGCGCTTCCCGCCGGCCAGCACCCGGGCGCCCTTGGCTGCCGCCTCCTCGACCTGGCTCATCACCCACTTCAGCTGCCGCTCGTTGATGAGCGGCCCGATATCCACACCGTCTTTGAACCCGTCGCCGACGACGACGCGCCCGGCCAGCCCGGCGATCCCCTGGACCAGCTTCTCGTAGATCGCCTGGTGGGCATAGACGCGGTTGACGCGGTTGCACACCTGCCCGCAGCCGCGGAACGCCTGGAAGGTGATGGCGTCGATGGCCTTCTCCAGATCGGCGTCTTCCCACACGATGCACGGGCACTGCCCGCCCAGTTCGAGCGTCACGCGCTTGATGCCCTCGGTGGCGGCGATCATCACCTGCCGCCCGCCCTCGACGCTGCCGGTCAGCGCCGCCTTGCGCACTAATGGATGCCGGACCAGGGGCTCGCCCACCTTGCCCCCCGGCCCGGTGATCACGTTCAGCACCCCGGCCGGGACGCCGGCCTCAGAGGCGATGTGGGCCATCAACAGCGTCGCCAGGGGCGTGTCCGAAGACGGCTTGGCCACCACCGTGCAGCCGGCCGCCAGGGCCGGGCCGAGCATGCGGCTGAGCAGATGCAGCGGGTCGTTCCAGGGCGGGATGGCCGCCACCACGCCGATCGGCTGACGCAGGACGTAGACGAACTTGTCGCGAACGTCCGATTGCAGCACCATCCCGTTGATACGGCGCGCTTCCTGCGCGTAGAACTCGACTACCGCGCAGAAGCCGTTAATCTCGCCCTTGGCCTGCGGGAAGGGCTTGCCCTGCTCGGTCGTCAGCAGGCGGCCGATCTCGTCGATGTTCGCCCGCACGGCATTGACCAGCTTCATCATCACCCCGGCCCGCTCGGCGGCGGGAGTCTCACGCCACTCCCGGAACGCCTCGTGCGAAGAACGCACGGCCGCGTCGATGTCCTGGGCGTCGGCGATCGGCGCGCGGCCTATCTCCTCTTCGGTGGAGGGGTTGTAGACCGGGAAGGTTTGACCGGAATTCCCCAGCGTCTGCTTACCGCCGATCAGCATTGGGCTTGTCTCGAGCTTGCCTTCCTTCGCCATGGCGCTCCCTCGATCGTGCAGATGTGTGTCGTTCAGCCTGCGGCCGGACCCGTCGCCGGCCTCTTTTCTGCCGGACCCAGCAGGAGCCGCGATCGGCGTGCCCCCCGGCCGCCGGCGGTCAGTTCCCTGGCCAGCAGGCGCAGGAGTTCCTCGGCCGTCTGGCGGAAATCGGAGACCACGATGGCATTGCGGTAGATCTGACGAACGTAGTCGGCCCCGATCCCCACACCGATGATCCGGCAGCCCAGCCCCTCGACGAAGCGCACCGCGGAGATCAAGTGCTCGGCATCGCCGTTAGGCTGGCCGTCCGAAATGACCACGATGATTTTGGCCCGTTCGGGGCGCGCTTGAATGCGCCGGAATGCGAACAGCAGCGATTCCTCATCCCAGTTGTTGTGGCGCGGCTGAATGCCGGACAGGCGAGTCCGCACTGCGCCAAACGGCTCATCGAAGCGCTTGTAGATGCGGTGCTCAAGGGCGCTGCAACGGGTGGCGCGGTGCGCGTGCGCCGGGGTCAATCCGAGTCGCATGGCTGCCCGGGCTTCGAATTCGGCGGTGGTGAAGCCGATGATCTCCAACGGGATGCCCAGCCGGTCGAGCGCCTCGCCCAGCAGCACGGCCGTCATGGCCGCCAGGCGGTACTTATCCTGCCCCTTCATGCTGGCGCTCTCGTCCACCAAGAGGCTGAAGGCCATGCTGCGGCCGGCATCGACAGGCCGCTCGAAGAGCCGGTAGATCCCCAGGCGCTGTTTCCACAACTTGGCGGTACGCAGCTTGCCGCTGCGGAACTGGCCGGCGTAGCGCAGGTAGGCCGCCTCGCGCAGCACATTCGTCAGGCGCATCTCGAGGAAGCCCGCCTCGCGGCGCACCTCGCGCCAGATCCCCTGGTAAGCATTCTCGTCGCCGGCCTGGGGGCGGATGACCGTCTGCCGATCCGTGCGCACAGCGCTCGGGTGCACGCTCTTGGCGCCCAGCCCGCGCTCGAACCAGGGCATGCTCCCCGGCTGCCACCATTCCGGCAGCTGCTTTCGCCGGCCGAGCACCCCCACAGCCACGCGCTCACCGCTCAGTTCGATCTCCGGCGCGCCCTGCTCGCGCGCCAGGCTCGGTTCCCGATCCGGCTGGCCGGGCTCCGGCTGCTCGCCACGTTCCCATTCCAGCGGCCGGGCCGCCGGCCGCCGGGCGCCGGCGCGCAGCAGGCCGGCCACCAGCGGGTAGATGCGCCGCATGCCATCGAGTGACGCCTGCGGCGTCTCACCCGCTGCAGCCGCGGCGATCTCGCTCGCAGCCTCGGCCAGCGCCCGCTCGACGGCCGGATGGAACTCCCCGTCGGCGAGCCCGCGGCCGCGCAGGTACAGGCCGGTCTCGACCTGCTGCTCCAGCGGCGCAACGCGCAGGAGTGCCCCGCCATATCCCGGCAGCCAGCGTGCGTCGAAGGCGCGGCGCATGCCCGGCCAGCGTCGGATCATGCCGGCCTCCAGCCGGGCGCCCTCCAGTGCCAGCCACAACCGCAGGAAGTGCGGCCGGCCGTCGGATTCCTCGGCGGCCGCCTGCGGCACCCAGCGGCCGCTATCCGCCAGGTGATGGGCGAGCAGGTGCAGCGCCGCGCCCTTCAGCCGGGCGTAGTCGCCCGACTGCGCCTCGCCCGGCTCGGTCGCGATCTGGATTTGCCCGCGGCCGATGTGATCCCGAGGGCCGAAACCAAAGCGCAGCTCGAAGTCGCGCGAGGTGACCTGCAGCAGCGCCTCCAGCCGCAGCCGCCGCGCCTCGACCAGACGCGCCTCGGTTTCGGGACTAGAAGTAGTTGTCGACAACGTCTTGAACCGTCTCGGCGTCGAATGCCGTCAGCTTGCTCAGCACTGCGAAGCGGGCGCTTTCGCGCACATCGTAAACCAGGGCCATGCGCGCCCAGTCGATCACGCGCCGGGTGCTGAACGATCCAAAGACCTTCTCATTCCGAATGGCCGCGCGCACGTCGTTGGCCGCCCGCACCATCCGCCGCACAACGTCCTCGTCGTGGTTGCCGCTCTGCACCATGACCGCCTGGACCTCCTCGTCTTCCGAGAGATAGTCCATGCGAATGACGACCGGGAAGCGGTCCAGCAGCGCTTCGTTCAGCATCTTCGTCCCGCCGTAGCGCCCCTCTTCGCTGGGATTCATGCTGGCGAACAGGCGGAAGTTCGGATGGGGGCGTACGATGCGCCCGTCGTACTCCATCAAGACCACCATGCGATCGTCGTCGAGCAGCGAGTGCAGGCAGAAGGCGATCTCCGGCAGACAGGCGTTGATCTCGTCCAGCAGGATCCAGTCGCCCGCCTGCATGGCGTCGACCAGCACGCCGTTGACCCAATAGGTGCCCTGTTCGTTGATGAGCATCTTGCCCAGGAACTCGTCGACCGTCGTGGCACCGTTCAAGTTGACCCGCCGCAGCCCGTTGTTGGTCCTCCAGGCCAGGTAGCGCACCGCCAGCGTCTTGCCGACGCCGGTCTCGCCGATCAGGAGTGTCGGCAGGTTGCGGCCGACGGCGAAGGCCAGCTTCTCCAGGTAGCCCTGCGACGGGTGGATGTAGACTTGCTCGGAGGGGATGAACACGCTGTCGTTCCCCTCGTTGACGGGCAGGCCGACCGAACCGATGCGGATCTCCGTCGGGCCTCCGCCCGGCGGCGTGCTCGTTTTCGCCATCCTCTACCAGCCCTCGCTGCAGGGGCGGCGCGGGCCGCCCCTCACCAATTCTATTGGTCAGCCGCGCGGCGGCAGGCCCTCCAGCGCCCGCAGGACCTTCTCCGACGTCGCCGGGAGGTCGGTGATCCACACGCCGATGGCGTTGTGGATGGCGTTGATGATCGCCGGCGCCTGCGAGTTGGCCGTCATCTCGCCGATGCCCTTGGCCCCGTAAGGCCCGGTGCGTGAACCCATCTCGACCACGACCGCGTCCAGTTCGGGCAGATCCTTGGCGGTCGGAACCATGTACGAGAAGAACCCGGTCGGGTAGTTGTCCAGCGTCGGATAGTAGGGGTGCAGCTCCTCCATCAGCGCCGAGCCCAACCCCATCGCCGCCCCGCCGTCGATCTGGCCCTCCACCAACAGCGGATTGATCGCCTTGCCGCAGTCGTAGGCGCTGACCAGCTTGAGGACCTTCACCTCGCCGGTGTCGGTGTCGACCTCGACCTCGGCCACCGTCGCGCCGTAGGCCATGTTGTGCAGGGGTTCGCCCTGGCCGGTCTCGGGATCGACCTCGGCCACCGGCCAGCCGTAGGCGCCGCGCCCGGCGATGAGCTTGCGGTCCACCCAGGTCGCCTTGTTGGCCACGTCAGCGATGGGGATGGCCTGCTCCGGGGAGTCGCGCACCACGATCTGGCCGTTCTCCGCTGCCAGCTTGTCGGCCGACACGCCCAGCTGCTCTCCGGCAACCTCGAACAGCACCTGCCGGGCCTCGCGTGCCGCCAGCATGGTGGCGTTGCCGGTCTGGTGGGTGACGCGGCTGGCGAACGTCCCCGTGTCGAGCGGGCTGGTGTCGCTGTCGACCGTCGTTACATTGACGCGCTCGATCGGGACGCCCAGCTCCTGGGCGGCGATCTGGCGCACGATGGTGCGCGCCCCCTGCCCGATATCGACGCTACCGATGAGCACATCGACGCTGCCATCCGGCTGCATCTTGACCACCACCTGGCTGGGGTCGCCGCCCCCGCTCATGCCGGTGGAGTACCAGACGGCTGCGATGCCCACACCACGTTTCTTCGCCATGTCTGCCTCCGCTCTATCGCTTGGACGAGGACATCGCCAGCAGGTCGCCGTCGAGCTTGACGCCCGCCCGCTTGGCCGCCGTCTGCATGACCTCGATCAGCCCGCAGTTGTGCTGGACCGCGCCGGTGGCCGAGGTGTCCCCGTCATGGATGGCGTTGATGAAGCGCAGGCGCCACGAGTCGATCCCCACCTTCTCGGCGATGCGCTCCATTTGCACATCCCAGGCGAAAGAGGATTGGTAGAGCCCGAAGCCGCGCATGGAACTGGTCGGCCGCTTGTTGGTGAAGGCTGCGTACGCGTCGATCCACACGTTGGGGATGTCGTACGGGCCGGAGATGCCGTAGGAGGCCTTGCGGACGACGTAGTCCGCGGTCAGCGGGTAGGCGCCGGTATCGCGCACCATCTTGATCTTGCGGGCGATGATGCGGCCGTCCTTGGTCACCCCGTCCTTGAACCAGATGTGGGTCGCCCCGCGGTGGGTTGAGGCGACGAATTCCTCCTGGCGCGTCCACACCCACTTGACCGGCCGCCCGTGCGTGTAGAGCGACAGCACGGCGCAGATGTGGTCGGCGTGCGGATCATTCTTCGAACCGAAACCGCCGCCCAGGATCCCGCCGATCATGTGCACGTCCGACAGCGGTTTGCCCAGGATGGCGGCGATCGTCCCCTGGTTGAAGAACACGGCCTGGGTCACGGTCCAGATGTGCGTCCGCCCCATCGAGTCGGTCTGGGCGATGCTGGCCTGCGTTTCGATCGGCGAGTGCTCCTGAGCTGCGGTGCGGAAGTACGACTCGACGATGACATCCGCCTTGGCGAAGCCGGCCTCGACGTCGCCCTTGCGGATTCGAATGTGGTCCTGGTCGCCAAACGCCAGCAGGTTGCCCTCCGGCCGCACCTTGGCCGCCCCCTTCTCCATCGCCAGGAGCGGATCGAGCACCGGCGGGCGCTCCTCGTACTCGATCTTGATGCGCCCGACGGCCTGGCGGGCCGTCTCCAGGTCTTCGGCGGCGACGACCGCCACCTCCTGGCCGATGTAGCGGATCTCTTTGTCGGCCAGCACCGGCTGCTCCCCGCCGAAAAGGTTGACGGGGACCTCCTTGCCGGTGATCACCGCCGCCACGCCGGGCAGCTTGCGCGCCCGGCTGACGTCGATGCTCACGATCTTGGCCGAGGGGACCGGCGATCGCCAGGCTTTGACATACAGCATGCCCGGGAGCTTGATGTCGCCGACGTACCGCGTCTTGCCGGTGGCGTGCTGCATGCCGTCGTAGCGCGGCAGACGCTTGCCTACGTAGTTGGTGTCGGTCATGCTCGCATCCTCCGGCTAGCGCAGCTCAGCTGCGGCGGCCAGCACCGATTCGACGATCTTGTTGTACCCGGTGCAGCGGCAGACGTTGCCGACCAGCGCGTTGACCACCTCGTCACGGGTCGGATTGGGATTCTTCTTCAACAAGGCATAGGCCGAGACGACCATCCCCGGAGTGCAGAAGCCGCACTGGGCGCCGTAGTGCTCGGTCAGCGCCTTCTGGATCGGGTGCGGATTGTCCGGCGTGCCGATCCCTTCGACCGTGGTCACCTCGCGGCCGTCGACCGTCGCCGCCAGGACCAGGCACGAGTTGACCGGCTCGCCGTCCAGCAGCACGGTGCACGCGCCGCAGTTGCCCTGCTCGCAGCCGAACTTCGGACCGGTGACATCCAGGTGTTCGCGCAGCAGGGTCAGCAGATTGACGGTCGTGGGGGCTTCGACCTGGACCTTCTTGCCGTTGAGTTTGAACGCGATCTTCAGTGTGGCCATGGTTTCACCCGCCCTTCTGCGTCAACCCGCCGGCTTCACGCAGGCAGCGCGCCACCAGCACCCGGGTCAGCTTGCGCCGATACCAGGCGGTGCCGTGTACGTCGTCGATCGGCCGGATCTCGGTCACCGCCGTCTCGGCCGCTTCGATCACACCCGCCTCGTCGAAGGCCTTGCCGATGAGCGTCTCCTCGGCCTTGACGCAGCGCACCGGCACCGGCGCCGCCGCACCGACGGCGATCACAGCCGAGACGCAGTTGCCTTTGGCGTCCAGCTTCACGCGCGCCGCGGCGTTGAGGACGGCCAGCGTCAGCGCCGCGCGCCGGCCGACTTTGGCGTAGGCCGAGCCTTCATTGCGGCCGGTCGGCGCCACCAGGATCTCGACCAGCAGCTCGCCCGGTTTCAGGACCGTCTTGTTCGGGCCCAGGAAGAACTTGTCTAGCGGGACGACGCGCTGGCCGCGGGCGCTGCGCAGCACGACGTCCGCGCCCAGCCCGAGCAGCGCGCAGGTGCAGTCGCCGGCCGGGGAGGCCGTGCACAGGTTGCCTCCCAGCGTCCCCAGCGAACGCACCGGCGGTGCAGCCAGCCTGGAGGCTGCCTGCCATACCGCCCGGGCTTTCTCCTGCAGAAGCTTGGAGGCCCCGGCCGTCTGCATGCGTGTGGCCGCGCCGATGCGGATCAGGCCTTCCTTCGAGCGGATGTACTCCAGCCCGAGCCGGCCGATCCACAGGATGTTGTCGGGGATCTTGAACTCCAGGTTCATGTCACGCACCAGATCGGTGCCCCCGGCCAGGACACTCATGCCCTTCCCGTGCTTCCCGAGGAGCTTGAGCGCCTCCTCCAGGGTTGCGGGAGCGAAGTACTGCGGATCCTTCACGGGTTCTCCCTCCCTTCAGCAGATCTCGTGCCTGCCTTGTGACTATTCCCCGGCCATCTCGGCCAACAGTCGAAAGACCGCGGCGAAGTCTTCCTCGCCCAGACCGCGCGAGCGGGCGGCGCTATACAGCTGATGCACGCCGGCCGTGACCGGCAGCGCCGCACCCAGGGCATGGGCCGTGCCGACGATCAGGCCCAGGTCCTTGTGCATGTGCTTGAGCGGGAAGGCCGCCGGATAGTCGTCGTCAACCATGCTGCCGATCTTGCGCTGCACCAGGGCGGAAGCGATGGGACTCACCTGGAGCATCTGGCCGACTTGCGCCAGATCCAGGCCTCCCTTGACCGCCAGAGTCATCGCCTCCGCCAGTCCGGCGACTTGCGACGCGACCATCAGGTTGAAGCACAGTTTGGCAGTGGCGCCGCTGCCTTGCGGGCCGAAGTAGTACAGGTGCTTGCCCATTCGCTCCAGGAGGGCGCGCTGAGCTTCGAAGACCTCCTCGTCACCGCCGACCATGATCCCCAGGCTGCCTTCTTTGGCCGGCCCCGTGCTGCCGAAGACCGGCGCGTCCAGCATCAACCAACCCTGCGCGGCGATGTGCGCGCCGATGCGCCGGCTCTGTTCGGGCGCCACGGTGCTCATGTCGATCAGCACCGTCCCGGGTTGGCCACCGGCCAGCAGGCCGTCGGGGCCGCTCAGCACGGCTTCCACCGCCGCGGCATCGCTCAGCATTGTGACGACGACCTGGCTGGCCTGGGCCACCTGGCGCGGCGTGGCGGCGGTCTTCGCCCCCAGGGCGGCCAGCGCCTCGGCCTTGTCAGGGGTGCGGTTGTAGACCGTCAGCGGGTAGCCTGCCCGGACGAGGTTGGCCGCCATCGGCCCGCCCATCAAGCCCAACCCGATGAAACCCACCCGCTGCATCGCTGCCTCCCTGGCGGCCCGACGACTAGTAGGGGATGAAGTCACCGCGCTCTTGTGCCGCCTTCTCCGCCGGCTGGCCGTACTCCCAGGAGTAGTCCGGGCGGTAGCGTTCGCGCCAGTCGTTGTATTTCATCTTGCCGATGCCGTCTTCCTGCGGATAGAGCCACTTCACGCCCCACTGCGGGATGACGATCTTCACCCCCGGGGTGTGCCACTGGGCGATGGTGACAACCTCCTGCGGATCGACCCCGGTGTTGCCCCAGTTGTCCCAATGCATCGGCAGCAGCAGCTTGGCCCCGATCGCCTCACCCAGCCGCACCGCATCGTAGGGCGTCATCTTGTCCGTGGCGCCCGGGGCGTTGTATCCGATGTTGAAGGTCAACACGTCGACGTCGTACTTGCGGAACAGGATGTACGCGTTCTGGAACAGGCTGTCGGCCAGATGCAGCAGGTTGTGGCCGCCGATCTTGAAGAGGAACGTCACGGCCACGTCGTTGTACGGCCGCCGCACCCCGGGCCCGACCTTGACACCCGGCCCGCCCGTCATCGTGGCGATGCGGTCGAAGTTCGGCAGGATCTCGACCTCAACATCCTTGATCTTGTACTTCTGCCCCGCCTCACACACCCGAATGCGCTCCTCCGGAACCTGGAAGACGCGCATGCGCTCGACGGTGGACATCGGTCCGTAGAACAGCGCCTCGGTCGTCTGCGTCGCCGCCTTGAGCGTGTAGATGTCGGTGTGATCAGCGTGCTGATGGCTGCAGAACACGCCGTCGAGGGTCTTGAAGTCGAAGATATCGATCACCTGCGGATTCAGGCGCAGCCAATCGATCGTCGGTGACCCGCTGGTGCGGCAGACACCGCAGTACTCATACTCGGTGTAGTGGGCCGGGCCGGCGTAGTTGTCGACCAGCAGTACCGCGCCGCCGGGAGACTTGAGCACAAACCCCATCCCGCCGGTCCACCACAGGGCGAAGTTGCCCTCGGGCACCACGGTCGCCTCGATCTGTCGGTTGAGGAATTGCCCCCATTCGGGGAAGCACTCCAGCAGCCAACGGATGCGGTCCATCGGCCGGTCCTGGTTGAGCAGGTAGTTGCCCTGCATCGTCCCCCGGCCGTCGCCGACGATCTTGATGTCTTCGTAGTTGATCTTTCCATCGCCGCTCATCGTCATCTCTCCTGTGAGAGGGTTCGCACCCGCCGCCGACTAAGCGGGCATGCCGTTCGGGAACAGGACCACCTTGCCCGTGTCGCGCGCACCGGTCGTCATCAGCTTGAAGCCCTTGTCGAAGTCCTCCAGCGGGAGACGGTGAGTGATGACCGGGCGCGGATCGAGCTTGCCCGAGGCGAGCAGGCCGTCAACCAGCTTCCAGGTGTCCCACATGTGCCGGCCCGCCACGCCGCGCACCGTCACCTGCCGCAGCGTCACCGCAAAGTTAATGTCGAACTCGATCGGCTTGGGCGTCAGGCCGAAGGTGGTCACCCGCCCGCCCTTGCGCACGACCTCGAAGGCGTTCTTCATCGACTGCGCTGCGCCGGCCATCTCGATCACGACGTCCGCGCCGATCCCGTGCGTGTCGTCCTTGATGGCCTGCACCGGGTCGAGCGGCTCGCCGATGTTGAAGGTCTGATGTGCGCCCATCCGCCGGGCGATCTCCAGCCGTGAGGCCACCATGCCGACCAGAGTCACTTTGCGCGCCCCGGCCGTGCTGGCCACGCCGGCGGCGAACAGGGCGATCGGCCCGTCGCCGAAGATGACCACCGACTTGGCCGTTACCGGCTCGATCAGGACCGCCTGGGTGGCGCCGCCGAGCGGCTCCATCACCGCCCCGACCTCCGCCGGAATCCCGCGCGCCAGAGGCCAGAGTGAGGTGGCCGGCACGGGCAGGTATTGAGCGAATGACCCCTCGACGTCATTGCCGAAGATCTTCAGGTTCTGGCAGATGTGCTGCAGGCCCATCCGGCAGACGTCGCACTTGCCGCACACAATGTGGCTGTCGGCCGTGACGTAGTCGCCGACCTTGTAGTCGCTGACCGCCTGGCCGACCTCGACAATCTCCCCGCAGAACTCGTGTCCCAGAGTCAGCGGGATCTTGAGGCGCTTTTGCGCGAAGTCGTCCCAGTTGTAGAAGTGGATATCCGAGCCGCACAACGCCGTCGCCGCAACCTTGACCAGGACTTCGTCCGGCTGGATGCGGGGAATATCGACCTCGGACAAATCGAAGCCCGGCTCGGGCCGCAGTTTGCGTACCGCCATCATCCTTCCATCCATCCGTCTCCTCCTGCGCCACCAGCCTCAGATCACACCCATGTCCTTGAGAACGCCCTTGAGCTTCTCGCGCTGTTCGGCCGTCAACGGCCCGACCGGCGCGCGGCCCGGGCCGCCTTCCATGCCCATCAGATCGAGCGCCTCTTTGATCACCACCGGGAACGTTCCCCAGGCGAACGCCAGACGCAGGGGCGCCAGCGCCTGCTGCGCCCGTCGCGCGCCGTCGAGATCTCCGGCTATGAAATTGTCGTAGATGTCGGCCACCAGCCGCGGCTTGACGTTGGCCGTGGCGGCGATCGCCCCGCGGGCGCCGTACAGCAGGCCGGCGTAGATCAGGGTGTCGCGGCCCATCAGGACGGAGAACTTCTCCGGCGCCACCCGGATGTACTCGGCCGCCAGCTCGAGGTCACCGCTGGAATCCTTGATGCCGACGATATTGGGCACCTCGGCCAGGCGGGCCACCAGGCCGCCCGGCAGTTTGACGCCCGTGCGGGCCGGGTTGCTGTACAACAGCACCGGCAGCTGCGTCGCTTCGGCAATGGCCTTGTAGTGGTCATACAGTTGGCTATCGTTGGGGGAGATGAAGTAGGGCGTCAACACCGAGACGGCATCCACGCCGGCCTTCTCAGCCAGCCGCGTGAGCTGGATCGCCTCGCGCGTCGTCACCGCGGCACTGCCGCCGTAGACCGGGACGCGCCCGTGGGCTGCGTCGACGACGATCTCCCAGGCGCGGCGCTTCTCGTCAGCCGAGAACGCCCAGAATTCCCCCTGGCTGCCGATGGCGAAGACCGCGTGCGCGCCGCCTTCGATCAGATGGTCCGTCAGGCGGCGCAGGGCGCGTTCGTTGATCTCATCGTCCGCCGTCAACGGCGTGACCATGGCCGGGATGATTCCGTACGGGGGGCGCTTCAACATGGATGAGTTCTCCAAGAGCTATCAGCTATCAGCTTTCAGCTGGCAGCTCCACCTCCAAGCGATCAGACCACGTGAGTCCGGCTGTCCGCTGATCGCTGGCGCTAGTTCTTCACTTCCCGCAGTACCGCTTCCGCCGTCGGCACCCAGGCGAAGCGCGGATCAATGGTGATGTTGTAGGCCTTGTCGTCGCCGGAAAGCACCCACAGGTAGGCGATGGTCACGCCCGGCGCAGCGGCCGTCGGGTGATAGCCGTTGGTCAGGATGGCCACATCGTTGTCGCCGATCACGTGGGCGGCATCCTTTCCGTCGTCGTTGAGCAGCTGGATACCGTAGCCGTCCGACGGCTTGGCCTTGAACAGGTAGAACTCCTCCAGGATGTTCTCCTTATCATTGATGACATCGTGCTTGTGCGGCGGGATGCCCGACCAGTTGCCGGGCGGATTGATCGTCTCGCCCACAATCAGGCGCTGGCTGAGGGCCGATCCCGGCGGGATCACCAGGCGAATGTCGCGCCGCCAGTTGGCCATGCCCGACGAGACCAGCTTGACATCGGACGGGCTGATCAGCCTGGGCGGGAGATCGACCGTGCAGGGTGCTTTGGCGATGGCGATCTCGAGGTTCGAATCGGCCTTGACCTCGACCGAGCTCTGCCGCGGCACGTAGACGGCCGTAGCCGGCGCGGCGAAGATGTCGGCCCGTCCGCCGATGGCCTCCCACTTGAAGGCTTCCTTGGCCGTCCCGGCGATGGTGCAGCGGCCGCTCAAGATGACGAATGCCGCTTCCTCCTCCGCCACCTGGCCCTTCCACGACTGGCCGGCCGCCAGTCGCAGCATCTCCAAGCCCAGCCAGCGGGTCCGTTCCCCGGCCTTGAATACGGTTTGATGCCCGGCAGCGCTCGGTCCTTTGAGCATGACACTCATCTCGGATTCTCCTGTTGGGTGTCCAACGTCTGAATTCGCCTCCCCGGCAGCCGGCGCATGTCTTCCGGCACCCATGCCAGGCTGTCCAGCCCCGGTCGCTGCGGGAGATACTCCAGGCCGATGTAGCCGCGGTAGCCGGCGGCCGAGGCCGCCTGCAGCACGGCGCCGAAATCGATCGTCCCGCTGCCCGGTTCGTGCCGCCCGGGTTCGTCGGCAAACTGAATATGGCCGATCGCCTCGCCGTGCGCCAGCAGCGTTCGCTCCGCATCGCCTTGCAGACGCTGCATGTGGTACGTGTCCAACTGGAAGCGCACATGCGGGTGATTGACCTGGCGGACGATGTCGATCGCTTCGGCTGGCGAGGTCAAGAAGTAGCCCGGATTGTCGTCCGGGTTGAGGACCTCGATGGTCAGGAGGACGCCCGCCGCGGCGCCCAGCCCGGCTGCCCATCGGAGCCGCTCGACCATGCACTCGCGTTGGGCGCGGCGATCGTACCCGGGGAGTACAACCCCCGCCGGCAGCATGATCTTGTGCACTGCCAGCCGGGCGGCGATGGCCAACGCCTCCTCGAGCCTGCGCCGGAACTCATCCCCTCGCGCCGGGTCGACCAGGTAGCCGCGGTTGGCAGGCTCCCAGACCGGCACGTCCTGATTGAACAGCACGATCTCCAGGTCCCACTCGGCCTGGGCCTCCGCCAATCCATCCAGATCGGCCTGCGAAGGGAAGCCGAACTCGAGAGCCCCGAAGCCCGCCTGGGCTACCGCCCGGGCGCGCTGCGCGAATGGAAGTTCGGGCAGAAGCCAGCTGATATTGGGGGCGTAGGCCAGGCCGGAGGGTGAGCCTTCCGGCTTCACTTGGCCTCGCCTGGCTTGCGGCTGGCGTAGATCGCCACGGCCGCCACCACGATCAGACCTTTGATGATCCACTGGATATACGGGTTGATGTCTGCCAGATTGAAGATGTTGTTCAGCACCGATACCAGCAGCACGCCGGCCAGGGTTCCCATCACGCCGCCCTTGCCGCCGCCCAGGCGCGTGCCTCCCAGCAGCACCGCCGTGATCGAATCCATGTCGTAGCGGTCGTAGTTCAGCCCACCCATCAGGGGATCGCCGGCGCCCATGCGGCTGGTCAAGAACAGCCCGGTCAGCGCCGCGGTGAAGCTGCAGAACATGAATGCGCTGGCGACCACCCGGCGCGTCTGGATGCCCGAAAGGCGAGCGATCACCTCGCTGCCCCCCGTGGCGACGATGTGCCGCCCCAGGACGGTCTTGCGCAGGATAAAGACCGCCACCAGCCCCAGGGCGAAGAAGAAGATCACCGGGAACGGCACCGGGCCGATCTTGCCTTCGGCGAAGAAATCCCAGCCCGGCGCGATCGCCCCGCCGGGACGCTTCGAGTAGAGCAGCACCAGGCCCTGCACGATGGCGCCCACCCCCATGGTGGCGATGAACGGCGCCACCCGCAGGCGGGTGATCACCAGCGCGTTGGCCAGGCCGATGATGAGCGAGATCACCACCATCGCCAGGACGATCAGCGACACCGGACCGAGGCTGGTGTAGGTCTGCATCAGGCCGGTGGTATAGACGCCCACCAGACTGATGGTGGCGCCGACGGACAGGTCGATCCCGCCCACCAGAATGGCAAAGGTCTGGCCGACGCTGACCAGGCCCAGGGCGACCGCCTGGCGCAGGACATTGAACAGGTTGCGCGGCGAGACGAAATTCGGCAGAGCCAGCGCGGCGACGAGGAAGATTCCGCCCAGGATCAGGTAGATGGTCAGCAGTTCGCGGTGTTCGTCGAGCAGTCGCTGACGCCAACTGGCGAACCGCCCGATTGCCGGAGTGTCAGTCGCCATGGGACTCCCCGTAGGTGGCCAGCATCATGACCTTCTCCTCGGTCGCCGTCTGTCCGGGCAGCTCCCCGACGACACAGCCGCGGTGCATGACCACGATGCGGTCGCTCATGCCGACGATTTCCGGCATTTCCGACGAGATCATCAGCAGCGCCTTGCCCCGATCCGCCAGCTGGCGCATCAGCAGCCAGATCTCCGCCTTGGCGCCGACATCGATGCCGCGTGTCGGCTCGTCGAAGATGAGCAGCTCGGGGCCGCTGATCAGCCATTTGGCCAGGACCACTTTCTGGCGCGTCCCGCCGCTCAGGTACTCGACTTCCTGATTAAGGCTGGGCGTCCGGATTTGCAGATCGGCGGCGATCGAGGCCACGGTCGTCTGCTCGGCGCGTCGATCGACGAAGCCCCAGTGCTGGCGGCCGTCCAGGCTCGGCAGCGCGGCGTTCTCGCGGATCGGCAGACCCAGGACCAGGCCTTCCTTGTTCCGGTCTTCCGTCAAGTATCCGATCTTGTGGCGCAAGGCTTTGCGTGGGCTGCCCAGCAGGACCGGCTTACCGAAGATGCGCACCACCCCGCCGTCGATGGCGCGCGCCCCGAAGATGGCCTGCGCCAACTCCGTCCGTCCGGCGCCGACCAGCCCCGCCAGACCGACGATCTCACCGCGGTGGACGACCAGGTCGATGCTCTTGAGCCGCTCTCCGCAGCACAAGCCCTCGACGCGCAGGACCTCCTCGCCGCGCGGGCTGCCGCGCTTGGGGAAGGTCTCCGAGAAGGTCCGACCGATCATCATGCGGACCAGGGAGGGGCGGTCGATGTCCGCCACCTTGTGCGTCCCCACGACCTTGCCGTCCTTGAAGACGGTCACCCGGTCGGCGACTTGAAACACCTCGGCGATGCGGTGGGAGATGTAGATGACCGCCACGTTGTTCTTCTTCAACGCGGCGATGACCTCGAAGAGGCGTTCCAGATCGCGCCCGCCCAGTGCGGCGGACGGTTCATCCATAATGACGATCTGTGCATTCAATGAGAGCGCTTTGGCGATTTCAACCATCTGCTGTTGGGCGATGCTCAATCGCCCCAGGCGAATGCGCGGATCGATGTCCACGCCCAGGCGCTGCAAGACGGCGTGCGCCTGCGCCTCCAGGGCGCGGGCATCCACCAGACCAAGACGGCTGCGCGGCTCACGTCCCAGGAAGACGTTCTCGGCCACGTTCAAGTCGGGGAGCAGGTTGAGTTCCTGGTAGATGATGCTGATCCCCTGCTGCTGCGCTTCATGCGGGCTGGAGATGCGCTCCAGCTTGCCGCGCAGCAGGATCTCGCCCCGGTCCGGTTGGTAGACGCCGGCCAGGATCTTCATCAGCGTCGACTTGCCGGCGCCGTTCTCGCCGACGACGGCATGCACCTCACCCGCCCGGCACTCGAAGTTGACGTCGTCCAGGGCGACGACCCCCGGGAAGCTCATGGTGATGTCACGCATCTCGACCAGGCAATCGGACATGATCACCTCAGCCGCTCGACTTCCGCTTCGGCGGTCGTCTGCCGGCCGAGGCGCAGCGCCTCGGCCGGCAGACTGACCGGCGCCCAACCTGCAGGGCGCCTGCGATTGCGACCTGCTAGAAGGCCTCGGGGTACATCGCCCGCAGAACCTCAGGCAGCGCGTCGACGATCGCCCCGTCCGGCAGGGCCGGGTTGAAGATCTCCATCAGGTTCTCGTTGGTGATCACCAGCGGGTCGATGATGTAGTGCTCCTGCACCGGCTCGCCCTGCAGGATCGCCAGCGCCACCTGGACCGCGTTGTAGCCCTGGCGGCTGGGGAAGCTGGGGGCGGCGGCGTTCAGGTCGTTCTCGACCCACAAGCGCAGGAAGCGCTGGTAGTCCTCACCCGTGATCGGCGGAACCGGCAGGCCGGCGGCCAGGTAGGCCTCGATCGCGCCGGAGCCTTGCAGGCCGGCATCCGACCACACCCCGTCGATCTGCGGGAAGGTTGTGATCCAGTTGGCCATGATGTTCTGGCCTTCAACGTCCGACCAGCCGGTGTAAGCCTGGGCCAGTTCGGTGATGCCCGGATTGGCGGCGAAGACCTCACGCGCGCAGCGCAGGCGGTCTTCAGCCGGGCTGGCGCCGGCCGCGCCGGAGAGCAGAACCACGTTGCCCTGCCCGCCGAGCTGCTCGACGATGAACTCGGCCTGCAGCCGGCCCATCAGGCAGTTGTCGCCCTCGACGTAGGAGACGCGGTGCGAAGGATCGGCGACGTCACGGTCCAGGGTCACGACCGGCACGCCCGCTTCCATGGCGCTCTGAGCGGCCGGATCGACGACGTCCGAGGCCGCCGCGCTCAGGATCAGGACATCGCAGCCCTGGGTGAGCAGGTCCTCGACATCGCTGATCTGCTTGGCCGGGTCATCGTTGGCGTCGGCATAGCGGTAGGTCTCGACCAGTCCGGCCGCGGTCGCTTCCTCGATGCCCCAGTCGACGTGGGCGTTCATCGCCACACGCCAGGAGTTGGAGACCGAGGCGTTGCTGAAGCAGAGCGTGTACGGCCCGTCCTGAGCCATCGCCGAGGTATCGATCATGCCGTCGGCGCCGACGGTGAACTCGACCGGGCCGGCCTCCTGGCCCCCGCCGCAGGCCGCCAGCAGCGCGGCCAGGACGAGGAAGGACAGGATCCAAGTGATCTTTCTGCGCGACATCTTTCAAGTCCTCCTTGGTGTTCGCCAGATGTCTCACGTACACAAGGTTCGAGTGTGCTGCGTTCCCGCCTTGACTGCCGGCCACCTCCTTCCCGATCGCACGTTGTCAGTGCACCCGGGAGACCGCCAGGGATCAGGACCCCCGCGTGCGGATGCGTGCGTACATGGCTACAGCCAGGATGATCGCCACGCCCTTGACGATCCTCTGGTATTCCTCGTCCAACCCCAGGAGCAGCACCAGGTTGAACAGAATCATCACGATGATCACGCCGGCGACGGTGCCGATCACGCCGCCGCGCCCGCCCTCGAACAGCGTCCCGCCGACCACGACCGCGGCGATGGAGTTCAGGTCGAAGCCGCGGCCAAGCCAGTTGTCGGCGAAGCCGCTGTAGCCGGTGTAGACCAGCCCGGCCACTCCAGCCAGAAGGCTGCACAGCGTATAGGCGGCGATGATGATGCCGTTGACGTTGACCCCCGACAGGTGCGCGGTCGCCCGATTGCCGCCCACGGCGTAGGTGCGCCGGCCGAAAGTCGTCCGCCGCATAACGATCACAAAGATGACCACGATGACGGCCCACAGGATGACCGAGGCCGGGACGGGACCGACCATGCCCGAGCCGATGAAGCGCAATGCGTCCGGGACCGAGCCGCGCGGACTCCCGCCGGTATACACGAAGCGGATCCCCTGCACGACCAGGATCATCCCCAGCGTGGCGATGAAGGGCGGAATGCGCAGTTTCGTCACGAGCAGCCCGTTGGCCAGGCCGATCAGCCCCGCGACCGCCAGGCAGAGCAGGCTGATCGGCAGGACCAGCGAGTTCTGCCCGGCCATCAGCCCGGCGGACAGCACCGACATCAGCGCGATCACCGACGCCACCGACAGGTCGATCCCGCCGGTCAGGATCACCAGCGTCTGTCCGACCGAGACGATCCCCAGAGCGGCCGCCTGCTTCAGCAGCGTCGAGATGTTGCGCGTGGTCAGGAACACGGGCGAGATGAGTGCCGAGACCACCACCAGAACGAGCAGGACCGCCCAGATGGCCCCCTGGAAGAAGTTCTTGCGCAGGAACAGCCAACGGCCCTCGGCGGCGACGCTCCCGCCCGGGTCGACCCGCTCAGGCAGTGCGGCTTGGGTCATCGCAGGGCCTCCTCACCACGCCGTGTACGCGCCGTCGACGACCAGCACGTGTCCCGACACGTACGCCGATGCGTCGCTGGCCAGAAAGACCACCGCCCCGGCCAGGTCCTGCCCGCGGCCGAAACGGCCGAGCGGCACGCGCTCGATCAGTTCTTGATAGAAGGCCGGATCCCGCTGCTTGAGCCGGTCGGTCATGGGGGTCGCGAAGTAGCCCGGCGCAATGGCATTCACCCGAATGCCGCGCCGGGCCCATTCCACTGCCAGGGAGCGGGTGAGCGCGATGACGCCGCCCTTGGTGGCGCAGTAGTGACTGTTGTTGCCGCCGCGATTGCCGACCAGCCCGGAGATCGAGGCGATGTTGACGATCGAACCGCCTCGCCCGGCGCGGATCCAGAATGAGCCGCAGGCGCGCGAGCATTGGTAGATGCCCTTGAGGTTGACATCGACAACGCGATCCCAATCCTCCTCGGGCAGCTCCTCGAAGGGCGAGCCGGAGGTCACACCGGCGTTGTTGACCAGAACGTCCAGGCCGCCCAGCTCGGCGACCGTCACTTCGATCGCCGCTTCGACCTGCGCCCGATCGCGCACGTCGGCCACCTGCGCCAGGGCCCGGCCGCCCCGGCGGCGCGCGTCTTCTGCAGCGGCCTCGACGTCGTCCTTGTTGACATCCAGGATCGACAGATCAGCGCCGGCGTCGTGCAAGGCCAGCGCCATGGCCCGCCCCAGCCCGCGGCCGGCGCCGGTGACCAACGCCACGCGGCCGTCCAGCCGGAAGCTATCCAGCACACCGGCCAGTGCCTCGACCGGGTCGCCGCTCACAGGCTGCCCCCGCGCGCTTCGAGGAGTTCCAGGATGCGGCGTTTCACATTGATGATGTGGCGGGTGAGGGCCCGCCGTACCGACTCGCTGTCCTGCGACTCGAAGGCGGCCAGGATGGCGTCGTGTTCCTCCTGGACCTGGCTGGGGTCTTCGACGCTATTGAGGTGATGCGCACGCGCGACCTGGATGTGGACGTTCAGGTTGGTGTAGATGCGGGTCAGGTGCTCGTTCCCCATGGAGCTGACCAGCAGGTGGTGGAAATCGCGGTCGCCCTCCATGAAGGTCATGTAGTCGTCGTAGCTGTCCTGGCGGACGGAGCGGCGCATGCGCTCCATGGGGTCCTCGACGCTGCGCAGGAAGTTGCAGGCCTCGGCGCGCTCCAGCAGCCGCTCGGCAGCGTGCAGCTCGATCATCAGGCGGATGTCGAACCACTCGTCGACCTCGCGGGCGGTCAAGCCGCTGACGAAGGTGCCGCGCCGGGGCAGGATGTCGACCAGTCCCTCGCCGGCCAGCCGCTTCAGGGCATCGGTGACCGGGGTGCGGCTGACGCCCAGGCCGCGCGCCACCTCGTCGACCGCGATCCGTTCGCCGGGGGTGATCTGGCGCAGCAAGATCTTTTCCTTCAGCACCTGGTAGGTCTGCTCGGTCAGATCGGTCCGTTCGAGCGGTGCATAGACTTCGGTCCCCATGCTTCCATCACCCATCGTGAGCCCATGGCCTGGACGATCGGAGGAGCAGTCTGGACCTTTCCGCTAGCGGTCGCGCGTTTGTTCCGTGCCGAGGAGACGGAGGCTGGCGTCTTGCCGCGGGTGCCGTGCGCACCCGACGCCCAGCCTCACCTGAAGTGTAACACTTCACATTTCACTGCAACTGCAGTATAGGTCGTCCCGGAGTCGCGAGTCAACGCCGAGTGTCATGCCATGGAGATGACATTTGGCGCGGGGCTGGGCAGTGCCGATGGGTCGGCGGGGCGCCCGTTCTGAGCCTTCGGGGAAGCCTGCAGGCGAGGCCGGCAGCAGGTAGCCGGAATACGGGGGCTTGCTGGACGCGCAGCGCCCGGGCCATGTGCCCGGGCGTAGAGGCAAAGAAAAGCCCCTTGGCGATGACCTACTCTCCCAGGCCGTTACCAGCCAAGTACCATCGGCGCTGGCGGGCTTAACTTCCGGGTTCGGGATGGGACCGGGTGTACCCCCGCCGCTTGAATCACCAAGGGACATTTTCCCAAGGGTGGAATCGATTGTCTCACTGAATAGCGCTGAAGATCACCAAGTTCTCCGCACCACGGGTAAGCCCTCGGCCATTAGTACGCCTTGGCTCAGCCATTGCTGGCTTTACACCTGGCGCCTATGTAGCAGGTGGTCTACCTGCGGCCTTACCCCCTCGCTTGCGCTCGGGGTGAGGGACCTGATCTTGGGGCGAGTTTCCCACTTAGATGCATTCAGCGGTTATCTCTGCCAGACGTAGCTACCCAGCGATGCCGTTGGCACGACAGCTGGCACACCAGAGGTCTGTCCACCCCGGTCCTCTCGTACTAGGGGCAGCTCCCCTCAAGTCCCTTGCGCCCACTGCGGATAGAGACCGACCTGTCTCACGACGGTCTGAACCCAGCTCACGTACCGCTTTAATGGGCGAACAGCCCAACCCTTGGGACCTTATCCAGCCCCAGGATGCGATGAGCCGACATCGAG